>Ga0123339_10001698_pt1 | contig 15141 bp, 14 predicted proteins | sample lystaG_FD_89956 | JGI IMG/M metagenome (GOLD analysis project Ga0123339, IMG submission 89956) | Glacier valley bacterial and archeal communities from Borup Fiord, Nunavut, Canada, to study Microbial Dark Matter (Phase II) -... | ecosystem: Environmental > Aquatic > Freshwater > Ice > Glacier ... | reverse complement strand
TCGCGGATTTCTCCGACGAGGATGATGTCGGGGGAACATCTAAGAAACGAGCGGAGCGTTCCGGCGAACGTCAAACCGGCGTTATTGTCGATCTGCACCTGGTTGATACCGGGGAGGCGGTATTCGACGGGGTCCTCCGCGGTCAGGATGTGTTTTTCGGGCGAGTTGAGCACATTGATCGCCGCGTAGAGGCTGGTCGATTTACCCGATCCGGTCGGGCCGGTCACCAGGATCGTCCCGTAGGGTTTTCGGAAAGCGGTTTCGAACAGTTCGAGATTACGGGGCGAGAACCCGAGATCCTCGAGCTTGAGGAGGACCGAGTCGGTGCGTAATATTCGCAAAACGATGCGCTCACCGTAAATGGAGGGCAGGGTGGACACGCGGAGGTCGACCGTTTTGTTCCCGACGTTGACCGAGCTGTGACCGTCTTGCGGTTTGCGTGTCTCGGAAATATCGATATCCGCCATGATCTTAAGCCGCGAGATGATCGCGGTTTGGCTCGATTTCGGGCTCCGCATGATCTCATGGAGCACGCCGTCGCTTCGGAATCGAATGCGCAAGTCGTGTTCCTGCGGCTCGATATGGATGTCGCTTATGCCGTCGGCGACGGCTTTTTGGATGATATAGTTGACCAGCTTGACGGTCGGAGAGTCATCGATCACCTCATTGAGGTTTTGGAATTCCTCGAGCGCTTCGTTGGTGTTGCCCTCTTCTTCGCGTAGCTTTTGCAAGTCGATGTCGCCGTTGGGATCGGAATATACTTTTGCAATCAGATCGGTGATGGCCGTGTCGGTGGTCATGATCGGGATGATGGTGTTCCCGGTGATGAGGCGCAGGTCGTCCAAGGCGCTGATATCACGCGGATTCGAGGTCGCGATGGTTAAAGAGCGACCTTCCAATTTAAGGGGCACGGCGCAATACTTCTCCGCGAGGTTGCGCGGGATGAGCGTCTCGAGGGTCGGGTCGATGTCGATGTCGTTTTCCCCGAGAAACGGTACGCCGAGCTGAAGGGCGATAGCCTTCGTCATGTCGTGCTCGGTGGCGAAACCGAGTCTCGCGATGACGCTTTGAAGTTTGATTCCGGGATGGTCCTGCTGGTAGTCCATTGCGCGGTCGAATTGCTCGGGAGTGATTACTCCCGCCTGTATGAGGCGCTGTCCTGTCAGTAGCTGGTTCTTCGCCATCTAGACCACCACGCGCAATACTTCTTCGATGGAGGTGCGACCTTCGATGACTTTTGCGAATCCGTCGCCACGCAACTCCTGCATTCCTTCTTCGACGGCGATGTTGCGTATCTCATCGGCCGTTGCGTTACGAACGATCGCCCGCTCGATCTCTTCTGTGACGACCATGACTTCGTGCACGCCCATGCGTCCCTTGTAACCGATCTCATTACACGCCCTGCATCCCTTTGCCCGGTAGATGAGCGGTGTCTCGCCCGTCTCCTTGTTGTAGGGAAAGCCCGCCTTCTCACAGGCCTCGATCGTGGGTCGGTATGCTTCCTTGCATTCGGGACAGAGGCGTCGCGCCAGTCGTTGAGCCACGACGAGCATGATCGCGCTCGCGCTCAAAAACGGTTCGATGCCCATTTCGGTCAAGCGGGTCAGTGCGCCGGGCGCATTGTTCGTGTGTAGAGTCGAGAGGACCAGATGTCCGGTCAGCGCGGCCTCGATGGCGATCTTGCCCGTTTCCGTGTCGCGGATCTCGCCGATCATCACTTGGTCGGGGTCTTGTCTGAGAATCGAGCGCAAAGCGGAGGCGAATGTAAGGCCGGCTTTCTCATTGACCTGGATTTGCGAAAGTCCATCCAGCCGATATTCGACCGGATCCTCGACGGTGATCAAGTTGATCTGAGGATCGGCGGTCTCGTTGATTGCGGCATACAGCGTGGTCGACTTGCCCGAGCCGGTCGGCCCGGTGACCAAGATCATGCCGTGCGGTCTCTTCAAGGCATCGATGATGTGCGTGAAGTTCGTATCGTTGAACCCGAGATCGGTCAGCGACAGCATGATCGAGTCGCGACGTAAAAGGCGGAGCACGGCGAGCTCGCCGTGGATGGTCGGCAGAATAGCCACCCGGAAATCGATGACCTTCCCATTCAGGTTCACGCCGAAGCGCCCGTCTTGCGGTTTGCGTCGGTCGGCGATGTCGAGGTCGCATTGGATCTTGAGTCGGTTGATGAATTGCCGGTGCAAGGATTTCGGAGCGGAGAATATCTCCCGGCAAACACCGTCGATTTTGAAACGGATGGCCATTTCCTGTTCATGGGGTTCGATGATTATATCTCCGGCGTTGAGCGTGATCGCATCGGAGATGATTTTGTTCATCAGTTTTGCGACGACGGTATCTTCGGCGCTATCGCCTGCCGCGGCGTCTTCGTCTTCGACCACGGTGTCGTCGATCATCGATTGTAAGTTGGTCTGGTCGGCCATAAAACGCTCGATTGCGTTGAGCAACGCGGCTTCAGGGGCGACGACGACTTTGACCGAAAGCCTGGTGAGCGTACGGACGTCGTCGCGCGCTAAAATGTCGGAAGGGTCGACCATCGCCATGGTGATCTCGGCATCCGAAAGCGCGATGGGGACCATATGGTTTCTCAGGAGGGTGTCGGTCGGGATTTTCATCACGGCCTGCGGATTGAGATCGAGCGCCTCGATGTCGCAGTACTCGCAATGATAGCGCGAAGCAACCGCCCGCGCGATTTCCTCCTCGGTGGTGAAATGGAGCTCTTGGGCCACCGCGATGGGGGAGCGGCCGGATGTATCTTCGAAAACGGTTTGAACCTGCGCTCCGGCCAACAGTCCGGCTTTTCTACAGGTTTCAAGTATTTGTCGATACGAGACGCTCATAAGGTGTGATTAATCCTTCGCGACGACCTCGACGAGTTCGATTTCGAATGTGAGGTCCTCGCCGGCGAGTGGGTGGTTGATGTCGAGCGTGGCGTTCTCCGTGTTGATTTCGACGACGGTTGCAGGGATTACCTGGCCTTCGGGTGATTGCAGTTCGAGCATCCAGCCCTTTTCCGGCAACTGCTCTCCGAAAAACTCGAGAGGCACTTGCTGGATGAGCGCGTCGTCGCGCATACCGTATGCTTCGTCTGCCGGGATGGTGACGGTGACGGTCTCCCCGATTTCAAGGCCGATGACGGCTTTGTCGAATCCGGGAATCACTTGGCCGGCACCGAGGTCGAACTCGAGGGGCTCGCGGCCGATGCTCGAGTCGAACTGCTCACCGTTCGAGAGTGTTCCGGTGTAGTTTACTTTAACTTTATCGCCTGCTGATGCTTTCATGGAGTTCTCCTCACGTGCCGATGCCATAGGATACTAGAGTATCCGACCACAGTGTTTTATGCTAATACTAAACGGCTTTAGGGATATGGGATTTTCGTGGATAACATGAGTGGCACACAGAAGAAGAATACGGGCACGTCGCGCAAGGACGCAGTCCGAATCGATCCGGAGGCGGTCGTCGCGTTGGTCGATGCGGTTCTCGGGGTCGCCGAGGAACTGTATCGTGATTTCGAGTGGAGGCGCACCGCCGATCCCTATCGTGTGCTGGTGTCCGAAGTCATGCTTCAGCAGACCCAGACGGTGCGCGTAATCCGGTATTATGCGCGGTGGATCGATAAGTTTCCGACTTTCGACGCGCTCGCGGCTGCGTCCACACTCGATGTGCTCGAAGCGTGGCAGGGGCTCGGTTACAATCGCCGCGCGCTGGCACTTCACGAGTGCGCCAAGCAGGTGTCGACGTCGTATGAGGGTCGTCTGCCCGACACAGTCGAAGCGCTCGTGGCATTGCCGGGAATCGGTCCTGCGACCGCAGCCGGTGTGCTCGCGTTCGCTTTCAACGAACCGTCCGTCTATCTCGAGACGAATGTGCGGACCGTGGTGCTCCACGAGGTGTGGCCGGATAGGGAGGATGTCAGCGACAAGGAGGTGGGTGCGATCGTCGAGGCGGCCTCCGCGCTCGTCGCCTCACGCGGCATAGATTCCCGTGCCTGGAACTATGCGCTCCTCGACTATGGCGCATGGTTGAAGAAGATGTTTCCGAATCCCTCTCGCAGAAGCAAGCACCACACGAAGCAAAGTGCCTATGAGGGTTCTCGCCGGCAGAAGCGCGCCCGTTTGCTGCGCGCCATGCTCGACACGCCCGCCGGCACCGCCGCACACTATGCCAAGGAGTGCTCCTATGAGGTCGATGTCGTCGAAGACGTCATGGGCTCGCTGTGCGAAGAAGGTTTTGCGGTCTGCGATGAAGCAGGACGCTACTCGATAAAGAACTAATGGTTCCGGTGATACTCGCGCAGGGCTTTCGGGTCGAACGGATCGGTGTCGATCTTCTCGACCGATATCGCACCGAAACGGCACAAAGGGATGCAGACACCGAGCCCGTCGCAGAATCTATCCTCGACGATTCTCGGTTTGTGGTTCACCATCTCGATGACTTGTTTGCCGCATCCGAGGGCGCATGCGCCGCACCCGGTGCATTTGTCGTAGTCGAAGACGATCATGTCGCGAATCATAATTACTCCTTGCTCATCTCTTCCGCCAGGCGATCGGCTACTTCGAACTTGAGCGCCTGCGCATCCCAGAAGTTTAGATTTTTCTAAATACTTTCCGTCAGGTTAGAAATCTTAACAAGGACATCGTGATAAAGCAAGTTGTTTTCGCGAGCAATCCGTGCAATGTCTTCATGCTCGGGCCGATAGCGACCGGCCCCATGTTTCAACGTGATCGTGCCCCACTCGGTTTCGAGTTCGACGGTCTCGCGATCGGCGATCAGGCGGGGTTGCAAAATCACACGTACGCCGAGCGTTCCCGTCAAAGCGACGATGCGTTCTGCGAACGTTTCCGCTTCGGTCGGAGCGACGAGTACCGAGAGGGTGAGTGCCGCTCGGCCCTTCTTCATGGCGACGGGGGTGATCCACACATCGAGGGCACCCTCGGCGACGAGTTCCTCGCCTGCGAAAGCGACTGCCTCGGGAGTGATGTGATCGATGTTGGTCTCGAGCAGAACGGTGGTATCGGGCGTGAGCGTCGTAGGCGCCGCTGTTCCGTGGGTGGCGTTCGTGGCCGCCTCCCCGACGATGAGTCTGCATATGTTGGCCTGTCCGATGTCTTTGGTTCCGGCGCCGTACCCGAGAAGGATCGGAGTCATCGGCGGTACGGGGCCGAAGCCGTCAGCGAGATGGAGCAAAGCTGCGCCGGTCGGTGTGGTGAGCTCTCCGCTCGCCGAGCCGACAATGGTCGGCATATCGAGGAGGAGCGCCGCCGTGGCGGGCGCAGGGACGGGAAGCTCCCCGTGCGCGGCCTTCACCGTACCCGATCCGAGCGCCGGCGGAGTCGCATAGAGTGCCTGGATACCGAGAGCCTCGATTCCTGCGCATACGCCGACGACATCGCCGATTGAGTCGATCGCGCCGACTTCATGGAAGGTCACCTCTTCGGGGGCGACTCCGTGGACGAGCCCTTCGGCTTCCGCCAAAAGGGTGAACACGTCGATAGCACGCGTCTTCACCTGCGCTGGCAGGTCGGCGGTTTCGATGAGTTCGCGAATGTCTTTGAAAGACCGGGAGTGCGGCTCAGGTATTCGGGAGGTAATCGAGACGGAGGTCGCTCCGATTCCGTACGACGACGTCTTTTTGATCGAGACTACTGCCTCGGGGGCGACCTGCGTGATGGCGTCTTGCAGATCGGCAGCGCTGAATTGACCGAGCTGCGAACCTGCTTCGATGAGCGCGCCCAAGAATTTGTCCCCCGAAACTCCCGTCGAACAATCGAGGTGAGCCAGTATCTGCGGAGCCTGCGGATCTGTCGTGGTTTCCGTATTCATCTGCGTTCCTTACTATTTGGGGTTGTTGATGCGGGAAGCCAATACGGCGGCTCCGAAGCCGTTGTCGATGTTGACGACGCCGATGCCTGCTGCGCATGAATTGAGCATCGACAAGAGCGGCGCGAACCCGGCGAGATTGGCACCGTAGCCGACGCTCGTCGGTACGGCGACGATCGGCACATCGACAAGTCCTGCGATAAGAGAGGGGAGCGCCCCCTCCATACCGGCGACGGCGATGATGACGCGCGCACTTTGGAGGGTATCCGTGTGTTCGAGTGCGCGGTGCACGCCGGCGACACCGATATCGTAGAGTCGTTCCACGTTTGCGCCGAAGGCTTCCGCGCAAAGGGCCGCTTCTTCGGCGATGGGTAGATCCGATGTTCCAGCCGATGCGACTACGATCGATCCCACCGGGTCGGGAATCTTAGCGTGCTGCGGGTTCCCGGATGTGATTTCGACGATACGGGCGATCGCGTGGTAGACGACCTTTGCCGGAGTGGAGGAAAGCGCCTGCAAAACCGCGCGATGGTGCGCCTCATCGGCGCGAGTCGCCAAGATGAGCGGATGCCGCGCGATGAGTTCGGTTGCGATACGTGCCGTCTGCTCGGGTGTCTTCCCCTGAGAGAAGATGACCTCGGCAAAACCGCACCTGTTTGCTCGTTCGTGGTCGACGCGCACATCGACATGCCCGTCTTCTCCGACGAGTTCGGTCGTTTTCGCATTGATGATCTCGGCTGCCACCGAGTCCGGTGTCCGGGTACCGTCGGCAAGTGTCGAGAGCAGTTTGTCCAATTCTGTTTTGTCCATAGTAAAATTGTACCCTGTAATCATTCGTATTATTGAGGAGACTGTCGTGCTCGAAGCCAAATACGTTCGTGAAAATCCGGAACTCGTCGATGCCGCGATGAAAGCGCGCAACTCTTCGTGGAACGTCGATAAATTTCTCGAGCTCGACAAAGAGCGTCGTGTGCTCATCGGTGAAGTCGAGGCGTTGCAGGCCCGGCGCAACGAGGCGAGCAAGGCGATAGGCTCGTTGATGCAGGCAGGCAAGGTCGGTGAGGCGCAGGAAGCCAAAGCCCGTGTCGCCGATATCAAAGACGAAATCGCCGGTCTCGAGAAGAAGAGCAAGGAAACCGACGCGACAGTCACCGGGCTTTTGGCGACAGCGCCCAATATCCCCGATTCATCCGTCCCGGTCGGCAAGGACGAAAGCGAGAATATCGAGATCAAGAAGTGGGGCACCCCGCGCTCCTTCGACTTCGAGGCGAAAGCGCACTGGGACCTCGGCCCGTCACTCGGCATCATCGATTTCGAACGCGGCGTGAAGCTGACCGGCTCGAGTTTTGTGGTACTCGCCGGCAAGGGCGCCATGCTCGAGCGGGCTCTCATCAACTTCATGATCGACACGCACGCCGAAGCCGGATTCAAAGAGTGGTGGCCTCCCTACATTGCCAACGGCGATTCCTTGTACGGCACGGGACAGCTGCCCAAGTTCGAAGACGATCTCTATAAGACCGGCGAAGGTTACTATCTGATTCCGACTGCGGAAGTGCAGCTCACCAATCTTCATCGCGACGAGGTGCTCGACGGCGCGAACCTTCCTCTCCGTTATTGTGCGTTCACCGCATGTTTCCGTGAGGAGGCGGGCAGCGCCGGGCGTGACACGCGAGGTATGATCCGCGTGCATCAGTTCGATAAGGTCGAGATGGTCAAGTTCGCTCGACCCGAAGAGTCATTCGACGAGCTCGAGTCGATGACGGTCGAGGCCGAGAAAATTCTCGAGTTGCTTGGGTTGCCGTTTCGGCTCATCGTGCTTTGTACCGGAGACATGGGGTTCGGGTCGGCCAAGACATACGATATCGAAGTGTGGCTGCCGAGTTATAACGACTACAAAGAAATCTCCTCTTGTTCCAACTGCGTCGATTTCCAAGGCCGTCGGGCGAATATAAAATACCGCGATCCTGAGAATTTCAAAGGATCACGGTATGTTCATACGCTTAATGGATCGGGACTGGCCGTCGGTCGCTGTTTCGCTGCGCTCATCGAGAACTACCAACAGGCCGACGGAACGGTTCTTATTCCCGAAGTCTTGCGCCCCTATATGCGTGGGCTTGAAGTAATCGAACCGGAATAATCGAAACGCGCGTCCGTCCGGGTGTGTTCGGGCTCCCTGCTATGGGAGCGCGAGCAAGCCTTCGGCGGCTCCGTGCATGAGGTTCTCGAGTTCCGAGTCGCTCAAACCGAGGGATTTGATGATGTTCAAGCTGTCGGCGGGGTCGGTCCACGGACCATCCGTGCCGAAGGTGATGCGCTCGAATCCGTGGCGACGGGCCATGCGCAAGAACTGGTCGTTGTCGATGTGCCCGAACGTATAGGCGGTATCGAGCCACACATCGCGTCCGATGAGGTATTCCTCGACATCATCCCACATATTGAATCCACCGAAGTGCGCCAGGCAGAGCTTGATGGTCGGATATCTATCGAGCACCTGTGCGAACTCTTTCGGTTCGCCGAGTTTGGTGTGGGGATTCTCGTCGTCTCCGGCGTGGAAGTAGCCGATCAGTCCGAACTCGACGGTCGCCTCCCAAATAGCCGTCATGCGTGGGTCGGTCGGACGCACGTTTTGGTAATCGGGGTGCATCTTGTAACCGACGAGTCCGAGCTCCTTGAAGTGTGAGAGCACTTCGCGGGGGTTTTGCGTGTCGGGGTGGATGGCGCCGAAGGGGACGATATGCTCGCGCGGTTGCGTGGTAGCGTACGCGTTGATCGTGTCCACCTGGCGAGCCGAAGTCGATACCGGAACGGTCCAGGATTGGTCGATGCCGTATTTTTCCATCGAAGCGAGGAGCCCGTCGAGGGTTCCGTCGTAATGCGGGAAATAAATGCCGGGCTTGCAGAGTTGTGCCGTCGCACGTGGAGCGAGTTTGTCGGGGAATACGTGGGTGTGGGTGTCGATTATTTTCATACGGCGGCTCCTTATGTACAGATTTTTTCGAACGAAAGGGTGAATAAAAAAGAAAAACCAAGCGCCTGCTTGGTTTGGAGTTTAAAATGGTGCGCCCTGCAGGATTCGAACCTGCGGCGTTCTGATTCGTAGTCAGACCCTCTATCCAGCTGAGGTAAGGGCGCATCGTGCTTTACAGCGAGATACTATTTTGCCTTTATCGATCGGTAATGTCAATGACCTTTTGCCACAATCGTTTTAGATGACTTCCTCTTCAGCCCGCATCGAGGTGAGCAGCCATATCAGCAGCCCGATCATCGCAAGCGTGAGGATGCCGATCGGCACCAATACGCCCCACCCCGCTACTTCACCGCGCATAGCCTGTACGAACGGCGTCACTAGAATCGGCATCCCCGTCAGTATCAGAAAGACGATGGCGGCCGGCGCCACCGTGAAGGCGAACGCCTTACGTCGAAGTAGCTGCACTCCCGTGGATACAACCGCCGGGAGGAAGAATGCGAGATCAAGGACGTGGACCGGATTGGTGGGCAGCGCCATGTCCCGAACACTTTGAGGCATGCTGCCGGTCATCAACGCAGGTATATCTTCGGAAAGCCAGAGCAGACAGAAGAGAATCGCGACGACGATAAGAGACCATGCGACCACTATCACCGCACGTCTGTTCGTGAAGGAGGCCGCCACGCGGCGGTGGTCGGCGACCACCATGCCCCCGATGAGTGCGAACAGGCACAAGCCGAGGACTCCCACCCAAGGGAGGAAGAGCGGCCCGAAGGGGATCGAGAATGCGTAGATGACGTAGTTGTAGATCGTGAAAGTCAGCACGCCCAGCCACAGGAGATAGGCCCGAAGCGAGCCCCGGAGTGCCAGCCCGCCGAGAATCAGCAGAGCGGGAGCGGCAACGACCAGGTTGACGATGTCTTGTGCGATCGCCTGAGGTAGGAATACCGGAGTGAGACCGGCGTAGATGGAGTGTAGCGCAAGTGACGTCACGCTTCCGACGATGGCCAATAACGCCGCCCCCACAGAAAGCCATAGCCAAGTGGTGCTTCGGTCGAATACGACCCGATTCGATGTGATGTGCATGTCTCTTTCGGACATCCGTTTACCTCCTCGATTTTGCACGCCGATTATATCATGTCGACAAGGGCTGTCTGAAGTGTCGTCGGAGCCTGCGTATCGGAGTGAAAAAGAACCCTCGAGCGGCTTTCGCGACCCGGGGGTTCCAATATGATACATGTGGCGGAGAGCGAGGGATTCGAACCCTCGAGAGCGGCTTTACCACTCTACTCGCTTAGCAGGCGAGCGCCTTCGACCAACTCGGCCAGCTCTCCGTTGGTGGTGCATAGCTAATGGTACAGCATAGAAAAGTCAAACGCTGAAACCGGGCGTTCCTGGCGGAGGGGGTGGGATTCGAACCCACGGTGCGGGGGTTACCCGCACGACAGTTTTCAAGACTGTTGCATTCAACCACTCTGCCACCCCTCCATCAAGGATAGCGCGGACTAGAATAGCATATTATCGAACCGAACGGTACAGGAGAGCGCGTCTTTTTGCGACAAAGTCTCAGGCCGTACGCGTGCTCTGCGCATGCGTACGGTGCATGTGCGGGGTCATCGTACGGTGATGTCTCCCGAGGATGTCGAGATGGTCACATCGCTCTTCGCGCCGTTGTCGACATCTAAGGAGCCGGCGGCATCGGACCCGTCGGATTTTCCGGGGAAATGGATGGCTCCCAGCGAGGCCTCGAGCTTATAGTTGTGCGCTGAGACGCCGTTCGCGCTCTCGAAACGGACGTCTCCCAAGCTGCTGTTCACGATGACTTCACCTGCAAACGTGCCGTTCATACCGACATCACCGGCTGAGGAGTCGATTTTCGCGGGACCGTTTATCGTCGAATCGCTTAGGTCGATATCCCCCAGACCGGCCGACACGTCCAACCGCTTGGCGAGGAGACCGGCGAGCTTGATATCACCGACACCGCTTCTGAGGGTGACGGCGGAAAGATCGGTGCCTGCGGGAAGATAGACGGTCACTTTGTTCTTCGAGGTGTAGGAAGTATGGCCCTCGTCGATGGAATCGAAGCCTATCGAGAATCCTTCACGGGATTCAGGCCTCGAGGTAACGGTCAACACACCGTTTTCCAGCGTACATGCGGTGGTTTGTGGATTTTGGAGAACGACTTTGGTCTCCGTTCCTCCCTCGACGATTTCGACATCGCCGCCTTTCGAGGTGAGATCGATCTCCTCGACGGTGCCTGAGAAGGCTTTCGTCGCCGGCGACACGCGTGCGCTCTTTGCCACTCGGTGGAACCCCTTCGAATCCACCCATACGCTGTGGTCGATTCCTCCGAGGGCGAATCCGATTGTTCCCAGAACCCCTCCGAGGACGACGAGAACAAGAGAGAAAGCTAAAATCTTCTTAGTAGACTCTTTCATTTTTTCTCCCCCTTTTAAGGATTTTGTTGAATAAGTTGGCGACTCCGTGGGCGCATTTCACGGCGATCCATTTGAACGCGGGGAAGGTGATCAAGCTCATGCCCATGAGTGCGAGTCCGGTTCCGACGACTAGAAGCGCGAGAGGCAGATCGACGAACAGGAGAACGATTCCCAGAATCGTCATCACGAAGCCTGCGACGGCGACGGCGAGGAGCGCGATGAACACCGAGAAGATCGCCGAGAACAGCCCGACCGCTACCGCGAAGATGACGGCGAGAACCGCAACGGCGATCGGAAGTGCGATCGGAGCCGCAAAGATGGCGAGGACCACATACCATATCGCGGACACGCCTTTCTTGACCGACTGGGGATTGTCGCTCATCTCCTTCATGGCGTAGTTGGAAAGAATCTGCGTGGCCACTTCGGCGGGACTTCCCAGGTCGGAAAGGACTTTTTGTTCGTTCTCGGGTCCGGCGTCGTCGAAATATTCGCTGTAATACGTAATGGCGAGAGCGATCTCCTCGGGAGGCATCCTGTGGAATCTGAGTTTTTTATCGAGTTCTATGAGAAAGTCGGATCTATTCATGCGAGAGACCTCCCGACAAAACTTTTTCGATACTTGCGGCATACGTATTCCATTCGATTCGATATTGTACGAGTTGTTGCGTTCCCCGTTGGGTGATTCGATAATATTTCCTGTTGCGTCCCTCGAAAGGCTGGCTGTAGGACTCGAGGAGATCGCCTTTCTCAAGTCTTCTGAGCACGGGATAGAGTGTCGAGTCGGACACGGTGACGACTTCTTTGATGTTCTGCGTCAGGATGTATCCGTAGGCATCGCCTTTGGAAAGCACTGCGAGCACGCATGCATCGAGCAAAGCGGCTCCGATTTGGAAAACCATGTGTCCTCCTTTCATGATGAAGCGTCGATGACTACTGTCTAGGCTTTCGGGTAGTCTGTCGGCGGATTGTAGGTCGGAGGAGTCACGCTTCCTTTTTCGGGTAGGACTATCCACAAGATGATGTAGACGATGATGGGCGAGCCGACGCCGAAGGCGACGAGCAAAGCGGCGACGATGCGGACGAGGCTGACATCGACGTCGAAGTATTGTGCGAGCCCCGAGCACACACCGCCGATCATCTTATCGGAAGAATCTTTATAGAGCTTTTTTCCTGAGTTCATGGTGGAGTCCTTTCTCTTTACGGATAATGACAACGTGAGCGACCATGTTGTTTCTTAAACAATACTATACATCATATAATATCATTTGCAAGACGATATTATATTTGGTTCTGCGTATGCTCTTCCCACGAGCAAACGGTATAGAATGGGACAGAGATTAGGGAGTGCAGAACATGAGTTTGAACGAATCCTCAAAACGAGACGAAAACACGGACTCAGATGAGCGTTTCATGGCGCTTGCGCTGGAAGAAGCGCGCAAAGCCGCCGCGATAGGCGAGGTCCCGATCGGAGCCGTCGTGGTAAGCGAGGGTCGTGTCGTCGCGCAGGCGTATAACCGCCGCGAGATCGACCATGATCCGGCCGGCCATGCCGAGCACACCGCCATCCTCAAGGCCGCGCGAAGACTGGGACGTTGGCGACTCTCGGATTGCACCGTCTATGTCACACTCGAGCCCTGTCCGATGTGTGCCGGTCTTATGCACCAGGCGCGCATCAAGCGCTGCGTTTTTGCGGCCTACGACCCGAAAGCCGGGGCGCTCGGTTCCCTCTACGACCTGCACGACGATGAGCGCCTGAATCATCGTTTCGAGATCGGAACCGGGGTTTTGCAAGAGGAGAGCTCTCGGCTCCTCAAAGATTTCTTCAAGGATCTACGCGGGCGCGAGAAGAAGCCCGTCGTATGCGAGGATATCCATCCCGTCTCACGAGAAGAAGTGGCGAAGCGACCCGCGTGGATGAAGGCTCCCGCTCTTGCAGAGGGAACTCTGACCTCGGATGTCGTCTATGAAGGGCGTATCTTCAATGTCGAGGAGTTGACGGTACAGCTTCCCGACGGAAAGACCGGCCGTCGCGATGTCGTTCGCCATCAAGGCGCGGCAGCGGTTCTGGCCATCAACGAAAACGACGAGATCCTCCTCGTGAACCAATGGCGCAGTGCGCTCGGACGCGTCGAATGCGAGATCCCCGCGGGAAAAATAGATCCGGGGGAAGATCCGCGCGACTGTGCCATCAGGGAACTTGCCGAAGAAACGGGCGTCGTCGCGGGGCGTTTCGAGTATCTGACGACGTTCGACACGAGCGCCGGGTTTAGCGATGAGGCGCTGCACCTCTACGTGGCGCGCGACCTCGAGCAGGGACCGGCGAATCGAGACGAGGACGAGTTCTTTGAGATACAGTGGATCGATTTCGAAAAAGCGCTGGATTCATGCTTAAATGGACAGATACAAGACGCGAAGACGATCATAGCCCTGTCGGTGTGGGGCCACAAACGGTGTCGAGGATAGAGGCTACCATGTCGATATATGTCGGGCGGTTCAAGAGAATAGCGGGAATGTGTGCGGCGATCGCGCTCATCGTGCTTGTGTGCGGTGTGTTCTCGCCGACGTACGCACACGCCAAATCGTATGTCATAGACGACGTCGCGATAAAGGCGAATCTCGACGCGAAAGGTGGCATGGACGTCACCGAAAAGCGCACATTCGATTTCAGCGGCGACTACTCGTTCGTGTACTGGGAGTTTCCGGTCGGTACCGACCAGGCGTTCAAGGTGGACGAGGTCTCGGTAGCCGATAATGCGGGTGCCGCGACGAGCCTCGATCGGCAAGACGCCGCGGGCGTCGACGGCTCATATACGCTTTCAACCGAAGGCGACGTATACAAGTTGACCGCTTACAAGAAAGCGAGCGACGAAAAGCTCACCTACACCATCACGTATCACTACGACGGCGTGATCGGTCGATATGCCGATACCGCCGAGCTCTATTGGCAGTTTATCGGTAAAGGGTGGGGGGTTCCGACGAACAAAGCGACGATCGTCATATATCCTCCCTCGACTTTGGCGAAGAAGGATATCCGCGCATGGGCCCATGGGCCGCTGAACGGAAACGTGTCGATCGGTGAGGATGGAAGCGTGAAGCTTGCCGTGGACAGCCTCCCGGCTTCGACATTCGTGGAGGCGCGCGTGCTTTATCCGCCGGCAGTGTTCGCTGCGGCCGCCGCGTCGGATGCGAATCGCAAACAAGCCGTCATCGCGGAGGAGACGGCATGGGCGAATAAAGCCAATACCCTCAGAAGAGACGCGCGCATCAAGACGGGGCTTGCCAACGTGGCTGGACTCCTGGCGGCCGTCGTGATATTCGGCATCGTGTTGTGGATGTTCATGAGATTCGGGAAAGAACACCCCTCCACCCTTGCGATGGACGGAAAGTACTGGCGCGACGACCCGGATGCGACGCTGCCTCCGGCGATGATCGGTTGCCTGTGGCGCTTCGGTGAAGTGACGCCGAACGATATCGTCGCCACCGTCATGCAGATGACGGACCAAGGTGTCATTGCGATGAATGAGAATCGGAAGGAAGAGAAGTCGTTGTTCGGCCGCGCGAAGACCGAGATCACCTATGACTTCGTTGTCGATGTCGAGAAGCTGGCCGGAGAACATTCGTTGAACCGGACGCTTGTGGAAACGTTGATGGCGACAGGTTCGGGGAACACCTTCACCTTCGAATCGATCAAGGCTTACGCGAAGAGCGATGCGAAGACCTACGCCGAGAAGCTCGATGCGTGGAAGGCGCAGGTGAAGGGCGAGGTCGAGGCGGCCGGCTACATCGAAAGCGATTCGGTGACGGCCCAGACCATTGCGGCGATCCTCGTCGTGGCGATTCTCGTTGTGGCCGGAGTCGTCGGAGCCTACGGCGGTTCGTTCATCGTCGCGCTGATAATCGCCGCGTTCG
>Ga0123339_10001694_pt1 | contig 15153 bp, 7 predicted proteins | sample lystaG_FD_89956 | JGI IMG/M metagenome (GOLD analysis project Ga0123339, IMG submission 89956) | Glacier valley bacterial and archeal communities from Borup Fiord, Nunavut, Canada, to study Microbial Dark Matter (Phase II) -... | ecosystem: Environmental > Aquatic > Freshwater > Ice > Glacier ... | reverse complement strand
GCTTGATAAAAGTGTGTCAGCCGTTAAGAGCTTGCAATTTCGGGCCGTTCAAAATTTACGTCGCCATCTTTCGGAAAATGCCGAATATGGGCGGGCAGGCTAATAAAATGTTGTTGGTAGGGTGTAATGAGTAATCCGTTAAATCAGGAAGAACAATTTAATCGAGCCGTTGCCCAGCTAGAACGGGGTCAAGCTTTTGACTCTGCCCTTAGCGTGCTGGACGAAAGTAGCCAGGGTCAGGTTAAACCCTGGTTAGAAATTGTGGTGGCGGCCCAAAAACTCCCGTCTTTTAGCATGCCTGCTGAACGAAGTAAAGTTTTGGCCGCCGCCCTAACCGCAAAATTAGCCAGCACTCAGCCTGTAATTGGTCCGGTGGAGGATGCTAGTCTTATTGCACCTATTTCATTGGAAGCCCACCGGTTGCGCCGCAATAGCTGGGGGCCAAAATTAGCCTCTGCTCTGGCGGCGGTGGCATTGTTATTTCTGGTATTTGGTGGACTATTCTGGCTGGCTCAACAAGCTCCCGAACAAACAGGAGCTACCCCTTCCTCGGTTGCTACCACCAATCCGCTAGTGCCGACGGTTAGCCTGACCGAAACCTCAAATCCTACTACCGTTAATACCTGGGGCAATAAAACCCCTGATAATGCCACTGAAACCGCTCAGACTATGGTTAAAGCGGCCTATAATACCTATACCCCGAAACCTGCTACGACGGACAGTTATATGCCCCGTTACACTCCTACACCTGGTTCTACCACTACCGCCAACAGTACCACTGAAGCCTCAACCGTTGGGAATAGCACCACAATTGTCAATACGACGGTTTTGACTTCCACTCAGGCCGCTACCCCAACCTCAGAATCTCGCTCAACCACTGGGGTGACTACTACCCTTGCCCCGACTAATACCACGCCGGCGCGTACTGCCAACACCACGACGCTAGCTCAATCTACCCCGCCACCTGTCGAAACTATCGATACACCTGAAGCTACCAAAACTCAAGAGCCTAGCAAAACACCCAAGACTCCCTCTCCCACGCCTGCCCCGACCACCGATAATCACGGTAAAGGTGGCGGTAGTGATGGGAATGGCAATGGGGGTGGGGGAAATAATACTCCCTCACCTACTAAAACCAATGGTGGGGGTCACAGCAATAATTGAGCCAGAATTTCGGGGGCTGCTTGCCAGATTGGGTATAATTTAATCAGGAAATAAAAATGTCTGGATTCCGGGAATTATTGGTGTATCAATTCGGTGAAATATTGGTTAAGAAACGATTAATAAGTGGTTAGACTAGCTAATTACCACTCTAAAACCCTTGACATGGGGACGGATTTCATATATTATGTATGCCTACCAAAAGCAATAGCCGAGGAGAACAGCACCTCACGCTCGCTTGTCGGGGCGCGCTCTTGAAACAGTAAGGATTGTCTCAAGGTTGAGATTCTCAATAAGGGAGAATAAAACACCAAAATCCGGGTCGTTTCGAGAGACAGCCATAGACAGGCTAGTTGTGCGTGTGCTTAATCACGTTTAAGGAGTAAATACTAATGACACTTGCTGCTCTGAATACGGAAGTTCTTCCCCAAATCGCCCTCCGCATCTCCGAACCTCAAGACCGTATAATGAAACGTCCTGAACGCCAGTGGTTTAACCGCACCTCAACCGTGCTGGAAATGCCCTGGTTAATTCAGACTCAGGTAGACAGTTTTGACTGGTTCAAGCGCGAGGGACTTCGGGAACTCTTCGATGAAATATCGCCCATCACCGACTTTACGGGCAAAAGTATGGAGCTGCATTTCCTGGATTATCATTTCGAGAAGCCACGTTACAGCCCTGCGGAATGTCGTGACCGGGATGCCACCTTTGCTGCCCCCCTGAAAGTTAATGTACGGCTGGTTATCAAGGAAACTGGCGAAGTTAAAGACTCTGAGATTTTTATGGGCGATTTCCACATGATGAGCGAAAACGGCACTTTCGTGGTGAACGGCGCGGAACGTGTGGTAGTGTCGCAATTAGTACGTAGCCCCGGTATTCTGTTCATTCGGAGCGAAGACGTAGCGACTGGTCACCCCTTGTTTGGGGCGAAACTGATACCTAACCGGGGAGCCTGGCTGGAATTTGAAACCAGTAATAAAAATGTTATCTCCGTTAAAGTTGACCGCAAGCGTAAAATCCCGGTCAGCGTTTTGCTGCGGGCTATTCTGGCGGTATTGGCGGATGACGGGGTTAAACCCGCCGAGGTTGGGCATGACGAACACCTGATTGAGATGTTTGCCGAGGCCAACGCCACCGCCTACACCAGCGGCGGCAGTGTTCCGCTTGAAGGTGGTGGTGTTTCGCGTTGGAATAATGCCCTGACGATCCAGCAAACCATCGAGAAAGACCCTACCAAAAACGGTGAAGAAGCCTTAATTGAACTTTACAAGCGGTTACGACCCGGCGACCCGCCCAACATCGAAAACGCCCGTAACCTGCTTTATTCGCTCTTGTTCAACCCGCGCCGCTACGATTTAGCGCGAGTAGGACGCTATAAACTGAATAAACGCTTGAAACTGGAGCCTGCGCCGGAAGCACGTCACCTGACCAAAACCGACCTTTTCAAAATTGTTGAATTCCTGATTCGCTTGAACAATAGCGAAGGTCAGGCCGACGATATTGACCATTTGGGCAATCGCCGTATCCGGGCAGTGGGTGAACTTATCCAGACCCAGTTGCGGATTGGGCTGTTACGGATGGAGCGCGTTATTAAAGAGCGTATGAGCATTACCGACCCGACTACCGCGACCCCCAACAGTCTGATTAACATCCGGCCTGTGGTGGCGGCGATGCGGGAGTTCTTCGGTGGAAGCCAGCTCTCCCAATTTATGGATCAGAACAACCCGTTGGCGGAATTGACCCACAAGCGGCGTTTGTCGGCTCTTGGCCCTGGTGGTCTAAACCGTGACCGAGCCGGATTTGAGGTTCGGGACGTGCATCATAGTCACTATGGTCGAATTTGCCCGATTGAAACCCCGGAAGGTCCAAACATCGGTCTAATTGGTAATCTGGCAACCTATGCTCGGGTAAACCAGTATGGCTTTATCGAAACGCCCTACCGCAAGGTTTTACATCGGGTGGAGTGTATGGCTGACCAATTAAAGGGCAAAATCCTCCGTGAAACGATTGCTGACCCCACTACCGGGAAAGTGGTAGCCGAGGAGGGCACTCAGATTGATGAGAAACTGGCAGAGAAAATTGGCGGCTTGAAACTACGCACCGTGCGGATTCAGCCGATTGTGACCCAAGATATTGATTATCTAAGTGCTGACCGCGAGGAAGAATATCGAATTGCTCAGGCTAACGTTATTCTGGACGATGACGGACACTTTGTGGAAGCCAGGGTTGCGGCTCGTTATGGTGACGACTTCGTGCTAGAGTCGCCCGATATGATTGACTATATGGACGTGTCGCCCAAGCAGGTGGTGAGCGTGGCAACAGCCCTTATCCCATTCCTTGAACATGACGATGCTAACCGGGCCTTGATGGGCGCGAACATGCAACGTCAGGCCGTGCCTTTGCTCCGCCCGCAGTCGCCGATTATTGGCACAGGGGTAGAGTGGCAAGCCGCCCGTGATAGTGGTCGGGTGATGCTGTCTAAAGCGACTGGTCCGGTAACCCGTTGTACTGGCGATAGGATTATCGTTACTGATGAGAGCGGCATGGAACATTTTCATGACCTGACCAAGTTCGTGCGCTCCAACCAGGACACCTGTATCAACCAACGGCCCAGCGTTAACAAGGGCGATTATGTGGTTGAGGGTCAGGTTATTGCTGACAACAGCAGCACCGAGGATGGTGAGTTGGCACTAGGCCAAAACATTCTGGTAGCCTTTATGCCCTGGGAAGGTGGCAACTTCGAGGATGCGATCCTGGTAAGTGAAGAACTCGTGCGCGAGGATATTTTCACCAGTATCCATATCGAGAAGCACGAAACCGAAGCCCGCGATACCAAGCTAGGCCCGGAAGAAATTACCCGTGACATCCCGAACGTAGGCGAGGAAAGTCTGCGCGACCTGGACGAGCGGGGCATTATCTACGTCGGGGCGGAAGTCCAGCCGAACGATATTCTGGTTGGTAAAATCACCCCCAAAGGCGAAACCGAGCTAACGGCGGAAGAGCGTCTATTACGGGCCATCTTCGGCGAAAAGGCTCGTGAGGTAAAGGATACCAGTCTGCGGGTTCCCAACGGGGTGCGCGGCAAGGTAATTGATGTGAAAGTGTTTAGCCGGGAAAATAACGATGAGTTACCAGCCGGAGTGAACCAGATGGTGCGGGTTAGTCTGGCCCAGAAGCGCAAAATCAGCGCGGGTGACAAAATGGCTGGACGGCACGGTAACAAAGGGGTAATCAGTCGGATATTACCGGTGGAAGATATGCCTTTCTTGCCAGATGGTCGGCCTATCCAGATTATCCTGAACCCAATCGGTGTGCCTTCGCGTATGAACCTGGGACAGTTGCTGGAAACCCATCTGGGCTGGGCGGCTTTAAACCTGGGAGTTAAGATTGCCACCCCGGTGTTTGATGGGGCTCATGAGTCAGAAATTCATGAGATGCTGATGACGGCTGGGTTGCCCAGCGATGGCAAAATCCAGCTATTTGACGGGCGCACGGGTGAGCCATTTGACCAACCTGTTATGGTAGGTGTGATGTACTTCCTCAAGCTGGCTCACTTGGTTGAGGATAAAATTCACGCTCGTTCGACTGGTCCTTACTCGCTGGTTACGCAACAGCCGTTGGGTGGTAAAGCTCAGTTTGGTGGTCAGCGTTTCGGGGAGATGGAAGTCTGGGCACTTGAGGCTTATGGCGCAGCTCATATTCTCCAGGAAATGATTACGGTCAAGTCTGATGACGTGATTGGTCGGGTCAAAACCTACGAGGCCATTGTCAAGGGCGAGAACATCAACGAGGCGGGCGTGCCGGAAAGTTTCAAGGTGTTGGTCAAGGAATTGCAATCGCTGGGTCTTTCGGTAGAGGTTCTGAACGAGGAGGAAGCTCCCATCGAATTTGCTGAGGATGCAGGTGGTGATTACTTGAGCGAACTGGAAGGTATCAACCTTTCCGGCTTCGAGAATACGGGCGAAGAATAGTTTTGAGTGTTGAATTTTGAGTTTTGAGTTAAAGGTTTTCTAACTCAAAACTCAACACTTAAACCTCAACACTTGGGTTAGAAGGTGTGGTATGACTACCAAAGCCAACCGAATAATTCGCTACTATGACAGCCACGATAGGGATGATGAAGAGTTGAGCCAGACTATTTTTCACCAGGTCGCGATTGAGTATTTGATGACGGTTATTCGATGGTTGCTTTTGGGGAAAGGCTTTGGGGTCATTACTAACGTCAACCTGTATGTTACTGATGACCCACAGGAGCCGGGTATCAGCCCGGATATAGCGGTTATAGCCGGATTAGCGGTGGAAGGCCGCCAAGCTGGTGATTCTAACAGTTATTATGTAGGGAATGATGGGCCGCCACCTGTGGTAGTTTTTGAAATATCCAGTGATGCCACCTGGCAACTTGACCTTGATAGTAAACTTGCCAAGTATTCCGCGATGGGTGTGCCAGAGTATTTCGCATTTGACCCCCAGCAACCGGGAGTCTGGACTAAAGACCTACGAAATGCTGGACGGTTGAAGGGCTGGCGACTCAATGCTGCCGGAAATTACGTTGAGTTAGCTAAAAACGCCGAAAGCTGGCTCTGGAGCGAACAGCTAGATAGTTGGCTTGGGGTTGATAAAAAAGACAGCAAATATTTACGGCTTTATACCCGGCTTGTTCAAATTAGGCTAACTGAGCTTGAGGCCGCAGACTTACGAGCTGAAGTCGAGCGACAAGAGAAGGAAGTAGCTTTACAAAAGGCTACGGTTGAGGGTTTACGGGTCGAAACCGAACGCCGTGAAAAAGAATTAGCCTTGCAAAAAGCTGAGACCGAGCGGCAACGGGCTGAAAAATTGGCCCAAAAGCTGCGAGAGTTGGGCATTGAGCCTGAGTAGATGTTGACTGTTGGATAATATTCAAAAGTAAAAGAGTTTTCGACTTTTGACCAAAAATATTAAGCTAGAATTTTTCAAGTAACAAACTCATAGTATAAGGACTGCAACAGTGCCGTTGCCGTTCACTTGTGTGTTACCCTCTTATGTAATCCAGGGAACGGGGGAGCAAATAATAAATGTTAGAGGTAAATAACTTTAACGCGATTCGCATCAGTCTGGCCTCGCCAGAGCAAATTCGGGCCTGGTCGCACGGTGAAGTGACCAAACCTGAAACCATCAACTATCGTACCCTGAAACCAGAGCGCGATGGTCTTTTTTGCGAGCGCATTTTTGGGCCAACCAAAGATTGGGAATGTTATTGTGGTAAATACAAGCGGGTGCGCTACAAAGGCGTAATTTGTGATAAGTGCGGGGTGGAAGTAGCCCGCAGCAAAGTACGCCGCGAACGTATGGGCCATATTCAGTTGGCCGCTCCGGTTAGCCACATTTGGTTTGTCAAAGGCACGCCAAGCCGTCTGGGTTTGTTGCTGGATATTTCACCCCGCAACCTGGAACGGGTGCTTTACTTCGCCACCTATATCGTGACTGAGGTGGATGCCGAAGCGATTAAACGCAAAATGGAAGAAATCAAGCTTAATGGCGAGGCCAAAATCAAGCAGCTTGAGGGTGACGCTGAAGGTAAGATTTCTGACAGAGTCAAGAATATGGAAGGCGATGTCAGCAACCTGACCCAGAGTGCTTCCTCCCGCAAGAGCCAATTGGAAGAAGAGCTGGATCAGCGGCTTGGTGCTTTTGATGCGGAGGCTGAGGAAGTTCGTGGCAAAGCTAAAGCCCTACGTAATCAGGCCGCCCCAGAAGAAATTGCTTTCCGCACGGCAGTGATTGCCCGCCCTTCCGAGATGCTCAACGACGACCGACTGGGGGAACTGGACGAAGTTATCGCTCACGAGCGCGAGAAAATTGAGCATGAAATTCGCAGCCAGCAGTCCAACACCCAATCGTTGATGGAAGGCGAGCGTGACCAGTTGCAATATGTTCGGCAACAAGAACGGGAGCAAATTGTTGGCAAAATGAATGCTGACGTTACGGCGGTTCGGGCCGAAATCGAGAACAAAATTGATGACCTGGAAAGCATCGAACGGCTGCAACTGCTTAACGAGAACAAATACCGCCAGTTGCGCGAGGATTTTGGCCCGGTTTTCAAGGCTGGAATGGGCGCAGAGGCCGTGTATCTGGTGGTTAAAGAGATGGACCTTGATAAAATGTCCAGTGAATTACGCCAGGAAATCCAGGTTCTCAGTGGGCAGCGCAAGAAAAAGGCTACCAAACGTCTACGGGTAGTGGAAGCCTTCCGCAAGAGTGGCAACCGCCCTGAGTGGATGATATTTACCATTCTGCCAGTTATTCCACCAGACCTGCGCCCAATGGTGCAGTTGGATGGTGGTCGTTTTGCTACCAGCGACTTGAACGACCTGTATCGTCGGGTAATTAACCGTAACAACCGTTTGCAACGCCTGAAAGAGCTGGGCGCACCTGAAATCATCATTCGCAACGAAAAGCGGATGTTGCAGGAAGCGGTAGATGCCCTGATTGACAACGGGCGACGTGGTCGGGTAGTAAGTGGTAGTGGCAAACACAAACTCAAGAGCCTGAGCGATATGCTTAAGGGTAAGCAGGGCCGCTTCCGCCAGAACTTGCTGGGCAAGCGCGTTGACTATTCAGGCCGTTCGGTAATTGTGGTCGGGCCGGAACTCAAGTTGCACCAGTGTGGTTTGCCCAAGAAGATGGCTCTGGAATTGTTCAAGCCCTTCGTAATGCGCCGTCTGGTGGAGCGGGGTTATGCCCACAACATCAAGAGTGCCAAGCGGATTGTAGAGCGGGTCAAGCCGGAAGTCTGGGACGTATTAGAGGAAGTTATCAAGGATTACCTGGTATTGCTCAACCGCGCCCCAACCTTGCACCGTCTAGGTATTCAGGCTTTTGAAGCCGTTTTGATTGAAGGTAGTGCGATCCAGCTTCACCCGTTGGTTTGTAAAGCCTACAACGCTGACTTCGACGGCGACCAGATGGCGGTTCACGTACCGTTGTCGCGCAAGGCTCAGGAAGAAGCCCGCGAGCGGATGCTTTCGGTCTACAACCTATTGCGCCCCTCTAACGGTATGCCCGTAATCACGCCTACTCAGGATATTATTCTGGGCTGTTATTACCTAACTGTCGCGCGTCCTGGAATGAATGGGGAGGGTAAACTTTTCTCGACTTTCCAGGAAGCTTTGTTGGCCTATGAGACTGGCGTTATTATGTCACCTACCAGCGAAGAACGCCCCTTGCACATTGAGGCGTTAATCCGGGTTGGAATGCCGGAACATTTGTTTGCGGCGGTAGCTGACCGTCAACGCAAGGATAACGAGGCTGCCGAGAAGCGTGGTGAGCCAGTTCCTTACTACAATCCTAACGGCAAGGTTTTTGAAACTACCGTTGGACGTATTCTGTTCCTGGAAAGTTTACCCAAGAAATTGCAGGAGTTCTACATCCGCGAAATCAACGACTGGGTAGGTTCGGCTCGGCTGGACGAAATTATGGGTGAGTGTTTCCGGCTCTACAGTTCGGCCCCAACGGCGGTAGTGGCTGACCGTCTGAAGCGGCTGGGTTTCAAATATTCTACTCGCGGTGGCATTAGCATCGGGGTGGAAGATGTGGAAATTCCGCCCAATAAAGACGAGCTATTGGCGGAAGCCGATAAGCAGGTTGAAGCGATTGAGCGCCAGTACAAACGCGGTCTTTTGACTGAAACCGAACGCTATAAACAGATTATTCGGGTGTGGGATACTACTAAAGATAAGGTTAGTAACGCGGTGGATAAACACCTTAACCCCTTTGGCTCATTGTATATGATGACCAAATCGGGTGCTAAGGGTAACATTCGCCAGATTAGTCAGATGAGTGGTATGCGTGGTTTGATGGCTGACCCCACCGGGCGCACCATCGAAATCCCGGTTCGCTCTAACTTCCGCGAGGGGCTGTCGGTGATGGAATACTTCATCACTACACACGGTGCGCGCAAGGGTCTGGCTGATACCGCCCTTCGTACCGCCGATAGTGGTTACTTAACCCGCCGTTTGGTGGACGTATCGCAGGACGTGATTATCACTGCCTACGACTGCGGCACTGAGCAGGGGATTATGTTACGCGAGTCGGATGCGATGGAAAGTGGTCGCCTGACCGAAAAGTTTGAGCGGCGTATTCTGGGCCGGATGGTGGCTTCGCCCATCGCTGACCCAACTACCGGCGAGATTCTAGTGGCCCGCAACGAGGAAATTGACGAAGTGCGCTCCCGCGCGCTGGCGGCGGCGAATGTTAAAGAAGTGTATGTGCGCTCGGCTCTGGCCTGTATTCTACAGTTTGGGGTTTGCCAGTTGTGCTACGGGCGCAGTTTGGCTAACGGCAAGCTGGTAGAAATCGGCGAGGCAGTCGGTATTATCGCCGCTCAGAGTATCGGTGAGCCTGGTACTCAGCTAACGATGCGTACTTTCCACACTGGTGGGGTGGCTGGTAGCGATATTACCAGTGGTCTACCCCGCGTGGAAGAGTTGTTTGAGGCGCGTGTGCCGAAAGCTCAGGCTATTTTGAGCGAAATTGACGGGGTGGTGGAAATCGTGCAAGAGGGCGATATCCGCAAGATGAAGGTAATTTCTACCGAAATCTACACCGATAGTTACGATTTGCCAGCCAACTTTGAGCTAACCGTCCGCGAAGGTGACGAGGTGCGCGAAGGGGATTTATTGGGCAAGAGCAATCTGGCGGATGATGATAGCACCGTTAATGCCCGCCTGAGTGGTCGGATTTCGCAACCCGCACCAAATCAGCTTATCATTCGCCACGAGGAGCGCGAGGAACGGGATTACGACGTGCCTCACGCCGCCGAACTCCGGGTTTCTTCCGGCGATAAGGTTAGGGCTGGTGACCCGCTAACCAGTGGTTCGAGCAATCCGCAGGAAATCTTGCACATTCTGGGTACTGAAGCCGTACAACGTTACTTGATTGACGAAGTACAGCGGGTATATCGTAGCCAGGGTGTGAACACCAACGAGAAGCATATGGAGGTTATTATCCGCCAGATGCTCCGCAAGGTGCAAATTGAGAGTTCCGGCGATACTGACCTGTTGGGTGGCGAGTTGGTAGACCGCTTCCAGTACGAGGAAATCAACAGCCGCGTATTGGCAGAAGGTGGCGAACCTGCTACCGCTCAAACCGTATTGCTGGGCGTTACCAAAGCAGCCCTCAAAACCGATAGCTTCCTGTCAGCCGCCAGCTTCCAGGAAACCACCCGCGTTTTGACCGAGGCTGCCATCCAGGGTAGCGTTGACCGTTTGCGCGGTTTGAAGGAAAACGTCATTATCGGTAAGCTCATCCCGGCTGGGTCGGGGGTGCGGCATCGTCCCAAGAAGAAAACCAAAGTCTCGCTAACCGAGTTGTTGGATATTGATCCCGACAATGAGGAGCAGATGCGCTATATGGCGGAGATGGAGGAAGAAATTGAGGACGTGCCAGGGCCAGAACATCTGCCCGCCGAAATCCTGATGCAGTTGCCGCCGTTGGTGGTTAACGGACATCGGGCCGAGTTGGTAGCCGAACAGGAAATCGAACTCGAAGCCCTGATGAGCCGGGTGGCCGAAAGTGTCACAACCTTAGACGATGATAGTGACGATGAAGAAGATGCTGAAAGCGAGGACGAGGATTAATTTCCTTCTCGCATAAAAGCTTCAATAAAAAAGACGGGAGACTCGTAGGGGTCTCCCTTTTTATTTGTTATATTTTAATCCGGCACTTTTCTATCAAATTGTAGATTTAAAAGGCTGTCTCTATTTTCTACCAACAATCTTTAATCCAAAGGAAAAGAAAAATGGCTGATGACGGAAGTAGCCAGCATAGTTCTGATACATTAAGGGTTTGAGCAGGGAATTTTGCCGATAGTCTAAAAAATGCGGTTTCCCACCGTCCAGAGACCAAAGGTAAACTTATCAGTTTTCCGGGGAGCATACTGATCGCTGGTACGCTCATGCACCAACTTTTTTCCAATAAATCAGTCATGTTTTTCGTTTCCTTTTTACCCAAATTTTGTCAAAAAAGCTGAAATCACTTCGAGTCGGGTACCTTAACTCTTAGTAATTCCTTAATCTGAAGAATTTTAGCCAGCTCAATCGTTCTGGTTGAGCGGAGGCTGGCAAGTTTCTCTAATTATCAATTCGGTAGCTAGTTCCAGCTTTTCAGGTTGGCGGTCAGGATTGTTTATTAATTCCAGCAGCATGGTGGTAGCAACCCTACCCATCTGTTCCAGGGGTTGCCTTACGGTAGTCAACCGAGGGTGAACATTAGCGGACTGGAGTATATCATCGAAACCGATGATAGAAATATCTTTAGGAATTGATAATCCCTCCTCCCGCACCGCATCCATGACACCAAAAGCCATCATGTCGTTGGAGGCGAAAATCGCGGTAGGCCGATTAGCCAGTTTCAGTAATTCAACCCCGCCCTTGAAGCCGGCGGGCTGATAAAAATCCCCTTCCTGAATCAGGGCCGGATCAACTGGCAAATTATGGTGACACAGGGCGGCTTTATAACCTTCGAGGCGGCGTTGGGAACAGCCGAGTTCAGGTGTTCCCATGATAAAACCAATCCGGCGGTGTCCAAGTTCAATCAAATAGTTGGTAGCATCATACCCACCTTGCCAGTTACTGGCCCCAACCGATGGCCCAAGCTCATCAATACCCTGGTGGTCTATAAGTACATAAGGGAATTTACGTCGTCTTAACGAGTCGAGATAAGCCACAGCGTTGCGCGGCAACACTAACAGCAAGCCATCGCTTGACCCTTGTGTCAGGGTAGTAACAAAGAGTGATTCTTTAACCTTGCGTCGGTGAGTAGTAAAAAGCATCAGGTTATACTGGGCTTTGGCTAATTCGTCGTCAATTCCCCGGATAACTTCGCCAATATAGCCCGTTCCCAAATCCTGGACTAAAAGACCCACCACATACGAGCGACCTCCTGCCAAACTGCGGGCCTGAGTATTGGCGACGTAACCCAACTGGGTCATGGCTCGTAAGACCCTTTCACGAGACTCTGGGTTAACATTGCCTTTATTATTTATCACCCTGGAAACAGTCGCGTAAGAAACGCCAGCCTCTTTGCCGATGTCAATAATAGTTATGCGGTCCTCGTTTTGACCTCGTTTTTTTACCCTCATATATGGCCTTTTTTATAATTCTTTTGGGTTTTTACTAAGCAAGCGTTTTCACGAACAGCACCTTTATAAAATCATATTTAAGGTTGAATGTCAAGCTTTTTAAGCATCACTATTGGCCCCCGCCCTAAGTAGGGTTTATTATTCAGGTTAGGTAGGAGTTTTGACCACTAAAACGAGTTTTGAAAATAAGTATTGACTTTTTTTGGGGGCTATGATATACCTGATGATAGAAATCCGTGCAAACGCTTACACCACAGAAAACCATAATGCGACAGACAATTAACTAAATCTCGCTTTGGTAAATAACCTAAATGTTCAAACGTTGAAGTAATTTAAAGCATTACATTTCTGTACCTGCAACAAGGAACCATTAGTTAAAAGTCTCGCCTGTATAGTCTAAATAAAAAGGTAGAGGCCAATTTACCCCACTTATTTGGAATAAGATGCGTCAGTAAAATTAAGGCTACCAAAGGCAAATTGGGTATGCCTAGGATTTGTTTACCCAAAATCTGACCCGGCATAGTTGAAAAATTAATTTTATAGCAATGTTTGAAAGGAGAACAGCTATGAAGAGACGAAGCTGTCTGCTACTGCTCATGCTTGTATTTGGGCTAATTCTGTCGGCCTGTGGTGACCCCACCGCGACTGCTCCCGCCGCCGCTACCACGGCTGCCCCTGCGACCACCGCCGCCGCTACCACGGCTGCTCCTGCGACCACCACTGCCGCAACCACCGCCGCCCCTGCTGCTACCACCACTGCCGTCGCAACTACAGCCGCACCTGCCGCCACCACTACTGTTGCCGCTACCCCTCTCCCTACTGCCCCTGTGGCTAAAGCTTCGGGTTTGTCCGGCACGGTTAATTGGTGGCATATCACCACTGGTGATCCGGGGAAAGCCGTTTGGCAGTCCATGGCTGATGCCTATATGAAAGCCAATCCTGGGGTAAAAATCAATATAACCATTCTTGAAAATGATGCTTTCAAGACCAAGCTTACCACTGTGATGCAGTCTGGTAGTCCGCCTGACCTTTTCCAGAGTTGGGGTGGCGGGGTGATGGCTGAATACGCCAGGGCCGGACTTTTGAAAGATATTAGTGGTGACTTGAAGGGTAGCTGGGGCGATAGCTTCAACAAGGCTCCTCTGGAGGTCTACGCTGCTGATGGTAAATATTATGGGGCACCCTGGGATATGGGTGCGGTTGGCTTCTGGTACAACAAGGCTCTATTTGCCAAAGCCGGTATCACTACCCCGCCTGCTACCTGGACTGAATTCCTCACTGATGTCAAAAAGCTTCAGGCGGCTGGTATTACCCCCATTTCACTGGGTGAAAAGGACAAATGGCCCGGTCATTTCTACTGGGTTTACCTGGCTACCCGGATTGGTGGTAAGGCCGCTTTCGATAAAGCCTATGCTCAAACTGGCACTTTCGCCGATCCATCGTATGTCCAGGCTGGTCAGAAATTAAAAGAACTGGTTGACCTCAAACCGTTCCAATCGGGCTTCCTGGGTCTGACTTATAACGACCAGGCTGCCGCAATGGGCGAGGGCAAGGCCGCTATGGAACTGATGGGCCAGTGGGCCCCCAGTGTGGAGAAGGACCAGAGCAGTAACAAACAGGGCCAGGGCGAAAACCTCGGTTTCTTCCCCTTCCCCATGGTTGAAGGCGGAGCGGGGGATAAAGACGACATTATGGGCGGTGGTAACGGCATCGCGGTTGGTAAAAACGCTTCGCCGGCAGCGGTTGATTTCTTAAAATATCTGACTAGCCTGGAAAGCCAGAAGTTATTCGGTCAGTTAAGTTTAGCCTTACCAGTAGTAAAAGGCTCTGAGTCGGCTGTTGCTAACCCACAGCAACTACAAATTCAGACTTCGGTAAATAAAGCCAAGTATTACCAGCTTTACTACGACCAGTATCTGCCTCCCGCGATTGCCAGCGTAATTGTGGATCAAGTGCAGGGTCTGATTGCTGGTAGTGCCTCGCCCGAAGCAGTAGCCAAAGCGGTACAAGAATCAGCCGCCTCCGAGCTGAAAAAATAATTTAGTTGGATAAGAGTCAGCCACACTCCTATGGCTGACTCTTGTTTGAATAAAGGATTGTAGCATGCAGTTGTCATCAGAAACAAAAATAAAATCCGTAGCCCAGCCCGCGCAACGCCGCCGGAAATATGCCAAGCTGTTAACTATCCTCCTTTTCCTGGCTCCGGCTGCTGTTATTTATATTTATTTCGTGATATTTCCAGTAGTACAATCAATTTATTATAGTTTGTATAAGTGGAACGGACTTGGCCCCATCACGAACTTCATTGGCCTGGATAACTATACCAAAGCGTTGGGTGATAAAACCTTCACCACTGCCTTGAGTCATAATCTCCTAATTGCAGTGCTTTCTATCTTCATACAATTGCCCTTATCGTTAATGCTGGCTTTACTGGTAGCCCGTCATATGCCGGGTCGCAGTATATTTCGTATGATTTTCTTTCTCCCTTATGTTTTATCGGATGTGACTACCGGGGTAATCTGGTCGTTTGTCTACAAACCAGAAGGTGGCCTGATAAACAGCGCAATTAGCAGCCTGAATCTTGGTGAGCCACAAGCCTGGCTGGGCAATACCGATTTGGCCTTATTTGCGGTCTTTGTGGTAATGTGCTGGAAATATTTCGGTTTTCATCTGATTTTATATGTAGCCGGGCTACAGCAAATTCCTGCCGACTTGGAAGAAGCCGCCAAAATTGACGGAGCCAGCACTCTACAGGTCTTGCGCCATATTACTATTCCCCTGTTAGGCAGCACTATCCGTATTAGCATCTTTCTTTCGATTTTGGGTTCGTTACAATACTTTGATTTAATTTGGGTAATGACCAACGGCGGGCCAGT
>Ga0123339_10001691_pt1 | contig 15164 bp, 16 predicted proteins | sample lystaG_FD_89956 | JGI IMG/M metagenome (GOLD analysis project Ga0123339, IMG submission 89956) | Glacier valley bacterial and archeal communities from Borup Fiord, Nunavut, Canada, to study Microbial Dark Matter (Phase II) -... | ecosystem: Environmental > Aquatic > Freshwater > Ice > Glacier ... | reverse complement strand
TCGTTGATCGCCACCTGCTCGAGCAGCAGGCCCTGAAGCACTCGCTGCACCTCGGCGAGGCTGAGAAGACCGGGCACGAGCTCATCAACGGCGGCGGGGTTGATCTCCTTGACACCCTCGGTGAGGATGCGCACGTCTTCGCGAGTGAGCAGGCGTGCGGCGTTGCCCATGATGATCGAAGAGAGGTGGGTGACGACCACGGAGACGCGGTCGATCACCGTGGCGCCGGTCATCTCGGCACTGTGGCGCATCTCGCTGGGAACCCATTTGCCGGCCAGTCCGAACACGGGCTCCAGGGTGACCGCGCCGGGAAGGGGATCGAGCGCCTCACCGAGCGCGAGCACCTTGCCCGCCGGGGCGATGCCACGGCCCGCCTCGACGCCGGCAATGCGAATGACGTAAGTCGCGGGCGGAAGCTCGATGCTATCCCGAGTTCGCACAGGCGGCACGACGAGACCCATGTCCATGGCGATCTTGCGCCGGAGGGACCGCACGCGGGAGAGCAGGTCGTCCGAGGCATCCGAGACCAGGTCCACCAGATCGGGGGCGAGCAGGATCTCCAGGGCATGCACGCGCATTTGCTCGATGAGATTCTCGGTGGTGCTGCCGCTGGCGGGGTCCGCGATCGCGGCAGTCTCGATCTCGAGCTTCGTCAGGGCCTCACGGGCCTTGATGCGCTGGGCGATGAGGATGAGGGAGAGGCCAACGATGATGAAAAGGATGATGGGCATTCCGGGGATGAAGGCCATCAGGATCGCCGCGACACCCGCGATGATCAGTGCGTACCGAGACTGACTCAGCTGTGCCCCTGCGGTGGATCCTATGTCGGACTCGGCGTTCGACCGCGTGACGATCATGCCGGTGGAGACGGCCATCAGAAGCGCCGGGATCTGCGTGACGAGTCCGTCACCGATGGTGAGCAGCGTGTACTTGCTCACCGAGTCACCGATGGAAAGACCACTCTGGATCACGCCGATCGCGATTCCGCCGACGATGTTGATGATGATGATGATGATGCCAGCGATCGCGTCACCCTTGACGAACTTGGAGGCACCGTCCATCGCGCCATAGAAGTCCGCTTCGGCAGAGACCTCGGCCCGGCGCTCGCGAGCCTGCACGTCGGTGATCAGGCCAGCGTTGAGGTCGGCATCGATGGCCATCTGCTTGCCGGGCATCGCGTCGAGGGTGAAACGTGCTCCAACCTCGGCGACTCGTTCGGCTCCTTTTGTGACCACCACGAACTGGATCACGACGAGGATGAGGAAAATCACCGCTCCGATGATGATCGAGCCGCCGACCGCTACGTGTCCGAACGCGCCGATCACCTCGCCCGCGTAGCCGTTGCCGAGCACGAGACGTGTCGAGGCGACATTGAGGCCGAGACGGAACAGCGTCGCCACAAGCAGCAGCGAGGGAAACACCGAGAAGTCGAGCGGCTTCTTGACAAACATCGTGGTGAGAAGCGTCACCAGAGCGAGCATGATGTTGACGATGATCAGCAGGTCGAGCACGAAGGCCGGGATCGGCACGACGAGCAGCAGGATGATGCCGACGACTCCAAGCGGCACCGCGAGCTTCGCGAGGTTCTTATTCATCGTTAGTGCCCTCCAGCGGCGACTAGGTGATTCATCTCAGGCACGCTCTTCGACGACCCGCGTGTGCGCAGTGCGAGTACGAAGGCGAGCACGCGGGCGACCGCGTTGTACAGATCGACCGGAATCTCGTCTCCGAGATCGCAGGCCGCATGCAGGGCGCGCGTGAGCGGGATGTCGGTAACGATCGGCACCCGGTCCGTCTCGGCCCGCCCGCGGATGCGCAGCGCGATCTCTCCCGCACCCTTCGCGACCACGCGCGGGGCCGATTTGCCTGGCTCGTATTTGAGCGCAATGGCGAAGTGGGTGGGGTTGACCAGCACCACGTCGGCATCCGCGATGGCGGCCATCATACGATTGCGGCTCATGACGAGTTGGCGCGAACGGCGCTGTCCTTTGATCATGGGGTCGCCCTCTGACGACTTATTCTCATCTTTGACCTCTTTCTTGGTCATACGGGTGCGCTTGCGGTTGCGGCGCATGATGACAAAGACATCGGCGACGGCCAAGATGAGTCCGGCGATCACCGCGGAGCGCACCAGCGAAGCGGTGCCGTCAGTCGCCGCCTGGATGAGCGCGGAGGCCGGCAGCCCGCCGCCGCTCATCAACACCGGCATCAGCCCCTGGATCACGGCGAAAAGCACAATTCCAACGACGACCGTCTTGGACAGCGCCTTGACCCCCTGCCAGGCTGCCTGCATCCCAAAGGTGCGCTTGAGGCCCTCCACCGGATTGAACTGGTCGAACTTGCCACTGAACTTTTTGAAGTGGATGCCCCCCTGGGCTGCCGCCGTCACGAGCACCGCGATGGTCACGACCGAAAGCAGGGGGAGAATGATGCCGCCGACCGAGCCGAGTCCGTCGAACAGTGCCCTCAGGGCATGGGTCGAATCGGGGTGATCCATCACCTCACGCAGCTGGTAAAACGAGGCGGATGTCGCGGCAGCTCCCGCGGACACGGTCGCCGGGATCATCACCGCGGCCACGCCGATGGCAACCCAGGCGGTGAGATCCTGGGACTTGGCGAGCTGCCCCTTTTCGCGCACCTCTTTCATGCGTTTCTCGGTGGCGAGCTCTGTCTTTTCGCCGGAGTCTGCTTCGGGCATCGTTACTTCACCGCCCCGGAATCGATACCGGTAAAGAGGGAGACGGCCTGCCCGGTGATCGCCGCGACGATCTGCGGAAGGGCAGCGAAGACGAAGACGCCGAGCATCAGGGTGATGAAGATCTTGAGCGGAAATCCGAGAGCAAAGGCGTTGAGCGCCGGGGCGACCCGGGTGAGAAGGCCGAGGCCGGCATCCGCAAGAAAGAGCACGACAATCAGCGGGCCGGCGATCTGCACTGCCGACAGCAGCATTTGGCCGACGGCGACTGTGAGGGCGTGGATGGGTGCGGCGAGGTCGAGCTGGCCGGCCACGGGAAGAGCATCAAAGCTGCGCGCGAGACCGCCGACGATCAGCTGGTAGCCCCCTGACGCGAAGAGCAGTGCGAGGGCAGTCATCTGGTAGAGCCGCGCGAACTGGGCACCGTTGATCATCATCTGCGGGTCGAAGCCCTGGGCGAGCTGGAATCCGCCGAACAGGTCGACCAGGTTGCCCGCCGACTGGATCGCCGAGAAGACGATCATGACGAGGAACCCGAGGAGGGCGCCGGTGACGAGTTCTGCGAGCAGCCCAACCACGAAACCGGCCGTGTCGGGTGACGCATACCCGCGCGTAACGCGGGGCGAAACGGCAAGAGCGAGCCCGATACCGAGCATGGCCTTGATGCGTAGCGGGAAGGCGTTGGTGGAGAACGGTGGGGCGATCACGAGGAAGGTGGTCATCCGTACGGAGGCAAGCATCACCGCCTCGATCCACGGGAAGTTGAGGGTGAAGGCCACCTCATCCCCCGCTCAGGAGGGTCGGGATCTTCTCGAACAGGCCGTGCGTGAACGCGACTAGCTCGGAGATCATCCACTGGCCCGACACGATAAGGGCAAAACAGACGGCGATCGCCTTCGGTACGAAGGAGAGCGTCACTTCCTGGATCTGGGTGATCGACTGCAACAGGGAGATGGCAAAACCGACGACGAGGGCAGTGACCAGGATGGGCGCGGAGAGCTTCGCGGCGATGAGGAGACCCTGCAGTGCGATATCCATAACGGCGTTCTGGTTCATGAACTACCTCGATAACTACTGATTAGCGTGGTGATAATAAGCCCCCAGCCGTCGACCAGCACGAACAGGAGGATCTTGAACGGGAGCGAGATCATGACCGGGGGCAGCATCATCATTCCCATCGACATGAGAGCGGCCGAGACGACCAGGTCGATCACGAGAAATGGAACGAAGATGACGAATCCGATGATGAACGCTGCACGAAGCTCGGAGATCATAAAAGCCGGAATGAGGGTCGGCAGGGCAACCGACGAAGGATTCTTCGGGTTGGGAAGGCCGGCCGCCCGGGTCATCAAGGCGAGATCCTCTTCTCGGGTGTGCGCGAGCATGAAGGTACGCAGCGGCTTAATGGCGAGGTCGATCGCCTGGGTGAAGTCGATGTGCCCGTTCAGGTAAGGCTGCAGCGCGTGCGTGTTGATGTCGGTGATCACCGGCGCCATGATGAACAGGCTGAGGAAGAGTGCGAGTCCCGCGAGCACCTGGTTCGGGGGGATGGACGGCAGCGCGAGGGCATTGCGGGCCATGGCGAGTACGACGAAGATCTTGGTGAATGACGTCATCATGAGCAGCAGCGCCGGGGCCACCGAGAGCAGCGTGATGCCGACCAGTGTGACGATGGCAGAAGACGGGGTGCCGTCGGGGCCGTTGATATTGATCGACAGGCCGCCCTTGCCGTTCGGCACTACCGGATCTACCGGCGGCGTAGGTGCGACGACCTCAGGGACGGCCGCGTGACCCGCGGTGCCGGTCACCAGGATGAGTGCCGCGGCCACCACGAGCGCGAGAAGTCCGATCACGACGATGCGTGCGGCTGGCCCGTTCCAAAACCGGACACTGAGCGGTGCGCGCACGCGGATCGTGTCCCGCCCGCTCACTGGGAGGACCGCAGGGCCACTGCCGCGCGCTTCCAGGTAGAGAGGGAAAGGATCGAGCCGTCGAGAGCGGTGACTCTTCGCGGCAGGCCGGTGCGCGGGTCAAACTGCTGTGGGAAGGAGATGGGGGTGACGGCGGACTTCTGCACGGCCGGGGCAGCCTCCGCTTTAATCAGGGCCGATTCGAAGGCCGCGGCGGTGTCGAGCACCGGCAAATCGGTGGTGTCAAGGACGGTCACCGAGTGCTCAGTGACGCCGAGCAGAAATCGCTTGCCCTCCACGTCAATCACGACGACGGATGCCTTCTGCGCGAGCCCCTGGCGGGTCACGACATTCACGAGTTTGGTCGCGCGCGTCGAGACGGTGCCCTTCGTTATGCGTCGCTGCAGAAACCACAACAGGCCCACCACAGCCGCGAGAGAGAGCAGTACGCGCACCGCGACGAGAATTGTGTCCATCGTTAGTTGAGGCCCTCAGCAACGTCGAGGATCTGGGTGATGCGCACGGCGTAGTCCTGATCGACGACCACGATCTCGCCGTGGGCGATCAGCCGACCATTGAGCAACACGTCCGCGGGAGCACCGGCCGAGCGATCGAGCTCGATCACCGCGCCGGGCTCGAGACCGAGCACATCGCGTATCGACATGCGGGTGCGACCGATCTCTACGGTGAGTGCCATCTCGACATTGTTGATGCGGCTGAGATTGTTCGCGAGCGACTCCGGGGAGATCGGTGTGGCGGCGGTGAGGCTCTCGCGCATGCGGATAGCGAACCAGCCAGCCGCGCTGCCCCCGCTGGAGAGGACGAAGACCTCGGTGGCCGGATCGGAGAACAGCGCCGTGGCGTCATCCACCCGGGCGTCGCCGAGCACACCGGAGCCGAGCACAGCGGCGGCGGCATCGAGAGCGGGGCGCAGCACGTCGACGATCGAGACCAGCAGGGAATCCGCGACTGCAGCATCCGCCGTCTCTACCGGATCGAGGAAGACGATCGCCAGGTCGGCCGAGGTCTCTCCGACGAAGGAGGCGACGACGGCGCGGTCTGTTGGGCCGGTCGGCACGCCCTCGATCGCGATGGCTTCGAGGAGGGAGGTGCTCGGCAAGAGCCGCGCGAGCGCCTCCGCCGCGGCAGGGCGAGGATCGATCATGGTGGATTTCTTCACTGGTTCGGCCTTCTCTTCAAGGGGTTTTCGTTCTCCGCTGCGGCACTGACGACGACGCAGGCAAGACGAGAGCGGTTCGCGCCGACCGCGGCGCGCGCAAGGATCTCTCCGTCGACGGTGAGATTGAGGGGGCGATGCTGCGGATGCGGAATGGCGAGTAGGTCGCCCACCGCGAGGCTCAGCACACGGCTCGGGTTCACGAGCACCGGGCTGAGACTCAGCGCGACTTCGACCGGCACCCAACCGAGCTGGGATGCGACCTTCTCTCGGGTGTTCCCGGTCGCCGGGGCAACGCTTGGCTGGCCAAGCTGCGGCAGAAGCGCCTCCGCCGGAATGGCCAGCGTTGCCGTGGTCGAGCTGTCGCCCACCCGAATGCCGAAGCTCGCCACGATCATCAGGTCGGCGGTCGCGGCGGCCTGGGCGAATTGCGAGTTGTAGTGAATGGTGTCGATGGAGATGGCCGCCTCGAGCAACGACCCGAGGGAGTATCGGAGGTCTTCGAGGGCATCATCGAAGAGGCGCCGCACGAGCGCCTGTTCCACCTGGGTGAACTTGCGTTCCTCGACAACCTGGGCGGTGTTGCTTCCGAGCATGTACGAGACCCAGGTGAGCGCTGCCGACGCCGGAAACTGGATGACTGCCCTAGCATCGATCCCCTGGAGGTTGCAGAGAATCATCGCGGTGGTCGCGGGCAACGCGGAGGCGTATTCGTCGTAGGTCTCCATGATGATCTGTTCGCAGGTGACCTGAGAGATCACTCTCACCTTGGCAGTGAGCTGCGTTCCCCATTGGCGCGCGAAGGTCTCGAGCGCGAGCTCTAGTACTCGAGAATGCTCACGGGCGAGGGTGGTCGGCCGACGAAAGTCATAGGGCTCCACCGCCGGGCCCGATCGTGCGGGCACGCCGATAAAAGAATGTTCCTGGACCGTCACACAGGGCACTATCGGCCGGGGGTCACCGCCGGTAAGAGGATCATCGGAACGGAATTGGTTATGACGGGGACCCAGGCGGTTGCTGCCGCTACGGTGACGGCTGCCGGCGCCGCGGCTGTCACACTTCCGGGGACCTTCCCGGAGACCACATCGGGGATCAGCGCCCTCACCGATTCGGACGCGTTCGACAGGGCGATGATGTCGACTCGTCGATTCTGCGCGAAATCGGCTGGAGCGGTTCCGAATGAGAGCGGACGAGAGGAGCCGTAGCCGACCGCCCCGATCTTGGATGCGGTGACCCCTCCGCTCTCCACCATCCTCCGGAGCACGGCGACCGCACGGCCGGATGACAACTCCCAGTTAGTAGGGAAGGGGGGAAGGGTCGCACGACTGTCGGCGTGGCCCTCGACGGCGATGTCTTCACCGGTCGCCGAGAGGATCGGCGCGATGGTATCGAGCATCCGCGGTGCAGAACCGGTGAGGACCGTGCTGTTTGGCGCGAAGAACGCCTGCTGATCGACGAGCCGGATAGTGAGGCCACGCTGGTCGATCGTGTATTGCACCGTGCCCTGAAGTCCTTGGATCGCAAGACTGGCGCTCACTCTGGCCTCGAGGTTCTTGATCGAGTCGACTTCCTTGATCGCGGCGGCGGCAGTCGCCTTCGCGGCGGCAGCAGCTGCGGCAGCCTGTGCCGTCTGCGGTCCGGATCCGAAGCTCTCGCCGCTCTTGCTGGCCTTCGTCGGATCGAGAACAGTGCCTTTCGCCGTATCGACCTTGCCGATGTCGGTCTGTCCGAAGCCGGTCGCGAGGGAGTTGCGGAGCAGGTCAAACTTGTTGGCATCGACAGTCGACATCGCGAACAGCACGATGAACATGCACATCAACACGGTGACCATATCCATGTACGAAGCCATCCAGCGCTCATCCGGACCGTGTTCCTCGTGCTCTTCCGCATGCTTTTTGCGGCCCCTGCTCATGTTGGTCACGCCGCTTTCACCGCAATGGCTGCCTTGCCCAGTTGCTCGGCGGGCACCATCGAGCGCAGTCGCTCGGCGAGCAGTCGAGGTTGGCTGCCCTCCTGCACGGCGAGCGCGCCCTCCATGATCAGGGTCATCCGCTCACCCTCGAGATCGGCCAGTCGGCGCAGTCGCGTGCCGATCGGCAGCCAGAGGAAGTTCGCCGAAAGCAGCCCCCATAGGGTGGCGACGAAAGCTGCGGCGATGAGCGGACCGAGCTTGCCCGGTGTCGAGAGGTTCTCGAGTACGTGGGTGAGCGAAACGACGGTACCGATGATGCCGACGGTCGGGGCGTAGCCGCCGAGACTGAGGAAGAATTTGGATGCCGTGCGGTCAGAGCGGGTCTGTGTGGCGATCTCGTCTTCCAGCTGCACGCGCAGGTCCTCGCCATCCGCTCCGTCGGCGATGCTCTGCAGGGCACTGCGCAGAAAAGGATCGTTGACCGTTTCGGCCTCCTGCTCGAGCGAAAGCAGGCCCTCTTTTCGGGCCTTTTCGGCAATCTCGACGAGGCGGTTGATCACCAGCTGCGGCTTCTCGGTCTTGCCCGCGAAGGCTCGAGGCAGGGCCTTCACTGAAAGCAAGAGGTCCGAGATCGTGCCGCCAGCGATGCCGACCGCGATCGTTGCTCCGAATACCAGCACCATCGGTGCCGGCAGCAGGATGGAGCTCACATTAGAGCCTTCGAGAGTGAGCATCGCGAAGAGGGCACCGAATGCCGCGAGGATTCCGATGATTGTCGCGAGGTCCATCAGATCTTCCTCGGACGAAGCGGCACGCGGTGCTCGGTGTCGGGACCCATCTGGGCGTTGTTCTCGATCAACTCAAGCGCCCGCTGCTGGTGCCCGTTCGATGACCGCTCGTGGGTGAGGGCGATGACCGTCGCGCGGTACAGCGAGATTCGATCGATCACCTCGCACATGGACTCGGTGACGATGTACTTGGCACCGTCGACCATGATGAGGGTCGTATCTGGATTGGCGGTGATGCGCTCGATGAGATCGGGGTTTATCGCAAAATGGCTGTCATTGAGCCGCGTGACTACGATCATGAGCGCATCCCTGCTGGTGGTGAAACCGGTCCATCCTGGTCCGTTACCCGCCACTATCGGCACGGTGCGGCATCCGGTTAGTGGATATCGCGGACACGGCGTGTCGAGTGCTTGAGCCGGCCGGGCGGGGGTGAGTCGGGTTGGCCGGTCTCGGCGGGGACGTCGCCGGTCTGGAATCGCAGAATTCGCCGGTCTGGAATCGCAGAATTCGCCGGTCTGGAATCGCAGAAGGGCGGGAAATCTCCGAATCGGACGGGGAAGTTCCTCCCTTCGGCGGTGATCCGGCAAATGTCCCTCCTCTGTCGGTCCGGCAGGACCGGAGGACGCTCGGATGCGGCAGCACAGGTGTTGAGGACGGCTCTCGAACCACCGAATCCGCCGCCGCCACTCTCGATTCGCAGAGGAGGAGGGGAAACTGCGGAACGGGCGAAAAAGCCCCTCCTAGCCACGCTCATATCGCGAAAATCCCTCCATCGCTGATAGAACACGGCGAAGGGCACCCGGATACGGCCAGACTGGAGGGCGCCCGAGTCCGACCGGGCGGGGCACGAACATGGCTGCGCGAATTCGACGGGAGAGGGCTCCACCGCCGCTCCAGCACCGCAGAGAGGGAGGGGAAACTGCGCTCCGGGCGAAAAACCTCCTCCTTGCCACGCTGATACCGAAGAAAACCCTCCATCGCAGCGGTGGCAGGGAACGTCCTCGAGCGGGAGCAAGCACAGAGCACAGAGCACAGAGCACAACACAAGGTGCAACCCGCTACACGCAACGCACACCGCGGAACACCCCGACCGACCCGGCCGGGGTGTTCCGCCGTGGGGCGACTAGCGCTTGAGGTTGGTGAGTTCCTGCAGCACCTCGTCGGAGGTCGTGATGATGCGGGCGTTGGCCTGAAAACCGCGCTGAGCGACGATCAGGTTGGTGAACTCCTGCGAGAGATCAACGTTCGACATCTCGAGAGCGCCACCCTGCAACGAGCCGAGACTACCCGATCCGGGAGTACCGATCGTGGCATTACCCGAGTTGAAGGTGCTCTTGTATCCGGAGGATCCGGCCTTCTCGAGGCCACCAGGGTTGGAGAAGGTCGCGAGCACGACGCGCCCGATCGCCTGCGATGCTCCGTTGCTGAACGAACCGACGAGCGTGCCGTCTTTGGAGAGCGTGTAGGACTTGAGTGTGCCGGCGGCGCGACCGTTTTGATTCGAGACCGCAACAGTCGTGAGACCGGCGAATCCGGTGAGCTTCGACATGTCGACGGCGATGCCGCCGATCGTCATCGTGCCCGCGGAGGTCTGCCTTCCGCCGGCGAACGTGAGGGAGGCGGTGCCGGTGGATCCGTTGGGGTCGGTGCCCGCGACATCCCAACCCGCCGCCGTCTTGGTGTAGCTGAGAGAGACGGTGCGAGCAGTACCGGTGTTGTCATAGACCTGAATGTCGCGAATGAGAGCCGTACCGACCGCGGCGTCAGACGGGAGGTTGCCCGAGACGGTCGCCGAACTGGTCGAGGCGGCCGGCGCGACAACTCCGAGAGGAAGCGTGATGTCGCTGGTGGGGCCGCCGTCGGAGACGACCCCGTTGACGGCGGTGTAGCCCTGAACGATGGCACCGTCCGGACTCACCAGGCGACCGGCGCCGTCGAAGTCGAATGATCCGGCGCGGGTGTACAGGGTCTGGGTGCCGGTCTTGGTGACGAAGAATCCATCGCCCGAGATCATGATGTCGGTCGCGCGGCCGGTCGATTGGGCGGATCCCTGCGAAAAGTTGGTGGAGATGCCGGCGACGCGCACTCCGAGGCCGACCTGCGCGGGGTTGGTGCCACCGATCTGCTCCTGCGGCCCACCCGCCCCCTGTGTGAGTTGGGAGAGAGTGTCCTGAAACTGGGTGGCCGATGATTTGAACGCCGTTGTGTTCACGTTGGCGATGTTGTTGCCGGTGACATCGAGCATGGTCTGGTGCGAGCGGAGTCCGGAGATCCCGGAATACAGTGAACGAAGCATGAGGTGCTGCCTTTCGGTTGGATGTGGTGGGTCAGGCGACTGTGTTGATCAAGACGCGCTGGTGATTCCGGAAATGCTGTCGAGGGCCACGTCGACGCCACCGACCTTGACCTGGGGGACGCTGCCGACGAAGGAGACACTCGACGCCGTGCCGGTGCGACTGACGCCCTCGGCATCCGAGTAGCTGACCTGCTTGCCCACGATCGCTGCGGCCGCGATGCGCATCTGAAGCGAGAAGTTTTCTGTGCTCGTTTTGCTGAGCTCTGTCATCTTCTCCATCATCGACAGCTGGGTGGTCTGGGAGATCATCTGGTTAGTGTCCATGGGCGCGCTCGGATCCTGGGTGCGCAACTGGGTGACGAGCAGCTTCATGAACACTTCCGAGTCCATGGTCTGCTTGGGCACGCGGGTGGTCGACCCGCTGTAGATTCCGGATGCCGTATCGGCCGCGGCCGTCTGGACCGTTCCGGTGATTCCGTCGATTGCCATGAAGGTGTCTTTCTACGCCAGTACGTCGATGGATGAAGCGGTGAGGATTCGGCGCGGCGCGGCAGCGACGTTGTCGTCATCGTCCGAGACGATCCTCGGGGGAACAACGTAGGAGCGCTCGGAGCGGGGTGCCCCGTCACCGCGTCGATCGCCGGCCTCGCTCGGCTGGTTCTGCGACGACAGATCGAGATTGGCCCCGACTCCCGTCCCCGCAAGATCCTTGCGCAGGTCGGGCAGGATCGCCCGGATCGCGTCGCGACCCAGATCCGTTGGCGCGAACAGCTCGACCCGGATGCCCTCCGGGCCCACATGCGCGCGCACCACTACGGGTCCAAGACTGTCGGGCGTCACGCTGATGGTCATCGTGTGCGATCCCGGTCCGGCTGTTGCGAGAGTGAAAATCGGACGGGCGAACTGCCCGGCGAAGGGGGTGTTCTGGGTCGGCAGCGGTGCGGAAGCGGCGATCGGTGAGGCGATCATCTCGAGCCGGGCAGGGGATGCGGCGATAGGCCCTGCCAGGGCATCCGCCGTCACCGCGATCGGCTTGGTGCGGGCCTCGAGGAGGGTGGATGCGGTGAAGGACGCGACCGCGGGAGATACCGAAGCCGGGGAAAATAACGAAGTGGACAGTGGCGTGGAGGTAGGCGGAGTCGAGACCGGCAGCCGGGAGGCGTGACTCGACGCGGCGGTGTCCGCTGAGACAGTGACCGTGGCCGCGAGGGCACCCGCGGCGACGGCGGTCGGCACCGCGGAGGATGCCGGTGACATGGTGCTCGACGAATCCGTCATGGCACGGGCGGCGGGAGGTGCGAGTGCCGGCACCATCGTCGGCACCACGAGGGGTTCCGCGATCGGAAGAACACTCGCCGGGAGTGCACCCTGCGCAGGCTGCTCTGTCGCCGGGGCCGATACCGGGTCGCCCGCCGAATCGGCGGTTTTTGGTGCGGTGTCCTTGCCGGGGGAGTCCGCTGGGCCGGCGGCAGCGGATACCGCGAGCATGGCGGCGGCAGTGAGCGAAGCATTCGCGTCGGTCATCAGTGCGCCGAAACCGGTGGCCGAAGCCGAACGATTCGCCGTGACGGTGGCCGAGGGAACCGCGGTGGGTGCCGGAGAGAGTGCAACGAGAGTCATCCAACGTCCGCCTCTCGAGTGCGGTGCCAGCTCGTCGACGAGATCTCGTCGAGCGTGGCCTGCTCGGCCGCGAGAATGCCGCTCGCCACGGCGGCATCGAACCGCACTTCGAGCTTCTCGAGCCCGATCGATCGGGCCCGCGCCGCCGTGAAGACGGTGTTCGCGGCATCGAGGGAGACGCGGTGATCGCAGTCCAGCGCCTGCAGTTCGGCGAGCATGCTGCGCGAGGCGGCGCGAGATGCCGCGACCGCATAGAGCACGGACGCGCTGGTGGCCTCACTCGAGGTGGCGCCGAGAGCGGATCGGGCTCGACGCTGGCGGGCCGTGCCCTCTGAGACGCGGGCGTTGGCGGCCGAGAGGTCGATCGCCGCCTGGTCTTGCTGCACCTGGCGGAGTCGGAGTAGCCCGGCGAGCGGGAATGAGCGGGTCATCAGTTACCTTCCAGAGTTCGGACGAGGGAGGTGAGCTGCACCCATGCGTCGTCGGAGGTCGACTGCTGCCCGATCCTCTGCTGCAGGAACGCGTTGATCGACGATTCGTGATCGACAGCGGCATCGACGAGGGGATTCGCGCCACGCTGATAGGCGCCGACGTCGAGTAGATCCTGGGCGGCCCGTCTCGCGGCAAGGGTCTTGCGGAGCACCTGGGCCGTGTGCACCTGCTCGGGCAAAATCACCCGGGACGCGACCCGGGAAATCGAGCCGAGCACGTCGATGGAGGGGAAGTGCCCGGAGACCGCGAGTTTACGATCGAGCACGACATGGCCATCAAGAAAAGAGCGGGCCGCATCGGCGATCGGCTCGTTGTGATCGTCGCCATCCACGAGCACCGTGTAGATACCGGTCACCGATCCGCTTTCGCCTGTTCCGGCCCGCTCGAGCAGCTGGGCGAGAAGTGAGAACGTCGACGGCGGGTAGCCGCGGGTGGCCGGTGGCTCACCGACCGAGAGTCCAATCTCCCGTTGTGCCATCGCCACTCGGGTGAGGGAGTCCATCATGAGCATGACATCCGCCCCCTGGTCACGGAATGACTCGGCGATGCGGGTGGCCATGAAGGCGGCGCGCAGGCGCATCATGGCCGGCTCGTCCGAGGTAGCGATGACCACGATCGAGCGAGCGAGTCCCTCGGTACCGAGGTCGTCTTCGAGGAATTCCCGCACCTCTCGTCCACGCTCACCGACCAGCGCGATCACCGAGACCTGGGCATTCGTTCCCCGCGCGATCATGGAGAGCAGCGACGACTTGCCGACCCCGGACCCGGCGAAGAGTCCCAAGCGTTGGCCCGTGCCGATGGTCGTGAGGGTGTCGAGCACGCGCACGCCGGTCTGCAGTGGCGTGTCGATGCGCGCTCGGTGCATCGCCGACGGGCTGGCGTTATCGATCGAGACCAGGCGGGTGATGTCGAGCGGCCCCTTGCCGTCGATCGGGCGGCCAAGGCCGTCGATCACCCGGCCGAACAGGCCGTTTCCGGTCGGCACCAGCACCGGAAGACCGCGCGACCGGGCCGGTGCGCCGGCGTTGATCCCGGTCAGACGGCTGAGCGGCATACAGCGGATACCCGACGGCGTAGTAGCGATCACCTCCGCATCGAGAAAGCCGGTGCCGCCCTCGGTGACGCTGTCACCGACGCGCACGAGGTCACCAATGGCGCAGTCCAGTCCACTGATCTCGAGTCCGAGACCGACAATCGAGGAGACTACGCCAACCCGTTCCGGTCGACCGGCCGCCAGGGCGGTGCGGAAGCGCTCGGCATGCGGTCGCCAGGTCGCGGTCACGAGGCATCTCCCAGGATCGCCGCACGGGCCCGCGCCACGGCAGTTGCGATTCGGGCGTCGAGATAGCCGAGGGGGAGTACGGCGATCGCGTCACCGCGGGCAATCGAGGCATCCGCGGTGAAGGAGACACCGGCAGCAGCACGCACGGTCTCGTCAAGCACGCCGAGGTCGAGCGGATTGAGACGGATGGTCGTGATTGTCGCCGGGTCGACCCCGGCGAGCGCGCGGGTGAGCGCCGCCTTCGCAGACCGTTCACCGTCGGCCAGCGCCTCCCCAATTATGGTTTCGGCAAGTTCAAGGGCGGATGCCGCGATCGCATCCTGCGCATCGGTCACGACCGGAAGCAGGAGGCTGTCGAGCGCCGCAACGGCCGCTGTGAGCACCGCGATCGTGCGATCCATCCGCGCCGCGTCATGGAGGAGTGCTGCGCGGTGTTCCGCATCGAGAGCAGCCCTTTGGCCGGCAAGCTCGGCACCGGCGGTTCGTAGTCCGGAAGCGTAACCCGCAGCGTGTCCGGCGGCACGGTTGTCGGCGTCGGCCTGATCGTGCTTGGCACTGCTTGGGAGGGAGGGGAAGACCAGCGGGAAAAAATCATGCGACATATTCTTCCTCCTCTCCGCGCTGCAGGGTGATGATGCCTTCCGCCTCGAGTGTGCGGATAGCCCGCACAACCTCGGCCCGGGCTTCCTCGACCTGGGTCATCCTCACCGGGCCGAGCGAAGTAATTTCATCTTCGAGGATTTCGCGGTTGCGTTCGGAGATGTTGGCCCGGATCACCTCGACCAGTGCCTCGTTCGAGCCCTTCATTGCCACGGCGAGGATGCTCGAATCGATGCCGCGCAGCACCTGCTGCACGTCCTTGCGGTCGAACTTCACGAGGTCGGCGAAGGTGAGCATACGCGAACGAACCTCTTCCGCGAGGGTCGGGTCGAGCCCGTCGAGCCCGTCGAGTACGCACCGCTCGGTCGAGACATCCGCCCGGTTGATCAGGT
>Ga0123339_10001689_pt1 | contig 15167 bp, 17 predicted proteins | sample lystaG_FD_89956 | JGI IMG/M metagenome (GOLD analysis project Ga0123339, IMG submission 89956) | Glacier valley bacterial and archeal communities from Borup Fiord, Nunavut, Canada, to study Microbial Dark Matter (Phase II) -... | ecosystem: Environmental > Aquatic > Freshwater > Ice > Glacier ... | reverse complement strand
GGGGTACTCAGCGGAGCGCGGTGCAGCAGGCTGCGCTGAAGGTATTCACCAAAGGCGACCTCGTGTTGCTCGAGCGCGGCGCTGGGGTGCTGGGCCGCTTGCCAGAAGGTCTTTTCGTCAGGGGCCAGACGGTATTCCTCGAGCGTGCGGGCTTTTCCATCCGCACCCTTCACCACCAGCGCGAAGTGCCGCAGGTTCGTGACCAGCACCAGGCCGTACAAATCCAGGTATTTTTGTACCTGCGCGCCCGCCACAATTTTTGCGACTTCCTCCGCCGTCCCCTTGACCTCCAGCACCCCTCTCGAGGGCAGGGTTCCGCTTAAAGGTTGCTGCTCACCCTTGGAAAACTGGTCGGGGGTGTAAAAGCCACCGTCGGGAATGCCCGCGCCCCGGTTGGCCGGGTTGAGGATGGGCCGCACTCGAGGGCTTATTGCTTTGCCCACACTCGTGAGTAAGGTGGTGAGGGCGGGATAGTACGAAGTTTCCTTGACCCCGGCCCCGGAGCGGTAAATCTCGGAAACATCGGTCAGGTAATGGCTTAGCTCGCTCGAGGACATGTGCGCTCGAGTATAGCGGCTAGGGGAGGGTGGCTCGAGCGGGGCTTTTTTACACGTTGACGCTGCCACAAAACAAGAAACCCCACCACTCGAGACGGAGTTTCTTGTTTTTGAAATGTGCTCGAGTTGATGACCACGCTCGAGCCGTAGATTTAAAACGGCTTTAGCTCGTTATACCGTCACAGAGCGCTCTATCGGCATTCCCACGATGTTGCCCCACTCGGTCCACGAGCCGTCGTAGTTGGCCACTCGAGGGTAGCCCAACAGGTACTTGAGCACGAACCAGGTGTGGCTGCTTCTCTCTGCGATGCGGCAATACGCAATCACGTCCTTGTCTGGGGTCACGCCTTCGGGTTCGTACAGCGCTTTGAGTTCGTCGGCGCTTTTAAAAGTGCCGTCGGCAGCCACGGCTTTGGCCCACGGCACACTTTTTGCGCCCGGAATGTGACCGGCACGCAGCGCGCCTTCCTGCGGATACCCGGCCATGTGCGTGACCTTGCCCGAAAACTCGTCGGGCGAGCGCACGTCCACCATCGCGCCCTTGCCGTCCTTAACCTTGATGATGTGCTTGAGCACGTCGTCGCGGTAGGCCCGGATGCTCTGGTCGCGGTACGGAACCTCGTACTCGGTCCGCTCGAAGCTCGAGGGCGACTCCACGGTGGGCTTACCCTCGTCCATCCACTTCTGGCGTCCACCGTTCATCAGTTTGAGCTTGGTGTGGCCGTTGTACATGAAAAACCAGAAAGCGTAGGAGGCCCACCAGTTGTTCTTGTCGCCGTACAGAATCACGGTGGTGTCCTTGCTCACGCCGAGGGACTTCATCAGTTCGGCAAACTCCTGCTCGTCAATGAAGTCGCGCACGTCTTCACGGTTGAGGTGAATGTGCCAGTCGATGTTTCCGGCCCCCTCAACGTGTCCCACCGAGTACAGCAAGGGGTCCTCGTTCACTTCGATGAGGCGAATTCCGGCGTCTCTGCCGTGCGCTGCGACCCAATCCGTCGAAACCAGTACATCCGGGTGTGCATATTCGGTCATGCTATTTTCTCCTTAGACTTGCTTTGCATTGAGTCCGCTCGAGCGAGATTCCCCACCCAGAGTTTTCGTCAGTATAGCCATAGCCTATTGTTGATAAAAGAGGTCAACTAGACTTTCCTCGAGAGAATACCGCTTGCGCGGTTGCAAACGTCGAACGTCGAACGCCAAAAGCAGAACCGCTTGCGCGGTTGCAAACGCGAGCAGGCCCGGTAGGTGCCGTTCTGCTCAAGACGTCTAACGTCGAACGCCAAAAACATACCAGACGTTTGCGTTCAGCGTTTGCAGAGCGCCTTGCGCGACGTTTGCAGAGCGCCTTACGCGACGTTTGCAGAGCGCTTTGCGCGACCTTCCCCTATAATTTCGCTATGTCCAACCTCCGCATCCTCGGCGGCGAGGCCAGGGGCCGCCCGCTCGAGGTTCCACTTTCGGCCCGCCCCACCGGAGTCCGGGTTCGCAAAAGCCTGTTCGACTGGCTCGAGCACCGTTTTCCTGAAGGCTCGAGCCTTGTAGATTTGTTCGCGGGCAGCGGCGCGGTGGGTCTCGAGGCAGCCAGTCGAGGTTACTCGGTCACGCTGGTCGAACGCGACCCCCACGCGATTAAAGCACTGACCTTCAACCTTCGCTCTCTCAAACTCGAGGGTAAAATCGTCTCGAGCGACGCACTGAGCTTTTTAGGCAGAACCGCTCAAAAGTTCGATATCGCCTTTGTTGACCCGCCGTTCACCCAGGACATCCCCCCGATTGCAAAAGCGCTACTCGAGCAGGATTTTATAGAACAAGGAGGTGTACTCATCGTGCAGCACCCCAACGTGTTCAAACTTCCCGAACACGCGGGTTACACGCTCGAGCGCAGGGATTACGGCTTGAATGCGCTGAGTTTTTATTTGAAGTCGCATGATGATTAAGGTTCCAGAGATGACGCCTCCGGTGGGTCGTTGGTTCTTGGTTCTTGGTCGGTTTGATTTAGGGCGCTCAAGAGCAGACCAACCAAGAACCAATTACTAAAAACCCTCTGGAGACGCAAAACTGAAAACCGATAACTGAAAACCGACCACTGAAAACCACCTCTCGAGGTCCCTCCATGAAAGAAGTCCACGCTGTTTTCCCCGGCAGTTTCGACCCTATGACCAATGGCCACCTCGACGTGCTCTCGAGGGCGGCCAAGCTGTTTCCCGAAGTGACTTTAGCGGTGCTGTTCAACGCCAAAAAGGCCGATAAGTACCTGTTTTCCACCGAGGAGCGGGTCGAGATTTTGCGCGAGGCGGCCTCCAATTTACCCAACGTCAAGGTGGATTCGTTTTCGGGTCTGCTGGTGGATTATTTGCGGACCACCGGGGCCACGGTCATCGTGCGCGGTCTGCGGGCGGTTTCCGACTACGAGTACGAGTTGCAAATTGCTCACCTCAACCGCCAGATGTACCCCAGGGCCGAGACGGTGTTCATCATGGCGGCGACCCGCTGGAGCTTCGTGAGTTCGAGCATGGTGCGCGAACTGGCCAGTTACGGCGCGGATATCGCCAAGATGGTGCCTCCAGCGGCGGCGGAAGCGCTGTATCGCAAATTTGCCGAGCAGTACGCGGACAAAGTTTGAGCGGTTCGCGCTACGCGCTCAGCAAACGCTCAACGTCAAACGTCCGGTTTGTCTTTGGCGTTTGACGTTTGACGTTCAACGTTCGCGACCTCGCAAGAGGTTTAATCCCTGCACTCGAGCTTCATCAGCGGCTGCGCGCTGCTCCTTACCTCGCTCGAGTACAGAAACCCCTTGCCGTTGGGGGTATAAGCAATGCCTTCTTGCTGCTCGAGCGAGGGAACCGCAATCTGCTTAAAGGTTTGACCCGCTTTCCAGAACGAGGTGGGGGGCAAAGGTCCGCTCGAGAGGTCGAAGCCGAACTCGAAGGCGCTGCCGTAGGTGAGCACCAAAAAGCGCTTGCCGTCGGGTGAAATGCTCATGTCGGTGGTCACGGTGCTGAGCAAATTAAACAGCGACGGGGCCAAGGCCGGTAAATCGAGTGTGCCATACGGCTCGAGCGTGATGGGGTCTCTGTTGCCACCCTGCTCGAGCGCGGCGGTCCAGGCCGCTTTGGGCAGGCGGAACAGGCTCGAGGGGTGGCTTTTCAGACGACGAAGTTCCTGTTCTTTGGTCAAAATAAAAATATCACCGTTCGGATGGACCGCCGAGCTTTCCGCGTCGTGGGCCACCGAGTTAGGGTATTTGATTTTCACTCGAGCTATGGGCGCAATTTCGGTTCCATATCTCTAGCGCTCCTCGAAAATCAGCAATTCGTAAAACTGCCACTTCTTACTGTTGTCCCCGATGTCGGCCACGATGAGCAGTTTTTTGCCGTTCACCACAGCGGTGCTCAGCGCCTCAAAGTCGCTGTTTTTGGCGTCATAACCCGCAATGCGAACCTTGTGGGTGTTCTGCCCCCTGGCGTCGGTGTACAGAAAAAAGGGTCCATTGCCCGAGTCGTTGATGTGGTAAACCCTGTCTGGAACGAGGTTCGAGAAAGCCAAACCACTGGCTTCGGGGAGCAGTTTGGCCTCGAGGAGGCCCACATTCTGGGCCTCACCCCAGCTTTGGCAAATCGGGGCCTGCGCCGCGTGGCTCGTCACCAGGATGCAGCTCGAGAACAGCGCAACTAAAAGAATGCCAGAAAAACGTTTCACCCGCCCATGCTGGCGGCTATACGGGTGAGAAGCTCGAGAGAGCGGTACTTTTGTCGGTTTTTCAGTCGGCTCGAGCGGGTATTCTGAAGCCATGAAGGATACGCTGGATTACTGGTGGCGACTGGTCAAATTGACCCTAGCCGTGGTCATTGGGCCGATTATGCTCTACATTTTGCTGCACTGGGCCGGAGTGCTGGGGTAGCGTAGGAAGCAGGGAGAAGCCAAGAAGGTCTGTTCCTGCTCCCTGAAGTCTGCTCGAGTATAGAATTTGAACAGTTTCTTTGCTCGAGCAACTGTTTGCTTGAGGGTCTGACAAGATAAGGCGGGAGGAGCAGACAGCTTTGAAATTGCTTTCTCAAGCCCCATCCCATCTCTAAAAGCTTGCTCTGGAGGTCACACCCGCATTTCCTGTAATTGCAACTGCCGCGCAATCTCGGCCACTGCCGCCAGCGCGTGGATTCGTCCGTTCTCAATGAACACCTGATTGGTGCGGTCTCCAAACCCCGCCGAACCGCATACGAACAGGCCATGCACGTTGGTCTCGAAGTGCTCGTTCATCTGTGCGAGTCTATCCTCGAGCAGTTTAACCCCGGCCCCCTCGAGCAGGTCGGTGTTGGCGGTGTAACCCACCAAGGCAAAGGTGAAGTCGGTCTCGAGTTCCCAGGCCGGACTCTCCAAATCAACGGGTTGCACAATCACTCGGTCTTGCAGAATCTCGACCACCCGGCTCTCGAAGTGCGCGATTATCGAACCTTCCTTGATACGGTTCTCGAGGTCGGGGCGCACCCAGTATTTAATGCTTTTACGAAGCTCGCTGCCCCGGTGAACCAGTGTCACCTTAGCGCCGCCACGGTACAGCTCGAGCGCCGCGTCCGCCGCCGAGTTCCCCGCGCCAATCACCGTCACCTTGAGGCCCCAGAAGGGGTGCGCCTCGGTGTAATAGTGGCTCACGTTTTCACGGTCCTCGCCGGGAATGCCCAGAATGTGTGGGTTGTCGTAGTAACCGGTGGCCACGATGACCCGTCTGGCCTCGACCACCCCGTCCGAGCCGTCCTTGCGGTTGACCTCGAGCGTGAAGCCCGCCGGAGCCGGATGAATGCGTGAAACCTCGTGGTACTGGAGCAGGTTGAGGTTCTCGCGCTGCGCCACCAGTCGGTAGTAGGTCAGCGCGTCCTTGCGGTCCGGCTTTTCTCTCGAGGACACGAGCGGGTGTCCACCCACCTCGAGCAACTCGGAAGTGGTGAAAAAAGTCATGTAGGTCGGGTAGTCAAAAATGGCGTTGACCACACAACCCTTCTCGAGCACCACGTAGCTCAGTCCCGCCCGTTTGGCCTCAATCGCCGCCGCCAGTCCGACGGGGCCGCCGCCCACAATTGCCAGGTCAAATATCATGGGAATAAGGTAACACGGGTGTGGGGTGAGGAATGTCCGCTCGAGGGGAATTTGGGGTGAGTGGCTGACGCCGAGATGAGCGGCTGACGCCGCTTGCAAACGTCAAACGCGAGCAGGCCCGCTAGGTGCCGTTGTGCTCAAGACGCGAGCAGGCCCGCTAGGTGCCGTTGTGCTCAAGACGCTGAACGCCAAAATCGTCCTTAGCGTTCGACGTTTGCGGAGCGCAGAGCGCGACATTTGCGGAGCGCGACAAAACAAAAAGGCTCGAGCGTCAACTCGAGCTTAAATTTTGAGAAACACATTCGCTATCCCAGACGGGCCTCGAGATATTCGCGTTCACCGCGCACGATTCGGTCAATCTCGAGCGGGTCTTTGGGGAATTCACGGCCTCTGTTTATTAGGTGCGTCTCGAAGCGGCCCACCTCGAAGCGCTCGACCACGAAGGCCACCGCTTTTTGTACATCGAACTCCTGCGCCGAAAAGATGTCCACGCTGATAAAGCCCTTGGCTGGAAAAGTGTGTAAAGAAATATGTGATTCTTTGACGATGACCACGGCGGTGATGCCGCTGTCCTGCGCGGTCAAACCGTCCATTCTCGAGACGTGTGGCTCGAGCACCACGTTCATGTCCAGCTCGAGCGGCATGTGGCTTAGGACGTTCCGAATAAACTCGAGGTCATCGAGGCGCGATTCGTTGGCCTGCATTCCTTCTATCATCAAATGGGGACCAAAACCAAATAATTCCATACGCCTCCTACACATCCACTACACCTGTACTCTCTACAGCAACTTACCCAACGCCTGCAAGGTGGCCTAACACTCTGATGTGAAACCTCAACGTAAATTTGCTCGTAAGCACAGCCCTGAAGCCGCGTGGACCCGGCATCCCTGATGGGGTCATCCGGCCCTCAATTCTACACATTTTCTCTCGAGCGTCAAGCTGGCTTCATGAAAATAAAAATGTGTGTGAACCGTTTTAAAATTAAGCGATTCACACTATGTTTTTGGCCCTTATGAGCGCTCGAGATTATCGGCTTGAAAAGCGATTTTTAAATGCTTGCACCAAAGTAGACTTCAAAACCCAGACAGTGTAAATTCCTTGTGAATACCTTGAACAAGCTATCCGCTCGAGTGTCCCCGTTTTCGTTCGCTTGTTTTGAAACTTCTCGAGAAGTCAGAGTGGGCATTGGCTCACCTGCGTCACTCTCCTGAACCAGAAAATTTGAACGTAGTGCACACTCGAACGATTACGCTTTTTACATAATCGCTCGAGTATGCTATAATATTACAGGCTTTCTCGAGAAGTTTCGTTTCTCGAACCGCACAGAGGGTCAGAGTGCATAATGACTCACTTTTGTGCATAAAAATTCAGAGAGGGTTTGCTTCTCGAGCCTTTGAATGCTCTTGGGTTAACTCGAGTTCGTTTTTCACGGTTTCGCACAGTTCCCTACGGAGGACCCTTTGACTACCCTGCTTCCGGTCAATATCACCAACGAAGTCAAGACCAACTTCATCAACTACGCCATGTCCACCATCACCGACCGCGCCCTGCCCGACGTGCGCGACGGTCTCAAGCCGGTGCAGCGCCGCATTTTGTACGCCATGTTTCAGGAAGGATTGGTCTCGAGCCACCGCTACTCCAAGAGTGCGGGTGTGGTGGGCGAGGTCATCAAAAGGTATCACCCACACGGTGACGCCTCGATTTACGACGCGATGGTGCGCTTGGCGCAGTGGTGGAACCTGCGCTACCCTCTGGTAGACGGTCAAGGCAACTACGGCAGCATTGACGGCGACCCGGCGGCGGCGTACCGCTACACCGAAGCCCGCATGACCAAGGTAGCCGAACTGGTGCTTGAGGACATCGAGAAGAACACCGTAGACCTCAAGCCCAACTTCGACGAAACGGTGATGGAACCGACTGTTTTGCCCTCGAGCGTGCCGAATTTGCTGATTAACGGGGCCACCGGCATCGCGGTGGGCATGGCCACCAACATTCCGCCGCACAACCTGCGCGAAATCTGCGACGGTTTACTGGCCCTGATTGACAACCCCGACCTCACCCTGGACGAGCTGATGGCCTTTATTCCTGGCCCCGACTTTCCCACCGGGGGCCGCATTGGGCGTCAGGGCATCCGGCAGGCTTACGAGACCGGACACGCCAGCTTACGGGTGCGCGGCAAGGTGCGCTTTGAGGAAAAGAACGGGCGGCACGCCATCATCATCACCGAGATTCCGTACCAGCTCAACAAAACCAACCTGATTACCACCATTAGCGCGATGTACAAGCAGGGCAAGATTCCTGATATCAGCGCCCTGCGCGACGAGTCGGACCGCAAGGACCCGGTGCGGGTGGTCATCGAACTCAAGCGCGGCGCACTGCCGGAACTGGTGCTCAACCAGCTTTACAAGTACACCCAGCTTCAAAGTACCTACACCATCATCAATCTGGCCATCGTGGACCGCCAGCCCAAAGTGCTGCCGCTCAAGGACACCCTGAGACTGTTCCTCGAGCACCGCGAAGAAGTGGTGACCCGCCGCACCGACTACGACCTTAAAAAGGCCGTGGACCGCTCTCATGTGCTCGAGGGCCTGATTGTGGCGCTGGCGCACCTGGACGACGTGATTGCCATCGTGCGCGGTAGCCAGACTTCGGCGCAGGCTAAGGACGCTCTGCAAGCCCGCTTTGGTCTGGACGACATTCAGGCCCAGGCGATTCTGGACATGCGCCTGCAACGCTTGGTGGGCCTCGAGCGTGAGCGCCTTCAGGCAGAGTTCAACGAGCTGCAAACCCTGATTGCCAAGTTGCAGGGCATTCTCAATGACCGCACCCGCCTGCTCAAGGTCATTCGGGCCGAAACCAGAGACATCCGCGACAAGTTTGGCGACGAGCGCCGCAGCACCATTGCCGATTTGTCCGACGACATCAGCAAAGAAGACCTGATTGCGGTCGAAGATATGGTCATCACCATGACCAAGGCCGGATACGTCAAGCGCACCCCGCTCGAGGCGTACCGCAGCCAGGGACGCGGTGGACGCGGCGCAAGCGGCGGCAAACTGCGCGAGGAAGACGTGAACACCCGCATCTTTGTGGGCAGCACCCACGATTACCTGCTGTTTTTCACCGACAAAGGCCGGGTTTTCCGCGAGAAAATCTACGACCTACCCGAATCTGGGCGCGACGCCAAGGGTACCCACGTTCGCAATCTGCTGCCGCTGCGCGAGGATGAAACCATCAAGGCCGTGCTGGACATCAAGGACTTCACCGCCGACGGATATTTGGTCTTTACCACCGCCAAAGGTCTGATTAAACGCACTCTGCTCAACGATTACGGCAACATGAACTCGAGCGGTTTAATTGCCATCAATTTGCTCGAGGGTGACGAATTGATTTCAGTGGGTTGTGTGCAAGACGGTGAACATGTGATTCTGGCGACTCGAGACGGGCAGAGTATCCGCTTTGAAGTGAGTGATGTGCGCGACACCGGGCGTGCTTCTCAAGGCGTCATCGGCATCAAGTTGCGCGACGGCGACGCGGTGGTGAGCATGGCGCTCGTCAACCCAGCCCACGAGGGTCAGGAGCTGTTGGCAGTCAGCCAATGTGGAATTTCCAAGCGCACCCCCCTCGAGGACTACCCCTTACAAAACCGGGGCGGTCAGGGCGTGATTACCCTGAAAGTGACCGACAAAACTGGAAACCTGATTACGCTGGCTCGAGTGAGCGGCGACGAGGAACTGATGGTGCTCTCCAAGAGCGGCGTGGTGATTCGCACTCGAGTGGAAGAGATTTCGGTGTTTGGACGCAACAGCCAGGGCGTCAAGGTGATGCGGATTGACGAGGGCGATAGGGTGATTAGCGCCTTCCCAGTGAAGAAGGAAGACGCGGTTTAAGCTTAACTAAGAACACAGTATACTTAGGTACTGTGTTCTTAGTTAAAATTTTGACCTATTAAAATTTTACCTAATTGCGTGAGTTTGTACTTTTTTACCTCATAAGTTTTGTCCTGTCTTAATATCCGAATAAATTTTCCGTTAATATCAGCCCTTTCTCTTGACACTTCATATACTTCTAAAACATTTCTTAATACTAAAAAGTTAAATAGCTTACCCACTTGTTTTTCTAGTCTAGCACTAATAAAATCAGTAAAATCCTTAACAAAATTGTAATTGTTAAGTTCTCCCTCCGATTGAAGATGGTCAACATAACTATTAATTATGGTATCAACCTCTTCTCCTGTCAGTAACAATTCATAATTGCTTACGAGAAATTTAACAACATTATATTTAATGTTTATATTGTTTGCTTCATCCACTATACTCAAAGGTTCGTAATCGTCTAGCAACCTCTGTATCTCACTCAGTTTGTGCGATTCATCAAGTTTGCTCACAAGCTCTCTCAGTTCATCTCTTTCTCGCGTCACCTTTGCAAACTCGTCAAGTGTAGCATTGCTCGGTAATTGGTCTGTTCGAGTCCAGCCAATGCCGGGATAGACCACAAATTGGTCGGACAACGCTGTGGCAACCTTAGCTGATAACTCATCGGAGCTTTGGAAAAAATCGGCCATTCTTCCTTTAACCTTCTTCTTAAATTTGCCTAGACAGGTTTTCTTTTTCCCGGCATCAACAAACTTTGTCTCCCACTTATCGCCATGAAATATGAAACCTAAAACTGGTATAGAGAGTGTGCTTGCATAATCGTATTCCTTTTCAGTATAAGATATACCGCTACTATCAACTGAGCCATAACGATGAGCAATCAACACAATATAATAATCGCTCTCCTCAATTCTTCTTTTTATCATTTCCCACTGTGTTTTGTTGCTAGCATTGAACATTTCCATGCCAACAGGAATTTGACCTAAGCGAAGTATTGTATTAATAGCAGCTTGCCTTTCTTTAACCAAATCCTCAAACGTTGAACTAATAAACACCTGATATTTAGGACGAGGACGATTCATAACAAGACTTTAGCACGTAGAACAGGCTGAAGTGAAGACTCGTACCTCGAGCGCATTTCATCCGCAAAGCGCACACTCTCGAGCATCGCCGCCTCGAGTTCATCTCTGTGGTCCCAGTAGTACGCCAGCGCCGAGTGAATCTGGCCCAAACTCAAGTGTGGGTACTGAAAATGTAACTCTTCGGGACTCCAGCCATACGCTTTTTGCGATAGCACCAGCTCGAGCACCTTCATGGTGCTTCCCAGAATTTCGGGACACCCTGCTCGTTCAGGACGATGTGTTCATAGCGAGTGGCTTGCATGGGGGTAGTTTAGCACCGCTCGAGTGTTTGGGTCTCGAGCAATGCTCAGTTCACCTCGCCCAGCTCGAGGAGGCGCTTTTTGATTCGCTCGAGGGCGCGTTCAGCGTCGGTCATCTGGCTGTAATTCCACCCCATCGTGCGGCAGCCATAACGAGTTTCGTAACTCAAATCGCGCAGCAAGTCGAAGGGGCGTACCAGCTCGGACAGACCCTCGAGCCGTAGAAAATGCGATAGAAGGTCATAACGAAGGTCATTCCCGGTGTACCGCGCCCCCAATCCAGCAAGGTGAGCACGGAGATAGTGCAGCGCCGTGTAAAAAATTGTGGTGATTTCCCAATCTGGATGGGTGTCGGGAATGCTCGAGCGCAAGGCTTCATTGTGCCCCGCTTGCTCGAGGTGAGCCGATTTACTGGCCATAAAAATGCTCGGTTTCGGACTCCAAATTCAGGTCTACAAAATAACCCGTTTGCTCGAGCGGGGCACAGATGTGCTCTCTTAGCTCGAGATTTTGCTCAAACTCCAAATCCTGTACCAGCACGGTCACAGCCAACGGTGGCTGGGTGTACTCTCCGCGCGGTTCCCTGAAACGGTACTCTAAAATTCGCTTCTCGAGCTTGAGCAGGTCCAGAATTCCCTCGAGCCGGGTTTGAGCGTGCGAAAAATCCAACGAAGGTTGGGGTAGGGAAAAAACTGGGTCTGGAAGGTGCGTGGGAGCGGTCATAGGAAGAGTGTATCCGCTCGAGGTTAAACTCGCCAAATCTCAGTTCTTCCTGGTGTGCTCAAAGGGACATTTTAAATTTGCCGCCCTCGAAAAGCTCTCAGAAGCAAAAAGGGCAACCCAATCGGCTGCCCTTTTCTCCAACCCTCGAGCGTTTCAGGCTTTGAGTGCGCTCGAGAGTTGCCCTAAATACTTCTTGAGCTGAAAGCGCACCCGACCCAAATTCTGAGCCGAATCCAGCGCCGAAACCAGGGTGAAGCCGTCCACCGACGACATCAGCAGCGGCCCCTCGTCGAACTCGAGCATGATGTGATTCAGTTTCCCTTTGCCCAAAACCTCGATGATGCCCTGTCCGGCCTGCGCTGCGCTGCTCACCACGCCGCCCAGAAACTCGAGGTCCACGCTGTAACCCTCGTTGGTCACGCTGTCCACCACGAAACCTTCACCGCTGACCATCGCCACGGCGGTGATGCCCTTGATGTCGGCCACCGCCCGCAAAATATCGCTTACATTCATGCTGCGCCCTCCAGATTTGCTAACTCCGCACTCATGGCGGTGGCGACTCGGGCCATTTCGACCTGAACCGGACGCAGTGCGGCCCCCGTTTGCACCGCGACCAGCAGCAACACCCGTCCCAAATTGAGGGCCAGAAACTCGTGCTGCTCAGAAGCGAAGCTGTAACGGTGCAGTTTCTGGCTCGAGAGTCCACCCGAGAGTCCAGTTAGGACGCGGCCCAGGGCCATCGTCACACTGGTGATTTCAGCGCTCAGCAAATCGGCGCTCAGGGCCTCGGACGATGCCCCTCCAGCGGCCTGTCCGTACACCAGGCCGTCGGATGAGGTCAATACCACCCGCACCACTCCAGGCAGGGCGGCCACGCTCGAGAGGGCCTTGTCAGTCAATGCGTCTACGAGCGGATTCATGCGCCAATCATCTCCCGCAGACCCTGCGCCGCCACCTGTGAGCGCAAGCGGGCTTTGCCCAGGTTAGCCAGCGGCTCGAGCAGCAGCAATACAAAATACTCGTCCCCGATGGGCTGGGTATAGCCAATCATCTTTTCAGTGACCACCATCATTTCGCGCAAATCTCCGGTCTCGAGGGTTTCGGTGTAGGCCGCTCGAGTGTTCCGCAGCAGGTTGGCGTGCTCGGCCACCGCGTTGCCCAAATCCACGCCCGCGCCGTACTGCTCGATAAGCAGACCATCTACCCCGCCTACAGCGGCTCCGGTAGCGCCCTCCACCTGGTCTACCAGCGTTTTAAGAATTTCGTCCATGTTTGCTTCTCCCATGCGCCTCTCGGCGCGTTAAGAAACATTAAAGCACGTTTCGCGCAGATGAGAAGTGAATTACTCCAGCTAGGCCAGACTGAGGGCGACTTACGTCGCCTGCAAACGTCGAACGTCGAACGCCAAAGCAGACCAGACGTTCGACGTTTGACGTCTTGGACAGAGCGGCACCTATCGGGCCTGTCCGCGTTTGCTACCCCGCAAGGGGTTTAGACCCCTGACTCCCCAGGCGGTGGCGTCCGGTCATGGCCCGTCCCAGCGTCACCTCGTCGGCGTACTCGAGCGCGCCACCGACCGGTAGGCCGTAAGCGATGCGCGACAGGTGCAGGTTGAGCGGGGCCAGCAGTCGCTCGAGGTAGAGGCTGGTAGCCTCGCCCTCCACGGTGGTGCTGGTGGCCAGAATGATTTCGGTGTCACGCGGCGCGTCTCTGAGGCGCTCGAGTAGAGGCGTTATGTACAGGCGGTCCTGACTGATGCCGTTCATTGGGTCGAGCCTGCCGTGCAGTACATGGTAAAGCCCGCTGTATTCCCCGCTGCGCTCGAGGGCGATGAGGTCGCCGGGTTCCTCCACCACGCAGATTTGCGCCCTGTCCCGCTTGGGGTCGGCGCAAACCTCGCACAGCTCGAGGTCGGTCACATTAAAGCAGCGCACGCACAGGTGCAAATCCTGCTTGGCCTCGAGCAGGGTGTTCACCAATCGCTCGATGTCCTCTTTGGGCTGCTCGAACAGGTAAAAAGCCAGCTTCTGCGCCGACTTGGGACCGATTCCGGGCAACCTCGAGAGTTCACGGATGAGCTGCACCAGGCTGTTAGGAACCTTCATGGGTGGCTCCGGTGGGCCGCGTGGAGTAATTCAGATGGGTAGCCTCGAGCACAAAGCCATACGCTGAATCGCCCTATACATTGTGTACATTGTGCAGCGCTCAGCACTACATCAAACCCTGCAAGAAGCCCACACTTTTTTGCGTTTCCTGCTGCTGAAGCTCGTTGGCCTTGTCCTGAGCGTCCTTGAGCGCGACCACCAGCAAATCCTCGAGCGCCTCGACATCCTCGGGGTCTACCACTTTGGGGTCAATTTTGATGCTTTGCACCACGCCCACGCCGTTGGAGGTCACGGTAATCAAATTGCTGGCGCTGCCGGTCACGGTCATCAGGGCCAGACGGTCCTGAATTTCGGAGGCGGCTTGCTGCGCCTTTTGCATCTGCTTCATCATCTTTTTGAGGTCCATAGACTTCTATTCTAGCCTATGGGTCACTTCCTCAGCACAGCGTGTTCATGCTCGAGCGCGAAAAATAGGGCAGAATGTGAAAGACTTGAGTTATCTCTACCTAACCTTTAGGAAAGCTCACTCCCACCTTATGAGGAAACCGCGTGCCCCTCTCTGATTCAGCGACCCCGCCCACCTTGCTAACCCTGCTAGGTGAGGTCGGTCAAGACAGCGGAATTCTGCGTTTTCACTCGAGCAGTGGTGCGCTGGACGCCATTGTAGAACTCGGTCAGCTCACCGCGCTGCGGCTGGGGGGCAAAGTGAAAGACCTCGAGCTGAGTCCTTTGATGTTGCTCGAGCAGAGTGGAGAGCAGGGTTCGGGGCAATTTTGGCCGGACCGCGATTATAAGGAGCGCAGTAGGCCCTCGAGCGCGGCCTGGAAGGTCACAGAGCTTTTTGTGACGCTCGAGGATTACCGCCGTGATATGGAAGGTGGGCTGAAGCTGCCCAAAGAGCACGACCTGTTCGCGGCCCTGGCCCAGCGGGTGGTGAATTCGGGAATGCCGCTAGAGCCACCTTTCGAGGCGCTGTGGACCCGACTTTACCCACTGCTCGAGCAAGGCCTGGATGTGGGCGAAATGGCAGGACAGCTCGGGTTGCCTATCTATGGCCTCAGTTACGCCCTGGCCTGTCTGAGACGGGAAAAAGTGGTGCAAAAGCTGACTCCCACGCTGGATTTCGAGTTTAATCTCGAGGGGTTTGGGGGGTTTGGAAACTAGCGATTTGCTCGAGCGGGGTTCTGGAAGACTTGGCAGCGAAGTTTGCGCCTCTGGCGGGTTTTTGGTTCTTGGTTCTTGGTAGGTCTGCTCTCGAAGTGCGACTACAAACCGACCAATAACCAATGACTAACGACCCGCGAGCAAGCCCGCTAGTGGATGACCACACAAGAGGGATAGGTTAAGCTGAGGGATGGGACACCGAAAACAATTTGAAGTGCATTTAACCCCCGAAGACCGCACCACGCTTGAGACGATGACCCGCAAAGGCCAG
>Ga0123339_10001688_pt1 | contig 15170 bp, 31 predicted proteins | sample lystaG_FD_89956 | JGI IMG/M metagenome (GOLD analysis project Ga0123339, IMG submission 89956) | Glacier valley bacterial and archeal communities from Borup Fiord, Nunavut, Canada, to study Microbial Dark Matter (Phase II) -... | ecosystem: Environmental > Aquatic > Freshwater > Ice > Glacier ... | reverse complement strand
TGTCTCTGATCATCGTAGAGTACCTGGTTATCTGTTCCTGTGTGAAGGCTGTTGCTGATGGTGCTTTTGTTTTCTTCGTCTTTTCCACTGTTGTCACTTCCTCGGTTGTAGTTTCCATCACCGCTGTATCGTTAAAAACCGGCTCTGGTAGGGGTTCTGTCTCTTCAATGACCGCTTGCATGGGTTCAGGCTCAGGAGGCGGTGTGGGCTCGACTGGCTCGATGTCTCCACCTGTTAATAGGTTTGCGAGAACGCTGGCGTCAAGTTGTGGTGAAACTTTTAGATTCTTCCACTCAGGCTTCTCCACCATTCCCTTTACCTTCAGGTCATCGCGGTCGCACTTTGTGTGGTACAGTTCTTCCCTCAGCTTCTCGATCTTCTCCTTCTGTTCCTCGATGAGGTCATCCGCCTCTTTGAGGTCCATCAGCAGCTCGAAGTTGTCTTCATTCTCTTCGACGTACTGATCTTCAATTTCCTCAAACTTGCTCTTACACTGGATAAGTTCGATTCTCAGCTTATCGATGGTGTCGTCTACAACTTCGCACTCCTTTGAATTTTTCATGAATGCCTTGAATTTCTTTACACACTTCTCGCAGAGTTCTGATTCATCTTCGTAGTATCCATAAGGCGTGCCCATCAAATTAACAGCTTTGATTCTAGTCAGTTTTAGTCGCGGCCAGTTCAACTCATTTCCACATCTATCGCAGAATTCGTAGCTTATTCTTCCCATTACTTATCCTCCTCATAAACAAATGTGCAGCTATTCCAATCACATACCTTCTTAGGTACGATACCTCTGAATACCTCTTCCTTGTCTGTTAGCTTTGGCTCTACCATTGCCGGCACTGCTTTCTTGCAGGTGCACTTCTTCTGTTCTTCCTTGAGCTGCTCGATGATCTTCTTGTTCCAGTCAATCTGTTCCTGGAGAAACCATCTCCTATTCAGTGATCCTATGTTCTTCAGCTCCGCCTTTAGATTTTCTATTTCCCTTTCGCATCTTGCGATTACTACATCCATTACTTCCCCTCCCCGTTTTTGAATATGTCTGTTGTCAGCTCCACAATCCATATGTGGTTGCACTTCTTGCAGTTGCACATGTACCGGTGCTTATCTGGCTCTGACCGCTTGTAGTCAATCCTGACCGCTTTACAGGCCGGGCATGTGATGTATCCTTCATCGATTAGATCCGCAAACATTCCTCTGGTGTTCATTAGCTCATGCTCTCCGATGATGGGGAACGCCACCTTGCAGAAGAGGCACAGCGGGTAGCTTGAAAGGTCTCCATCTACCACGCCCACTTCCCGGCTGTATGTCTCATCTATGTTGATGTGCTTACCACAGTACTCGCATTGTCTTTCTTTCTTCGACTTCATTTCCTGACTTCTCCAAAATCCCATCTTTACCTCATAGCCTCCTTTGCTAAAAGTTCGAATAAGTTTAACTGTTTATCCGGTTCCCCGGCCAGCATCTTTTTAATAAACTGCCTGACCTCACTCCAGCTGATTGTCACTTCCATTTGTTTGTACTTTCCGGTAATCCCGGAGTGTTGGGCTGTCAGGTCACACCCAGTCTCGAATATAGTTCCATTCCCGTTGTATAATCCTTCGTGCTCCGGTGTCTCCCAGTATTCCAGGATGTAAGTGAAAATTACCCTCTGCATTTCTTGCCAGCCTAGATTTTTCCACTCGCTGTATGTCTCCTTTGGATATAATCGGGGCTGGACTTTACGCTTCAGCGTATTCAGCGCATACTCCATCGTCTGCATCCAGAGCCAGTGTTTCATCAGCTCTATCTCATTCACGCTCCACCTCCGTTTTATTCTCTACTTCTTCCCTGTACTGCCACTTGATCTCGTGGATGTATTGCAATTCAGCTTCATAGGATTTAATGATGTTTCGATAAACACCTTGCACAGCTTCGGAGTCTCCCGCTGATTTCATCTTCTTGAGTATGGCTTCGTTGTACTTGACGGCGGCTTCCAAGGCGTGTGTAAGTACGCAAAGTCGAGTAACAGTGAACCTTACAAGTCTTTCCTCTCGACCTTCTATGCCTCCTTTCTCGTATCCCTTGAGGGGGAACATTCTCACTTGATCATCATTGCTCACTTCATTTCCTCCTCCACATACTTCCACCGGAATCCTCCGGCTTTCTTCCTGGTGCCTCTGCAGCACTGGACAATGTTGTTCTGGAAGATTTCTAAATCATCCTCTGCATCAGCTACTGAGTCATAGGTACAAAGGATGTTGCCTTCATCGTCCATCTTATGGACCTGCATCTTATAGCCTTTCATTCACACTCCACCTCTAATATTGATTCTTTATCTTTTTCGTCAATGAACATGTTGATCTGTGCTTTATGTTTTTCTAGTCTTTCACTCGACATCTTGAAATAATCTTTGTCCAACTCAAATCCTAAATATTCAAAACCCATATCATGACAGGCTATCAAGGATGATGCTGAACCTACATGAGTATCGAGTATCTTGTCTTTAGGTTTCGCGTAGTTCTTTAGTAGCCATTTGTAAAGTGCAACTGGTTTTTGTGTGGGGTGGATTCTGAACTCCTTATTTTTCATGTTTTGTTGTAACATTCCGGCCCATTTGAATTGAAACATCCTGACTGCAGACTTGAATGTTGTTAGTGCTAATTCACAGTCAGCGAAATCGCTATCGCCATTCACCTTGTCCCACACTATCCAGCAACTGCTATCAAGTGGAATTTTGCTGATGTAATGGTTTGCCCCCCATACTATTTGATTTTTTGACACTCTCGCCAATTCCTTGAAATATTCAACATCAGGTGCAGTCAGGTCATTTCCTGAAAATGCTTTATAACTCTTAGCGGTTGCAAGTTTACTCCGTGTGTGATTTCTTGAACCATTTTCCCCTATCCCATATGGAGGGTCCACAATAGCTAAATCGAAATAGTTATCAGGAATCTCTTTCATTCCCTCCATGCAGTCCATGTTGTAAAATCCTTTTAATTCCATCTCATTACTCCTCTGGTATGATATAGACTTCGATTCTCGGCATTTGCTTGTCAATCCTGAATTCATCCGTGAACCCTGTCACATTCTTCCATCCATCATCGGCAAGGATCCCGGCATTCACCAGGGCATCCAAGATAAACTTCTTCGCGAATGCTATGTTATCCAAGTCTCGCTTGTGGTTCTCCTCTATCCACACGAACCTGAGACTGGCACGCTCCACCTGAGGGATATCCCCAAGCTGTCCGTCAATGTATGAGCTTACCTTCCTTTCGGCAATCCTCTTCATCTCCGCCCCTTTATACTTATTGGTGCGGCTGGCTAGAGTGTATTCATTCAGGCCGGGGAGTCGTCCCCCGATTGTCAATATAATGATCATCTATTCCCTCCCTAGTAACTTCTTCTCGAGGTCGCTATAGTCGTACTGCCTTTCCGTGAAGTCAGGCTTCACTTCCTTGCCCTTGGAGTAAGTAGGCTTTGGGGCATCCTTGCCCTTCGTCTGCCAGCTGTTCAGGATCCCTTTGACATAGGAGTAACTTCTTGCGGACCTCTCATTACCCAGGCCAATCGCTTCCATCACCCATGCCTCCGTGAATATCTCACTGTCTGCTAATAGCTTCTCAGCTGTATTAGTGTTGAGAGAGCCATATCCACTCTTCTCCCATACCTCACAAAGTCTTGCCATAAGCTCCTCTTGGCCGCCGAAGATTTCAGTTTCTATACTCTCCTTTTCTATACTTTTCTTTACTCTCCTTTCCTTTACTTTACTTTGCGGATTACCGCTATCGGATACTCCTATACTGTTGGTGTTTCCGGTGCGGAAACCATTCTTATCAGGCTTTTCCGGTGCGGAAACTATCCTTTTCTTATAAACGTCAGCTAAGTTGTCAACGAAGTTTTGAGACCATATGATTTTTTCATCGTACAATTCCTTGTCGATTGCATCCAGTTCAGCGAGGACATTAAGGATCTCATTTGCCTTTTCCTCACTCACTTTTGTTTTCGCTAACAGGAACTCTCTATCAGTGGGGTTTCCGATGCGGAAACTATGTCCTTCTGTGCTTGCAAGTAGTTCCAGGAGTTTAAACCAGAATGCGTATCCATCATTCCCGAACTTATTTTCAAGGATAAAGATGGTTTTGCCGGATGCTGCGTAATGTGGGAAGTAGTCAACTACTTGCTTAGATGGTCTTGCCATTCATCTATTCACCTTCTTTCATGAATACCATCCAGTGAGTCTTGCTTCTCCTGTCTCCGAATAATGGAGGTTGAGGTGCTAGTTTAAGCACCTCTGACAGCTTCACTTGATCTTCATTCCATTTGAAAATTAATATCCCATTTGGCTCTAGCACCCTGAAGCATTCATTGAATCCATCTTCAAGTTCTTCCTGCCAATTCACACCTAGGATTCCATACTTCTTGCCTAGCCATGATGTCTTACCAGCCTTGGTGAGATGTGGAGGATCAAAGACTACCAGTTTAAAGGCATTGTCCTTGAAGGGCATTCGTGTGAAGTCTGCGACTATGTCAGGTTTTATGATTAGCTTTCGCCCATCACATAAGGTATCTTCCAGTTTTCTATTGTCCATGTAAATTGCTCTTGGATGGTTTCTGTCGAACCAAAACATGCGACTTCCACAACAGGCATCCAGTATCAGCTTCTTCATCTTTTGCCTCCTAGAATGGAATATCTCCGTCATCCACTGGTGTCATGTCCTCATAGCTGTTGCCCTTGGAGTGCTCCTGGTTGCCCTTATCGCTCCACTCGAGGAACTGGACCTCATCGGCTACCACCTCGGTGATGTATCTCTTCCCGCCATCCTTGGCCTCGTAGGACCTTGTTTGGATTCTGCCGCATACTGCCATTAGCTTGCCCTTGCTCATGTACTGAGCTGTTGATTCTGCGGTCTTGCCCCACACAACTACCGGAATGAAGTCAGCTTCCTTTTTCTGGCCCTCTTTAACCACCTTTCGATCTACCGCCAGGGTGAGGGTGGTGACAGCTGTTCCATTGCCTGGTGTGTACTTGAGCTCAGGATCCTTGGTTAACCGGCCTATTAAAACTACTTTATTCATGTTATTCCCTCCCAAAGTTATCTTTGTGCCATTCGTAAAATTCTTCGTCTGTTGTTTCATCTGGTTGCGGTGTAGCATAGTCAAACCAATGCCAACCATTACGCCACTTAACTAGTTCGATTTCGATTTCACTTAGGTTTTCCATGTGGTCTAAATAAGGAGCCCTCTTGACCCTTATGTCAATATAGCTATCTGCCTCTAAGTCTGTTGACCAGAACTTCTTTTTGGCTTCTTTTGCAGTATCTGAAAATACACTCGCCTGACCTTGGTCATCATCTCCATGAACACTCAAAACGTACGCTTTCATATTTCCCTCCTTGTGGTATAATCTATCTGTAATAACTTTTTTCATGTAGATGCTTGGTCGTGCGATCCTTGATGTAGGAGTCAATTTCGCACCTGAGCATCTTTTTCTCTTTTAGTCGGGCCATTAGATGCATCCTGAATGCCTCTTTACTTACCTTCTCCATGTCACGCTACCCCTTTCTTTATTGCCATTTCCTTGACTATGGCCACATAGATTTCGATGAGCTTCTTGTCTTCCTCTATGACATCCAGGATGGTGAGAGCATCGGCCTTGCTTCTAGCCATACCGGCCATCAATCCTCTGGCTCTCATATTCTCAAGCCTTCTCTTGAGGTCGGCTCCGGCTCTTTTACTTAATGCCTCGTAAATCCTTGTTCGTGTGTCCTTGTAGTCTCCTGTGGCCTTGCATATCTTGTTGACCATTTTATTCGTGTCATCTCTCCAGTTGTCGAATGGTCTGATTTCAACGACCTCGCGGATACTTTGGATTTCATCATGGTTCTCTTGGATGGCTTCCTCCAGTTTCAATTGCCCCAAGGCCTGCTTGTTCATCGCCTGGATCATCGTATTCAACAGCTGAAGCTCCGGTGAGAGTGCTGATGTATCGATGGAGTAGGATCCTGTTTTCCGTATCTGTGGGATGACCTCAATAGCTAACCAGTCCTGGAACTTCTCTGCGGTCTCATTTGAGGCTTTGAAGGCCAACTTGTATACCATGGACTCAGGGATGAAATCTCCTTTCGCAACATCTTGCGAAACCTTGCCTTTAAGATATCCGTTGATTGTTCTCCATCGGATATACTCTTTGCCATCTTTTGTCTCAGTGAATCCTAAGCTTCTAGCTACACACTCCGCATCGAATAGGATTGAGCCATCTTCCAGGGTGACTTCAACTTGAAAAAGGTCATTTTTGAAAACTTGCAATTCTTTGCTCATACAGGTGCTCTCCTCTCTTGATAATTACTGACTTTCCTTTGATTACTCTCAGGAACATATCGTAGAACTCTCTATTGTTTACTGTCACCTATTGACTCCCTCCTTCTCTCTCACTACTACTTCCATTCCAAGCACCTCAGCATAGGTGATCAGTGTTTCTAGCCTTGGATTCCAGCCATGTTCAAAGAGGCCTATTGCTGAATCGGTGAAACCTGTTTTCCTCGCCATTCCTGCGAGTGTGATCTTCTGTGCCTTCCGCTTGCTTCTCATAAATTCGCTGATTTCATCTAGTGTCATTTCCTCTCCTCCTCGTATTCTTCGGGGTAAAGGTTGTAGGGGAAGAAGTGCTCTCTGCAATTCTTGTCATACTCCTTATTCATCTTGCCTATGCCGTAGTTGACAGCCAGGATGATGGTCAGGAACGCGATTCCTAATGTGATCAGGATGAACACTGCTACTGGATGCATTCTTCTGCCCTCCTGAGGATCTCTTCGATGAGCTCCGCACTCGTGAACTCTTCCAGGATGTACTCCGTGGTGTCCAGCTCCGCATCCATGGATAGTTCAAGCTGCAGCTTCTCAAGCTGATGTGTGACTTCCTGCTTATCCCTCATGCAGTTCTTGTACATTTCGATGTTCTCTGCCGCCATCATCTTATAGGCTTCAAGTTCCTCGTTCTTCGCCTTCAGTGCTAAGCTCTGCCTGACGAATGAATCCTGCCATCCTAGTGCCTGATTTTTGAACTTGTTGACCTGGTGGATTAACCTCTGGTGTTCTTTCTTAAATATCATTTCAATTCTCCTTTCTGATAATCGAATAATGCGTACTTGGCATAATAGTTGTCTGCGTGGTTATACAGGTAGATTCCTTCATCATCCTTCTCTGTCACCCATCCGGTAAATCTACGCTCCGTCTTTAGGTTGGTGCATTGGATCAGGTCTCCGATGTTTACCTCTCTCAGCAACAGCAGCGGCCTCTGCATCACATACCTCCAAGTTTCAGGGCCCACAGGCAGAATGCCGCATAGATGGCTATGAAGCCAATGAAGAGGATCGCACCGCATTTGATATCCGAGATAAGTTCCTTTTCTGATATTCCTAACTCGGTTAAAACGATTTCTTTTATGTCACGCATCTTAGCTCCTCCCTTTCAGATAAAGGTCAAGGTCTCTTTTAAATCTCTTACGCTTCGCCCTGTTGTCTCGTTCATCCTTGTTCTTCCAGTTCCAGATTTTGGTAAACAGCCACACTCTCATTACTAACCTCCTAATATTTTTCTAGCAGCTTCTCTTTCAATTTCCAATGTTCTGATCTGTTCCTTCAGGGCTTCATTTTCACGCCTGTACTTCATTGCTGTTCCCTCTGATCCACCTTCCTCGATGGCTTCAATTGCCGAAATCGAGTAGTGCGGTGCGGAGAATTTGCTCAATCGTTTGATGATTCCGTCACTCTCGTACCGGATGATACTTGCAGTGGTTTTCCCCCACCTCTTGGCCAGGTCCTTCTGCGATATGATTGTCTGCATCCTACAACTCCCTGAGTGTCTTCATGTGTGCGGCCTCATCCTTTATCAATTGTCCAGATGCCTTGATGATCTCTTCCACATCCACCTGGTACACTTTTGCCAGGATGATGGCATTGGGTGTCGTCAGCCTCGCATGACCCCCCTCGATGTGTGTCAGATGGCTTGGCAGGACGTTCAATTTCTCGGCAACATACCGTGATGTTAGCCCTTTTTCTTGTCTTAATTTTTTCAATGACATTTGTTCGTCACCTCCTGAAATCATATTATCTATTTTTTAGACAATGCGCCATGTTCAAATATCGCTTTATTCGTTCATCTGTTACATATATCTTTCATTTACTTCATATTACTTTCATTTACGCAAAGTCTAAAAATTAGATAATTAAACGAATGTTAATAATTAGTGTGTTGTTATGCGGTATTATAAAATATATAATTAGACTATAAAAAGGGGTGGAAATAATGAAACTTGCGCAAAAATTGAAACAATTCCGAGAAGAGAAGGACATTACCCAGGAAGAATTAGCGAAAAGGATTGGAGTTTCCACTTCAGCAATCGCTGATGCGGAACGCGGAAAAAGACCGTTAAGCAAAAATACAGCCATGAAACTGTCTGAATACAGTAAAATGACTGTCGATTATTGGGTTAACGAACAAGTGGAATATTATGATGTTCGGGAAGATTTTAAAATGATTAGGGAGACTATTATCCAACTAAAAGAAAAAGGCCACATCTCGAACGGCGAGTGTGACCAGATGGCTAGGCAGATGTTAATGAAGGCGATTGAAATTGATGTGAAATTTTTGGAAATGAAGGGAACTGGTAAGAAGTAATGTAAGGTAGAATTTCAAGTTCTAATAATAAGCTTTCCTCTGCTGTCAGTAACTGTTCTAAATCCATGTTTCACACTCCCCTAGATATCATTACGTTCAGTATACTCTGATTTTTAGACAATGTATAGAACATTTGTTCTTTTGTTTCAAATAAATACAAACTGTAAATGTGAAATTTAATTTGATAACCAAGGCTTTATGAATGGTGTACCGTTTTGAGACACGAATGGAGGATATATGGATGAATGCAATATTTAATGTGACATACCGCCAGAGGAATAACACCTGGGAATATCAGATCATGGTTAAAGATGGACCATCGTGGAAATACCATAGTAGCAAACGAGGATTTAAATTAAAACGCAACGCACAGGATGCCGCCAAAGTTGTGACAGATGCTATCCAGGCACCTACACCTAATGATAAAAAGACCTTTAAGATGATCGCTGACACCTTTATCTTGCAAAAAACAGAAATAACGCAAGAAAGCTATAATTCGTCTTTAAAGCAACTCGAATCATTACACGATAAATTACCCGCTGAAATCGAGGATATGGATGTGATCCGCATTATCACCGACTATCACACCACGCATCAGACTGAGAGCACAAAATCTATTATCGCATTCGGAAGGGCTGTGTTCTATTTTATGATTAAGCGGTTGAAAATGAAGGTATCTAACCCCTTCGTTGGAATCGAGCTCAATGAAACCCTTGATAAAGCGAAAAAGAAACCAGAGGTGTTAACCCTGAATGAGATGTACGTGTTATTTAACAAACTGGATGGCGAAGTGAAACTGCTATCCATGCTGATGGGCCTATGCGGGTGCAGGGTGAGCGAAGCAAGAGCGGTGAGCAAACATACCGTTGACATCGACAAAGCCACCCTGGATGTGCACAGGCAGTATATGCGGGTTACTAAAGCGGGGAGGCAGTTCAAGGATACAAAATCAAAAGCCAGACTGGTTCCAATGCCTCCGATCCTAGTGCAGGAAATGAAAAGCCTGAAGGTGGTTCCAATGTCGAATGATGTGCCGATATTCACCAGGTACTATGACACTAACAGTCTCCGGAGAGCATACACAAAGGCAGGTTATCCGGATCTAAAACCACATACTCTCCGACACTCCTATGTGACCCTATTGATCCAAAAAGGTGTAGACTGGAAGACCATCGCCTATCTGGTCGGAGATACAGTGGAGGTTGTCATGGAGACCTATGCACACGTAAACACGGATATGCTCGACAATGCACGCAAAGTAATAGCAGCCTTTTGAGGGGCTGCTTTTTTTATTTGATTTTTTTATGGCGTTTTTCATGGCGTTTTTCATCCGTTCAGCCCACAGACTCATTCTTTAATGATAAAATAATAATCAGTTATTCTTAATTTATCGTTCCATATCCTTGCATATTACTAAATATCCGCATGGTTAAGCCATTGTTGTATTTTATCAATTTTATCTTATTGCATATTATAATATTTTTTTATGGCGTTTTTATGGCGTTTGGTCTTTTAACAATAAATTTATAGCTGAAGTTACACAATTTTCATCTTTGGGTTACAACTAGCATGGTTATGCGGTTTCTTTAATTACGGAAAGTTCATAGAATGACTAGGAATTGTTATCCATGTGGGGTTTTTGTGACGCGTACCATTTTACCTTCTATTTACACATCATTAATAATTATATTTATTGTATGTCTTGACATACAATAAAGGAAGGACTATGATAAGAGTATAGAAAGAGATCAAGAAAGGAGGATATTATGAACATACTGGAATACATCGAGGAAATGATGGAACAGGGCTACAGCGAGGAAGATGCTGAGAGGCTCGCGGATATCGAGTTTAACCTGGATAGAGAAAGCGAGTAGAATCACACAGGGTGCCGGCCCTCTCCGGCGAAGGGGGATAGGACGTGAAACAGGTAGTAAGAGAATGGAACCAGCGAAGACAGAACATAATCACCAGGGCCAATGAGAATATCGAGAGTGTAAAATCTGCTAAGACCTATGATCCTATCCTGGACCAGCACTGGATAGATACATACAACCAGGTAATTAAAAATGAGAGGGAGAGAATGCTATGAAGAAACATCTGACCATCCGGATGGATGAAGATCTAATCGAGAAGTTGAAAATTAGGACCATCACTGACAAAACCAGTATCACCGATGTACTAACAAAAATGGTGCAGGAATATCTTGTGGAACCAAAAACGAGAAAAAAAGAGTAGCACGACAAAAAGAGGGCCTCCCCCACCGACTAAGTATGGGAAGCCCTCTAAGTTATAACCCTCTGCCGGGGTCAGCTCTATTTTAACAGCTGGACTCACGAATGACAAGGAGGTCATTAAATGTTACACGACGAAATTATAATGAACATCATGGGAAAGACCGCACTGGAATGCCCTGAGGTTAACCAGAAGGCTCTGAGAGCGATTCTGCAAGATGTCCTGTACGATTCGAGGTGCAACCACGAAGCACAGCACTTGCCCTAACATGCGACGTACATCAGAAGATAGATTACTTCCTCGCATCCAAGCAGCTGGACGGTATCGCGATGTCAACCATAAATGGCTATCGGTATAGGCTCAACATCTTCGCATCCTGGGTACCTGTGGATGTCGATAAGATCACAATCATTGACCTCCGCAAGTTCCTCACCGGGTACGCACTCGAAAAGAATCTTAAAGCCTGCACTCTAAACCTGTATCAGGCTACGCTCCGGACCTTCTTTGGATGGCTCGAGGATGAGGATTATGTGGTGAAGTCACCGGCGAAGAAGCTGAAGGATATGAAGACTGAGAAGAGGACCAGGAAGCATCTCAGTATCAAGGAACTGGAGGTACTGAGAACGGATGGATGCAAGACCATCCGGGATCGGGCCATCCTGGAGATGTTCTTCTCCACCGGCGGGCGTGTGTCGGAGATCGCCCAGATAAACATAGATAAAATAAACTGGACTGATAACAGCATCCAGATCATCGGAAAAGGAAATAAGGAGAGGACCATCTATTTCAGTGAAAAAGCGAAGGTACACATCGTGAAGTACCTCGCTGAGAGGGGTATACAATCAAATCAAGCTCTGTTCGTTGCAGGTAAAATACCGCATGGCAGGTTATCAGTCAAGTCACTAAGGAATGAAATCCATGAGATGGGTGTGAGGGCAGGCTTTGAGCGGAATATCTTCCCTCACCTGCTTAGGCATACCATGGCTACGCTGGGATACAAGGCCGGGATCCCACTTCCCATCATCCAGGAGTTACTTGGACATACTGATGCCTCTACCACGCAACAGTATGCGGTACTGGATCAAGGCGTACTACAGGCCGAATACAAAAAGCATATGAATCAATAAAAAAAGAGGGCACCTCATAGCGAGATGCCCTCTTTAATGTTCTATTTCTTCTCGAGTGTGACATAGGCCTTAAATCCAGCCTTGGCCAGCTTTTCAACCTGTATCTGTGCATTATCCTGGTACAGGTATCCACCGGCTCTCACGCGGTAGATAAAGCCATCTGGTGCCGTAGTCCGTTCGACTACTGGTGCCGGCATTTTGAATGTGACATTGAAATACTTACAAAGACCTCTACAGATTGCCTCCGCTATTTCCTGGTGGTTCGCTTGGATCCAAAGAGCATCGGCCTTGTTGTCATGGAAGGCCACCTCGATCAGCGTTGCAGGTGCATCCGTCTTGACCACCTCAGTAAATACATCTGTGATCCTTACTCCCCTGTCAGGTGATGGACTGATGGCCGCCACCTCATCATATACGCATTTTGCAAGCCTGCTACCCTTCTCGCTCCCGGATGTGAATGCGACTGTACCCTCTCCACCGCCGGCATTGCTATGCAGGGCGAAGTGAGCATCTACGCCCAGGCTGTTACTCTCATTCTTCGCGGCGATGTGGTCACGCAATCTGTTGTTGCGGTAGACCGTGAATCCGTTGAACTGCAGCAGTGGAATGGCGATATCCGCGATCAGGTTCATTTCCGTTTCTTCAATGTATCCGGGGATAACCCCGGCATTGTGTTCCTGTGTCGATGGGCTAAAATATATTCTTGGCATTGATTATTCCTCCTTCAAGGATTCATTTTTCTGGAACTGCGTTCCGAAGTAAAAAGCGATGATCACCGTGAAGATTGTCATGAAGTCCTGCGGGGTAATCCTCCCGATTACCGCCAGATAGCAGAACACCACAGTGAGCGTCAGCGTCACGATTGATTTAACATCGATTAGTTTTGCTAGTTTAGTTTTCATTATTTTCCCTCCTTGTTCGTTCGAGTACAGTGATACGTGTTTCATGGTTCGACAGTTTGTATTGATGTTCGTCAATTTCGTCCTTTGACTCAGCTTGGGCTTTCTCGACATTCTTGAAATTCTCATTAAGTCGCTCTATTCCATATCCCAGGTTAGAAATGGTTTTGTTTAAGTCAAACAATGATTTTGCCAGACTGCCCGCCACCCCAAACAGGAACATAAACATGAACCAATACTCTTTGATGATCTCCATGTGCCACCTCCATTAATTTTGGGTATATAAAAGGACCCCTCGGCGGGATCCTCAACATCTATATTTATGTCATTCAGTTACTTCTCAATTCCTGCGGATTGTGAACTTGGACCGCATTATTTCATTTGTCCCTATTTTGTCCCTATGCAAACGATGTTTTTTATGATTTCCTGCGGATTGTGAACTTGGACCGCGTTTGGACCGCGTTCACGCGGATTGGTTCTAAACCACGGTTGCCGTGATTGCACCCGCACCATCAATACCCAACCTGTACACGTTGGTTCCATTTGTCAAATATTTCTTATCTGACAGCCCGGAAAATACTCTAGTCTGTGGCGATTTTTTATAGCCGAATACCTTCATGGATGCAATTTGAGCATTACCACTCGCCGTATCTCGCACGATGATAATCCTGACCTTTTTGATTTCGCTTTTAAACTCAAATACAAATTTCGTTTCGGGCGTGGAACTAACTTTATAAGTCAATCCATAACCGGCATACGCAGATGGGACTACGGTGTTTGTGTACTTAATATATCTACCATGCCCCCATTCATCATCTGTCAGCACAGGCAAATCAATGTTGTTTACTTGTGTTCCATCTTCAAGGTAGCAAGCAACAAACATAACAACCTTGGGCGCACTTGATACTTTATTGATTTCCACAGCTATCTTCTTTTCTATTGTTGTATCGACGAAGAAACTAAGACCATGTACATCAGATAACAGTTCTATCCCTGCTTTTATGTCGCATTTACCTGCGGGCATTTTCTCAATTGCCGCCGCGCTTGTATAGTCAGCGAAAGATACGCCCTCTATTACTACACCACCATCAGCACACTTGTACGCTTTGGAAACCAAATCACCGCTGTTGTATACAAGTCTTTCTGGATCATAAGATGATGCGTGTCTTGCGTCGGTACTATAATTGATGATCTTCGTACCCGACATAATTGTTGAGAATGTAAACAGGTTTTCATACGACAAACCTTTTACTATAGCAAAATAGGTCGTATTATTATTCTCATTCCTGCAATTCAATATCATATTATTGTTTGAATTTTCTATTATTACAGGCGTTCCGCTTGACGCGAGTTCAATCTTAGGAGAATAAAACACATTAGCGTTGTTTCCCTTGTATAATCCATCAATTGAATCAATTCTTATTCCTTCGCAGTAAACTCCAGCGACTCCACTTAAACTACCGCCGTAATAGTCATTGCCGTTGTTCCATCCACTACGGATATTTGTTACACGTATGTTGATTGTGTTGTTTTTGAGCCTGCCTAGAATCGTGGTGTTCATGGTAAATCCCCTGTTATCCGTGGCAAATGCCCTATAACCCTCGGTGAAATCCATTGACTTTACTATGGCGATTCTGCAACTATAGGCATTAATCATTTCTATCCCAATATACCCTGCGTTTCCAGTCGTATGTGAGGCAGAAATTACTCTTAGTTTAAATTCGCAATCATAAACATAATTAACGAGTGAGCCGATTTTTAATGCGGTTCTGTCTTGAACCCCGCTATACTTTATATCACCGTCCATTATTACATTTACATTTACAGGAACATCAATCGTGTCGGTTGTCTTGTAGCTGATCGCGTCTGGGAAATATAATGTTGCATAAGCGGTACTGCCTATTGCTATTATGGCATTCTTTATCGCCTGGGTATCGTCAGCCACGCCATCGCCAATTGCACCATATCCTTTTACATTAAAAACTTTTCTGGCATGTTTTGCATTTTCAGCCAACTCTGTTTTTATTCCTTGGATATTCAACCCTAGACTACCAGCACCGTCCCTAGCGATAATGACCTCGGAATCTATCGTAAGATTAGCCGCTGCTTCCTCGAAGGCTGTATCAATCGCCGCCAATTGGGAACTAAATCCTCCATAGAATCCAGCTCTTGCGGCCTCTGCTGCTATCCTTGCCGCTTCATCTTCCTGTGCCTGTGCATTGTTCGCTACACGGACGATTTCAGCTGCTACA
>Ga0123339_10001687_pt1 | contig 15171 bp, 9 predicted proteins | sample lystaG_FD_89956 | JGI IMG/M metagenome (GOLD analysis project Ga0123339, IMG submission 89956) | Glacier valley bacterial and archeal communities from Borup Fiord, Nunavut, Canada, to study Microbial Dark Matter (Phase II) -... | ecosystem: Environmental > Aquatic > Freshwater > Ice > Glacier ... | reverse complement strand
CGGTGAGGTAAATGCAAAAATTTTATTTGAAACAGGGTATGGGTTAACTTACTAATTAGTTTCGAAAAAGCCATACATATTTACGTAAAAGCGGGATTGATGTATAATATAAGGATTAAATCAGTAAACATTAGAAAGTATGTTTTACTGATTTAGTCCTTTTTTCATAATATAGTAAAATAAAAATTAACTGTAAAGCATTCACTGTTACGGCAGATTACGCGCAGATGCGGTCGATATCTTCTCCACTAAGAGATTCATTGTCCAACAATTCTACCGTTATTTTTTCGAGCAGATTAAGATTGGATTGAAGTAATTTTTTGGTATCTTCGTACAGGCTATTCATTTGTGCTCTGCATTTACCGACAAGTTGGTTGTCAGTACCATTTTCTAGAACATCCATGCTAAATAATCCCATGTCCGGATCCATTCCAAATTTATTAATATAGTCTAGAATAAGGGAAGAAGCCTTCTGTATATCATTGCTGGCACCAGTGGTTACTTCTCCCGCACCAAAAATCAATTCTTCGGCAACTCTGCCTGCTAGTAGTACTTGAATGTTTCCTTTGATTTGACTCAGACTCTGATACATGGTATCCTTCGGAATGCTTAAATTGAAGCCACCGGCACCACGGACACTGGGAATAATGGTCACCTTGGATATAAAATGCTCTGGTAATAGCAGTGTGGTTGCCAAGGCATGTCCTGCTTCATGATAAGCGGTAATTTTACGATCGCGGTCAGTAATATAACTGCGATCTTGTATCGGTGCTCCTGCAATTACCATATAAAACGCTTTTTCAATGTGCTGACTGTTGATGACATCTTGCTTTTCATTGGCAGCATTGATAGCGGCCTCATTAAGCAAATTTTCCAACATAGCACCACTGAAAAATACCGTAGACTTAGAGAGGGCATGCAAGTCTACATCAGAAGATAAGGGCTTTACATTGGCATACAAGGATAGGATTTTTTCTCGCGCATTTACATCCGGCAAGCCAATTTCTATTTGACGATCAAAGCGACCCGGACGAAGTAAGGCTTCATCTAGAGTATCCAACCGATTGGTTGCACCGATTACAACAATCCCGCAGTTTTCATGGAAACCGGACATTTCAGTCAATAGTGCATTCAAGGTTTGATCACGTTCATCGTTACTGGCTGAGACATTTCGAGCTCTCTTTTTCCCGATAGCGTCAATTTCGTCAATAAATATGACAGCCTTTTCATTTTTTTTGGCTTTTTGAAATAGACTACGGATACGGCTCGCCCCGACACCAACATACATTTGAACAAAGTCAGAGCCACTCATGGCATAAAAAGGAACATTTGCTTCACCCGCAATGGCCTTTGCCATCAACGTCTTACCGGTTCCGGGAGGACCATAAAGTAAAAGCCCCTTTGGCATTCTTGCACCGACGGCTGCATATTGTTCAGGCTCCTTGATAAACTGTATGATATCCTTCACCATGGATTTTGCTTCCGTATTGCCGGCCACCTGGTCTAAGGTGATGTGAGATGTGTTTTTTGACTTCTTATTTGCATTCGAGATTAACTTGGAATTGCTACCTCTTCGGGCGTACAATATTCCACCTATAATTAAAAACACTAATATTACCTGAAGTATATTAGAAGTACTATTACTACTATAGCTGACTGTAATATCATTGACTAATAAAAATTCCGTAAAGGCTTCTGTCTTTGGATTTGGTACAGTATAAGGACGATTCGGTTCATCTTTTAGCAATGCCTTAAAGGTGTTTCCACTTTCCGCTAAAATAGCCTCGTCAATTCGGTTTTGATCTACTGCCTCTAAAAATGAGGGGTAGGACATTTTTAAGGCGGGTTTATTAAAATAATAAAAGCCTGCCAGACCAGCGATAAGAAGAAGCAAGAAAGACAAGACAATCAAATGAGCTTTTTTCACAAAACGACCTCCTAGTGATGAATAAATAACGATAAAGAGTTCCTTATTCAATTGTATCATCTTTATTCAGGTTTTCCAGATTTAATTTATGGTAAGTATGTTTGAATACTCCAGAATTGAGAGTTGTTTCACATCAAGAAAAATAAAATAATAATACCTTAACATAAAATATGCACCTTTATGGGCTTGGCAAAAGGCTTCGCTCCTACTATAATTAACTATGTTGCAATGCTTAGGAAAGCTTAGCGAAGAACAAAAGTGGAAGCTACATAAAAACGGAGGAATTTAAGTGAAAAAGGTATCTAAATTTATAAATGTAAGCCTTATATTAATGTTGATAGCATCCCTTGCATTTGCAACGGGCTGTAAGAAAGAGGAAAAGTCTAATTCTGAGACATTGGTATTAACCGTAGATGATTCAAAAGTATATTTGGATGAAATGATGTATCATATTATGCTAGCTGAAATGCAAGGTCAACTTTATGCTTCCTTTGTGGAAGGTGAAGAAAATTATTGGGATATATTAAATGATGATGGCAGTACCATAGGGGAAGCCTCGAAGGATTTGGCAATTCAAAATGCAATTAAATATGAATTATTCTATCAATTAGCGATAAAAGAAGGTTATACATTAACCGAAGAAGAAAAGGAAATAAGCAAGAGCCAGGCAGATAACATAATAAAAAGTGTTGAGCCAACGCAATTTCAAAGTACAGAATTAACCGAAGAAAAATTATTGCAAATTCAAGAAAAAATTGCAATAGGAATCAGATATTATAATGATTACCTAATTAAGCTCGGTGTTGATGAAGAAGCTATTAAGGCAAAGATACCTACGGCTGACTACAAACAATATGATATTCAGTATATCTTTGCGGGAGAACAGCAATACGATGATCTTAAGTCTCTGCTTGAGATAGCAAAAACAACGGAGGACTTGACTACGCTCACAAATGATACAAATTTGACTTCCGGTAATCTATCCTTTTTAGAGGGAGCAGGCACTTTTGGGGAAGAAACAAATCTGGAAGATGTAATTAAAGCAATGGCCGTTGATGAAGTAAGTGATATTGTTGAAACCGTAAAGGGGCACTATATTATTAAACTTACGGATAATAAGTCTACGAAGCTGTATGATGCAGCGGTAAGAAAAGAATTAGAAAAGGCAGTAACAGAGGTTTTTGAACCTGCGTATGATGCCCTAAAACAAGATCACAAGATTAAAATTGTGAATAAGGTTTGGGACCCAATTAAGATGGGGAGCACTACCATCAGCTCTAAAGAAAAAGAAAGTAATTAATTATATATGCTGAAAGTGTAACAAAAAGCGATATCTGTAGTTAAGACATTGAGCCAGATTTTAACTTTATCTTAATTCGATAAGGAAGTTATTATAGGGTAAAATGGAAAATCTAGATATCGCTTTTGCTATATAATCTAAAGATTTCATAGAGGAAAATATTATAATTCTAAAAAAATGATACCATTCACAAAATATTTCCATTATATCAAAAACTATTCTTATGTATGATAGAAACAAGAGATGACAGATGGAGGATTTAGTATGGCTAAAACAACTGCGACATTAAAAACAGTCCAGAAAATTGGATTTAAGAATACCATGCGGAAATGGTGGGGTCAAAAATATCTGCAATTTATGGTTTTACCCGGTATTATCTGGATGTTCGTATTCAATTATATTCCAATGGGTGGTATTGTTATAGCATTTAAGAAATATAAAATAACAAAACCAATTTCTGAAGCACCCTGGGTTGCTTTAAAATATTTCAAGGAGTTTTTCAATGATTCAAATTTTGGGGATGTTTTGACTAACACCTTGGGTATCAGTATATTAAAACTTCTTATAGGATTTCCATTACCAATACTATTTGCACTTTTAGTTAATGAGATAAGGGGAATAAAGTTCAAAAAAATTTCTCAGACTCTTTCCTACCTTCCTCACTTTCTTTCGTGGGTAGTACTTGGCGGTATTTTAACAACCTGGCTGGCAAAGGATGGAGTTATTAATGATTTCCTTGTGGCAATTAATATACTAAAAGAACCGATATCCTTCTTAGGTGGACCGCAATACTTTTGGGGACTTGCTTTAATTTCCGATAGTTGGAAGGAACTTGGGTGGGCGGCGATTATCTATCTTGCTGCAATTGCCGGAGTGGACCAGCAGCTGTATGAAGCTGCAACCGTAGATGGAGCAACAAAGATTCAGAAGATTATTTATATTACATTACCATCCATTACCGGTACGATTGCTATCATGCTTATCTTACAGGTATCCACATTACTCAATACAAATTTTGATCAAATGATGATATTAAAGAACCAAATTAACGTATCTCGTAGTCAGGTTATTGATACATACGTTTATCAAGTGGGTATGCAAATGGGTAAATACTCCTATGCAACAGCAGTTAACCTTTTCAGATCAGTGATAGCATTGTTTCTGCTATTAATTTCGAATAAGACATGTAAAAAATTGCTGGGCAGGTCGCTATATTAGGGGGGAGATTGGCATGAAAAGATCAAGAATTAGTAAGATTAAACGTTCGAAAGGAACATTTATATTTGATACAATTAATACGGCTTTCATGATATTAATTTGTTTCCTCTGTATCTATCCAATTTGGTATGTTATCGTTAACTCCTTTAATGATGCAAAAGATGCAATGATGGGTGGTATTTATTGGTGGCCAAGGATGTTTTCACTAGATAATTATACTACAGTGTTCGAAGATAGTAGTGTATTGCAGGCATTTAAAGTTACTATCGGTAAGACACTGATAGGTACATCCCTTAATGTTTTCTTTACTGCAATGGTTGCATATCCCCTTTCTAAAAATAATTTGGTCGGAAGAAAGTGGTATATGGCAATGGGTACCGTAACCCTGTTTTTTGGCGGTGGTATCATACCGGTGTTCATAATGTTTAAAAAGCTTTATTTATTAAATAATTTTTTGGTTTACATAATTCCGGCAGCATTCAACTTCTTTAACTTATTAATATTCATCAATTTTTACCGAGAAATCCCCAGTGCACTAGAGGAGTCCGCAAGAATTGATGGAGCCAGTGATTGGAAAATATTCATGAAAATAATTATACCGCTTTCAAAGCCGGTACTTGCAACAATAGCTCTTTTTGCAGGAGTTGGACAGTGGAATGACTGGTTTGGCGGATTAATGTTTATGACAACCCGAACTGATTTGGAACCAATTCAGACCTATCTGTATCGTATGGTTGCCCAGGTTGGATCTAGCCAAGTAGCAGGTTCTATATCAGCTTCCAATATTACCGCTTCCGATACCACTTCAACTTCGATTAAGCTGGCTACTATGGTTATTACTACATTGCCTATATGCTGTGTCTATCCATTCCTTCAAAAGTATTTCGTTAAAGGAATGATGGTCGGTGCAGTTAAGGAATAAATGCAATTATTATTTAAAGGGAGGAAAAACAATGAAAAAGAGTTATTCAAAAATCCTTGCTCTTTTACTAATCCTAGTTATGGCAGTTACTGCAGTAGGATGTAAAAAAGACGAGAAAGAACCGGTTGTTAATGATACGCCGGCAGCAGTAGAAACAGAACCAACAGAAGCACCAGAGGTTGATGCTCCTGAAGCTACACCTGTAGTTGAAGAGGCTGTTGTACCCGGTTGGCAGGCAAACGCAGCTGATAAAGTAGATCTTACTTGGTATATCAACTTTTCTTGGTTTACCACACCTTGGGGCGAAAATTTAATTTCTAAGACTATTACTGAAGAAACAGGTTGTAATGTTCAATTTATAGTTCCTGCAGGAAACGAAGCAGAGAAACTTAATTCATTAATCGCTTCAGATTCACTACCAGATCTCGTTACTCTTGGATGGTGGGAAGGCCAAGTAGGCCAGATGATAGAAGATGGTATGGTTTATGCATTAGATGAATTAGCAACAGAATATGATCCTTATTGGTTTGAAGTTGCAGATCCAGGTCGTATTGGTTGGTTTACGAAAGAAGATGGACATATTTATGGCTATCCAAACTCATCTTTTTCACCAGCTGACTATGAAAAATATGATAATATTTCTTCTAACCAGACATTTTTAGTACGTAAAGATATATATGAAGCTATAGGTAGCCCTGACATGACTACTCCTGATGGATTTATAGCTGCTGTTAAAGCTGCGAAAGAACAATTCCCAGAAGTAAACGGTCAGTCCTTAATTCCAGTTGGTGCTCATGAATTTGGAGCTATTGGAAATTCTTCATTTGATCAATATTTATGTAACTTTTTAGCAATTCCTTATGAAAAAGACGGTTTACATTATGACAGATACACAGATCCAGAATTAGTAAGATGGTTAAAGGCATTTAGAGTATTAGGTGCAGAAGGCTATTTAGTTGATGATATCTTCATTGATAAGAGAGCACAAATGGAAGAAAAAATTGCTCAAGGCCGTTATTTCTGTATGTTATACCAAAGAACTGACTTAGCTGATCAAGAAAAGATACTTTTTGCAAATGATCCAAACAGTATTTATATTGCAGTAGATGGTCCTAAGGACTCTGCAGGTGATCCTCATACATTACCTGGTACTGGAATTAATGGATGGACAGTTACTATGATTTCTAAAAATTGTAAACGTCCGGACCGTGCACTTCAATTATGTTCCTACCTAATGAGTGAGCATGGACAGCTTATGACTTGGTTAGGCGTTGAAGGCGTAACTTGGGATAATGTTGATGGTGTTCCTACAATGAAACAAGAAGTTAGAGATTTATTAACATCAGATAGAGCAGCGTATGATAAACAATACGGTTCTGATTCAGCATACTGGATGTTCCAGGACAACGCTATGGCTCTTACATGGGCAGTTCCAACTGCAGAACCACTTGGACAGATGGAAAGATGGACATTCCCTTATGTTATGACAACTTCACCATATGATGTTACTTTGGCTGCTGGTTCAGAAGAGGCTGATATTCGTGCTATGGTTGATAATGAATGGGGCGTAGTTCTACCTAAACTTCTATTAGCTAAAACAGAAGCAGAATTTGATGAGATTTGGGCTGCATTCATTCAAAAGCGTAAAGATTTTGGAATTGATAAGGTAATAGCTGTCAATACCGAAATGATGAACGCTAATAAAGCTAAATTGGGATTAAAATAATATTGTATTAAAATATAAGCCCAGAGGAAAAACAGCCTGATGGTAACATCAGGTTGTTTTTTTCCTTGAAATATTATATAATTATTAAGATAGAATAGCTTTATAACACTAGACAAGAGGCTTACTATGTAGTGTTTTTATCTCGATACATAGGGGAGGAATAATGAAGAATATTAAAGGTCGCTTTTCGTCTCTAAAATTAAGCCATAAATTCACATTCCTTATTATTGCGACGATTGTATTACCTATGTTTATCCTTTCCATCCTTTTTTTTGAAAATATCAGAGATTCTAAAATTAAGGATAAGATAAAAAGTATTGAAGTAAATTTTACTCAAAATTATAGCCAGATACAAAGCAAAGTGGAAGTAGTATTGATGTCTACGCAGGTTGTAATTAATAGTGAAAACTTTTGGAAGAATATTGTGGCATTTGCTACAGATGAATATGTAGATACGAAAGACTTAATATATTTTTATAAAAATGATATTAAAGGATTAGAAAAACTGGTTAACTGTAATCCTTATTTATACCAGATTCGAGTTTATGCAGATTTGCTTGGGATACCCGAAATGATGCCTATATTATATACGAAAGATAGAATGAACAGGCTTTCTTGGGCGGATAATGGCGATTTTGAGTCCGGAGCCTGGCAATTTGATTACGTGGATTCAATTTTTCCATCCAATAGAAAGCCAACGCAACATCTAGTTTCTTATGTTACATCAATGACCAAGCTGGGTCGTGATATTAGTGCTACAATTGAAGTATCAACAAAAATGGATTTGTTATTTCCGGATTTGTATACCTCCACGGAAGAAGAGTGGACGTGCTTTGTTGATGGTGCTGGTAATTATTATTATAATACGGATTATTACAGTACTTGGATGGAAAATATACCTCGGATTTACCAAGATATCCCGAAGGACTTGGATACAAGCTTTAGCGAACAAAAAGTAATTGATGGAATACCCGTAGTTATATGTTATAAACCGTTGAAAGAATTAGGCGGTCATTTGATTAAGATTGTTTCCTTAGAAAATGAAATCGCGTCTGTAAACAAGATACGTAATATTTTTTGGGCAAGCTTTTTATGTATTGTAGTACTGCTGATAGCATTGTCAGACAAAATTGTAGATATTATTTTAAAACAATTTTATTCTATTATGAAAACAATCAGACAAGTACAAAAGGGCAACTTAGAAGTTCGAGTACCAGATTGTGGGACGGATGAAATAGGTGAACTAGGTCAGCAAATCAATGAAATGCTGAATCGTATTACAAAATTATTAGAGAATAATATCAAGAGAGAAGTTTTAGTGAAGGATTCCGAGATTCGTGCGTTGCAAAATCAGATAAATGCACATTTTATTTACAATGTATTGGAATCGATTAAGATGATGGCAGAGGTAAAGGAGGAATATGCCATATCCGATGCTGTGACTGCACTAGGAAAGCTTTTGCGCTATAGTATAAAATGGGTATCAAAAAATGTTACCGTTAGGGAGGAAATTGATTATATTAAGAATTATTTGGCTTTGATTAATTTGCGATTTGATTACGAAATATATTTAAGCCTTAATTTACCGGAAAAGATATATGAACAAGAGATTCCTAAGATGTCGTTGCAGCCTATTATTGAGAATGCAATTTGTCATGGTATTGAGGAGCTGGCGGAGGATACAAATATCTATATGAAGGGAACTCTGTATGAAGATTATTGTATCATTGAGATTACGGACGCCGGAAGAGGCATGACTGTAGAGGAAGTTAACTTATTAAAGAAAAAAATTGAAGGGGAAATTGAGACAACTGGTAGCGCAGGGAATGGTATAGGGCTAAAAAATGTTCAGGATCGAATTAAGATAAGCTTTGGAGATGACTATGGAATTAGTATAGCATCAAAGAAAAATTGCTATACAAAGGTGATAGTAAAAATACCATTGATTTAGCACTAAGGAGGAAGCGTGAAAATAGTCTCGCAAAAAGTGGCGAGCAATTAGCACTTTCACACTGAGGTTTGCGTTCTGAATGCAAGCACTCGTTCTCAGAACTTGGAGGCATATTATGAAAAAGCTACTTATTGTCGAAGATGAAAAAATGATTCGTTATGGAATTCAGGCAATGGTATTGCGTTCACCTGTACACTTTGACGATATTATTTTATGTAAAAACGGTGAAGAAGCATATGAAATCGTAAAAATGCAGAAAATTGACATAATGATAACTGATATCCGAATGCCCAAAAAAGATGGTATTACGTTAGTAAGAGAGATTCAATCATTACCCAATATACCCAAAGTAATTGTAACCAGTGGATATGATGATTTTTCCTATGCAGTTGAGCTGTTGCGTTATGGAGCAAAGGAATATCTGTTAAAACCAATAGAAAGAGATAAAATCAATCAGATATTAGTGAAGCTCGAGAAAGAAATCGAAGAAGAAAACGAACTGGAAAATGATATTATGAAAATTGGATACCAACAGTTTAAATATATGTTAATGAATTCAAGTATTGCAGAAACAGAAGTTACTGCAATTGAAAATAAATTTAATAATCAATTTTTACATGGTGAATATGTGGTTTGTTGCACTAATTATAAATCTATGAAGGAAATGCTGCAAGATGTGATTTACCTTGAAGATATCAATGGGCAAAGCGTCTTTATAGTTAAGGCTGAGATGAAAGAAGAACTTCTCACTGATTTGCTAAAGGATTATTTTGTAGGGGTAAGTAAAAAACATAATACAATAATGGAACTACGTGCTGCTTATCACGAGGCACTAAGTGCAAGAAAAAATGCCTTTGCTATAGGAAACTTTATTATAGAATATAGCAAGTCAGAAGGCCAAAAGGAAACGATTACTAATGATATGATAGATCAATTTGTGCAAATGGTTGGGACTAATAAAATAGAAGCTGCTAATAAATTTTTGACTCGTATCATTTACAAGACCAAGCAAGGGCAGATTGATCCGGATCATTTTGAGTCTACAATGTATACAATTGTTGAAAAGATATGTAATAACTATATAAGTATTTTGGATTTGAACGGTGATAGCAGTAATGATTTAAAGTATGTTTATAAGTATGATAATGCAGGAAGCTATTATGAAGCAATATCAAACTGGATAGAAGCTATTAATGGAAAATTAGTTACGGAATTTGATGATTACAAAAATAAGCAAAAAATTCAAAAAGCAATCATATACATACAAGAAAATTATAATAAGGACCTTAATATGGCAGTAGTCTCCAATTATGTTTCGATGAATTACTCCTTATTTTCTTTTGTATTTAAGCAGTACACAAGAATGAATTTTGTTAGCTATCTAAAAAATATGCGTATTAGTGAAGCAAAAAGACTGCTGGAACAAACTGACAAAAAAATTATTGAAATCAGTAATTTAGTAGGTTATGAAAACGAGAAAAATTTCATGAAAATATTTAAAAATGCTTGTGGTGTATCCCCGTCTGAGTTCCGAAAGAATGTTCAGGTGGGTAAAATGGGTCTAATTAAATAAATCACAGAGAGGAACTATGAGGACATGGAAAAACGAATGATATTTAGTAAGCTAAATTTTAAAAAGCTGAAGAATTTTAAAATGCCAGTGAATATTAATCTACGAAAGAAGACGGAAAAAGTAAAACCTCAAGAAACAAAGAAATTATTATTTAAAAGCGTTAGAACCAAGATGATAGGAGTATTTTTAATCCCAGTTTTCTTTATCATAATCCTAGGGGTAGTTTCCTATCGTAAATCCTCACAGAACATAATAGGAAACTATGAAAAATCAAGTCTGACAACCCTAAAAATGATGTCTGATTATTACAGACTCGGTTTTGAATCGGTCACTGGCAAGTCAAACCAATTTATTACCAATGAATCTATCAGGAAATATTACTCGGGTAATTATGCTGATGATAGCGGTATGGAATTGCAACAGTATAAAACTATTGAGAATATACTAGTTTCAAGCGCAATGTATGACAGCGTGGTAAAAGATATTTTTATTTTTTCCGACTACGGCTTTGGAGCTTCTACAAGAGGTACCGTACCTGCTAATTTGTATAATACATTTAAAGAATCGGTAGAGGGAAAAGCGTTTATTGAATCAAAGGATCGGTTTATGTGGAGTGGGTACCATCATTATTTTGATAAAGTGGTTCAAGTGGAAGAACGAGAATATGGATTTGCCTTAACATATTATTTATATAATACACTTAATAAAAAAGTAGGATTAATTGTAATTGATATTAAAACGGAATTTTTAACGAAAGCAATGGAAAAAACCAACTTTGGTGAAGGAAGTATCATAGGTTTTGTTACAAATGATGGGAGAGAAATATTAGCAGGTGATTATCCGGAAGGATTTAATTTTATAGATACCCAATTTTACAATGATTATCTCCCAGTAAAAGATGATTCTTCGATTAAGATTGATAAACAGGAGGAAGGGGCAGAGGAATCATTTGGAGGTGTTGAATATGTAGATTACAAAGGGAAACCGTACCTTTATTTATATACCAAGCTAGAAGAACAAGACGTTATGATCTGCTCGTTAATCCCGGAAGATAGAATCACTAAACAAGCAGATGAGGTGTTAAAAATTACAGTTACTATTGTTTTATTGGCTTGTTTTGTAGCAATTATCGTTGGTAGTAAGTTTGCTGCGGGAATTGGAAAAACGATAAATAAGACAAATGATGTCTTACATAAAACTTCAAAAGGTGATTTAACTGTTAGTGCAAATCTTAAAAGACATGATGAGTTTGATCAATTGGCTACCGGAATTAATAGTATGATATCCGGAATGAAAGACTTAATACTCAGGACAACTCAGGTCAGCAAAGTAGTAGCAGGGAATGCAGTAGAGGTCACAAGTAATACTTCATTGCTTTTAATTGCTACCGAGGATATTGCACGAGCAGTTGAAGAAATCGAACAAGGGGCCAATGGACAGGCAACGGATGCAGCGGAATGCCTGACTCAGATGTCCTATTTATCTGATCAAATTGGAGTTATGAGTGAAAAGGCTGTGAATATCGGCGAGATAACCAATTTGACGCAATCGATTGTAAAAGAGGGTACAGTAATAATAAATGATTTATCAGAAAAATCCAATAATACAGTGAATATTACGCAGGTAGTCATCGAAGACATTCTAAAGCTTGAAGTTAAATCCTTGGCAGTAAATGCTATTATTGGCACCATTAACGAGATTGCTGAACAGACCAACCTATTATCACTGAATGCCAGCATAGAGGCAGCCAGAGCTGGTGATGCGGGAAGAGGTTTTGCGGTGGTCGCAGATGAAATCAGGAAACTGGCAGTTCAATCGAGGACAGCAGCAAACAAGATTGGGGATATTATTGTCGAAATTGTTAATCAAACGAAAGAGACTGTTAAAACAACTAAAAAGGCAGAAGATATTGTTGCATCACAGGGAACTACATTAAAAAGTACCGTAGATGTTTTTTACAATATTAACAGTCATGTAGAAAAACTCTCAAGCAATCTTAATCAGATACTAGATGGTCTTACTGAAATTAGGCGTACAAAGGATGATACCTTAAAAACGATTGGAAGCATAACCGCTACTACTCAGCAAACTGCAGCGGCTACCGGTGAATTAGGTGCTACGGCCATGAACCAGATGAGTTCTGTTGAAGCCTTAAATAATGCAGCTATCAGGCTTAATGAAGCGGTACTGAATTTAGAAGAAACAATCGATGTATTTATCATAGAATAAGGTACTAGCTATAATTAAAGAATATGATAAATCATTAATATTAAAGTGATAGGTGAGAGGAGCGCAGTTACAAAACGAATAGTTATCGTGTTGTAGCTGCCTTCTTTATCTTAGTAATAATTGTTTAACAGTAGAAAAGTGGAAAGAGGTATTTTTATGGAAAATATAAAGAACGAATATCATTTAGTTTGGAACGATGAATTTAATCAAGATGGGGCGCCCAATCCTGAAAAGTGGAATTATGATTTGGGCAATCACCAATGGTCAAACAACGAATTACAGGCTTATACCCAACGCCGTGGTAATGTAGAAGTTAGAGACGGAAAGCTTATCATAAAAGCCTTAAAGGAAAAAGATGGTGAAAGAGAATATACGTCTACAAGGTTGGTAACCCATGGAAAGCATTCTTGGCAATATGGTCTTTTTGAATTTCGTGTTAAACTCCCACAAGGGAAGGGATCCTGGCCTGCTGTATGGATGCTTTCGGATGCTGTTAGAACAGGAACCCCATGGCCAGAATGTGGAGAAATCGATATTATTGAACACACTGGAGCTCACCAAAATCAATTGTTTTTCAGCCTGCATTCCGAGCGTCATAACCATCGACGAAATGATACAAATAAATATACCGTATTTACTCAACAAATGGGTGTAAGCGAGGAATTCCATGATTACATGATGGAGTGGACACCGGATTTTATCGAGTTTTATGTAGATGGGAAAAGCTCATGCCGTTTTAATAAATCCGATGATACACAAGATCAAACCGTAGCGAACTGGCCGTATGACCAACCCTTTTACTTGATTTTTAATATTGCTGTCGGAGGGGCCTTAGGGGGCGAGGTTGATGAAACGATGCTTCCATTTATTATGGAAGTGGAACATGTAAGGGTTTACCAAAAGGGGTGATAAGATATATTTAAAAATAGGATGAAGGAGAACAAAATGAAGGGATATCGTTATTTAGATCGAAATGGTGTATTTCAATTGGAAAATCCGGAGTTAACCAGTTATCTTTATTTACCGATTGCGAATGAAAGCGGTGTGATGAGTAGTGTAACCCCAACCCTTGGCGGGGATAGTAAGATGGGACAGAATACATTTTTACTTGCACCGGTTAGTAGTGAAGATTTACACAATAATAAATCCTCAAGAAATTTTTGGTGCAATATAGAAGGGAAAGGAAGCTGGTCAGCCACTGGAAAATCAGCAATACAGGAAGCTCTGATTTTTACCGAGGATAAGGAGGATACCTTGTTAGAGGCGGGTATTATGTGGCAGAAGATTACTAGAACCTCTAAGCAATTTGGAATTTCTTCTGAAATTGTATCCTTTGTTCCCTATACAGAGGACACGGTGGAATTAATGGTTGTGACATTAAAAAATAGTGGGAAAGAGCATATCACTCTTACACCAACGGCTGCCATTCCGCTTTATGGAAGGTCTGCAGATAATATAAGAGATCATAGAAATGTTACTTCTCTACTTCACCGCATTGAGACAACAGATACTGGCGTAGTGCTTAACCCAACACTTACTTTTGATGAAAGAGGACACCATAAGAATACCGTAGTATATGGTGTTTTTGGTGTTGCGAATGAAGGTGAGACTCCGGTAGGTTTCTTCCCTAGCGTAGAAGATTTCATTGGCGAAGGAGGTTCCTTTGAGAATCCGAAAGCAATTAGTGACAGGACGCAAAAAGCGGTAAAAGCAGGAACTAAAATTGATGGTTATGAAGCAATTGGCGGCATTCAATTTGGGGAGGTAACTTTAGCGCCCTCTGAGAGTAAAACATATAGTATAGTAATGGGATATGGTTCTTCCAAAGAAGATTTAGAAAAGACCGCTTTCCCATTTCTTTCAAAAGAGTCATGTCTGACAATGCTTGAAGCTACAAAAAAGTATTGGGAAGGAAAGATAAATGTAGCATATAAAACAGGTTCACAGGATTTTGATGCATGGATGCACTGGGTTAATTTCCAGCCGATTTTAAGAAGAATCTACGGATGCTCTTTTTTGCCTCATCATGATTATGGAAGAGGCGGACGGGGTTGGAGAGATCTATGGCAGGATTGCCTTGCATTACTTATTATGAATCCCGTTGGTGTAAGGGATATGCTACTCAGTAATTTCGGCGGCATACGTATGGATGGTACCAATGCTACGATAATCGGTACGAATCAGGGTGAGTTTATTGCAGATCGTAATAACATCACCAGGGTATGGATGGATCATGGTGTTTGGCCATTTATTACTACTAATCTCTACATCATGCAAAGTGGTGATATTGAGATTTTGCTAAAAGAGAATTATTATTTCAAAGAT
>Ga0123339_10001683_pt1 | contig 15198 bp, 12 predicted proteins | sample lystaG_FD_89956 | JGI IMG/M metagenome (GOLD analysis project Ga0123339, IMG submission 89956) | Glacier valley bacterial and archeal communities from Borup Fiord, Nunavut, Canada, to study Microbial Dark Matter (Phase II) -... | ecosystem: Environmental > Aquatic > Freshwater > Ice > Glacier ... | reverse complement strand
CTGCATCACGTCGGCGGCTAGGAAGAGATTGACGGCGAGAAATCCGCGCACCTGTTCCCTCGGGTCGTCTGCGAGCGAACGCAGCACATTGCGGGGAGCAGTTGTGCTGAAGCGGATGCACGACATGACCGTCACGGTATCGCCGGCCTCCGTCAGACATGCCGGGCTACTTCGAGAATCAGAGATGCCGTGCAGCGCATGTCAATAGATACATCCTCACTGCCGCCGTGGGGTAACCGCGGGATAGCACCCTGGGGAGACCAGCTTGGAATAGCAGCCCTGGGTTTTGCGGCTTCGGAACTCCCGCCGAGGGCGCGGATAGACTTTGCCTCGTGGAACCCCAGCAGAGCTACCAGGTGAGTTCTCGGATATTCACGATTCCCAACATCCTGAGCTTTGTCCGCCTGCTTCTCGTGCCGGTTTTTCTCGTGCTCATCGTGCGAGGTGAAGATGCCCTCGCCCTTCTCGTGCTGGTGATCTCGAGCATCACGGACTTCCTCGACGGGATCATTGCCCGCAAACTCAACCAGGTCACGCGCCTTGGTCAATTGTTAGATCCGGCGGCGGATCGACTCTTCATCTTCACCGCACTGATCGGGCTCGCCGTGCGCGAGGTGATCCCGTGGTGGCTCGTGATCGTTATCGTCGGGCGGGATGTCATGCTCGCGATTCTCGGCATCACTCTCGCCAATTTCGGGTACGGGCCGCTTCCCGTTCATCATCTCGGAAAAGTGGCCACGTTCTGCCTGTTCTATGCGCTGCCGATCCTGATGATCGGGCAGGCATTCCCAGTGGCGGCGTGGATCACCGTGCCATTCGGATGGGCCTTCGCACTGTGGGGGGCCTTTCTGTATTGGTGGGCGGGCATCATTTATTTGCGCGAAACGGTACGTGTCACAAAAACCCCCCGCCCCGGCGGGGTCGTTGAATCGGATACGCTAGGGCGCTAGCAACCGTCGTCATCCGATGACGACGAGATACACGCCGCTCGTGAGAGCTCGGCGAATTTGGGAGGCGCTTCATGGCCGATCCGGGTAACCAGGATCGCGCGGCGGAAGACCAGCCGCGCGACACCGACACCACCCTTCACCTGACTACCGATTTTGCGGCACAACTGGCCGCCCTCGAGGGCGAAGTTTCTTCGGAAGAGAAGTCGGCGATCGCCGCGCTGCCATCCGGATCCGCTCTTCTTGTGGTGCGCCGCGGTCCGAACTCCGGTGCCCGATTCCTGCTCGACGCCGACGTCACCAGCGCGGGACGTCATCCGAATGCCGACATCCTTCTCGACGACGTAACCGTCTCGAGGCGCCACACCGAGTTCCTCCGCCACGGCACCACCTTCGAGATCAAGGATCTCGGGTCGCTCAACGGCACCTACTTCGATGGCGTGCGCATTGAGACCGCTCTGCTTCGCAACGGGGCGGAGGTGCAGGTGGGTAAGTTTCGCCTTACCTTCTACGCCTCCAGACTGGATCTCGTAAACCAGGCGAGCAAGTAGTGCCCCGCACTTCCGCCCAAACCCGTGTGACTGCAGCGCCCCCGCTGCTCAGCATCGGACAGGTGCTTGCTCGCCTCACCGTCGAATTTCCAGACCTCACTCCATCAAAATTGCGATTTCTCGAGGAACGCCAGCTCATTTCGCCGGCCCGCACTGAATCCGGCTACCGTAAGTTTTCGCCAAGCGACCTCGACCGCTTGCGCTTCGTGCTGACGATGCAGCGCGACCATTACTTACCCCTGAAGGTCATCCGCGGCTACCTCGACGAACTGGATGCGGGTCGACCGCCCGCATTGCCGGGTGGTTCCACCTTCGCCTCGCCATCAATCCTCTCGGTCGAGAGGCGGATGTCGCGCGAAGAACTCATTCGTGAATCCGGCGCCACGCCGCAACTGCTGAACGATGCAGTCTCCTCGTCGCTAGTCGCACCCGCCGACCTTCACGGCGAGGAGGCACTCGCCGTGCTCACCTCGCTCGTCGAACTTCAACGCTCCGGCATCGAGCCGCGACACCTGCGTGGTTTTCGCGCCGCAGCCGAGCGGGAACTCGGCCTCATCGAGAGTGCCCTGATCCCGGTCGCACGACGAAAAGACGCGTCGAGCCGGGCCAAGGCGGGCGAACTCGCGCGCGAGATCGCCGGACAGCTCGAGATCGTGCGATCGAGCCTGATTCGCTCGGCACTGTCACGCCTGGACCCCTAAGCTGAAATCTTCCCGATCTTCGACGACGAGAACGTATTGTGATCGACACGCCGACACCTCGGATCGCTAAAGCGAGACAACCGGGTGGTCCTCTCGGTAACGTGGGTCGAGAAAGAAGTATCAACCACTCCTTGAGAGTTGAGGGTGGTCGACAACAGGTGGAAGGCAGTCAAATGAGTGAGCTCAGTACCCGTAACGAGGATTCTCGCTACGACCTCGGATTACTCTTCACCGACGGCCTGCCCGACCTCGATAATGCCGCAGGCTATCGCGGGGCAATAGCCGCGGGTGCCGCGGGTATTAGTTACCGTCAGCTGGACTACTGGGCCCGCACCGAGCTCGTCGCGCCGACCGTGCGAGGCGCCGCTGGGTCCGGTTCTCAGCGTCTGTACGGCTTCCGTGACATCCTCGTGCTCAAACTTGTTAAGCGACTCCTCGATACCGGCATCTCCCTGCAACAGATTCGTACCGCGGTCAACCAACTGCGCGAATCCGGAGTGAGCGACCTGGCCCAGACCACTCTCATGAGCGATGGCGCTAGCGTCTACCTCTGCACCTCCAACGACGAGGTCATCGATTTGGTCAGCCGCGGGCAGGGCGTCTTCGGCATCGCCGTTGGCAAGGTTCTTCGCGAAGTGGAGAACAGCCTCGTCGAGCTCGACTCCGAGCGGCCGGATGTTGCGGACGAGCTCGCTGCGCGTCGAGCCACCCGCGCCTCCTAGCCGCGCGCCCCCAGCCTCCTGCGCCCGGCGTCTCCTGCGCCCCGTACCTCCTGCGCTCCGTACCTCCTGCGCTCCGAGCCCCCTCACACCGCGGCTCCTGGGCTCCGCGCCATCCACATCTTTCCGGTTTCAACTTGCCGTTCTGCCGCGCCCCTGATTTGCTCCTCGAGTCTGTCCAATCTTTGGCGTCCGGGTGCGAAATGCAGAAATATCGGTGACGCACGTGACGGCTGAAGCTCATCTGCAACATCTGTCACAGAGCATCCTGCATTTCGCACAGGCGGGTCGTACGGGCGGGTCGTACGGGCGGGTCTGGCGCGTGGGGAAGGAGGTGCTCTGCGGGAGCGGACTACGCCGACGGATGCTGCGGAGTCGGTGAAGTTCCGGGACTCGGCCTCGGACTACGCAGTGACCGCGTACTCGCCGATCTTCGCGGTGCGCAACACGCGATCGAGCAGGAGGTCGAAGTTATGCGCCATCTCCTGGGCGCTTTCGCCCGGCCAGACGTGCAGCGGTTTCGCAGCACCCTGGGCTTGCTGTAGCGAGGTACGTTCGGGTAATTGAGGACTGAGAACGAGTGGGCCGAACATGTCGCGAAGCTCCTTGATGCGGAACTGGTGTTCGAGCGACTGCACGCGTGCCCGATTCACGATGATGCCGAGCGGCTGCAGCCGGGGGGAGAGTCCTCGACGGATCTCCTCGATGGCTCGGAGCGCGCGGTCGGCAGCGGCGACGGAGAAGAGCCCGGGTTCGGTCACGACCGTCACGCGATCGGATGCGGCCCACGCGGTTCGCGTGAGTGCGTTCAGCGAGGGGGCACAATCGATCAGCACGAGGTCGTAGTCGGCTTCGACGTTGGAGAGGGCCTCTTCGAGCTTCCAGATCTCTTTGATGGTCGGGTGGGGCCCATCGAAGTTGATTGCTGCCGGACTCCCGATCATCACGTCGATCTTGCCGGGACGACCCTTGGTCCAGCCGCTTGGCGCAATGGCTGCACGCACGATCTTTTCCTTGGGTGACGCGAGTACGTCTGCCACATTGAGGTGACCGGCGACATTGATGTCCATGCCAGTGGATACGTCGGACTGCGGGTCGAGATCAACAACGAGGGTTCGTAAGCCCTTCGAGAACGCCGCTGAGGCCAGCCCGAGCGTCACCGTTGTCTTTCCGACTCCACCCTTGAGAGAGCTGACGCTGAGTACATGCACGAGTGACCACGATACCTTCACTAGTCTTAAAGAACCAAAATCTTGGCGTCCCACACAGAGCCTTGACGGACTATCGACAGCATCCCTCGGCCCTAAGCTGGCCGGAATTCGGAAAGGACCAGATGTTCACCAAGATTCTCGTGGCCAATCGTGGCGAAATCGCAATCCGTGCTTTTCGTGCGGCTTATGAGCTTGGCGCCCAGACGGTCGCTGTCTTCCCGTATGAAGACCGCAACTCAATGCATCGCCTCAAGGCTGACGAGGCCTACCAGATCGGCGAGCCCGGGCATCCGGTGCGCGCGTATCTGGATGTCTCGGAGATCATCCGAGTCGCTCTCGAATGCGGCGCCGACGCCATCTACCCGGGCTACGGATTCCTCTCGGAGAACCCCGAGCTGGCTGAAGCGGCCGAGGCTGCTGGCATCACCTTCATCGGCCCGGGCCAGCACGTGCTCGAAATGGCCGGCAACAAGGTCACGGCCAAGGAGCATGCGATCGCCGCGGGCGTCCCCGTGCTTGCTTCTACTCCCGCGTCCCAAGACCTCGACGAACTAATGGCCGGTGCCGATAGCATCGGTTTCCCCATCTTCGCCAAGGCCGTCGCCGGTGGCGGCGGGCGAGGGATGAGACGGGTCGAGAAGAAGGAACACCTCCGCGCTGCCCTGCTCGAGTCCATGCGCGAGGCGGATAGCGCTTTCGGCGACTCGACCATGTTCCTCGAGCAGGCGGTCGTGCGTCCACGCCACATCGAAGTGCAGATTCTGGCGGATGCCACGGGGGAGACCGTTCACCTGTTCGAACGGGACTGCTCGGTGCAGCGTCGCCACCAGAAGGTGATCGAGATCGCGCCGGCCCCGAACCTCGACGAGGAAACCCGCCAGGCGATGTATCGTCACGCGATCGCCTTCGCGAAGTCCATCGGATACGTCAACGCAGGCACCGTCGAGTTCCTGCTCGACACCGCGGGGGAGCGCAAGGGACAGCACGTGTTCATCGAGATGAACCCGCGCATCCAGGTGGAGCACACCGTGACCGAGGAGGTCACCGACATCGACCTTGTGCAGTCGCAGATGCGCATCGCCTACGGACAGTCACTTGGTGAGCTCGGTCTCCACCAGGAAGACATCCACCTGCGCGGCGCCGCACTGCAGTGCCGCATCACGACCGAGGACCCGGCAGCGGGTTTCCGCCCTGACACCGGCAAGATCACCACCTACCGATCGCCGGGTGGTGGTGGTATCCGTCTCGATGGTGGCACGATCGACCCCGGCACCCAGATCAGCCCGCACTTCGACTCCATGCTTGTGAAGATGACCTGCCGCGGGCGGGACTTCCGAGCCGCGGTGGCGCGCGCGAAGCGTGGACTGGCAGAGTTCCGCATCCGAGGCGTCTCCACCAACATTCCCTTTCTTCAGGCAGTGCTCGATGATCCGTCGTTTCAGGCCGGCGACCTCAGCACCGCTTTCATCGAGGAACGCCCGGATCTGTTCGACACCTACCAGTCGAAGGATCGCGGCACCAAGATCCTCAATTGGCTCGCGGATGTCACGGTCAACCGCCCGCACGGCGATGGTGCAGGCGTCCTCAACCCGGCCCTGAAGCTGCCCGATATCGATCTCAGTAAGCCCGCGCCGGTCGGTTCCCGGCAGCGTCTCCTCGAACTCGGTCCGGTCGGTTTCGCCGCAGCCCTGCGCGCCCAGACCGCTCTCGCGGTGACCGAGACCACGTTCCGCGACGCCCACCAGTCACTGCTCGCGACGCGGGTTCGCACCAAGGATCTCGTGGCCGTGGCTCCCCACGTCGCCCGCATGACCCCACAACTGCTCTCGGTGGAGGCGTGGGGCGGCGCGACCTATGACGTCGCCCTTCGCTTCCTGGGAGAGAACCCCTGGGACCGCCTCGCCGCCCTACGCGAGACGCTTCCGAATATCGCCATCCAGATGCTGCTACGTGGTCGAAACACGGTGGGCTATACGCCGTACCCGACCGAGGTGACGGATGCCTTCGTGCGGGAAGCGGCCTCCACCGGCGTTGACATCTTCCGCATCTTCGACGCCCTCAACGACGTTTCCCAGATGCGTCCGGCGATCGATTCGGTGCTCGAGACCGGATCTGCCATCGCTGAGGTTGCCATCTGCTACACCGGCGACCTGCTCGACCCGGCGGAAGATTTGTACACACTTGATTACTACCTGAGGCTCGCGGAGCAGATAGTGGATGCCGGCGCCCACATCATCGCCATCAAGGACATGGCCGGACTGCTGCGTGCGAGCGCTGCTGAGAAGTTGGTGACCGCCCTGCGCGACCGGTTCGACCTGCCTGTGCACGTGCACACCCACGACACGGCCGGCGGCCAGCTCGCTACCCTTCTCGCGGCCAGCCGTGCCGGAGCAGATGCGGTCGACGTCGCGAGTGCGCCGATGGCGGGCACGACCAGCCAGCCCTCGGCATCCGCTCTCGTCGCCGCGCTCGCCCACACCGAGCGGGACACCGGAATATCTTTGCAGGCAGTCTCCGATCTGGAGCCGTACTGGGAGGCCGTGCGTCACGCCTACAAGCCCTTCGAATCCGGGCTGCCCGGGCCGACCGGCCGCGTGTACCACCACGAGATCCCCGGCGGCCAGCTGTCGAACCTGCGCCAGCAGGCGATTGCCCTGGGGCTCGCCGACCAGTTCGAGAAGATCGAAGATCTCTACGCCGCCGCCAATAAGATCCTCGGTCGCCCGCCCAAGGTGACCCCGTCATCGAAGGTCGTCGGTGACCTCGCCCTGTCGCTCGCGGCTGCGAACGCCGATCCGGCCGACTTCGAGGCGAATCCCGACAGGTACGACATCCCCGACTCGGTCATCGGCTTCATGGCAGGAGAACTCGGTGACCTTCCGGGGGGATGGCCCGAACCGTTCCGCACCAAGGTGCTCGCTGGTCGCACCGTGAAGATCGGCATTGAGGAGATTACGGATGCCGATCGTGCGGGGCTAAACGGCGACGCAGAATCTCGGCGCGATACCCTCAACCGATTACTCTTTGCCGCTCCGACGAAGGCCTTCGAAGCGGTTCGGGAGCAGTACGGGGACCTCTCTGTGATCGACACCGTCGACTACCTGTATGGCCTGCGCCGAGGCCAGGAACACGTCATCGACATCGAAAAGGGCGTGAGCCTCTATATCGGGCTCGAGGCGATAGGCGACGCCGACGACTTGGGTATGCGCACGGTCATGACAGTGATCAACGGTCAGTTGCGTCCCGTATTCGCGCGGGATCGCGGTATCACCGTCGATATCAAAACCGCGGAAAAGGCGGATACCTCTGTGGTTGGCCACATCGCCGCACCGTTCTCCGGCGTCGTCACCCTGCAGGTAGCCGAGGGCGACTCTGTCGCGATCGGTCAGAACGTGGCATCGATCGAGGCCATGAAAATGGAGGCGGCCATCACGACATCCGTCGCGGGTACCGTCAAGCGCGTCGCTATTCCGCGCACTCAGCAAGTGGATGCCGGCGACCTGCTGGTCGTTATCAGCCCGGCCTGATCGCGGGTACAGTCGGCTCCGCTCGGTGCTAGTGCCCCCTCGCGGTACAGTGAAGGGCTCTTAGTGCACCATCATCAGCAAAACGAAGGGTTGTGGGTATGCCGATCAGAAGCAAGGAATCGGAGGGTCACGACCCTCTTTCCGATCCCAAATCAGGCTACGACTTCGCTGGCGCCGCCGTGGGTGACCTGGCCGCGCGCCTGCCACAGAGCCTCTCCATCGAGGTGAGTCTTCCGACGACCGTGCATTCCACACCCGATGATGAGCTCGCGGTGTCGATCGTGGAAGTTCCCGTGAATCCCGGTTCAGTCGAGGTCGTAAAGCCGTCGACTCTGTCCATTGCCATTGTGGCTGCGGCGCCCGCCCCAGAGCCGAAGTCCGAGCCGGTAGTGGTTCCAGAGCTGCCCACAAACGACGAACGTGCCCTGAACCGCCGTGACCTCGGTCGACGCGCGCGTACGCGCGGCGATCTGCCGGTGACGCCCGAGGCTGCGAGCATGCTCACCCCGGAGCGGCTCATCAATTCGCGTACGGCGAAGCGCGCGAAGCCAGAGGGTGGGTTCAACGCCTTCCTCTACGCCGCCACGCTGCACACGGTGAACCGCGGCGACTCGCCAAGTGTTCTCGCCCGAAAAGCCGTGGAGGCCCGCGTAGACAAGAAGTTCGAGGGGGGAGCCCGCTTCATTCCGGTGCTCACGCGCAAGGGGGGAGTGGGCAAAACCACAATCACCGCACTGCTCGGGATGGCGCTGAGCGACATCCGCGAAGACCGCATCATCGCGATCGATGCCAACCCCGACCGCGGCACGCTTTCCGAGCGTGTCAACAAGCAGACACGCTCGACCGTTCGGGACGTCGTGACACTCGCGCCGACCATCAACAGCTTCAACGACTTCACCACGATGGTGTCACGCGATGAGACCCGGCTTGACATCCTGGCCTCGGATACCGACCCGCTACTTTCCGAAGCCTTCGACGAGAACGACTACAACGTGGTCGCAGACCTCGCAGCCCGTTTCTACTCGATCGTGCTCACCGACTGCGGAACGGGAATCGTGCACTCCGTGATGCGGGCGACACTGCAACGAGCCGATTCCGTGGTGATCGTCTCCGGAGGCAGCATCGACGAGGCCCGACTCGCTTCCGAAACGCTCACCTGGCTCGAGGCAAACGGCTATCAGGATCTCGTGAAGAATGCGGTGGTAGCCCTCAATACGGCAACACAGGGCACCAATCTCGTGAAGCTCGAGGAAATCGAGGCGCATTTCAAGTCTCGAGTGCGTGAGATCGTCCGCATCCCCTACGACCCGCAGTTGGCCGCCGGTTCCGTGATCAATTACCGCGATCTCAAGCCGCTGACCAAGGCATCAGCCCGCGAACTCGCCGCACTCGTCGCGGACGGCCTTCCCGCTCGCCAGGGCGCCTGACCCACAGCGGTCGAACGTCCCGCCGGCCCGACGACTGTTGATTTCCTCCACCAACCCGAAAGTGAGCGAACGAGCATGACCGAGCGACAGATCCGAATCTTCGGTGATCCGGTGCTGAAGACCGTCTCGGATCCGATTCGCCCGTCGGATGACGCGACTGGCCTCATTGACGATCTGATCGACACGGTGAAGGTACCCGGTCGTGCCGGAGTGGCCGCACCTCAGATAGGGGTAAATCAGCGGGCGTTCAGCTACAACGTCGACGGGCAGATCGGGTACATCATCAACCCGGTCGTGGTGGAGCTGTCGGGCGAGCCGGAACTGGTGGATGAGGGTTGTCTGTCTGTTCCTGGCTTTTATTTCGAGAGGCTACGTTTTCCCTTCGCCCGGGTGACCGGAATCGATCTTGACGGAACCGCCATCGAGTTGAGTGGTGAAGGAGTGCTGGCGCAGGCGCTTCAACACGAAACGGATCATCTCGATGGGAAGCTCTATATCGACGGCCTCGAAAAGGGCCTCCGACGAGAGGCGATGCAGGCCATCCGCAACAGCGAGTGGTTTTAGCCCCTTCGGTTGGTGCAGAGGCTCGGCCGTCGCACAGGCGTAAATGGAGTGGCCTTAGAGCGCCTCCCTCTCCGTTGAGAGCGCGCCTTGATACATACCTTCGATTTCAGCGGCACAGTCGGTGAGGATCACGTTGCGCTTGATGCTCAGCTTGGGAGTGAGGTGTCCGCTCGCCTCGGTGAGCTCCCGCCTGAGGATGACGAACTTGCGGATCGACTCCGCTCGGGACACAGTCGTGTTGGCAGCGTCCACTGCCCGCTGAATCTCTGCGATGACTTTCGGATGCTGCGCCGCTTCTTCGATCGACATTGTGGCGTCTTCGTTGTTGTTGTTGAGCCACACGGGCAGCATGTCGGGGTCGAGGGTGACGAGAGCCCCGATGAACGGCTTCTGTTCGCCCACTACGATCACCTGATCGACGATCGGGTTCGCGCGCACGGGATCTTCGAGCTGAGCGGGCGAGACGTTCTTGCCACTGGCGGTGATGATGATCTCTTTTTTGCGTCCGGTGATCATGAGGTAGCCGTCCTCATCGAACTCGCCGATGTCACCGGTCTTGAACCAGTCACCGTCGAAGACCTTCGCAGTCTCCGCCGGGTTCTTCCAGTAGCCGTCGAAAATATTTATGCCCTTTGCCTCGATCTCGCCGTCTTCCATGATGCGCACGGAGACGCCGGGAAGCGGCGGACCTACCTTGCCGATCTTGAAGTGCGACGCGCGGTTCACCGAAATCGGCGCAGTGGTCTCGGTGAGCCCGTAGCCCTCGAGAATCGTGATGCCGAGACTGCGATAGAAGTGGCCAAGACGCAGGCCGAGAGGAGCCGATCCAGACACCGCAAAGATGACGTTGCCGCCCATCGCTTCCCGGATCTTGGACAGCACGAGGCGGTCGAAAAAAGCGAATTGAAGTTTGAGTCCGAGCGGCACGACTCCGGCATCCAGCGCTTTCGAATGCTCGATGGCGACGTGAGCGGCGCGGCGGAAGATGTTGCCCTTGCCACCGCTCTCGGCCTTCTGCTCCGAGGAGTTGTAAATCTTTTCGAACACGCGAGGCACGGCCAGCAGGAATGTCGGTTTGAAGCTCGCCATGGCGGGGAGCAGTTGCTTCGTGTCGGCCTGGTGGCCCACCTGAACCCCCCCGTGAATGCTCAGCACAGCAATGAACCGGGCGAAGATGTGGGCCGTCGTGACGAATAGCAGCGTCTTCGACTGCGTGTTCACCACCTCAGGGATCGCCTTGGCAGCATTGCGCGAGAGCTCCACAAAATTGGAGTGGGTCAGGATGCAGCCCTTGGGTCGTCCCGTGGTGCCGGACGTGTAGATCAGGGTAGCGAGGTCTGATCCCTTGGCAATGACGCGGCGTCGTTCAATCTCGTCGTCGGTCACCTCCGCACCGCTTGCCGCCAGCTTGTCGAGGTCTCCGAGGTTGATCTTCCAGGCATTACGGATCAGGGGAAGGTCCGCATAAACCTCGTCGAAGCGGGCGAAGTGGTCAGGCGTCTCGGTGATCATCGCGATTGCGCCGGAATCGGCGAGATTCCACTGCACCTGGCTGGGCGAGGATGTCTCGTACACGGGCACCAGCACCGCGCCAGCGAACCAGGTGGCGAAGTCGATGAGTGTCCACTCGTAACGGGTCTTGCACATGAGCCCGATCTTGTCGCCCGGCTGAATGCCGGCGGCTACGAAGCCCTTCGCAAGAGCGACGACCTGGGCGAGGAACTCGGAGGCCGAAACATCCGCCCAGCCTCCGGTCACGGTGGGAAGCGCAAAGAGCGCGAGATTCGGGGTGGCCTTCACCCGTTCGACCAGTAGATCCGTTGCGTTCGCATCAAGATCGGCTGCGACCAGAGCGGGTACGTCATATTGCTGCATGGCAACTCCTTCGGGGCCGACACGGGCTCCAAGTCAGAGCTATTTCGTGCCCAATCGGGGTGGCTAGGAAAACAGCAGAAGGCACCCCCGTTGTCTAAACTCTATGTGGTCCCTCCGGGAATCACCGCACCACTTGTATTTCTCCCACAACTTGCATCTCCCCTCACCCTTCAATCGGAACAAAGGTCATCCCGCGTGCATGCAATTGGAATCGATATCGGCGGCACCAAGATCGCGGGCGCTCTCGTCTCCGAGCTGGGGGAAATCATCACGGAGGATCGGATGCCCACCCCAACCACCGGGTCTGAGCAGATCGTCGACGCGGTCGTCGCCATGATCGAGCGCCTGCATGCCGGCCACGAGGTTCGGGCCGCTGGCGTCGCCGCTCCGGGATTCATCGATGCGGCCCAGTCGACGGTTTACTACACACCGAACATCAGCTGGCGGCACGAACCACTCCGAGAGCGTCTCACCGACCGACTCGACCTCGACATCACAATCGACAACGATGCCAACGCGGCTGGCTGGGCGGAGTTCCGCTTCGGCTCTGGTCGCCTGTACAGCGACATGACCATGCTCACCATCGGCACCGGGGTGGGCGGAGCCATCGTCACCCAGGACCGCTTGTTCCGAGGCGGATTCGGCGCGGGAGCCGAGCTGGGGCACATGCGCGTAGTGCCTGACGGACTGCCCTGCGGCTGCGGCGCCCGGGGCTGCATCGAGCAATATGGCTCGGGTCGTGCCCTACTGCGCATGGCCAATGGGATTGCGGATGTCGGCGGTATCGGTCTCGGGCTCGCGGCTGTGCGCGAGCAGAGGGGCGCCCTCACCGGGCCGGATGTCGCGGACCTCATCGTTGCGGGTGACCCTGGTGCTCTGCAGGCGCTCCGCGAACTCGGTTCCTGGCTCGGCCAAGCCTGCGCTTCGCTCAGCGCGGTACTCGATCCGCAGGTGTTCGTCTTTGGCGGCGGAGTCGCTGTGGCCGGCGACCTTCTGCTCGATCCGATCCGGGAGGCCTACCTCTCCCACCTCCCTGCACGCGGATTCCACCCCGAACCTGCGTTCGTGATCGCCGAACTGGTGAACGACGCAGGCGTCGTGGGAGCGGCAGACCTGGCGAGATTTCACTCCCAAAGTCGGTAGTCAGGTGCGAAGCCGTTAGAGTAGGGCAATCTCTGAAGGCGTAGGTCACAAATGTTCTACTGGTTCATGAAGAACCTGGTTGCGGGTCCTCTGCTCAAGACTGCTTTCCGTCCCTGGGTCACCGGACACGAGAACATCCCGAAATCGGGTGGTGTGATTATGGCGTCCAATCACCTCTCGTTTATCGACTCGGTGTTCTTGCCACTCGTGATGGATCGTCGCATCAGCTTTCTCGCGAAGAGCGACTATTACACCGGGCGCGGCACCAAATCCTGGATGATCAAGAACTTCCTCACTGCCACCGGAATGATCCCCATCGACCGTTCTGGGGGCAAGGCGTCCGAGGCTTCCCTGCAGACCGGTCTCGGCGTGCTTGCGCACGGTGAGGTGCTCGGCATTTATCCGGAGGGCACCCGTAGCCCCGACGGTCGGCTTTATCGGGGTCGTACCGGGGTCGCACGCATGATTATCGAGGGCGGGGTTCCCGTGGTACCGGTGGCGATGATCGATACCGAGAAGGTGATGCCGATCGGATCGCGACTGCCGAAGGTGCGGCGAATTGGAATCGTCATCGGAAAGCCGCTCGATTTCTCGCGTTTCGAAGGAATGGAGGGTGACCGCTTCATCCTTCGCTCGATCACCGACGAGATCATGTACGAGCTCAACCGCCTCAGTGGCCAGGAGTACGTGGATGTCTATGCCTCATCGGTCAAGGAGAAGCAGGCCTCACTCAGCCGGTAGGCTGGAAGGCCGAGTCATAGGCCTGCAATCATTCACCCCGGTCTCACCCCGATCTCACCCTCCAGCGCATTGAGGAACTATCCCCTGTGTTTGCCAGCAATGACGACCCGGTCGTATCCGCAGATCCGTCCGTAATCGCCGGTCTCGACCATTGGCGCAAGTTGCCGATCAAGCAGCAGCCCCGGTGGCCAGATGCTTCGTTGGTGCAGGCAGCCTCGGCGGAGATCGCTTCGCTGCCGCCCCTCATCTTCGCCGGTGAGGTCGATGTCTTGCGTGAGCGTCTCGCCGCAGCCTCGCGCGGCCGGGCCTTCCTGCTGCAGGGCGGCGACTGCGCGGAGACCTTCGCCGGGGCCACCGCCGACGCCATCCGCAATCGCGTCAAAACAGTGCTGCAGATGGCGGTGGTGCTCACTTACGGTGCTTCCACCCCGGTGATCAAGATGGGCCGCATGGCCGGACAGTTCGCCAAGCCACGCTCGAGTGACACAGAGACCCGTGGAGACGTGACCCTCCCGGCGTACCGCGGCGACATCGTCAATGGGTTCGACTTCACGCCGGAGTCCCGCGAGGCGGATCCGCGCCGTCTTGTGCAGGGCTACCACACCTCTGCATCCACGATCAATCTCGTGCGCGCCTTCACGCAGGGTGGTTTCGCCGACCTGCGCCAGGTGCACCGGTGGAATCAGGGCTTCGCCCGCAATCCGGCGAACGTGCGATACGAGCAGATGGCCCACGACATCGACAAGGCCATCAAGTTCATGGAGGCGGCCGGCGCCGATTTCGATGAACTCAAGCGAGTGGAGTTCTACACGAGTCACGAGAGTCTGCTCATGGACTACGAGCGTCCGATGACACGGATCGACTCGCGCAACGGCACACCGATCAACACCTCGGCACACTTCTTGTGGATCGGGGAGCGCACCCGCGACCTCGACGGTGCCCATGTGGATTACATGTCTCGCGTGCGCAACCCGATCGGCGTCAAGCTCGGCCCGACGACCAAGATCGACGACTTGCTCCGGCTCATCGACAAGCTCGATCCAGACCGCGAGCCCGGACGTCTCACTTTCATCACCCGCATGGGTGCTGGCAGGGTTCGCGATGCTCTTCCACCGCTTCTCGAAGCAATCAAGCAGGTCGACGCCAACCCGCTGTGGGTGACGGACCCGATGCACGGCAACGGTCTCACTACCCCCAACGGCTACAAGACGAGGCGGTTCGACGACGTCGTCGACGAGGTCAAAGGCTTCTTCGAGGCGCACCGGGCGGCGGGAACGTACCCGGGCGGCATCCACATCGAGCTGACCGGTGACGATGTCACGGAGTGCCTCGGCGGCTCCGAGCAGATCGACGAGGCGACCCTCGCGACTCGGTACGAGTCGCTCTGCGACCCTCGGCTCAACCATATGCAGTCGCTCGAGCTCGCGTTCCTGGTCGCCGAGGAGCTCGGCGCCCGCTGACTCCGGCTCTTCGGAATGACACCTCGCGAAAGCGTCTTCTCTGGACGCTCTGTGTGCTTTGTGTGCTCTGGTCTTTGCGGGCCTGTGAGAGCCGAGAGCGCCTAGTTACCTCGAGTGACGGGTTCGCGGATCAGGACCAGCGGGATTGAGAGGGCATGTCGCGCGCCCACACCGCGGCGTGTCTCGCACAACTCCTGATCCGCGAACGAATCGGCGCACCGTGCGCGGGGGTACCAGTCATGCGGCGAAACCTTCGACAGCATGGCTGACGCACAAGCACTTGGTCCGCGAAGACCTGGCCCGCACCGGATGGATCCCGAATCCGGAGTTGG
>Ga0123339_10001672_pt1 | contig 15245 bp, 16 predicted proteins | sample lystaG_FD_89956 | JGI IMG/M metagenome (GOLD analysis project Ga0123339, IMG submission 89956) | Glacier valley bacterial and archeal communities from Borup Fiord, Nunavut, Canada, to study Microbial Dark Matter (Phase II) -... | ecosystem: Environmental > Aquatic > Freshwater > Ice > Glacier ... | reverse complement strand
TTAGGCTCTGTCATAAAATAACAGCTCTTACTTTCTATTGATTAGTTAGCGATATCAATAATATGCATTTAATTGTCGATGCACTTATTTTATGACGGCCCTTACAGGGGTGGGTTGTTTCCTATGCTTTGGCTGAAGACCGCGACAAGGTCGTGCTGGATTTTTAGTAGTCCCGCTGCGGCGGCTACGCTCGCCAGTAAGGTCAGCACGCCGATGGTAATCATCAGCCCCCGCCGCTCCCGGTTTGAAGCTAATCCAATCTGCAACACCTCGATACCTTTCACTACCATGAAGAAGGATACCAGATAACTGGTGATCTGAAGCATTGCTGGCATTGCGCGAATCCTATCAGTGATGCCCCGACATAGGCCCCTAATCCGCGAACGGGTCAACCTTCGCCAGCCAACTGTTGGGAGCACCCAGCGGCAGCGTGGACCGTGTCCTTAGCTTAACGGAGTGATTTGACGGGGTGCGCGGACGGGTGAACATGTTGCGATGTTCGATGACCTCCTGCTGCTGCTGATATTCGTGCCGCTGCTGGCCATGCTGGGCTGGGGGCTGGGCATTGCCGGGTTCGTGCAGGCGCGGCGGGCGCGGACGGAGATACGGGAGCTGCGGGCGGCGCTGTCGGCGCTGGCGGGTCGTGCCGCTGGGGTGCCTGACGCGGTGCAGCCGGACCGGCCGGTGGTGCGGGACGGTTTGGCAGTGGCGGCCGGGACGGTTCCGGCCGGCGTGCTGCCGGCATCTCAGCCGGCCGCTGGGCCACCACGGCAGGCGGCACCTTTGCCGGACCCGCCGCGGCCGGGGCCGGCGAGGGGGCTGGCGGCTAGGCAAGGCTGGGACTGGGAGCAGGCGCTGACCCAGCGCTGGGGCGTTTGGGCCGGGGCGGCGGCGCTGTTGCTGGCAGGCGTGTTCCTGGTGCGGACGGCGGTGGAGAGCGGATGGCTCGGGCCAGGGCCGCGCTGCGCGTTGGCGGCGGTGCTGGGGGTGGCGCTGGCGGTGGGGGCGGAGGCATTGCGGCGGCGCGCGGTTCCGATGGCTGGCCTGGCGGACCAGGGGCCGGCGGCGCTGGCGGCGGGGGCAGTGGGAGTGTGGCTGGCGGGCGGCTATGCGGCAGGGCCGATGTATGGGCTGGTGCCGGATGCCGTGGCGTTCGTGTTGATGGCGGCAGCGTCCCTGGCGGGACTGGCGCTGTCGTTGCGGTTCGGCGCGCTGGTGGGATTGGTTGGGCTGGCGGCGGCGTTCGGGACGCCGCTGCTCGTGGGGTCGAAGGACCCTTCGGTGCCCGGCCTGTTCGGCTACCTGCTGGTGGTGTCTGCGGCGGCATGGGGCGTGGTGCGGTTCACTGCCTGGGCCTGGCTGGGTTGGTCGGCGGCGGGCGCGGGCGCGGCGTGGGTGGCGTTCTTGGCGCTGACCGGCGCCGCGCATGACGTGTGGGCGCCGGGGCTGTTCGTGCCCGCGGCGGCGGGGCTGAGCTTGTTGTTGCTGCCCGGCGCCGCGCTGGAGGATCGGGTCGGCCGGCGGCTGTCCTGGGCGCCGGTGCTGGTTCTGGGGCTGGCCGGGTGGCTGCTGGCCGTGCTGACGGCGGACCCGGCGGCGCGCATGGGCGTGCTGCTGCTGGCGCCTGCCACGGTCGCCAAGGGCTGGGCCGAGCCTCGGCTGGCGCGGTTGCCGCAGCTTGCGGCGGGGTTGGTGCTGCTGGTGCTGCTGACCTGGGCGCTGCCGGCGTGGCAGCCGACGGGCGAGGCCGTCACGATCGAGGGCGTGGTGCAGGCCATACTCCCTGGGGCTTGGGCACCTGAGGCGCTGCTGCCCTTCCTTGAGACGGCGGCGGCGATGGCCGTCTGGTTTGCAGGCGCCGGGTTGCTGCTGGAGCGGCGGTCGCCGCGCCCGTTGCCGTGGTCGGCCCTGGTGGCAGGGGTGCCGGTGCTGATCCTGGCCGCGGCGTATGTGCAGGCCGGGCGGTTCCAACCGGCGGGGGCTTGGGCCGTGGCCTCGCTGTTGCTGGCGGGTGCATTGACGGGAGCGGCGGCGCTGGCGCGGCGGGAGGGGTCGCTGCATCGGGCCGGCGTCCATGCCGCGGGGGTGGCGGCGGCCCTGGCGCTGGGGGCGGCGATCCTGCTGAGCGATGCTTGGCTGACGCTGGCCCTGGCGCTGTTGCTGCCGGCGCTCGCGGTGATCGAGGCGGCGTCCGGGGTGGCGCTTCGGCGGGTCGCGCTGGCGGCAGCGGGGGTGGTGCTGGTCCGGCTGGTGCTGAACCCATACGTGCTGGACTACGCGCTTGGGCAAATGCCGGTGCTGAACGGGCTGCTGCTGGCGTACGGGGTGCCGGCAGCGTGCTTCGCCGTGGCGGCGGTGCTGTTCCGGCGGCGGGGGGACGACCGGGTTGTGGCGGTGCTCGAAGCCGGGTCGCTGGCGCTCGTGGCGGCGCTGGTGATGCTGGAGATACGCCACGGGGCGCGGGGCGGCGTGCTGGATGCGGCGGTGCCGGGCTTTGGGGAGGCCGGGGCGCAGGTGGCGGCGCTGGGCGGGCTGGCGCTGGGAGTTCTAGCGCTGGACCGGCGGCGTCCCCGGGCGGTGCTGGGCTGGGGGTGGCGGGTTCTGGGCGGGGTGGCATTGGCGGGCGGGGCGGCGCTGGTGGTGCTCAACCCGGGGCTGACTGGGGAGGGCGTGGGGCAAGGGCTGCTGTGGAACGCGCTGCTGCCGGCTTACTTGCTTCCGGCTGGGCTGGCAGTGGGGGCGGTTTGGCTGACCCCGGTGGGGCGCCGGTTGCTGGGGACCTATGCCGGGGCGGCGGCGTTCGCGTGGGTGACGCTGCAAGTGCGGCAGGCGTTCCATCCGGGGTCGCTGCTCATTCCCGGGGGGGCGCCGGCAGGGGATGCCGAGATCTGGGCCTATTCCGGCGCTTGGCTGGTGCTGGGTGGCGGGCTGCTGGCGTTGGGGCTGCGGACCGGGCAGAAGCGGCTGCGATTGGCGGGGCTGGGGCTGGCCGGGCTGGTTACGGCCAAGGTGTTCCTGCTGGACATGGCGGGGCTGCAAGGGCTGTGGCGGGTGCTGTCCTTCCTGGGGTTGGGGCTGGCGCTGATCGGGCTGGGGGCGCTCTACCGGCGGCTTGCGCTGCCGGCGGCGGAGGCTGCGGAGTGACCTGGCCCGGCGGCGCGAAGTGGAAGCATTTGAGTTCGATCATGCTGCCCTCCTTGCTTGGCTACACACGTCGAGGCTTCGGGTCTGATGCAAGCACCTTGAAGACGGTGCGCTTGGGATGGTGGTTGTGAGCGGGACGGAGGGCTATGCCGAGGAAGCGGGGGCGCTCATGGCGCAATACGAGGGCCTGCGCTTTGCGGACGTGCATCGCGTGGTGCTGCACCTGCTGCCGTGTGCGCCGGCTGCGGTGCTGGATGTTGGGGCGGGGACCGGGCGGGACGCAGCGGCGTTGGCGGCGCTGGGCTACCGGGTGACAGCCGTCGAGCCAACGACCGCGTTGCGGACCCGGGCGATGGCGCTGCATGGGGCGGCGGGCGTGCGATGGGTGGATGACAGCTTACCGGACCTGGCCGCCGTCGCAGCAGAGGGAGCGGCGTATGATGCCGTGATGCTGACGGCGGTTTGGATGCACCTGGATACGGCGCAGCGCGGCCGGGCGATGCCGGTTGTCGCGGGGCTGGTGCGGGACGGTGGGGTGGTGATCCTGTCCTTGCGCCACGGTCCCGTTCCGCCGGGGCGGCGCATGTTCGACGTGACTGGGGCGGAGACTGCTGTCTTGGCGGCGCAGTGCGGGCTTCGCGTGGTCTTGCACCTGGAGGGCACCGATGGCGTGCTGGGCCGGCCGGGGGTGAGCTGGACGCGGCTGGCATTCCAGCGGGAGACGTGCCGGCCATAGTCTCTGGCGTGCGGCCTGGTTACCGGGGTCGGTGCGGCGTGGGAGCTTGTTGGGCGTTGCGTAGTCAGGTGGCGCACCTTGCGCCGCTTGGAGGAGCGACATCATGCAGAAGATATTGGTTCTTGCTACCGTGGCCGTGCTCGGCGGCACCACGCTTGTTGCGGCCCAGCCGGCGCCGGGCACTCCGCCTGGCGGTGGACCGGGTGCCGGGCCGGAAGCTGGTGCGGGCGAGATGGGGCGGATGCGTCCGTCTGGGCCGATGGGTGAAGGACGCATGGGCGAGGGGCGGATGGGCGAGATGCGGGAGATGATGATGCGGCGCGGACGGATGCGCGGGCCGGAGGGGGCGCACTTCACGTTTGAGCGTGACGGGGCGGTGATTGACCTGCGCTGCGCGGACAACGAGACGACGCGGGCCTGCGTGGACGCGGCGGCTGTGCTGCTGGAGAAGCTGGCCCCGGCGGCGGCTCGGTAGGACGGGGGTCGGTGCTGTTCCGGGGGTAGGGCGGCACCGGTCTGGGTTGGGCTGCTGCGGCGGCTGGCGTCGGGCAGTGACGGGGCTGGCGGCAGCGGGTCTTGCGCGGGTGGGGACGGTGCTTGACGACCCCCTCAACCCAACCTTCTTCCGGAGGGAGAGGAGGCAGGGTTAGGCTGGGTGCTGGGCTGGAGTTAGGGCGGCGTCCTCGGTGGCCCAGGTGGTGATGCGGCGGGCGTTGCCAGCCCAGGTGTGGTCGCGGGCGACCAGCTCGGCGCGGGCGGCGGCGCCTAGGCGGGCGCGGAGGGCCGGGTCGGCGGCGAGCTGCTGGATGGCGGCCCAGAGGGTGGCGGGGTCGGCGGGGTTGAAGAGCAGGGCGGTTTGGCCGTGTTGCAAGACCTCGCGAATGTTGGGCTGATCGGGGGCGACGATGGCGCGGCCGGCGGCCATGTAGTCGAATATCTTGAGCGGGGAGGCGTAGGCGACGACCTTCGGTTGCAGGGCGATGTCGAAGCCGGCGACGGCAGCGGGGACATCGTTGTGCTCGACGACGCCGGTAAAGCGGACGCGGGAGGCGATGCCGAGTTCGGCGGCCAGGGCTTCCAGGCCGGGCCGGGCGGGCCCGTCGCCGACGATGGTGAGGGCGAGGGGCGCGGGGTCGGCGGCCATGTGGCGGATCAGGGCGTCCATGCCGTGCCAGTCGCGGACGAAGCCGACGAAGCCGAGCGTGACGGTGGCTGCGGCGGGGTGATGCGGCGCGTGCTGGGGTGGGGTGTATTGGGGCGGTGTTTGCTGGGGCGGGGCGTCTCGGGGATCGAGATAGGGTAAGGAGGCGTCCTGAAACGAAGCATCCTGAGAAGGAGTGTCGTCGGGCGGGACGTCGTGCGTGGGGATGGACGGCGGGAGGGCGAACGGCGGCGGGGCGGGCGGGAAGCGGTCCAGCACGACGCCGTTGGGGACGACGTGCAGGCGGTTGCGCGGGACGCCTGCCGCGGCGATGGCGTCGGCCAGGACTTGCGTGACCGGCAGGACGCGGGTGGCGGATTGCCAGACCCGGCGTTCCAGGGCGTGGGCCAGGCGTTGCAGGCGGAGGGTGCCGTGCTCCGTGCGCTCCTGGGCCAAGGGGGAGTTGACCTCCAGGAAGTAGGGGAGGCCGGTGCGGGAGGCGAGCCAGTGGCCGGCAAGGTAGAAGAGGTTGTAGCGCTCGTAGATCAGGTCGGGCTGGAAGGCGCGGTAGGCGCGGTGGAGGCGGCGGTAGGCGGGGAGGTTGTAGGCCAGCTCCGCGGCCTCCCCGGCGGCGCCGGGCAGCAGGCGGCGGAGGCGGGCGACGGCACCGCTTTCCCCGCCGAACTTGGAGGCTTCGTAGAAGCCGGGGCCGACCACCAGGACCTCGTGCCCGGCGCCGCGTAAGGCGGCGACCAGTTCTTCCACATGGACGCTTTGGCCGTCGCGGGACTGGATGCGGTGGCTGTAGAGGATGCGCATGGGCTTAGATGCTGGGGCTTTGGGAGCCGGCGGGGGTGAGGGTCCAGGGTTCGCCGGGGCGGCCGGGTTCGCAGAAGAGGGGGACGCCGTTGGCGAGGCGGACGGTCACGGGCAGGCCCATCTCGGCGCGCAAGGCGCGGAACAGGGCACCGTGGGCGACGACCAGGACGGGGGCGGGGTGGGCGAGGGCGGTGTTGACGGCCTGGACGGCGCGGGCGCGGAGGGCGGCGAAGGGTTCTGCGCCCTCTGGGGTCATATGCCCGGCCACCCAGTCGTCGAACCAGGTGGCCATCGGCTGGCCTTCCTGGGCGCCGAAGCTGACTTCGCGCAGGTCGTCCTGCAGGGTGACGCCTTGGCCGGTCAGGAGGGCGACTTCCAGCGCGGTGTCGTGGGCGCGGGAGAGAGGGCTGGCGACGATGCTGCGGATGCCGCGGGTGCGGAGCAGCTCGGCGGCGGCGCGGGCTTGGGCAAGGCCCGTGTGGTTTAGGGGGATATCCACGTTGCCTTGGGAGAGGCCGCGGGCGTTCCAGTCGGTCTCGCCGTGGCGCAGGAACCAGAAGGCGCGTGGGGTGAGCATCAGTCGGCCAGGCCTTCCCGGGCGATCATGCGCTGGACGGCAGGGCGGGCCATCATGCGGGCGAAGTGGGCGGCGAGGTTGGGGGGCAGCGCCATGCCCATGCGCTTGGCACCCCAGTAGGTGACGTAGAAGACGGCGCTGTCGGCCATGCTGTAGGAGCCGGCGATCCAGTCCTTGCCGGCGAGTTGGTGGTCCAGGAGGGCGTAGCCGCGCTCCAGGATCTCGCGGCCGCGCGCCTTTACGGCGTCGTGGTCGGCCTCGCTGGGGGCGAAGTTGGCCGGGCGGAACATGCGGGAGAAGCCCTGCATGTGCAGGGTGGCGACGCAGTAGTCCATGGCCTCGGCGCCGCGCAGCTCGGCTTCGGGGTCGGTGGGGAGCAGGTTGGCGGCGGGGTTGGTGCGGGCGAGGTAGGTGGCGATGACGGGATATTCGGTGATGACGGAGCCGTCGTCACGTTGCAGGGTGGGGACCTTGCCCTTGGGGTTGAGCGTGTTGAAGGGAGGGCGCTGGGACTCGCCGCCGCGGATATCGAGCTTTACGGCTTCGTAGGGAGCGCCGATCTCTTCGAGGAGGATGTGGATGCCCATCGAGCAGGCGCCGGGGGCGTAGTAGAGCTTCATCGGTGGGGGGTGCTCCGGGTGGGAGGGGCAGCGGCGCCCGGGGGCGGTGCGGATGGGGGGCGGGCGCCGGCTTGCGGCCCCTGGATTGCCACGTCGCTTCGCTCCTCGCAATGACGGGTGGGGAGGGGTTCGCGCTGGTTGCGCTTAATGGATGGAGTTGGCGCTTGCCCTCTCCCTCACCCCGGCCCTCTCCCGAGGGGAGAGGGAGAAGTCAATCGAAGAGGCTGCTGACGGAGCTTTCGTCGGAGATGCGCTGCATGGCTTCGGCGAGGATGGGGGCGATGGTGAACTGGCGGATGTTGTTGGCGGCGCGCACGGCCTCGGTCGCCAGGATGCTGTCGGTGATGGTCATGCTTTCCATTGGGCTGCCTGCGATGCGGGCGACGGCGGCGCCGGACAGGACGCCGTGGGTGATGTAGGCGCCGGTGCTGGCGGCGCCGCCCTTGGACAGGGCCACGGCGGCGTTGCACAGGGTGCCGCCGCTGTCCACGATGTCGTCCACCAGGATGCAGTGCTTGCCGCGGACGTCGCCGATGACGTTCATGACCTCGGACGTGCCCGCGTGTTCCCGGCGTTTGTCTATGATGGCGAGGTCGCACTTTACGCGCGTGGCGATGTCGCGGGCGCGTACGACGCCGCCGACGTCGGGGGAGACGATCATGAGGTCGCGGCCGGCGTAGTGGGCACTGATGTCGCGGGCGAATAGCGGGGCGGCGAACAGGTTGTCCACGGGGATGTCGAAGAAGCCCTGGATCTGGCCGGCGTGCAGGTCGAGAGTCAGGACGCGGTTGGCCCCGGCCTCGGTGATCAGGTTGGCAACCAGCTTGGCGCTGATCGGGGTTCGGGGGCCGGCCTTCCGGTCCTGGCGGGCGTAGCCGAAGTAGGGAATGACGGCCGTGACGCGGCGGGCGCTGGCGCGGCGGAGCGCGTCGAGCGTGATTAGCAGCTCCATAAGGTTGTCGTTGGCCGGGTAGGAGGTGCTTTGGATGACGAAGACGTCTTCGCCCCGGACGTTTTCCTGGATTTCGACGAAGATCTCCATGTCGGCAAAGCGGCGGACGGAGGCCTTGGCGAGGGGCAGGTGCAGCGCGGCCGCCACCGCCTCGGCCAAGGGCCGGTTGCTGTTGCAGGCGATGATCTTCATGGATGCGGGAGTCCCGAGCAGGCCGGGGGATTCTAGCAACGGGGGGGCGGGCTGTCACCCCGCGGTCATGGACGGGGTGCAGCCGGGTCAGGCTTTGACGACGTAGTAGCTGTTGCTGCCGGAGGCGCCGGTGCTGATGGTGAAGGCGGCGGCGGCCTGGGCGGAGACGCCGATGAACGTGGCGTTGGCGAACAGCGTGCCCTTGCCGGTCAGGTCTATGCTGAGGGTTGCGCCGGTCAGCGCGTTGCCGTTGCCGGGCAGCCACGTGGCGCGGGACACGCCGGGCGTGTAGCCGATGACGGAGAAGACGTCGCCGGCGTGGAAGTTGAGGATGGCGTTCCAGCTTGGCTTGCCGGCTGTCGCGTCGGCGAAGAAGGCGTCCTGCCCGGTGCCGCCGACCAGGAAGTTGGAGCCGCCGCCGGCGGACAGCACGTTGTGGCCGGAGTAGACGACCATGATGTCGTCCCCGGCGCCGCTATGGAGGAACACTCCTTCGGTCTGGGAGAACAGCGCGACGTTGGTGCTGGTGACGGCGGCGTAGTCGGCGTGGATGCCAAGGTCGGTGCCGAGCGCGGCGCTGGCGGTTTGGATGCTGGTGGTGTTGGCGGGCAGGTCAGCGCGGTAGATCAGCACGGGCGCCAGCGTGACGCGGGCGGTGTTCGCGATCTCGTTGTGGACGGACGCGGTGGGGTGGAAGTCGTCCCAGAAGAGGTATCCGTTCTGCACCGCCGGGTCGGTGGAGACGAGGGTGCCGCTTTTGGCGTCGTCGAAGCGTCCGGACCAGGCCGGGACCGCCGTGTTGGCCAGGCCGTAGGTGGCAGGGTTGGCCGTGGCGTCGTCTATGAGGCCGTAGAGGTCCACGGTCGTGACCTTGATGCCGGTGGCGGCGGTGGCGCGGGTGAGGGCGGCGGCGAGTTGGGTGTTGTAGGACGCGGCCAGGGCGGAGGCGCGGGCGTTGGTGGCGGCGTTGGGCTTGTCGGACCCATCGGCGAGGCCGAACGTGACTTCCGGCACGCGGCCGAGGTCGGGGACGTTGAACACGACCAGGTTGCGCGCTCCGTCGTTGGCGAGGCGGGTGACGGCGTCATATTCGTTGTTGACGGCGGCGGTGACGTCGCGAGCTTGCTGTGCAGTGGACAGGCTGGTGTCGGCCAGGATGCTGAAGATGTCGTTGCCGCCGATGGAGAGGGTGAACAGGGCGTCGGATGCGGGCCGGGGACCGCCGACCTCGAACTGGGTGAGCTGGAAGGGTAGGGACAGCAGGGGTGCGCGGAGGTCGAAGAGGTTTTGCGGGGTGGTGCCGGTTTCGGCGCCGCCATAGGCATAGTCGTTGCCGCCGAGGAGCGAAGGCGCGAGGGTGCCGAGGCCGAGTTGCAGGGAGAGTGACTGTACGGCGACAGGTCCGTTGCTGAAGACGGCGCCAGTGGAGTTGCCGTAGGTCTCCTTGAAGTAGGGTGGGGTGACGGGCGTCTGGCCGATCAAGCGAGTGGCGACGGAGACGTTGCCGGCGTCCGAGAGGCTGTCGCCAAAGGAGTAGATCGCGCTGTAGGGCAGTGCGGGCATGAGGGTTATCCTTTGCGTGATCTGGCGGGTGCGTAAGCCCCTGGAGCCGGCTGCCGCGCTGGTTGAGCCGTGGCCAGGTGGGGAGCCAATCCGGCTGCAATCAGGCTGGGCACCGGGCGCTGACAGCCGTCGGGGATGGCCTGTCTATCGTCTGCGTAAGGAGTGCCGCAGGGCTGGTTGCCAGGCCGCGGCTGCTGGTCCTACTCCCCGCCGTCGTCGTCCTCGCCGCCGCCCTTCTCGATCTGGACATTCTTGATGCCGGTGCCGCGCAGGGTCTTGCGGAGCTTGCGGTCAAGTCCGAACGGGGGCTTGTTGACGCTGAAGATGGCGATCTTGGGCGTCTGGTCCGGGTCCACCGAGACCGTGCCGAAGCAGGGCTTGCGGGCGCCGGGAAACTGCTTCCTCAGGTCGCCGGCTAGGGTCTTGGCGGGGCGGGTCTTGTCCAGCAGGACGATCCCGAGGGAGCCGCTGTCCGATGCGCCCTGGGTGATAGCGCAGTTGACGGGTTCGCGCTGGGCGCGGATGAGCAGCTTTTTCATGTCGGGCTTGGACATGCCGGTTTCGTTCTCGGGCTGGCCGTCGCCGGCGTCTGCGTCCGGCTTGCCGCCGGGCTTGCCTTTTCCGCCCTTTGCGTCGTCTGACATCCTGCGCGCCCCTGGTGCCTGGCGGAAGAGTAGGCGGCATCGGCGGCTTGCGCCATACCGGCACTGGACGCACCGCGATGTGAATGAAAGCGATGGAATGCAGGACCAGGGGGCGGGAACCCCTATGAGAGGACCGGAGTTAGCGGGTCTCACATCGTGCCGCTCCAGCAGCACCCCCTTCGAGGAGACCACCATGTCGCTTCCGCCAGCAAATACAACGACGAGTACGACGACCAGCACCGTTGCTGGTCCGGTCAACGTGGCCCATCCCGGCTTTGGCCACAGCGCCACGGTCCAGGCGGTGGTGCCGAACGACCACCGGACGCAGTTGCGCAACCATGCGAGCTGGGCGGCGATCCTGGCGGGCGTCGTGGCGGCCCTGGTGACGCAATTGCTGCTGAACATCCTGGGTGTCGGGTTAGGCGCGTCGTCGGTGGATGCGATGAACACCGGGGACAACCCCACCGCGTCAGGCGCGGGCATGACGGCGGCGATCTGGATCGTGGTGTCCGGGATCGTGGCGTCCCTGATCGGCGGCATCGTGGCGGGGCGGCTGTCGGGCACGTCGGACGGCAACACGGCGCGGTGGCACGGTTTCCTGAGCTGGTGCGTCGCAACCCTGGCGATCTTCTACCTGTTGGGCAGCGCGGCGGGCGGCGTGATCGGCGGGGCGGCGAACGCGGTAGGCGGAACGCTGAGCGCGGCCGGGCGGGGCGCGGCGTCCGCGGTGTCGGGCGTTGCGGCCAACACGGACGGCGACGCCTTGAAGGCGCAGGTGCAGCGCCTGGTGAACCCGAATGACGCGCAGGCCGCGCAGGACAACATCGGCACGTTCATCCGGGCGACCGTGAGCGGCGACAAGGCTGCGGCGGATGCTGCGCGTGACCGTGCGGTGGACAGCCTGGCGCGGGCGGCGAACGTCAGCCCGGACGAGGCGCGGACGCGGCTGCAACAGGCGGAGACGCAGGCCCGGCAGGCGGCGGACCAGGTGAGGCAGAAGGCCCAGCAGGCTGCGGAGGCGACCCGCAAGGGCTTGGCCAGCGCGGGCATCCTGGGCTTCGTGGCACTGGCGCTTGGTGCCCTAGCAGCCTGGTTCGGCGGTGGGATCGGGGCGCCGCGCAACGAGGGCACGGTGGTGACGCGCCGGGTGTAGCCACAGCCCGAATTGAAGACTGCACCGCCCGGTCGCCGGGCGTGGTGGACAGGTTTAGGATGCCGCCGGGTCACACTGGCGGCGCTTCGCGTTTGGGCGGGGTTGGAGCTACCAGGGGATGCGACCGGCGGTCAGCGTGGGCGAACCATCTTCCAGACGCCTTCGACAGCGCCGGTGACGCGGGCGCCAACGCGGAGGGTGCCGCGCATGAAGACGACGGTGCTGGAGCGGCGGAGGACTTCGGCGTCCAGCTCCACGAAGTCGCCGGGGTGGACGGCGTCGAGGAACTGGCAGCCAAACTGGACGGTGACACAGGGGCGGCGGTCCATGGCGTGCCAGACGGTGATACCGAGGCCGGTGTCGGCGAATGTCATGACCATGCCGCCGTGGACGATACCATGGATGTTGAGGTGGCGGGCGTCGGCGAGCATGGCGAAGCGCGGCGGTCCAGGTGCGTCGTCCGGCCCGGTATCCGCACGGTGCCAGAACGGTCCGACATGGGCAGGGAAGCCGCCAACGGGCAGGGGGCGCCAGCCATGGAGGGCGGGGTCGAATGGGGTTTGGTCGGTCATGGTGCAGGCCGTAGCGCAGGCGGGGCGGGCGTGCCAGCCCGGCTGGACGCTCCAGGCGCGCTTGGGTAGCCGGCCGCGGCGTGCGGCATGGGGAGCGGTGCCGAACAGCAAGAGGCTGCATCGGTCCACGTATGGGCGCAGACCTCCTGCGTCTCGCTGGGTTGGCAGCATCACGCGTGTGATGGCGTGACGCTGGGTAGGCGAAGGCCGGGCAGAGCCGGGGGCAACGCGCCGGCGGTGCATCGGGGACTACCTGCCGGCGGCTGCGGCGCAGGTGTGCGGCAGGGCCGGAGCCGCTTGGAACAGAGGGCGGCATCCTCCATATCGGTGGGACCGTGAACCACTTGCCGAGGACACCTCCGATGCGTCGCGATCCGATATTGGCCGCCTGGGGCATTGGGCTGCTGCTGGCGGTGCTGATCTATTTGGTTGGGCCGGACCGCTTCCTGTTCAGGCTGCTTGATACGCTGCACCTGATGGCGTGGCGGGCTGCAGAGCTGATAGACGACCTTTCCGTGGTGGCGCTGGACGCGGTCCGGGCGATGGCAATCGGGCTGTATGCGACGTTTGTCGTGCTGGCGCTGGCGGTGGCGCGCCGGGGCGGCACGGCGCGTGGGGCGCTGGTGGTGGTGAGCGTGCTGTTCCTGGGGCTGGCGGGTGGAAGCGGGGTTGCCAATACGCGCTGGACGGCAGCGTTGGTGCTGTGCGGCGTGGGAGCCGCGGTGATGACGGGGCGGCTGCGCCACCCGCAGGCGGATGGCGTCCTACTGCGGTGACGCCGGACACGCGAGGCCATGACGCGGTCTGGGGCTGGGTGTGGGTATAGGTGGGGGCGGGGGCGTTTAGCGCCTGGTCTGGCAGGTCTGTCCACGGCCGGCTGAGGGCATCGCTGCCGTTGCTGCCCAAGCCCCCGGAACTACGAGGGCTGTGCGGGCTTGCCAGCCTTCATGCGCGGGTCATGGCCGTCCGCACAGGCGGCACCGCACGGAGGGCTGCGGGCATAGTTGGGAAGACACCCAGCGCGACGCCGGTGGCACAGCGCCAGATTAGGACGCTGTCGCCGGTCCGGGTGATGCCGAGGGCAGCCCAGACGGCATTGGCAAGGTAGAGCAGGGCATAGCCGCTTAGGTCCGGGGTGGCACCGGTAGTTCCAATCTCCAGCACCAAGCGGGCGTAGCCTTGGCCGTCGCCGCAATGCCAGGATAGCAGTTCGATCCGGTCGGCTGCGGTCAAGGTGTGCGACACGGCGACACCGGACGTGCCCTCCGGTTGATGGATGGCCGCGGTGGCCGGATGGTTCGAGAGGCCGTAGCTGCGTGGGCCGGCACCTTGGTGACGGGGCCGGAATGCGAGAAGCGCCGCGGTTGCCGGCCGGGGAAGGCTCTGAGCCGGGCCGCGTTGAGCGGTGCCGACGGAGGCCGCCGGCTTGAATGCGATGAGCATGGACCGATCGGCTTCTGAACCGTTGCGGGGTGCGAGCAGCATCCTATCCTCCGTCCTACGTCCCGGATTAGGACGCAACCGCATGATGGGGCGGCAGCGGACGGAGGCAGTGTGACGCAGGTCACGAATATGTGCACTCGTTAATTATCGGGGTAAGTTGAACGAAGACTGCCGGGCCGTTCCTGAACAGTGACGGCACATGGTTGAGAGGACCGGAGCGAGACGGTTGGAGAAGATGGGCTTGCCGGGCCGCAGTGTGTTTGGCGCAGCGTGTTTGGCTGGGGATGACGCCCGGCACGGGGGCGTGTGCGGGACGACGCGGGACGCTTGCGCCGAGTGGCTCACGCACCGCTTGGGCGGGTTGCTTTGGACGGATCGTTCAGGGCCTGGCTGATACGGTGCATGGCTTGGCCGTGCCAGCGCTGCACGGCCTTGTGGTCGGCGCCGAGGGCGACGCCCAGCCGCCGCCAGGAGAACAGGTGGCGACCGGTGGTGGGATGCACGAGGGACCGTGCGCCGGCGATCCGGCGCAGCACGAATTGGCCGTCGGGGATGAGGGCGAGCCACGCCAGGGCGCAGTCCATCCGGTCAATGGCGGCGGGGGAGGGGATGGCAGGACGGAGCGGCGGGGGCGTGCTGCCGGCGGCTAGGGCGACCCCGGCGTCACGCACCCAGTCCAGGCCGCCGGTGCGAAGCCGGGTGGTGTAGCCGCGGGCGGGCAGGGCAAGGAGAGTTGCTCCGGCCTCCTCCAACATGGCGCAGACCCAGGCGGGGCTGGTTGGCAAACCGTCGGGGGTGTGGGGATTAGGGCGGGTTGCAGGTGGGATGGGGCGGGACTGGAGCATCACGAGGGGTCTCCGAGGTGCTGAGGACGGGACGGCGCTAGGCGCAGTTCAGGGCCTAGGCGAACTGGAACAGGACGGGTCAGGGCCAGAAGATGGGGAAGGGGTAGGGCGCCCCCGCAATGCAGGTGCCCTCGTTGATGCCGTCCCAGGTGACGGGATGGCCGGAGGGCAGGGTGGGCCGGTCGTCCGGCCCGGGGCGGCCTCGTATGGTATGGACCACATGCCTGGGAGCGGTTTTGCGGCCCTGCGCGGGGGGCTGGTCGGCGTTCTGGGTGGGGCTGGGCATCGCGGCTTGTCGTTCCCTATATGTTCTCACCACGAATAAGCTAGTTTTCCTAGGGAGGGCTGGTCAAGGGCGTTGATTGCGATGGGAGGGCGAGTTGCGCCTACAGGTTGCGGCGGCGTTCGCCGGCCGGTGGGTGAGGTGCAGCAATTGGTTGCATGTGGGGCGGGAACGGAAGGGTTCTGCCTCCGTTAACCGTGTGCTAGGGTCCGAATGCTTTAGTTAGGTTGCCTCACGGTGCCAGCGGCGGCCGTTTGCGGCTGTTGGTTGCCGTGCTGATGTTGCCGTGTGCGGGTATGATAGGCCAGGTTTTGGTTTGACGCCCTGCCTTTGGCGCGGTAAGGCCTTGCGCGGCATCAGGACTTAGTTGCCGGGTGGTGGCCTAGGCTGCATCGGCTGGACAACCCAGGTTTATCAGAGAGGACTACATCAGATGGCGACAGTCACGGGTGCAAACGGTCAAACTATTGTAACGCTCGACATGGGCTCGAACGAGGCAGCGGGTCAGGCGCTGGCGCTGCAGATCAGCAACTCCTTGGATGCTCGGACGGCTACCCCGTC
>Ga0123339_10001668_pt1 | contig 15267 bp, 8 predicted proteins | sample lystaG_FD_89956 | JGI IMG/M metagenome (GOLD analysis project Ga0123339, IMG submission 89956) | Glacier valley bacterial and archeal communities from Borup Fiord, Nunavut, Canada, to study Microbial Dark Matter (Phase II) -... | ecosystem: Environmental > Aquatic > Freshwater > Ice > Glacier ... | reverse complement strand
TGAAGAAATCAGATGCAACCTTTCCCGGGATTCCTAAATTTGAGTGGATGTTAAAAAATTCTAATCCAAACAATAGAAATGCGCATATCGGGATTAAGTAGGGTACTTTCTACCAAGGTATAAATTAATCAAATACTATTATGGAACAGATTTTAATCATAAATAATAATATTAACACACCTGTGATGTAGTCAATATAGACATATAGACAATATAGACAAGTGTCAATATTGTCTATATGTCTATATTGGAGTGATACTGTTAACTTAACGCATGGTCATTTAAGGTTCTCAGTAACCATATCCAGGGCGTCATTGTGAGGAACGAATCCCCCATCTCTCACATACAAAATTTACAGATTGCTTCGAGGATGGTTCCTGAAGACCTTTTAAATAAGCATGCGACATTATGAGCCGTAACATGACAGTACATTTGCTTTTGCTTTTGGATTTTCGTCAACGAGCATCCGATTCATGGCGCCTATTTTTTTTCCCTTCTACTGGATTTATGATATTTTGAAATACACTTTCAGGTTCAATCGCTTTAAGGAAATTTTTTAGCGATATATATTAATTTGATATGTGAGGAATGGGCAAATCTGCTTCATTTTTTTTTACAAATGTCATTAATTTCAACAATTTTGTTAACAATTGAGCATTTTTCCTATTATTAACAGTAACTTTTAATGTTGTCATGATATTTTATATTTATTGTTAACTCTTTTATTACAAGGTATTTCTAATTTGTTTTATGTACAAATAAACGTAAATATATATTTTTTCCTTTCATGATGAGCTGTGTCTGGTCAAATTAACAAGTATAACAAAATGGTGAGTCGCTTATAAAATATTACTTCATATCATTCCCTCAATACTGAAATCAAAGTTCAATGAATCTTTTCCCAACCCGATGAATTTGCTATCTTTATGCAATAAATTGATACTGAACAATTGCCTTTGAATAGTAGTTACATTTTCAAGCGAACCTTTCATCTATTAAAATTACATTGGCTCCTATTCTAATTTTAATTTCATATACAGTAGTTGGTTCTGCAATGAACTCATGATCAAAATAAAAGGTTTAAGAAATGACTATGAAACTTATTCTAAAAACAACATTCGTATTTTTATTATTTTCCCAACTGGTATCGGCACAGTATCTACACCAAAAAGGAAAATACATTGTTGATGGCAATGATAAGGAATTCATTATTCGGAGTATGGGCCTTGGCGGGTGGATGATTCAGGAAGGCTATATGCTTGAAACAAGTAAATTTGCCAATCCGCAATATCAGATTCGTGCCAAAATTGAAAGCCTGATTGGCAAACCAAATACAGACATCTTTTACAATGCATGGCTTCAAAATCATTGCACCCAAGCAGACGTTGATTCGTTGGCCGCATGGGGGTTTAATGCCATACGACTTCCGATGCATTATAACTTATTCACCCTTCCCATTGATGAAGAACCTGTTCCCGGGGCAGATACATGGTTGCCCAAAGGTTTTGAAATGGTCGACAATTTGCTCGACTGGTGTGAAAAAGCAAATATCTACCTGATTTTGGATTTACATGCAGCGCCGGGAGGACAGGGAAAAGATGCTGCTATTTCTGACTATAATACCAGCAAACTTTCGCTTTGGGAAAGCCCTGAAAATCGTAGAAAGACAATTGCACTCTGGCGACAATTGGCTGCCAGGTATGCAAACAAAACATACATTGGAGGTTATGACTTGATCAATGAAACTAATTGGGCATTTACATCTGGGGGTAACATGAATGGTTGCGGCGAGACGAATAACTTGCCCCTTAGAGAGTTATATGTCAATATTACCAAAGCAATTCGTGAAGTGGATAAAAACCACCTTTTATTTATTGAAGGAAATTGCTGGGCCGGGAATTTTGAGGACTTAACCCCGTCCTGGGATACAAATATGGCCTATAGTTTTCACAAATACTGGAATCCGACCAATGTAGGAACCATACAGAGCAATATCAACATGCGCGATGCCCAAAATGTTCCTTTATGGATGGGTGAATCGGGAGAAAATTCCAACCAATGGTTTTATGAAACCATCAAAATGCTCGAAACTGCTCATATAGGATGGTCATGGTGGCCGCTAAAAAAGGTCAACTCAGTGGTATGTCCACTGACTGTAAAAAAAACTGCCGATTATCAAACGTTGCTAAATTATTGGACCAATGGTGGCAACCGGCCCTCAGTAGCTTTTGCAACCAATGCCCTAATGCAAATGACAGAAAATCTGAAGATTAAAAATTGCATTTACCATCCGGATTATATTGATGCTATGTTTCGTCAACAAACTACAGACCAGACCAAGCCCTTCGCCTATCAGACCATACCGGGCGTTATAACAGCTACTGACTATGACTTAGGAAAATCAGGGATTGCCTATTCAGACAAATTCGTTATGGGTGATGGAACCAACGATACCAAAGGGGGAAACAATGGATGGGCCTACCGGAATGATGGAGTTGACATAGATGTTTGCACTGATACTGATACAAAAAGCAAAGGTTATGCCATCGGTTATATTGAAGCCAATGAATGGGTGCAATATACTGTTAATGTGAAACAGTCTGCAGCTTATAATCTCTCAGTCCGATATGCATCGGGTAGCTCTGGTGGTACTTTCCACATCGAAAAAGAGGGAGTAAACATTTCAGGTCAGATTAAAGTTACCGGAACGGGTGGATGGCAATCCTGGAAAAGTACAATTGTGCCCAACGTGATTCTGTATGAGGGGTTACAAAAACTGAAAATTATTTTTGAAACAAGTGGCTACAATCTTAATTTTCTTGATTTTAAAGATCCTCAACCCATTGCTAATGTGCCATCTAAATTTATAAGCGCTTTAACCACAACTGATGGTAATTCAATTTTTATAAGTACCAATAAGCCGCTCGACAAAAGTGTTTCACTTAACATCGCTGACTTTGCGGTTAAGATAGGGGCCACTATTATTCCTGTTTCGTCTGTTGCTTACAGCGATCAATCAGCCAGTACGGTGATATTGAACATCAGCAAACCGATCCTTTACAGCAACGTGGTAAAAGTATCTTATACCGGATCGACTTTAAAATCAGAAAATAATGTAGCTTTAGAGATCGTTTCTGATCTGCCGGTAATGAACAATGCTGCTTTCCGCACTACTCTACCCGGCCTGATTGAAGCAGAGAACTATCAGGTTAATTTTGGATTGACAGCTGAAACTACCACTGATATTGGAGGTGGACAAGACATGGGATATACCAATACAGGCGATTATCTGGATTTTCTGATATATGTGCCTTCCGATGGAACTTATTCATTTGAATACAGAGTGGCCTCTACCTCAACAGGTTCGATTGAATTAAGGGTGGTGGATAACCCATTGACACCGATCGTGATACAAACTGTAGCAGTCCCGAACACGGGAGGATGGCAAACATGGAAAACGCTATCAGCCTCGGGTCAACTTACACAAGGGGCGCACACTTTACGGCTATATATCAAACAGGCTACCTTCAACATCAACTGGTTCAAAGTATCGCTCGCGACAAGCAGTACGAGCATCAATGGATCAAAAAAAATGGATGTATATCCCAATCCGGTGCGTGATAAGATTCATTTTAATACTTTTGGATTGAATGGGTTGTACCATGTTAAAATTACAAGCCTGCAGGGTGTGGCCGTTCAACAATTCCCGGTAGAATTACAATCCGGTTCAGCTGAACAGGTTGATATTTCAGCATTGACTGAAGGAGTTTATATTTTTTCAATCGAAAATAAGTCAGAAAAGCATTATTGCCGGTTCATTAAAATGAATAATTAGGAGAAAATCATTAAAACAAAGTTAAGAATGGTTGTTTTTCAATTACTTCGAATATTATATCGTTAGAATAAAAAATTCATGAACCATTTGAACCCATTTGATTTTAAAATAACGTACCTTTAATTTATGTGAATAGAACAATTTACCTCCATTAACTATATGCAAGCAAATAAAGCTTTTCTATACCTTCGAAAGCTCAAAAGCAAGATTACACATTAATTATATGCAAACTTCAGTGTAAATTATCATTCTGAATATTCCAACGTTGGTTCCTCCTTATATTTGGCTATATCCATAATAGTGTATAATAAGTAAATAACAGGTAACAAATTGGTATATTACAGGTATAAATACGAATAATAAACCTGTTATATACCTATTATAAACCTATTATTTACCTATTAATAACAGCGTTGGTAATGAGTCGGTAATGGGTCGGTGATGTGAAAAACAAATGAAAAATAGAATATCCGGGTATGGAAACAAGAAGAGAATAAGATTCCTAAAATATTGTACATCCGATCAAGAACCATCATCTTATTTTTAAGGTTCTCAATCCATTTACGGATTAACTTCATTGAACCTGAAATGGGAAGGTCGAAAGAGACAATTAATTCTGTCTCACCATCAAAGATACAATTTTTCAGAACAATTGGATCACATGATATTGTTGTGGGGAAAGCAAAGTCAATGGTAACTTTTTAAAAATATTACTTTTTAAAATTCAATCTTAATAACCAGGCAATAAACCCCAGAGCCCAATCTTATCTATCTTACAATGACAATTCCTGTAATGTATTTTTGAATCTCAATGCAGTTTTTCTCTGGAATTACCGAGTTGTCTTATCTAAGTTACTAAGATTTTATAAAAAAAAGTAAAATTTTTATAAACAAAACATAACTGAGTATTGGTTTTAAAAACACTTGCCCACAACAATATCATGTGATTAGAACAAACTCAACTTTGATTTCCTATTTTTGTTTTTCTTTGGTTGAATCAATAAAAAAATCCATGATTATTATACTCTCACCCGCAAAATCGTTGTACGATCACTCTCCCAATCAGTTCGAGAAGTTCACTGAACCAGAATTTATTCAAGAAGCCGAAAAGATAGTTGCGGTGATGAAAAAGAAAAAATCTGTTCAACTAGCTCATTTGATGGATATTTCGCCAAAGCTGGCTGCCTTGAATTTTCAACGGTATCAGGAATGGACATCGACTTATACTCCTGAGAACTCGTGGCAGGCAATCTTCATGTTCAATGGCACCGTGTATCAGGGAATGAAGGCAGATACATTTTCTGCTGTCAATTTAGAAACCGCACAACAAAAGCTCAGGATACTCTCAGGAGTTTACGGTTTGCTGAAACCACTGGACCGCATTCAGCCTTACAGGTTAGAAATAGGCACAAACATTTCAGTATCAAGGAAGAAGAATCTTTATGAGTTCTGGAAAGCAAAGATCACGGCAAAACTGAATCAGGAAATTGCCCAGTCAGATCAAAAGATATTGGTTAATTTGGCATCCAACGAATATTTCAGCGTTGTTGACACCAAGAAGCTGAAGGCCAGAATTATTACTCCCTCCTTTAAAGAAGAGAAAGACGGTCAGTACCGAATGGTTTCAATTTTCGTAAAGCGAGCCCGGGGACTAATGAGCAGGTTCATAATTATGAATAACATCAACGATCCTGAAGAAATAAAGGCTTTCGATTTGGAGGGATATTATTTCAACAATCAACTTTCGAAAGAAAACAATTGGGTGTTTACACGTTAAATCTTTATCCAGAAGTTAAATGTAAATTTAAAATCACTTTCTTCGTTGACAAATCATCTAATTCATTTGGGAATGTTTTATCTTTAAAGTTTTGTTTGTGTGCCCAGCATCCTCATAAAAACCATACAGAAGTAATAATCATCCACTAAAATTTAGAAAATTGGCACAGGAGTTTATCATCGGATTCACAGAACACCGCTCAGTGGGCTACATTTTAGTACCATTGTTGATTGAAAAAGAAAATTCGTATTTCACTGTTGATAAAACAGTTAAACTTCGTGATGTTAAAAGCGGAGAGGTGGTTTTAAATGAACAGGAACTGGAATTGCTGAAACTTATCGAGAATTACAGCGATGAAATGTTAATGAAGAAGTTCACGAAGAAAACAGATCAGCCCAGTTTTTTCCAGAACATGGACAAAGACCTGTTTCAAAATCACATAAGTCCCTACATCGACAAATACATTTACCGATGTGTTGTATTGCTGATGAAAGGAAATACGCGGCTGTTTTTCAAGCAGGCCAAATATGCCCATCTGTATGATGAGGATGAGATAAAAATAAACCGCGCTTTTTCTGATTGCACCTTTTATTTCAACCGCTCTGAAACGGGAACAAAATACAATCTGAAGATCAGCCACGAAAATAAAGTAATTGATCTGCTGCATAAAAACATAAAGATGGTTTGCATACAACCCTGCAGCTTCGTGTACCTCAATCAGTTGTATGTTTTCAGCCATCTTTCAGGGAAAAAGCTTATCCCATTTTTGACCAAAGAAGCCCTTACTATTCCACGCCAGGCTGAAGAAAAATATTACCAGACCTTTATCATGAATACGGTAAGGGATTTTGAAGTCAAGGCGGATGGGTTTACAATCATCGAGAGCCAGCCCCCTCGCAAAACCATCCTTTCGTTGGAACAGGATTTGTCGCTCAAACCAGTTTTAATCGTAAAATTCAGGTACGACAATAGTCAATATTTGGCCGATTCGGTATCAAAGGTTTTCGTCAGCCTGGAATATCAGCAGGAAAATTACACATTCAAGAAATTCGTTCGCGACCACAAATGGGAACAAGAACAACTGGATTTATTGAAAAAGCTGCAATTAAAATACAAAAACGGCTTTTGGAACCCAAAAGAAGACTTAGAAAAATCTGAAACTGAAAATTACTATAAAAGTATTCAATGGTTGACCCACAATCATGAAGAATTGCAGGCTCAGGGATTTATGATCCAGCAAAATAAACTCAATAAAAAGTATTTTACCGGAACACAAACACTGGACATTAAAATACAAAGTAATGAAGACTGGTTCGATATATTGGCAATGGTCAAATTCGGCGATTGCCTGATTCCATTCATCCGGCTTCGCAAGAATATTATAAACAACATCCGTGAATTTGAGCTTCCATCGGGAGAAATTGCCATTTTGCCCCTCGAATGGTTTTCGTCATACCGCGAAATCTTTCCTTTTGCAAAACTCAATGGTAATATATTAAAGTTGAAGAAACATCATTTTCAACTTCTTCAGGAAAAATTAGTAGGTATCGACCGCAATTATTTTAAAATGCTGGAACAGGTCAATTCAATCACTGATCAAAAAATTGAATTGCCGGAAGGATTGAAGGCAGAGTTGCGGAATTACCAGGCGGAAGGTTATTCGTGGATGTACCAACTGTGTGCAAACCAACTTGGAGGTTGCCTTGCTGACGATATGGGATTGGGCAAAACATTGCAAACCCTCACCCTACTGTTAAAGTTGAAAAAGAAAACGGGGCAACTGCTTTTGTCTGAATTAAAAAATGATAATCAACAATTTTCACTTTTCGGTACCATCGAGGCTCCTGATACTGTTCAGCCAGCTTCGCTGATCGTAATGCCCACCTCGCTGATTCACAACTGGGAAAATGAAATTCAGAAATTTGCCCCCTCGTTGAAAGTGTACAAACACGTTGGTGCATTGCGCAATAAATCGAACAGCATGGTTTCTTCCATCAGGTATTACGATGTGATACTAACAACTTACGGAACCTTGCGCAACGATTACGAAATGCTTAGTTCTTACGAATTCTTTTACCTGATCCTTGACGAAAGTCAGAACATCAAAAATTCATCTTCGAAAACTTATAAAAGTATTCTTGAAATCAGGTCAAAACACAAACTGGTTATTACAGGCACACCCATTGAAAATTCTTTGTCGGACTTATGGTCGCAATTTAATTTTCTGAACCGTGGATTATTGGGTAGCCTACCCTATTTCAAGCGCGAATTTATTACCCCAATCGAAAAAAAGGATGATCTGGAGCAGCAAAAGAAACTACAAAAACTGATTCGCCCCTTCTTTCTTAGGCGGACAAAAGAAGAAGTTGAAAGCGATTTGCCAGTTTTGACAGAGCAAATCAGGTATTGCGAAATGACTGAAGAGCAGAATGAAATCTATGAAACTGAAAAATCGTCCATCCGCAATGCGATCCTTAAAAATATTGAAACCAACGGTATCAAAAAATCGGCATTGGTAGTTCTGCAGGGATTGACAAAACTTAGGCAGTTGGCCAATCATCCTTCGCTGGTTACAAAAGAAACAGAAAGTGAATCAGGAAAGTTTAACGAAATATTCCGATGCTTAAAAAACCTGGTAGCCGAAAAGCACAAAGTGCTGATATTCTCATCGTTTGTCAAACATCTGGAATTGTTGCAAACCAAGATTGAAACAGAAAATTGGAAATACTCGTGGCTGACGGGGAAAACTATTAACCGGCCGGAGGTAATCCACCAATTTCAGGACGACCCCGACAATCATATTTTCCTAATTTCGTTGAAAGCCGGAGGCGTTGGATTGAACCTCACCTCAGCCGATTATGTATTTATCATTGATCCCTGGTGGAACCCGGCAGCCGAAAATCAGGCCATCAGCCGTGCTCATCGCATTGGACAGGATAAAAAAGTAATTGTGTACCGTTTTATTACTGAGAATTCGATCGAGGAAAAAATACAGACTTTAAAATCTAAAAAGTCAGCACTGGTAGAGAAATTTATAGGTTCAAATAATCCGATCAATGCAATTACCGAAGAAGAAATAATGAGTTTATTTAGTTAGAATTATGCGAAATAGTTTAAAACAACTCCTGGTTCTTTTGGCACTTTTTATTATCATATTCAATGTAAGTGCACAGCAGACAATGAATCTAAAAGATGCCATTATTGGTGCTGCCAGCTATCTGAAACCAACTGTGCCAGAGCAGCTAAAATGGAAAGATGCACAGCATTACGTGATGGTAAAGGAAAATAATTTAATTCAGTTTAACATTCACAACAATGATTCAACTGAACTGATTTCTCTGGCTGAATTAAACGCGGCTTTAAAAGGAAAGGGAATTAAAGAAGCATCTTTCTTTCCAACATTTACTTTTATGAAAGAATCATTTATTTGGTTTTACAATTCCAATCACCTTATAATTCTAAATCAGAAAGATAAATCAATAGACTCAAGTTTTGAATATCCGGAAGATGCTGATCATTTGGATTTTAATATTGAGAAATCAATTCTGGCTTACACCATAAATAACAATCTCTTTATTATTGGAACCGCTATAAATCAACAGATTACGGATGACAAAAATCTACATATTATCAATGGTGGGGCGGTTCACCGGAATGAATTTGGCATTATAAAAGGAACTTTCTGGTCACCGAAAGGTAACCAGATTGCATTTTATCAGATGGACGAAACAATGGTGGGTGATTATCCATTGGTGGATTATATGGCACGTGAGGCCAAATTGAACAACATCAAATATCCCATGGCCGGCATGACCAGTCATCAGGTAAAACTGGGCATCTACAACATTAGCAGCAAGCAGACCACTTATATGAAGACAGGTGAGCCGGCAGATCATTATTTAACCAATATCAGTTGGAGCCCAGATGAGAAATCAATTTTCATTGTTGAACTAAACCGGGAACAAAATCATACTAAGCTTAACCAATATGATGTGTCTACCGGCGATCTGATTAAAACCATCCTGGAAGAGAAGGATAAAAAATATGTTGAGCCAGTTCATCCCATTGTATTTTCGGCAAACAATACGCAGCGGTTTTATTACCAGAGCCGTCAGGATGGATGGAACCATGTTTATTTATACGACATGAAAAGTGCAAAAATCTCTCAAATAACCAAGGGAAACTGGGAGGTCACCGAGTTTTTGGGTTTGGATGCCGAAGATAAACATTTGATTTTTGAAGCCACCAAGGAGAGTTCGCTTGAACGGAATCTATACCAGGTCAATATCCGTTCCGGAAAAATTGACCGTTTAACTAAAGATGCAGGTACTCATTCAGGATTATTGTCTCCTGATAAACAAAATCTGATTGATCGTTGGACCAGTACCACTGTTCCAGGTCAATATGATTTGATTTCAAGCAAAGGGGAGCTGGTAAAACCCATTTTTAAAGCTCAAAACACATTGAAGGATTATGACTTGGGTGAAAATACTGTCTTCACGATCAAGGCAGACGATGGCATCACAGATTTGAATTGCAGAATGATCAAACCAACCAATTTTGATATATCAAAAAAATATCCCGTCATAGTGTATGTTTATGGAGGCCCACATGCGCAGCTAGTCAACAAAACATGGCTCAATGATGCCCGTTGGTGGCAATATTACATGGCCTCCAAAGGTTATATTGCCTTTACTGTTGATAACCGGGGCTCTGAAAACCGTGGCAGAGAATTTGAAAATGTGATCCATCGACAAGTGGGAGTTATTGAAACAGCCGATCAGATGAAAGGAATTAAATATTTAAAATCCCTTTCCTATGTTGATGGCGAAAGAATTGGGGTGCATGGCTGGAGTTATGGCGGATTTATGACCTTAAACCTGATGCTTAAACATCCTGAAACATTTAAAGTAGGGGTAGCGGGTGGGCCGGTGGTCGACTGGAGCATGTATGAAGTGATGTATGGTGAGCGGTATATGGATACTCCTGAAGAGAATGCGACCGGCTACCAGAATTCGAATATGCTGAATTATGCAGAAAAGCTAAATGGCAAATTAATGTTAATTCATGGGGTTCAGGATCAAACTGTTGTCATGCAGCAAAGTATTCAATTTCTGCAAAAATGCATTGAAATGGGCAAACAAGTCGACTTTTTTGTCTATCCTACCCATGAACACAATGTACGTGGCAACGACCGGCTTCATCTGATGGAAAAGGTAAGTAACTATTTTCTGGATAACTTGTAGTAAGTGCCGATGCAATTAACCTGTTTTATGAAAGCACATTCTTGATATATGATTAGATCGAACGCACTTTAATAACGTGAGTTCGAAATAAGAAACATATTCTTCAAAGGCAAGTTGCCAAGTCACAGAGCCCCAAAGTTACAAAGCATTTTACCCCATATTAGGAGTAATTTCTACTATAATATAGCACCCAAATAGCTAATTGAAGCATGTTTTTGCTTAGTTACTTTGTCTCTTTGGTACTTTTTTACACTCATTTGCTTAGATCGAACTCAGGTTATTAAATATCAGCAGGAGACCAGAATAAAAGAAAAAATACATTGGATCCTAAAATTCAAATTGATCATTGAAAACCGATATATCATATTGGTTGAAAGCAAGATAGTTCAATATCTAAACCGGATAGTATAAAATACGTAAATATGTAATTGTCGGATTGTCGGATTGTCGGATTGTCGGAAACTATGCAGGTTATTTCTACTGTCGTGTCAATGATGTTTTGTTGCGAAATCAATTTTGGTCGTCAGGAACTATGATCGGAGCGTCATTGTCCGGAGTTCTCAGGAAAGCAATCTCTTCATAATTAGATGATTGACATATTGCTTCGTTCTTCGCAATTACGATCTATCTTTAATTTATGCATAATTGTAATAAAAACAATAGGATCAGGAACCGGAGAATTCTGAATTCGTAATTGGACACAAATTACCACTGGCCAATCCGGCTTAATAGAAAAGTGCTGAAATACTAAATTCAGAATTGAAAGAGGCTTTTTGTCATAAGCCAGTTTTGACAGATGAACAAATTATGGGATAGAAGAAAAACAGGTTCAATAATTGCTTACATGAAAGTAAAAAAAACTGCTCCTGTGACTTCGGTCACAGGAGCAGTTGAATAAATTGAAGATGAAGGAGTTTACCAGATCAAATCCGAGTTCAGCAAACTATCCGGATCCAGGTTATTCTTTTCAATGTCTTTGAAATGCTTGTAAGTTCCAACTCTTAGTTCGTATGTGGCGGCTTCATCGCAGACAATCATACCCCGCGGGTGTAGTTGCAGGGCACTGATGGTCCATATATGGTTTACCCCTTCTTCTACGCCATGTTGCAGTGCACGCGATTTGTTAAAGCCATTGACAATGATCAGCACTTCTTTTGCATCCATCACAGTACCTACACCAACGGTTAAAGAAGAGACGGGCACTTTGCTTACATCATTATCAAAGAAGCGGGAATTGGCAATTTTTGTATCGTAATTCAATTCCTTATCACGGGTGCGGGATGCCAGTGAAGATCCGGGTTCGTTGAAGGCAAGATGCCCATCAGGGCCAATTCCGCCCAGGAATAAATCAATTCCGCCGACTGCCTTTATTTTATCTTCGTAATTCTGACATTCAGCTTTGATATCTACAGCATTTCCATTTAGAATATTTACATTTTTTTCCTGAATATCAATGTGGTTAAATAAGTTGTTCCACATAAACGTATGGTAACTTTGCGGGTGGCCTTTTGGAATGCCAACATACTCATCCATATTGAAGGTTACCACATGATGGAACGAAACCATGCCTGTTTTGTTTAATTTAATCAATTCAGCATAAGTTCCAAGGGGTGATGAGCCCGTTGGCAATCCCAATACAAATGGTTTTTCATCGCTGGGGTTAGCCAAATTAATTTTCCGTGCGATATAATTTGCAACCCATTTTGACGTCAGCGCATGGTTGGCTTGGATGATAAGTCTCATATCAATTGATTTTGAAGAGTAATCTCCATATTTGTTAATTTTTCAAGAATACTTGTCCCCAAAACAGTTTTTTTATGGATATGGCTGACAATTTCTTTTACAAAGTCATTACTTTCAAAATTGCCCCTTACTTTTTCAAAATCAAGCTTTTGTATGGTTTTATTTCCATCCATCCCGAAGCCGGTCATCGCATCCATTCCAAATTCCTTTTTTGCATCATCATACAGCATTTGATCCAGTCCGATCACACTTTCCTTCCATATTTTTATGAGGTTAATGACATCGCTAATTTTAAGGTCTTCAATTTTTTTCATGGATATTTCTACCAGTAGTTCCGCGGCCCAAGTCCATTCATACTCATAATAGTTAGTATGAAGTTTTTTGAATTCCTCTTCGATCTCAATCAAACTTGATCCTTCTCCGTTTTCAATTCTTTTAATCAATTGATTGATCTCTGTTTTAGGTGCAAGTAAACCCGATAGATCACTCCATTCTCCACAACCAATAGAGTGTTGCGGTTTCAGGCAATCCTGAAGATCTTCCCAAGTTTCAACATTGCATTTCTGAATTCTTGAAATGATTGAATTTCCAAGAAATTTATAGATTGCTTTTTCATATAAATCAATTCCTTTTTCGAGGGCGCTTTTGGTCATCAGAGTATTTCTGAATGCAAATATTTCAGTTGTTTCTCCTGAAATATCTTTCAGGCTGCGAAGTATCTCCACACCTTTCTGCATTTTGTGTATGGTGAACGGGCTTAGGAGGTTGAAGTTGATACAATCCAATTTTTCCGGATCGCTGCGACGGTCACGTTTTGGCCATTTCAATACATCGCGGATGGTTCCCACGCTGCGAAGGTTGATGCCCGGAGCAATCCAACTTTCATCCTTCTTTTCAATTAAATAAGAAAATGGAAGGTCAGAGGTATCCGTATTTTTGTAATGTCGTCCCATCACAAGGGTAAAAGCGCCAATCTTGGCAGGCCATAGAATATATGAATCTGAGGTGGTTTTTGATCCCCTTTCAACAATTCCATGGTGTATCGGGCCAAGTTTGTACATGTGGTTGCTTTGGTTCGACCCGCTCCCGGCGTTACAAAAAGAGAACATTCCGGCAATCAGCAACGTTGATTTATGATGGGAGACCGTATATGGGCCTCCAAAAACAGAGCAAGCCTCACCCAGGAATCCTTGACAATTGGCAAAAAATAAAGAGTTCTCTGCTGAATATTGTTTGCCCAATATACATCCCTGACCAATAAAACAGTTAGAAATAATAACTCCATCAGATATTTCCGCCCCTGAGGAAACAATAAAGTTCTCGGCCAATATTCCAGCGCCTAACTTTACAGGAGCAAATTCGTTGCTGTTGACCGATCCGTTTTGAAGACGGGTAGGTCCCATCACCTGACTGTGAGGCCCGAATTTAACATTTCTAATTTGCCTGCAATTACGAATAAATGAGTAGGCTCCAATGGTTCCCCTGCTATTTTTTACTGATTCAGCATATTCTGTAATTTTCAATTCAATTTCTCTAATCAGGAGATACCTGTGTTTGTACCATGCTTGAAAATAAGCCAGATGAGCCGACAATTTATCGTAAATCATTACTCCCCTACCTCCGGTTTCATCCAATGTAGATACCTTGATTCCATTGCCAAAACTGGTTACCCCTTCAATAAAGCACAGTTCAATATTTTCCAGGATGACATGGTCTTCAATGTCATAATTGGCTATATAGTTCGAAATATGATGAATATAAACGTGATTGCCAATGGCGCAATTGTGTATGGTTGCATGGTAAATCCCGCAATTACGGACAATTCCACCGCTAAACGCTACTGTTCCAGAGGTATCACCAATGGTAACTGTTCCTGAGAATTGTACATTGCGGATATTCTCCGGAATAAAACCAGTACCTACACTAATTTGATTCCAATCAACGGAAGTACAACCTTGTTGAATTAAAATCTCTATTTCAATTGGAGATAGCGGCCGGTATTGTTGATTTTTTTTCAATCTGTCAATTTTTAGAAAGTTATCCGGGCAAGATAATCATAATGCTTCCCAGTAAAAACTTTATTAAGTTTAAGCTGATTTTTTTCAATGGCATTTTCCAGATTGTTCTGATCAACATACAGCCACGGAAATGGCTCACTGATCCAACTTTTATATTCGGTTTGAAATACCAGTTCACCGTAATAATTTTCAGCACTTAAATCTATCATTGCCGAACCGTCTTCTTGTTCATATAAATAGATCAAGTCTGATGAGTCAATCAGTATTTGACCTCCAAGATTAAGCAAAGTTCGCAAATGATGAAGTAAAACATCAAGTCCGGCAAGGGTCCCAGCAATTCCGGTACCATTCATCAGCAAAAGAATGGTATCAAATTTCCGGGCTGTAAATGTAAAAATATCTTGCTGAATTACATTCCTTATATTTCTTTTTTTCAAAACCTCGCAGCATAGCGCTGACGTTTCGAGTGCTGTAACTTCAAATCCTTTTTGTTGAAGGTATACAGAGTGCACACCGGCACATGCTCCAACATCGAGCACTGTTCCATTGCACAAGGCCAAGGCTTTTTTCTCGAGCACAGGCATCTGTTTGTGCGGCCTAAAAAGATATCCTGTATCAATACTATCATCATCAAAATCTTGGGAATGA
>Ga0123339_10001662_pt1 | contig 15281 bp, 17 predicted proteins | sample lystaG_FD_89956 | JGI IMG/M metagenome (GOLD analysis project Ga0123339, IMG submission 89956) | Glacier valley bacterial and archeal communities from Borup Fiord, Nunavut, Canada, to study Microbial Dark Matter (Phase II) -... | ecosystem: Environmental > Aquatic > Freshwater > Ice > Glacier ... | reverse complement strand
TGGTTAAATACTTAAAATGCAAATTGGTGTTTGGCATTATGGCATTTGGCATTTGGCATTACATTTGAATGAACGGTTTGAAAGTACCCTTATGCGTCTTTTTACTTCTCCAACGTGAGATTGGAATAAATATCACGTATGTCCCTATATACCAATCCTTTTTCACAGAATATAGACATATATCTATCCGCTGTCCTAAGAGGAATTAGCAAGCTCTTGGCCAGATCAATAAAGTCCTGATGGTTAAACTAAGCTGGTAGATTTTTCAAAGATTGTTCTTCCTATCTTTGGGTTTTGCAGACTTATTATAGGCAGGTAGTTGAGAAAATATTTGACCCGAATGCTAGATCAATACCCTTATCAAGGCCCCTTTGGAAATCGCAATCCAGACATCTCCTTAGTTTCCGACAATCCGACAATCCGACAGTTGAGTATTTTTAACTTTCATGGTTGAGATAGCAATTACGGCACTTCAGCTTATGAAAAATTAACTTCTTTTAAGAATTAAAGAGAACTATGCCACATTTATATTAAGTGTGAATATTCAACTTGCCAAATCCCTTAAACCTTGACAATCAAACCTTACTGGCAATTGACTCAATGTTTTTTTATTTATTTAGTATCACGAAATAACAAGAAATTAAGCTTTATGCCCACTATCAAAAGTTTAATTTACCATATAGTACTTATAGATTGCGAAGACACAAAAAAATATACAATATACAATCAATATTTTCTGTTCCTTAGTATCTACTTGGTTTTGTGGCTAATAACCTGTTCAGAGTGGTTTAACTATATTTTTAAAAAATATGCAACTGTCGGATTGTCGGATTGTCGGATTTGTTTCCTTTTAAATCTGTAAATGGGAACGGAATAAGTAATATATCCTCTTTTTCCATCAGTATTTTTCTATAATATCATTTACGGTATACAAATCTTCGTCGTCATTCAAAAATTGAAAAGCATTTGAATCACTTACTAGCTTTTCAATTCCCTTTTGAAGAGTTTCTTCTTCGTACTTTTTTAAAATATATTCCGTAAAGTCCGATACTTCTCTAATTTTATCATTTGGAAGTTTCGATAATGTCTTTATAGTTTTGTTTATGAGATTTTCTCGCATCATAACGATTTTGTTTTTAATTATTTCTTGTTCACCTTTTTACAAATATACAACTTATTGTAAATCGAGCCATGAATAAACACGAATAATCATTTTTGTAGGCCACTCCCCTACTCCATATCGTGTAATTGAAGGTCAAGCGCTTTTACCGAGATTTGAATTTCACGAATGGATAAGGCAAGGGATAAAATCAGCAGAATGAGGGCAACGGCAAAAGTAATTTCCGCCCCTAATGAAAAATGGATATAGATCAAAAACATACAAACTACACACAGCAGAAGGCTGGTAATACCCAGAATCTGCATGGTTTGCGTCAGACGTAAGCGTAAGCGTAAATTTTGAATTTGTCCCAACAGAATCGAATTAGGATTCTCCTTGAAGGTAGCATGAAGGCTTCGAACCACCGCAGCGTAAGCCAGAAACCGGTTGGTGTAGGCAAGTAGAATAAGCGATACAGCTGAAAACAGCAAGGCTGGTGTGGTAAGAGTTAATTGTTCCATAAGAAGTGACTAAAGTATTTAAAGTGTCTAAAGTGAACTAAAGTATTTAAAGTGAACTAAAGTATTTAAAGTGAACTAAAGTATTTAAAGTGAACTAAAGTTGCAAATACTTTAGGCACTTTAAATAATTTAGTTCACTTTAAATACATTGGGCACTTTTTTCACTTTAAATACTATTTAGCAACATAACCTTCCAGATGAACACTGGCAACAGAGCGGCCTGAAGGGTCGGCATTGTTCTTGAAACTTGCATCCCATTCCAGTGCAATGGGCGTACTACAAGCAATTGATGGCACGGAAGGCACACAACTGGCTGCTGAATCTGAGGGGAAATGTTCAGTAAAAATGGAGCGGTAATAATACTCTTCTTTCGATGGAGGGGTATTAATAGGAAACCTGAAACTGGCAGTGCTCATTTGTTCATCGGTAACTTTTTCGGCGACCATAGCTTTCAGCGAGTCGATCCAGTTGTAGCCCACGCCATCCGAGAATTGTTCTTTTTGGCGCCATACAACGCTTTGCGGCAAATAATCTTCAAATGCCTTGCGCAGGATCCATTTTTCCATGCGACCGTTTTTGGCCATTTTCTCTTCAGGATTAATGCGCATGGCCACATCCAGAAATTCTTTATCAAGGAAAGGAACGCGACCTTCAACACCCCAGGCAGCCAACGATTTATTGGCCCGCAAACAGTCGTACAAATGAAGTTTATTAATTTTACGGACCGTCTCTTCATGGAATGCCCTGGCATTGGGCGCTTTGTGAAAATACAGGTAACCGCCAAATATTTCATCGGCACCTTCGCCCGAGAGCACCATCTTGACACCCATGGATTTAATTACCCGAGCAAGCAGGTACATGGGCGTTGATGCACGAATAGTTGTAACATCATAAGTTTCAAGGTGATATATTACATCACGCAAGGCATCTAAACCCTCCTGAACCGTAAAATGAATTTCATGATGAACAGTTCCGATATGATCGGCTACTTTTTGGGCTGCAATTAAATCGGGAGAACCTATCAGACCCACGGCAAATGAATGAAGATTTGGCCAGTAGGCTTCCTTTGAGTCCTGAGATTCCACACGGAAGGCTGCATATTTCTTGGCAATGGCCGAAATAACCGAAGAATCAAGTCCTCCGGAAAGTAAAACCCCATAAGGAACGTCAGACATCAATTGACGATGAACAGCATCTTCCAACGCTTTGCGCAAAATATCCATATCAAAACCATTGTCTTTCACAGCATCAAACGATTGCCAGTCCCGCTCATACCATGTTTTCACCTCACCATCGGGACTGTAAAGATAGGTTCCGGGTAAAAATTCTTCTATATTGTTGCAAATGCCTTCCAGTGATTTTAATTCTGAAGCAACATAGTAGTTGCCTGATTTATCCCATCCCTGATACAATGGAATGATTCCGATATGGTCGCGGGCAACCAGATACACATCTTTCTCCTCATCGTACAAGGCAAAAGCAAAAATACCATTCAGATCTTCCAGAAAGTCAATCCCTTTTTCGCGGTACAAAGCCAAAATGACTTCACAATCCGACATGGTCATAAACTCATAAGAATCACCGATTCTTTTTCTGATCTCTATATGATTATATATTTCGCCGTTGACGGCCAGCACCAGTTTCCCATCTTTGCTATACAAAGGCTGGCCACCCGATTCGGGGTCCACAATCGACAATCGTTCATGGGATAAAATGGCCTGATCGCAAGAAAAAACTCCTGACCAATCGGGTCCGCGATGACGAATCTTCTTTGACATCTTAAGAACCTGGGGGCGCAAATCCTTGGCTTTCATTTTCAAATCAAATACTCCTACAAATCCACACATATAACTGGCTTTAAAAGATTACTTCAAATTAACTTACTATTGTTCTCAAAAATAGTCATTTTGATCTAATTTTCAATCTATTTATGTCTATTTTCTTGTATATTTGCAATTATACCACAAATATGTCAATTTTATTCCACAAACAATTGACATTAAAACTCTCCATTTTATTCTATGCCCTTTTATAGCAGATCATTATTTCAAAAATACACAATTTATATTAATCACCCCCCTATTTAATATGCCCACAAAAGAAATATATGTATGTTAATTTTATAATTCTTCTTATGAAGATTTCAGGTAAAGAAACTCCTGAAATGAAAAAAGGCAACCTAAATTGGCTGCCTTTAACTATTTCTGTGAAATTATTACCTATACATTGAACCTAAAATGCATAATATCGCCATCCTGGACCACGTATTCCTTGCCTTCAACTCCTATTTTCCCCACTTCACGGCAGGCAGCTTCAGAGCGCAAACGGATATAATCGCTGTATTTGATCACCTCAGCCCGGATAAAACCCTTTTCGAAATCAGAATGTATAATGCCGGCAGCCTGTGGCGCTTTAATTCCCCGAACGTAGGTCCACGCACGGCTTTCATCAGCGCCGGTTGTAAAATAAGTTTCGAGGTTCAGTAACCGGTAAGCTGCATGGATTAGTTTATTAACGCCCGGTTCAGTCAGGCCCAGCTCTTCCAGGAACATTTGTTTCTCTTCATAAGATTCCAATTCAGCAATGTCTGATTCAGTAGCCGCTGCAATAACCAGTATTTCAGCATTTTCACCTTTCACAGCTTCCCTAACCATCTCAACATACCGATTACCATCTTTGGCTGAACCTTCATCTACATTGCATACATACAATACAGGTTTGTTGGTTAGCAAATAGAAATCGTAGGTCAACTTTATCTCTTCCGGATTAAGCTCAACGGTACGCGCTGATTTGCCCTGGATCAAGGCATCACGGTAGCGTTGGCTGATTTCAACTATCTTTTTGGCATTTTTATCCAGACCATGCTTGGCCACTTTTTCCCATTTGGAAATCCGTGCATCAACTGTTTCCAAATCTTTCAGCTGCAACTCGATATCAATTATTTCTTTATCGCGAACCGGATCAACTGACCCATCAACATGAATGATATTGTCGTTGTCGAAACAACGGATTAAATGGATAATTGCATCCGTTTCACGGATATTGGCAAGAAACTGATTGCCTAAACCTTCTCCCTTACTGGCCCCTTTAACCAATCCGGCAATATCTACAATCTCGATGGTAGTGGGAACAACTTTCTTCGGATTATCAATGCTTTGAAGCTCAATTAACCGTTCATCGGGAACAGTAATTACCCCTATATTGGGTTCAATGGTACAAAACGGAAAGTTGGCCGCCTGCGCTTTAGCATTCGACAAACAATTAAACAATGTTGACTTACCAACATTCGGAAGCCCTACAATTCCACACTTTAAAGCCATGCGTATATCTTTTTTTTAATTTTCGGTACAAAGATAATCGAATCAACCAACTATAAAGCAATTAAAAGTTTTACTTAATTACTACTTTTACAATCAAAGCTTTATCCAATGATTTCAAATTCAGTTTCTGTGGATTGCGTTATTTTCGTGCCCGGCCAATCAGAAAATAAAGAAGGATTGAATTTCAGGATTGAAAAAATGAAATTAAACTATTTACATATTTCAGTGTCAGACCAACAATGATTGTTAGAACTATGACCAACGACCAGCAAATATTAGAGAGCCTGAAAGACCCTTCAACCAAGGAGCTTGCTTTCAGACATTTGATTTCCAAATATAAAGAGCGGCTGTATGGACATATCCGTAAAATAGTTTTGAATCATGATGATGCAGATGATGTGTTGCAAAACTCACTGATTAAAATATGGAACGGCATTGATTCCTTCAGGGCTGAATCGAGCTTGTTTACCTGGCTGTACCGAATTGCCACCAACGAATCGATTACCTTTTTAAATCAACGTAAACGAAGAATAATGCCAGGATTGAACGATGCTAATCAATACCTGATAGACAATCTGCAAAGCGATACTTATTTTGACGGCGATGAATGGCAATTGCTCTTACAGAAAGCCATTGCCATTTTACCTGACAAACAGCGATTGGTATTTAATATGAAATATTTTGATGAAGTAAAATATGAAGACATGTCAAAGATTCTTGAAACATCTGTTGGCGCATTAAAAGCCTCCTATCATATTGCAGTTAAGAAGGTGGAGCAATACGTAAAGGCACACGAATCAGGCATAGGCTATTAAAATTAAATGGTTTAAAGTCTTAGGTTCAAAGTTTCAAGTTGCGTGCCGATCAAAGGCTAGCCATCCTTTAACTTTGAACTTTGAGTTTCATCCAGACCGGCACGCCACTTGAAACTTTGAACTTGAAACTTTTTTTTGATACAGATTAAACTTTTTTAAAATATGAACGTCAAAGTCCTATAAAGAAAACATCATGCACGAAGAAGATAACATAGAACCCGAATTCCTGAAACGGCCAAAAAAAAACCCGTTTCGGACTCCTGACAACTATTTCGATTCTATCGAAGACCGGGCAATGGAGACAATTAAACAGGAGGCAAAAAATAAGACAGCATCACGCTCAGGAAAAATATTTCAATTGCTGAAGCCAGTATTGGCTATTGCCGCAAGCATTGCATTTATCTATATACTAACGTTTTACCCAACCAACTACTTTTCGCCAAAAAGCATCGTCACATCAGAAGCTACTGATACAACTTCCCCGGATATGATGGATGCCTACTTATTAAATCTCTCACTGATCGACGACAACTCATTGGCGGAGGCAATAATTGATGATGAAATTACAACGCCCGCAGAAATCAATAAGGACGAAGTACTGGCTTACCTATCTACAGAGATGACTGATTTTGAAATTTATTCTGAAATGCAAAATTAAAGAACTATGAAAACTATAACTTTTATTATCCTCTTGTCGATCATCTGTTTGTCAGGCCTCAATGCTCAGGAGCGTAGAGGAAAAGATCCTGCAATGTTTGAAAAAATCAAAGCTGAAAAGATATCTTTTTTTACAAGCAAACTTGAACTTACTCCTTCTGAAGCCCAGGCCTTCTGGCCGGTTTACAATGAATTTGAAAAGAAAAGATTTGATATTAAACAACAAATCCACCAGTTTGAAAGGATGCCTGATGAGGAGTTTACGAAATTATCTGATTCTGAGATAGAAAAACTGACCAACAATTACATCGGTTCATTTGAAAAAGATGCCATGTTGCTAAAAGAATACAATAAACAATTTCATAAAATACTGCCAAAGAAAAAAGTACTGATGATGTACCGAACAGAAAATGAATTCAGGTACCATCTGATCAGGGAATATAGAAGGGATAAAGATCACAAATAAAAAAGATTAGAAAAGGCCGGAGATTCCGGCCTTTTCCAATAAATTATATATTCTCATGGAAATACCCGGTAAATGTCCTTCCGGTAAACAAAACGAGCCAATTCTACTATGTGTAGTACCGGGTTTATTCATGACAAGTTCTCTGGAAACTTTTTTAGATCGATCTACCTTTAACATCATCTCACCCAACCCAATATCCTCTATAACCTCTATTGTCAATACCTTTGATTGAATGCGCATCTTCTTAAGTACGCTTGAAATAAGCTGCACCTCAGCATCATCTTTTAATTGTATTACCATTGTTTTGATTCCGATATTGCTTTATTCAAAACAAAGATAAGTATTTCAGCATTGGCCTTCCTATTTATTGATCTTTAAAATTGACTGCAAAAAAAAATGAAAGTTAATGAATATAATAAATTATGTACATCTTTCTACAATACATATTTCCCTTTTTCCAGAAACTCAATGGTTTTATTGATTCTTACATAATTCAAAATCCGAAATGCTTTGCGTAAGGTGAGTTAGTTAGTTTCTGAAAGGATTTTTATCAGTTCCTGTGCATCAACCAATTGTTGATCGCCGGACTGCATGTTCTTTAAATTTATTTTTCCCTGTGCCAGTTCTTCTTCACCCACGATGGCTACAAACGGGATATTTTTGTTATTTGCCCAGGTCATTTGCTTTTTCATTTTACTCTGATCAGGGAATATTTCAGCATTGATCCCAGCTTTTCTGACTGCTGCCAATACTGGTAAACAAAATGCTTCTTCAGCCAACCCAAGGTTTACAAACAATAGTTTGGTTGAATCTACAGTTGCTGCAGGAAACAAATTCAGTTGCGTGAGGACATCATAAATACGGTCGGCGCCAAATGAAATACCCACTCCCGAAACTCCCGGCATACCGAAAATCCCTGTCAGGTCATCGTAACGGCCACCTCCACAGATACTTCCCATGGCCGCATCCTTGGCTTTCACTTCAAAAATAGCTCCTGTGTAATAATTCAGCCCTCGGGCCAGGGTCAAATCCAGTTCCACCTCAGTACTTAAATTGAAGGGCACCAGATAGGCAAACAAGGTGCGAACTTCAGCAATGCCCTTGGCACCTGATTCTGAGTGACCTATGGCGGCTTCCAGCTGAGTTAATTTTTCAGAAACTGAACCCGACAGGTGCAAAATAGGTTGAAGTTTATCAACAGCCGACTGCGAAATACCTTTTTCAATCAATTCTACATTTACCTTTTCAAGCCCGATTTTGTCCAGCTTATCAATGGCCACCGTAATATCAACAATCCTATCTTTTTCTCCAATCACCTCCGCGATACCGGCCAATATCTTGCGGTTGTTGATTTTAACGACCGTATTGATTTTCAATTGGTTGAATACTGCATCAACAATCTGAACCAGTTCCATTTCGTTCAGCAATGAATCACTTCCCACAATATCAACATCGCACTGGTAAAACTCTCTGTAACGCCCTTTCTGCGGACGATCGGCACGCCATACGGGCTGAATCTGATAACGTTTGAAGGGAAATGAAATGTCATTTCTATTTTGAACCACATACCGGGCAAAAGGCACCGTGAGATCATAGCGCAAACCCTTTTCCGAAATCTTATTGGTCAACCGGATACTGTTTCGTTCAAGTAAATCCTGATCAGAGGGAGCAGCCGCAAAATCTCCTGAATTCAGAATTTTAAACAGCAGTTTATCACCTTCCTCACCATATTTGCCCATCAGGGTCGAAAGGTTTTCCATCGCGGGGGTCTCAATGGGTTGAAATCCATACAATCTGAATATACCTTTGATGGTATCGAATATATAATTGCGGTTGGTCATTTCAACCGGTGAAAAATCGCGGGTCCCTTTAGGGATCGAAGGTTTCTGTGCCATGTAGATTGATTTGTGAAAGTGTACAAATTTAATTAAAAAGCTATTAATTAGAAGTTTTCCGCGCTCCAATATTCAAAAATTACAGAAGCTAAACTAATTAGATGTCAATTAGATACGTAGACAGATTCAAATTTGTTCTTTCATTTATTTTTTAATGGTTCAAATTTACTGTCATAAATTTTGAGTATCTTTATGTCGTGATTTAGAATATTTAATTCTTCAATAAGAAATGATCCTGAGAAATGTTTTATTTTGCTGACCCATTCTTGATCAGACATTATTGGAACGACCTACCCTTCATGAAAGCGATTGTCATTCAGGGTTGGCATTGGTATCCATCTATTCAAAGATTCTACTTTCTGATATTCTCTAAAGCTTCAGGTTATAAAGGGATATTATTCTCCCTATATTGTGGCTATTGTTAATTGGTATATAATTGGAATCTAATAAGTAAGTAATAGGTATATAAACCTACAATATACTTATTAGTTTCTTATTATATACCTATTATATACCTATTAAAACCAGTCTCTATATAGTGTTTATACAAGGACATCAAGAGTGAATTAATGGACGGGACAGGGATTGCAATGATCTAAATGAATTTCCAGTATGGCTATTTAATAAAACGAATATTAAGCGGATAGCGGTACCATTCGCCATCATTGGCCCGAACGGCCGCTACAACAGTAATGATCAGGGAAGCTAAAGGGATAAATATCAAAAAGGCAATGCCTACCACAAAAATGATGGAAATAAAACCAATAAGCAAATATACAAGGACTGAAATTTGAAAATTCAGCGATTCTTTACCTTGATCTGCCACGAAAGCATACTCATCCTTTTTCATGGAATAGATAATCAGGGGGCCAATGATATTCCCGAATGGAATTATAAAACCAGCCAGCGCAGACAAATGGCAGAACATCCCCCACATGCGTTCATCCTTATCATCAATGAGTTTATACATAAATATATTTTGAACAAATTTACAATATATTTTACGAAAATCCAGCAAAATAGGTTCATAAAAAAACAGGGATGAAATATTTTCACCCCTGTTTCTTTTATAGTTGGTTTATTAAACCTTAATTCTTTACCAGCTTCTTATACTTGATACGGTGCGGACCGGCATCACCCATTCGTTTTTTGCGATTTTCTTCATAATCGGTAAATCCACCTTCAAAATAAACCACCTTAGAGTCACCTTCGAAAGCCAGAATATGAGTGGCAATGCGGTCGAGGAACCAACGGTCGTGAGAAATCACCACGGCACAGCCTGCAAAGTTATCCAAACCTTCTTCGAGTGCACGCAATGTATTGATATCAATATCGTTTGTAGGCTCATCGAGCAATAAAACATTTCCTTCTTCCTTCAATGCCAAAGCCAGATGCAGCCTGTTTTTTTCTCCTCCTGAAAGGTACCCGCATTTCTTTTCCTGATCGCTTCCTCCAAAGTTAAACCTTGAAACGTAGGCACGGGCATTGAGTTGTTTACCTCCAATAGAAATCAAATCACTTCCACCAGTGATTACCTGGAATACAGTTTTCTCCGGGTCAATGGCTTTATGAGTCTGGTCAACATAGGCTATTTTTACTGTTTCACCCACATCGAAAGTTCCTTTGTCAGCCTGTTCCTGCTCCATGATCAGGCGAAATAGGGTAGTCTTACCGGCACCATTGGGTCCAATGACTCCGACAATACCGTTGGGAGGCAACACGAAATTGAGGTCTTCAAATAAAAGGCGGTCACCAAAACCTTTGGCAACACCCTGGGCGGAGATCACCCGCTCACCCAAACGGGGTCCGTTAGGTATAAATATTTCCAGTTTTTCTTCTTTTGTTTTCACATCCTCATTCACCAACCGGTCGTAGGCTCCCAAACGGGCTTTCGATTTAGCCTGCCGGGCTTTGGGAGACATGCGTATCCAATCGAGTTCGCGCTCAAGGGTTTTTCTACGTTTTGAAACTTGTTTCTCTTCCTGCTCCATACGTTTGGTTTTTTGCTCAAGCCATGAGGAGTAATTTCCTTTCCAGGGAATACCCTCACCACGATCAAGTTCCAAAATCCATCCAGCCACATTATCCAGGAAGTACCGGTCATGAGTAATACAGATCACCGTTCCTTTGTATTGCTGAAGGTGCAATTCGAGCCATTGGATCGACTCAGCATCCAAATGGTTGGTAGGCTCATCGAGCAATAGTACATCAGGTTCTTTGAGCAATAAACGGCACAAGGCAACCCGGCGACGTTCACCTCCTGAAAGTTCACCTACCAGCTGGTCATCCGGAGGACATTGCAGAGCATCCATGGCACGTTCAAGTTTGGTATCCAGGTTCCAGGCATCAAGGTGGTCTATTTTTTCTTGCAGTACAGCCTGTTGAGCGATCATTTTGTCCATTAAATCCGGATTTTCATAAACATCCGGGTCACTAAACTTAAGGTTGATGTCTTCATAATCTTTCAGGACATCCACTATTTCCTGAACCCCTTCCTGGACAATTTCTTTAACTGTTTTGGATTCATCAAGCTGAGGATCTTGTTCCAGATAATCAACAGTGTATCCCGGTGAAAAGACTACTTCTCCCTGATATGAACTTTCGATACCGGCAATAATTTTAAGCAAGGTAGATTTTCCCGATCCGTTTAACCCTATGATTCCAATTTTGGCGCCCAGAAAAAAAGACAATGAGATATCTTTCAATACTTGTTTTTGTGGTGGAAAGGTTTTATTGACCCGGTACATCGAGAAAATAATCTTCTTATCGTCAGCCATATTTAATTTTTTTTATATGTTTTTAATTCCAATCTATTAACTTAGATATATAAACGTACATTTGAATTATCAAAATGCACTTTTGACTTATCAAAAATACTACTTTTTCATTACTAAATTTCGTATTTTTAATCAAAGCAATAAAGGTATCATTTAAATTAATCAATCGTGAAATTATTAGTAGTAGACGATAACCTGATCAATCAAAAATTCTTGTTCTATTCTTTAAAAAATATTTTTGAGATAGAGTTTGCCAATAATGGACTGGAAGCGGTTAACATATTGGATAATAAGAGATTTGATGTCGTATTAATGGATTTGATGATGCCCATCATGGATGGAGCAGAAGCCACGCTTCGTATCCGGAAATCAGAGAATCATCGCAACAAATATATTCCTATCATTTTTGTGACTACCAATGATTTTGAGAACGATCGAATCCTGTGTATGAAAAGCGGGGCCGATGATTATCTGATTAAACCAATAAATATAGATCATTTAATAACAACTATTGACTTTTATTTAAAACAAAAGCAAGATTATTAATAGTTATTTTTTTAATAAATGAGTCCACTCCGAAAGGTCTATTTTACTTTGAAAAGTTTAAACCTTAAACCTTCAACTTTAAACTATTACATAAAATCAGACTTTTCGGAGTAGGCTCAATAAATAAGTAGCGTAAGTATTTTATATCACCCTGATTAAAGGCAATAAAAAAAAGGCTGATGTAAAATCAGCCTTTTTTAAATTATACTTTGAATATGCACTTATTGTCCAGATGGAATTTCTTTAGTTGCAGTTTCAACTTCAGTTGCTGCTTCCACTTCAGGTTTACTTTTAGCCTTAGGCGCAACAGTTTTTTCAGGCTCTACAGCTCCGGCAGGTTTTTTCTTTCCACCGCGGCGTGAACGAACTGGTTTTGCTTTTGCATCCTTTGCAGACAACATGCTTTCATTGAAGTCAACCAATTCGATGATACACATTTCTGCGTTATCACCCAGACGGTTGCCAGTTTTAAGAATCCTTGTATATCCCCCTGGACGATCACCCACTTTTTCAGCCACATCTCTGAATAAAACTGAAACAGCAGTTTTGCTTTGCAGATATTCAAAGACCGTTCTGCGTGAATGAGTTGCATCGTCTTTTGCTTTGGTGATAAGTGGCTCCACATATACCCTTAAGGCTTTGGCTTTCGCTAAAGTTGTAGTAATACGCTTATGAAAAATCAATGAATTAGCCATATTGGCCAACATAGCTTTTCTGTGTGAGCTAGTTCTTCCTAAATGGTTGAATTTTTTACTATGTCTCATTTTTACTTATTCCTTGTCAAGTTTATATTTACTGATATCCATTCCGAAAGTCAAACTCAGGCTCACCAATAGATCATCCAATTCAGTGAGTGATTTTTTACCGAAATTGCGGAATTTAAGCAAATCATTTCGGTTATAAGTAACCAGTTCACCCAATGTTTCAACATCTGCTGCTTTCAGGCAATTAAGAGCACGAACAGAAAGGTCCATGTCTACCAATTTAGTTTTCAGCAATTGGCGCATGTGCAATACTTCTTCATCAAACTCTTCGTTTGCAAATTTCTCATCAGAATCGATGGTGATCTTTTCATCAGAAAAAAGCATAAAGTGATAAATAAGGATTTTTGCTGCTTCTTTCAATGCATCTTTTGGATGGATCGAGCCATCGGTTGTGATTTCAAAAACCAGCTTTTCATAGTCTGTTTTTTGCTCAACACGATAGTTTTCCACAGCGTATTTCACATTTTTGATTGGTGTGAAAATTGAATCAATTGGAATAATTCCAAACTCAGCTTCAACTGGTCTATTTTCAGTGCCTGGGACATATCCGCGACCTTTGTTGATGGTAAGTTCCATCAACAATTTAACGGCAGGTTCCATGCGGCAAATAATTAATTCTGGATTTAAAACACGGAATCCAGTCATAAATTTATTAATATCTCCCGCGGTAAACACTTCCTGTCCGGAGAAAGAAATTGAAACCTTTTCACTGTCCACATCTTCAACTTCACGTTTAAAACGTATTTGCTTCATGTTGAGGATGATTTCAGTAACATCTTCCATCACACCTTTTATGGTAGCAAATTCATGATCAACTTTGTCGATTTTAACAGTAGTGATTGCATAACCTTCCAAAGAGGATAACAGAATTCTTCGTAAGGCATTACCAATAGTAATACCATAGCCTGGTTCCAATGGACGGAATTCAAATTTTCCGTACTTATCATCGGTTTCAACCATTACAACTTTGTCGGGTTTCTGGAACGCTAATATTGCCATAATACTGAATAATTGATTATTTAGAATACAACTCTACAATAAGTTGTTCTTTTATGTTTTCAGGAATATCTTCTCTTTCAGGACGGTTTAAAAACTTACCTGTCAATTGAGAGTTATCCCATTCCAACCATGCAAATTTACTGTAACGACGCGAGTTCAGGGAAGCGGTAATAGCTTCGAGGGATTTAGATTTTTCACGAACGCCCACTAAATCACCAGGGCGTAAATGAAACGAAGGAATATTCACCACCTCATTATTTACAACAATGTGTTTATGAGATACCAACTGGCGCGCTGCTGCACGTGTTGGAGCGATGCCCAAGCGGAATACCACATTGTCTAAACGGCCTTCGAGCAGTTGTAAAAGGACTTCTCCTGTTACTCCTTTTGATGCAGATGCTTTTTTAAACAAATTAGAAAATTGTTTTTCTAAAACGCCATACATGTATTTGGCTTTTTGCTTTTCTTTTAATTGAGTACCGTATTCCGATTTTTTACGTCTGCGGCTTGCTAAACCATGAACGCCTGGAGGGTAATTCTTTTTTTCAAGCACTTTATCAGGTCCGAAAATTGGTTCACCAAATTTTCGGGCAATTCTGGATTTTGGTCCTATATATCTTGCCATTACTGTTTTAATTAATTAGATTAAACACGTCTTCTTTTTGCAGGACGACATCCATTGTGTGGAAGTGGAGTAACGTCAACAATTTCACTTACCTGAATGCCAACGCTGCTCATAGCACGAATAGCAGATTCACGTCCATTGCCTGGACCTTTTACATATACTTTAACTTTTCGGAGCCCAAGATCATACGCAGTCTTGGAGCATTCTTCAGAAGCTACCTGAGCGGCGTAGGGAGTATTCTTTTTAGAACCTCTGAATCCTTTTTTACCAGCCGACGACCATGAAATCACTTCACCATTACCATTGGTCAGAGACACAATGATGTTATTGAATGAAGAATGAATGTGCGCCTGCCCGATTGCCTCAACGATAACAACTCGCTTTTTAGTAGAACCAGTCTTTTTTGCCATAATTCAAATATCAATTATTTAGTGGCTTTTTTCTTATTAGCAACAGTTTTTCTTTTTCCTTTACGAGTACGGGCATTATTTTTAGTTCCCTGTCCACGAAGAGGTAAGCCTACACGATGACGGATACCACGGTAGCAACCGATATCCATTAATCGTTTAATATTCATTTGGGTTTCTGAGCGTAATTCGCCTTCTACCTTAATGCTACCACTGATTGCTGCACGAATAGCAGCCAAATGATCATCTGTCCAATCCTGGACCTTGATGTTTTTGTCAACGCCGGCTTTTTCGAGGAGCGTTACGGATAGATTGCGCCCAATACCGTAAATATAGGTTAATGCTATCTCGCCTCTCTTATTGTTAGGGATGTCAACACCACTTATACGA
>Ga0123339_10001660_pt1 | contig 15293 bp, 12 predicted proteins | sample lystaG_FD_89956 | JGI IMG/M metagenome (GOLD analysis project Ga0123339, IMG submission 89956) | Glacier valley bacterial and archeal communities from Borup Fiord, Nunavut, Canada, to study Microbial Dark Matter (Phase II) -... | ecosystem: Environmental > Aquatic > Freshwater > Ice > Glacier ... | reverse complement strand
GACAACGTGCTCGTCCATGCCGAGCTCATCGCCCCCATCGCTATGGAGGAGGGCCTGCGTTTCGCAATCCGCGAAGGCGGCCGTACTGTTGGCTCAGGCCGCGTGACCGAGATCATCAAGTAACGAGTGCTACTAAGGAAATGAACGGGGCCTGGCTGTTGCCGGGTCCCGTTTTTACCACAGATACAGTTTGTTCGGTTTGACAGTGTTATAAGGCGAGTGTTAGATTACGACACCGTGCGACCGACTCTCGGACGCATACAACCGAGAGCGAGAGTCGCTGAGGAGGACCGATGAGAACGCTGGTCACATTGGCGTGCACTGAGTGCAAGCGCCGCAACTACACCACCAAGAAGAGCAAGCAGAACAACCCGGAACGTATCGAGTTCAAGAAGTACTGCAAGTGGTGTCAGACACACACGGTCCACAAGGAAACGCGCTAGACGGATCGGAGTGAAACAGGCCAGTAGCTCCAATTGGTAGAGCGCCGGTCTCCAAAACCGGATGTTGGGGGTTCGAGCCCCTCCTGGCCTGCCAGAGTACGATCAGTCGCACATGCGCGACTCATGATAGTTTCCCGGGAACTCCGGGCAGAGAAGGATGGATGTTGATGGCTCAGGCGAAAAGCGCTGCGCGTCCCAACTTGTTCGCACGAATCGGCAGGTACTTTGTCGATGTGCGTATCGAGATGAAGCGCGTGGTCTGGCCCAATCGTACCGAGGTCGTTAATTCGTCGATCGTCGTCGTGCTGACGCTCTTGTTCTTCGTCGCGTTCACGTTCGTCATCGACAGCCTCTCGTCGTGGCTCTTCCTCGACGTGCTCTCGAAGATCGGGAGATAGTCGTGGCAAAGAAATGGTACGTGATCCACACATATTCGGGATACGAGAACAAGGTTATGACCAACCTTGCGCATCGCATCGAATCCATGGGGATGCAGAACAAGATATTCGAGGTGTTCATCCCTAAGGAGATGGTCACTGACCTCAAGACCGGTGGCCGCAAGGTGACCACCGAGAAAAAGGTCTTTCCCGGATACATTCTTGTGCAGATGGAGCTGGACGATGACTCATGGTACGTCGTCCGCAATACTCCGGGCGTGACCGGATTCGTCGGTTCGCAGACCAAGCCTGTCGCGCTGTCTCGCGATGAATTCAATCGGATCGCACAGCGCATGGAAGCAGGCGCCAAGCCCAAGACCTCGACTGATTTCGTCGAGGGCATGGCCGTCAAGGTGACGTCCGGCCCGTTGGCCGAGTTCGACGGCATCATTGCCGAGGTCAACCCTGATCAGGGCAAGATTCGTGTGATGGTCTCCATCTTCGGCCGCGAGACGCCGGTCGAACTCGGTTTTGATCAGGTCTCTAAACTTTAGGCACACCGGCATAGGCTTCTGCCCGGGGGAGTGATGCCCCCTGGTGCTTCTCAGGGCTGCGCCATCGACATAGTGGAAAGCGACGCACCAGCGTCGTCGCTCAGGAGGACGTGAACACACCATGGCCAAGAAGGTCGTCGGATTCATCAAACTGCAGATTCCCGGTGGACAGGCAAACCCTGCTCCTCCAGTAGGTCCTGCTCTCGGCCAACACCAGGTCAACATCATGCAGTTCTGCCAGGCATTCAACGCCGCGACGCAGGACAAGATAGGCACGATCATCCCGGTTGAGATCAGCGTTTATGAAGACCGTTCGTTCGATTTCATCACCAAGACCCCGCCGGCAGCTGTTCTGCTTAAGCAAGCGGCTGGCATCAAATTAGGATCAGGTACTCCTAACCGCACCAAGGTCGCCTCTGTGACCAAAGCGCAGGTTCGTGAGATAGCTGAACTCAAGATGCCCGACTTGAACGCGAATGACGTCGAAGCCGCGATGAGGATCATCGCCGGTACGGCCCGTTCGATGGGCGTCACTGTCGAGGATTAAGTAGCGAGACATTCGACCTGTGGTCGTATGCGCAGATGTGGGAGGGCATACAGTGCCCGTTGACCACAAGGAGGCGTCATGAGCCGAGGTAAGAAATACATCGAGGCAGCAAGCAAGGTAGAGGGCGGCGTACTTTATACGCCGCTTGCCGCAGTAAGACTCGCGCAGGAGATCGCTCCCGCTCGTTTTGACGAGACGGTCGAGGTCCATTTCCGTCTTGGTGTCGACACTCGCCAGGCGGAGCAGCAGGTTCGCGGCACCGTCGTGCTTCCCAACGGCACCGGCAAGACCGTCCGCGTGGCTGTTTTTGCCCAGGGAGATAAGGCTCGTGAAGCCGAAGCAGCCGGCGCCGACGTCGTAGGCGACGATGACCTCGTCACCAGGATCCAGGCTGGTTTTCTTGATTTCGATGCAACGGTCGCGACTCCCGATATGATGAGCAAGGTCGGTCGTCTCGGCAAGATCCTCGGCACTCGTGGGCTTATGCCTAACCCGAAGCTCGGCACAGTTACCATGGATGTAGATCGTGTGGTCAAGGAACTGAAGGCTGGTAAGGTCGAGTACCGCGCCGACAAGTACGGCATCGCTCATGTGGTAATCGGCAAGAAGTCTTTCTCCGATCAGGCGCTGGTTGAGAACTACGCCGCGTTGCTGGGTGAGATCGTTCGCGCCAAGCCTGCTTCCACAAAGGGTCGTTACATTACTTCCATCATCATCACGACCACGATGGGCCCAGGGATTTCTGTGGATACCACCAAGTTGCGCGGTCTTCTCGACGAGCAGTAGGCTACCTGCACTTGCGCGAGCCTTTGAAAGCAGCCATACTTACCACCTGCTAGTGTTGAAACACACAAACGCACGTTTACTGCCGAAGAGAGCCGGTGCCCTTCCAGGGCGTAATGAGGTAAACACCTCGCCAGCGGAGGCGAACGCCTGAGGATTTATCCTCACTGGAATGTTCGTGGCCTTCGTCTCTTGGCGGAGGCCACTTTTGCATCGTCGTTTCGATGTGAGTCCAGGTAGCCGCCCGGAGAATTCGATGGAGTATCAAGTGCGAAGGAAAGGAGGGAATATATGCCGACCATACACAAGTCCGAACTCGTTGCGGAAATCAAGCAGCGTCTCGATGCTTCGAGCGGGATTTTGCTCGCCGATTATCGTGGCTTGACGGTCAAGGAGATGCAGAATCTTCGTGGCAAGCTTCGAGAAGTCGGCGTTGACCTGAAGGTATTCAAGAACACTCTCACCCAGCTTGCGCTTCGAGATCTTGGGATGCCATCGATGGATGAGCATCTTGCCGGGCCTACGGCCATGGTCTTTATGGGCGAGGATCCGGTTGCGCCCGCAAAGGCGCTCGTTGATTTCGCCAAGACCCACGAGGGGTTCATGGTGAAGGGCGGATTGATCGACAACCTGGTTGTGGATTCAGCCGCAGTCAAGACGCTCGCTTCGCTGCCGTCTCGCGAGGAGCTTATCGCTCAGCTCATGGGCACCATGCTCAATCCGCTTCGCGGCGTCATGTCAATGTTCAATGCTCCTGCGAGCGCGTTCGCGCGCGTCGTCCAGGCCGTTGCAGACCAGAAGGCCGCAGCTTAGGCTGCAGATTCGACCTTACGATCGTCCGGGCGGAGTGCTCGTGGCGTTAACGAGAAGTACGAGATAAGGAGATATACAGATGGCTGATATGACGCGTGAAGATGTTCTCGAGTGGGTCAAGGCCGCTCCCGCGCTGGAGCTCGCTGAACTTGTCAAGGAAATGGAAGATGTCTTTGGTGTCTCCGCTGCCGCACCTGTGGCTGCCGCAGCGGCGCCTGCCGCTGGCGAGGTTGCTGCCGAGGAGAAGACCAGCTTCGACGTGGTCCTGACCGTCGTCGGCGACAAGAAGATCCAGGTCATCAAGGCCGTTCGTGAGCTCACAAGCCTGGGCCTGAAAGAGGCCAAGGACGTGGTTGATGGTGCCCCTAAGACTGTTGTCGAGGGTGTCGCCAAAGACAAGGCCGACGAGGCTAAGGCCAAGCTGGAAGCGGCTGGAGCTACCGCCGAGGTCAAGTAACTTGTTTGACCGCTTGCTGTTTGTAGCAGCCGGTTAGTGCGTGGCCGGCGGCCCTCGTGGTCGTCGGCCATTGGGTCACTCTTCAAATGGTATCTTGTTTGACGGAGGGGCGTCTCACATCTATACTTAGAGTTTGCGACCAAAGAACACTTCTACTGTGTCCTAAAGGAGGAATCACCTGGTGCCGCGTCAAGCAGGTTCCCCCGCTCCCGCTGGTATGCGCCAGCGCCGCACATTCGCGAAGATCCCCGAGATTCTCGCTGTGCCCAATCTTATTGCGATTCAGACTGACAGTTTCAAATGGTTCCTCGACGAAGGGCTTAATGAGACCTTCCAGGACATATCTCCCATCGAGGACTTCACCGGTACACTGGCCGTGGAATTCGGCGGCCATGAGTTTGGCGATGCCAAATATACGGTGGAAGAATGCAAAGAAAAGGATATGTCCTATCAGGCTCCTCTGTTCGTAGAGGTGCGTTTTATCAACAAAGAGACCGGTGAGATCAAGGAGCAGCAAGTGTTCATGGGCGATTTTCCGCTCATGAGCGATCGCGGCACCTTCATCATCAACGGTACTGAGCGTGTCGTGGTCTCTCAGCTGGTTCGTTCTCCGGGTGTTTACTACTCCGTTGAGCGCGAGAAGACGACTGACAAAGCGCTGTTCATGACCAAGGTCATTCCCGCGCGAGGTGCTTGGCTTGAACTTGAGACCGACAAGCGCGATTTGGTCTCTGTTCGTATCGACCGTAAGCGCAAGCAGCCGGTGACGGTTCTACTCAAGGCCCTCGGTATCGCTGAATCCAACGATGAGATCCTCGAGATGTTCGGCAATGCAGAGTGCATCAAGCGCACGCTTGAGAAGGACTTCACCGAGAACCGTGAAGAGGCGCTCATAGAGATATACAAGCGCCTTCGTCCGGGCGAGCCTCCCACCGTGGATAGCGCACGCTCGTTGCTTGAGGGACTGTTCTTCAACCCCCAGCGCTATGACCTCGCAAAAGTCGGACGCTATAAAATGAACAAGAAGCTTGAGCTGGATCTTCCTGCCGATCAGTCCACGCTCACTCCGGATGACATACTCGCGGCGGTTCGGTACGTCGTGAAGCTGTGGGAGGGCGCCGATGGCTATGACATCGACGACATCGACCACTTTGGCAACCGCCGCGTTCGATCGGTCGGGGAGCTCATCCAGAACCAGTTCCGGATCGGTCTGGCTCGTATGGAGCGCGTTGTGCGTGAGCGCATGACTACGCAGGACGTCGAGCAGATCACACCGCAGTCGCTCATCAACATTCGTCCGATCGTGGCTTCGATCAAGGAATTCTTCGGTTCGTCGCAGCTGTCCCAGTTTATGGACCAGACCAACCCGTTGGGCGGTCTGACCCACAAACGACGCATCTCAGCGCTTGGCCCTGGTGGTCTGTCTCGTGAGCGTGCCGGTATGGACGTCCGCGACGTACACCCTTCTCACTATGGCCGTGTCTGTCCTATCGAGACGCCTGAAGGCCCCAACATCGGCCTGATCGCTTCGCTCGCGACATTCGCCCGGATCAACCCGTACGGGTTTATTGAAACTCCATATCGTCGCGTTATCGACGGCAAAGTGACCGATGACATCGACTATCTGACGGCTGATGTTGAAGAGCGGAAGATTATCGCTCAGGCCAACGAGTTGTTTGATGCATCCACTGGCGTGTTCGTGCGCGATAGTGTTCTGTGTCGCGTTAAGGGCGGAGAGCCCGATGAGGTCGAGCCGGCCCGCGTCCAGTACATGGATGTGTCGCCCCGGCAGATGGTTTCTGTCGCGACCGCGCTCATCCCGTTCCTCGAGCACGACGACGCAAACCGGGCACTCATGGGTTCGAACATGATGCGTCAGGCGGTTCCGTTGCTGAAGCCGAGCGCTCCGCTTATCGGCACGGGAATGGAACATCGTGCAATCGTCGACACTGGTGAGATTCTTCGTGTGAAGCATGCGGGAACCGTTACGCATGTCGATGCGCGTTCTATCGAGATCAAGCATGCGGATGGCATCGACACCTACACGCTTCCAAAGTTCAGCCGTTCCAACCAGGGCACCTGCATCAATCACCGACCCATCGTGTGGGTTGGGGACAAGGTCGCTGTTGGTCAGCCGCTTGCCGATGGTCCGTCTACTGAGGCAGGCGATCTGGCTCTGGGGCAGAACCTTCTCGTGGCCTTCATGCCGTGGGAAGGCTACAACTACGAAGACGCCATCATTCTCTCGGACCGCGTGATCAGGCATGACCTGCTGACGTCGATCCATATTGAAGAGTATGAGGCCGAGGCTCGTGATACCAAGCTCGGGCCCGAAGAGATCACCCGCGAGATTCCTAACGTGGGAGAGGATCTTCTCGGTAACCTGGACGAGGAAGGTATCATCCGCATCGGTGCGGAGGTTTTCCCTGGCGACGTCCTTGTCGGCAAGGTCACACCTAAAGGTGAGACTGAGCTTACTGCCGAGGAGCGCCTTCTGCGCGCCATCTTCGGCGAGAAGGCCCGTGAGGTCCGCGATACGTCCCTCAAGGTGCCGCACGGTGAGACCGGGCGTGTTATCTCGGTTCAGAAACTGAGCAGAGACTCCGGCGACGATCTTGCTCCTGGCGTGAACGAGCTCGTACGAGTGTATGTGGCCCAGAAACGCAAGATCAACGAGGGCGACAAACTTGCTGGTCGTCATGGCAACAAGGGCGTCATCTCAAAGATCCTACCTGTCGAGGACATGCCCTTCCTTGCAGATGGTACGCCCGTCGATATCATTCTCAACCCGCTTGGTGTTCCAAGCCGAATGAACATCGGACAGCTGCTGGAGACCCACCTCGGTTGGGCCGCTCAGATGGGCTGGTCAGATGCAGAGACGCAGACCAAGTCGGTCGAAGGTCCGATCCATGTTGCGACGCCTGTTTTTGACGGTGCTCGTGAGCAGGAGATAGCGGATGTGTTGGTCAAGGCCAACCGGAACGTCAAGCTCAAGGCCGAGGAGCGTTTTGGAGACAAGGTTTTGGAGTCTCTTGTTCCGCAAATCGAGGCATCCGGCAAGACTCGTCTGTTTGACGGCCGTACTGGTGAGCCTTTCCGCGCGCCGGTCACTGTTGGAGAGATATACATCTTGAAGTTGTTGCATCTGGTCGACGACAAGATCCATGCTCGCTCTACGGGTCCGTACTCGTTGATCACTCAACAGCCGCTCGGTGGTAAAGCGCAGTTCGGTGGCCAGCGCTTCGGAGAGATGGAAGTCTGGGCACTGTACGCATACGGTGCCGCCTATGTGCTGCAGGAGATTCTTACCACCAAGTCCGATGACGTGCTGGGTCGTGTCAAAGCGTACGAGGCAATCGTCAAGGGTGAGAATATTCCGGAGCCGGGTATACCGGAGTCCTTCAAGGTTCTGGTCAAAGAGATGCAGTCCCTCTGTCTTGATGTCGAAATGCTCTCGGAGCAGGGCGAGACGATCGAACTGAAGGAAGGGGACGAGGATGCGCGTGAGGTGGCCGAGGAACTCGGTCTGGATCTCACCAGCATCGGCGAGGCACCGTCGGGTTCTCATGGTGCAGGCGACGAAGGGGAGATCGGTGATTTGAACATCACCGATATGGACCTTTCGCTCGGCGACATGGACGACAGCGAGTAGGTCCCGAGGCCACTAGCGAGTAGGTCGTGCTCCGCATCTGCGGGGACGGACCGGATGGAGGAGTGAAGGTTGCTCGACGTCGACGTCAACAACTTCGATAGATTACGGATAGGCTTGGCATCCTCCGAGCAGATTCGTCAGTGGTCCCGTGGCGAGGTTAAGAAGCCGGAGACCATCAACTACCGCACGCTCAAGCCTGAGAAGGACGGACTCTTCTGCGAGAAGATCTTCGGCCCGACCAAGGATTGGGAGTGTTACTGCGGTAAGTACAAGCGCGTTCGCTTCAAGGGCATCATCTGCGAACGCTGCGGTGTCGAGGTCACGCGTGCCAAGGTACGTCGTGATCGCATGGGTCATATTGAACTTGCGGCTCCGGTCAGTCACATCTGGTATTTCAAGGGTGTACCGAGCCGTCTGGGCTATCTGTTGGATATCGCCCCCAAAGACCTCGAGAAGGTTCTATACTTCGCAGCTTCGATCATCACTGCCGTCAAGGAGGACGATCGCGAGGCTGATGTGGCTATGCTCAAAGACGAGCTGGACGCTGATCTCGCGGCACTCGATTCAGAGAATGCCGCCGAGAAGGAGTCCATTGAAGCAGAGCGCGAACGCCTGATCGCGGTTGCTAAGGGCGAGGCCGATCCGGCCGAGGGAGAGATCGTCAACGAGGAGATCTCTGCTGCCGACCGCATCAAGAAGATCGAGTCTGAAACACGACGCGACCTCAAGGATCTTGAAGAAGAGACTGCTGAGCGCAGAGTGCTGCTCAACGAGGCATACGATATCTTCCAGAAACTCACGCCTAAGATGCTGATCGCTGATGAGCAGCTGTATCGTGAGCTCAAGACCCGCTACGGAACCTATTTCCGCGGTGGTATGGGTGCCGAGGCTATCAAGGACCTGCTACAGCAGGTCGATCTGGACGATCTGGACGCTGAGCTCAAGCAGATCATTGAAGAAGGCAAAGGCCAGAAGCGCCAGAAGGCTATCAAGCGCCTTAAGGTCGTTGCGGCATTCAGGGGTTCCAAGAACAAGCCTGAGTGGATGATCCTTGAGGCCATTCCGGTCATTCCCCCGGATCTGCGCCCGATGGTACAGCTCGACGGTGGTCGTTTCGCGACCTCGGATCTCAATGATTTGTACCGCCGTGTCATCAACCGCAACAATCGTCTCAAGCGGCTCCTGGATTTGGGCGCGCCTGAGATCATCGTGAACAATGAGAAGCGCATGCTGCAGGAGGCTGTTGACGCGCTCTTCGACAACGGCCGCCGTGGGCGCCCTGTAACAGGTCCCGGCAACCGCCCGCTGAAGTCCCTATCGGACATGCTCAAGGGCAAGCAAGGTCGCTTCCGTCAGAACCTTCTCGGTAAGCGCGTCGACTACTCTGGTCGTTCGGTCATCGTGGTCGGTCCTGAACTGAAGCTTCATCAGTGTGGGCTGCCCAAGATAATGGCTCTAGAACTGTTCAAACCTTTTGTGATGAAGCGATTGGTCGATCTTGAGCACGCGCCCAACATCAAGAGTGCCAAGCGTATGGTCGATAGGGCAAAGCCAGTGGTTTGGGACGTTCTGGAAGAGGTCATTCGCGACCACCCTGTGATGCTCAACCGCGCGCCTACTTTGCATCGTTTGGGTATTCAGGCATTCGAGCCGATCCTGGTCGAGGGTAAAGCTATCCGCCTACACCCGCTGGTCTGCACCGCATTCAACGCAGACTTCGACGGCGACCAGATGGCGGTCCATCTGCCCTTATCAACCGAGGCACAGTCCGAAGCGCGCATCCTGATGCTTTCTGCCAACAACATCAAGTCGCCTGCCCACGGTCGTCCGTTGACCGTTCCGTCGCAGGATATGGTCATCGGCCTGTACTACCTCACCACCGTGCGTGCTGGTGCCGAGGGCGAAGGCCGCGCGTTCATGAACCCTGATGAGGCTGTGCTCGCATATGACAGCCGTGCGTATCTCGACCTTCAGGCTGTTGTAAGAATCAGGTTGGTCAAAGACCTCGTCGAAGAGCATCTGGACGAGAATGGCAAGTTGGTGTTGACCGAGCGCAAGGTCGGAGAGCGAATCGATACCACGGTCGGACGTATAACGTTCAACCGCTCGCTCCCTGATGATCATGTTTTCGTGAACCATGACGTGGATAAGAAGGGCATTGCCAAGATCGTGGAGCAGTGCGCTAACGACTATTCCACAACACAGATGGAGAGCATTCTTGACGGCGTGAAGCGTCTTGGTTTCCATTACGCCACGCGAGCCGGCGTTACCGTCGCCGTTTGGGATGCCATCATTCCGCCTGAAAAGCCTGAGATTCTGGGACGTGCCGAGACGGCCGTCGCTAAGATCGAGACGCAGTATGACCGTGGACTGATCACTCATGACGAGCGTCATCGTCAGATCGTCGACATCTGGACCAAAGCTACCGACGATGTCGGTGACGCGATGGCCAAGAACTTCGATAAATTCAACCCCGTGTTCATGATGGCTAACTCAGGTGCTCGCGGTAACATCAAACAGATTCGTCAGCTCGCCGGTATGCGTGGTCTGATGGCGAACCCTAAGGGTGAGATCATCGACCGTCCTATCAAGGCAAACTTCCGTGAAGGGCTGTCGGTTCTTGAGTACTTCATTTCCACGCACGGCGCGCGTAAGGGTCTGGCGGACACGGCGTTGCGTACTGCCGACTCCGGCTACCTGACACGTCGTCTTGTCGATGTCGCGCAGGACGTGATTGTTCGCGAGATCGATTGCGGTACTGATGAGGGCATGACGTTTGGCCTTCTTGATCCTCGTACCGGGCAGGTGGACCATAACCTGGTGGGACGTTGTCTGATACAGCCGGTGATTCACCCGAAGACCGGAGAGGTTCTGCGCGAGGCAGACGAGTATGTGCGTTCAGACAAAGATATTTCCGACTGGCTCGCTGAAGGCGTTACGAGCATTGAGGCACGTACAGTCATGACGTGTCATGCCCGTCACGGTATCTGTCAGAAGTGCTACGGCTGGGATCTTGCGGCCAGCCAGCCTGTCGACATCGGCACGGCAGTGGGTATCATCGCTGCCCAGTCGATCGGCGAACCGGGCACGCAGTTGACGATGCGTACGTTCCATACCGGCGGTGTCGCTGGCGAGGACATCACGCACGGTCTGCCACGAGTCACCGAGCTTTTTGAGGCACGCCATCCAAAAGGCCAGGCAGTGCTCTCTGAGCTGACCGGTACGCTTAGCATCGAAGACGGTGATAAGACGCGCGTTCTCTCCATCAAGGGTGAGGATGGCGAAGAGAAGGAGTACACCGTCTCTCGTCGGGTGCGTCTCCGTAAGGACGTGTTGAGCAATCTGAAGGACAAGGCCACATGCTCCGTTCAGGCGGGTCAACAGTTGACCGAAGGCTCCATCGATCCTCATGACCTTTTGATGCTTAGCGGTCCCAACGCTGTGCTGGCGTACATCGTCCATGAAGTCCAGGAGGTCTACACCTCTCAGGGCGTCGATATCAACGACAAGCATGTCGAGGTCATTTCGCGAAACATGCTGCGGAAGGTACTTGTTTCAGAGCAGGGAAGCACCAAGTTCCTGCCGGGTCAGCTGGTCGACAAGATCGTCTTCGCCGATGAGAACGATAAGGTGATAGCAGGCGGTGGCGAACCCGCTACCGGACAGGCTACGCTGCTTGGCATCACGAAGGCTGCTCTAGCGACGGATAGCTTCCTGTCTGCGGCATCGTTCCAGGAGACGACGCGAGTCCTTACAGACGCAGCCATCGCCGGCAAAGAGGACCACCTCATGGGTCTCAAGGAAAACGTTATCCTCGGCAAGTTGATTCCCGCGGGTACCGGTACGCAGCGTTACCGCGGCGTGCACCTGACCTATAAGGGTCAGTCCGCCGAGTGGAGCACGGATGGCAACGAAGGTCCGCTGCCCGATTTTGCTCCCGAGGAGCTGAAGGAGATCGAGGCTATGCTGCCTGCTCCTTTGACTGAGGGTGCTGCGTTGTCTGAGGCTGAAGCTGCAGCGTTCTTCGCTGACCTGCATGTGGGTGCTGAAGACGTATCGGATGTGAACGTCGAAGAGTTCGCTGGAGTCGTGTTCGACCCTAATGAGCCCTCCATCGAGATCGTCACCGAGCCAGCAGAGGCTGAGCCGGGGCAGTGCAAGGCGATCAGGGGCGACGGTACTCGATGCACGAATCATGCACGAGAGAAAAGCGAGTACTGCGGCGTACACGCCAAGCTCGAGAACGAGTCTTAAGTCGATTACGGGTGTCTGCCTGTGAGGGCAGACACCCGGGTTTTGTTGTTAGAAGTTTGGATACGCCCGGATGCGTGGTTTGACAGGACCGTAGGTGTTTGCTAAAGTGCGGGCTTGTGACTTCAAGCGTGACGTCTCTTCAGATGCCACGTGATGTGAACAGTGCGACGACGAACGAGGAGGGTGCTTTGCCCACCATCAACCAGCTGGTCCGCAAGGGCCGCAAAAATGTGTCAAAGAAGAGCGCGACTCCTGCTCTCAAGGGTAACCCGCAGAAGCGCGGAGTTTGCACGCGCGTCTACACAACTACCCCGAAAAAGCCGAACTCGGCATTGCGCAAGGTGGCCCGTGTACGTTTGGTGAACGGTATGGAGGTTACTGCCTATATACCTGGCATCGGACACAACCTGCAGGAGCACTCGATCGTGCTCGTGCGCGGCGGTCGCGTGAAGGATCTCCCAGGTGTGCGATACAAGGTCATCCGCGCTGCGCTTGACTGCGCTGGCGTCAACAACCGGGGTCAGGCTCGTTCGCGGTACGGCGTCAAGAAACCCAAGAAGTAGTAGTGAGCACTTAGTGTGAGTTCGTTGCCCAACTGGGCGACGAACCGCTCTTGTCAGTGGAGGAGAGGTAGTATGCCCAGGCGTGCAGCAGCGCAGCGTCGTGAGGTCCAGCCGGATGTTGTCTACAACAACCGGCTGGTCACTCAGCTTATCAACAAGGTGCTGCTTGATGGAAAGCGCTCAGTCTCGGAACGTATCGTGTATGACGCTTTCGCAGTTATCGAGCAGAAGACTTCGAATGACCCGCTCAGTGTCTTTAAGAAGGCCATGGATAACGTTCGTCCTACGCTTGAGGTTAAACCCAAGCGTGTCGGTGGTGCGACGTATCAGGTACCGATCGAGGTCAATTCGCGTCGCTCTACGACGCTCGCGATCCGCTGGATCGTCGGTTTTTCGCGCAAGCGCCGTGAGAAAACCATGGCCGAGCGCCTTGCAGGCGAGATCATGGATGCTGCAAACAGCGCAGGTTCCTCGGTTAAGAAGCGCGAAGATCTCTTCAAGATGGCTGAGTCTAACCGCGCGTTCAGCCACTACCGCTGGTAGTCGGCTCCTGTTGGTGAACGGCCCGGGTGCGAACCCGAGTGAAAGAAAAGGACTGCGATAAATGGCTCCAAAGCGATATCCACTTTCCATGACTCGCAACATCGGGATCATGGCGCATATCGATGCCGGTAAGACCACGACGACCGAGCGTATTCTGTTCTATACGGGCAGGACGCATAAGATCGGCGAGGTTCACGATGGCGCTGCAACGATGGACTGGATGGTTCAGGAGCAGGAACGAGGAATCACTATCACCTCGGCTGCTACTACCTGCGCCTGGAAAGACCATCGAATTCAAATCATAGACACGCCCGGACACGTTGACTTCACGGTTGAGGTCGAACGGTCCTTGCGGGTGCTTGACGGAGCGGTCGCAGTGTTTTGCGCCGTCGGTGGTGTGGAGCCGCAGTCTGAAACGGTATGGCGACAGGCGGACACCTATAATGTTCCGCGTATCGCTTACATCAATAAAATGGACCGCACCGGTGCCGATTTCTATAACGTCGTCAATATGATGAAGGATCGTCTCGGCACGAAGACCGTCTTGCTCCAGTTGCCCATCGGGTCCGAGGAAGATTTCACCGGTATCATCGATTTGGTTGAGATGAATGCGATTCACTTCAACGAGGATGATAAAGGCATCAACCCCACGGTGGGAGAGATTCCGGCCGAGTTGAAAGACGACGCGGAGCTATATCACCGGGAACTCGTCGAGGCCGCTGCTGACTTTGATGATGCGCTGATGGAGAAGTTCTTTGCTGACGACCCCATTACCGCTGAAGAGCTTAAGGCTGCGGTTCGAAAGGCGACCATCTCTTGCTCCGTAACGCCCGTTACCTGTGGTGCTTCGTTCAAGAACAAGGGCGTTCAGTCTTTGCTTGATGCGATTCTGGACTTCCTTCCCTCTCCGTTGGATATCCCTGCGGTCATCGGGCATGACATGGATACGGGCGAGGTTATTGAGCGTCCAGCGGATCCCGATGTGCCTTTTTCGGCGCTCGCATTCAAGGTCATGACCGACCCGTTCGTCGGTAAGCTGACCTACTTCCGCGTCTACTCTGGAACGCTCAATGCAGGCTCCTATATCGAGAACTCCACCAAGGGTCACAAAGAGCGTATCGGTCGCTTGCTCGAAATGCATGCTAACCATCGTGAAGACGTGGATTCAGTCTCAGCTGGCGACATCGTTGCCGCAGTCGGGCTGAAGAACACTACCACCGGTGATACTCTGTGCTCCGAGGATGATCCCATCATCCTCGAGTCCATGGTCTTCCCGGATCCGGTCATCGATATCGCCATCGAGCCCAAGACGAAGGCTGAGCAGGAGAAGCTCGGCACTGGCTTGGCTAAATTGGCTGAAGAGGATCCCACGTTCCGCGTCCATACGGACGAGGAGACAGGGCAGACGATTATCGCCGGTATGGGTGAGCTTCACCTTGAGGTAATCGTCGACCGTTTGCTTCGCGAGTTCAAAGTCGAAGCCAATGTCGGCAAGCCACAGGTGGCGTATCGTGAGACTGCGGGGCAGCCTACGATGGACATCGACGTCAAGTTTGCGAGACAGACCGGCGGCCGTGGTCAGTACGGTCATGTCGTCATCAACGTGATTCCACAGGAGCCAGGCGCCGGTTATGAGTTCGCCAACAAGATCGTTGGCGGCGTCATTCCCAAGGAGTACATCCCGTCGGTGGACAAGGGTATCCAGGAGGCCATCACTTCGGGTGTCCTCGCGGGCTACCCGGTCGTCGACATCAAAGTCGAGCTGGTCGACGGAAGCTATCATGAAGTCGACTCATCGGAGATGGCGTTCAAAATCGCTGGCTCGATGGCTGTGAAAGAGGCGCTGCGCAAGTCGCACCCGGTTATTCTTGAGCCTGTGATGTCGGTAGAAGTCACGACTCCTGAGGAGTTTATGGGCGACGTGATGGGCGATCTGTCCAGTCGTCGTGGACATATCGAGGGTATGGAGCCTCGGGGTAACGCGCAGATCGTGCGTGCCAAGGTGCCGCTCTCCAATATGTTCGGATACGCCACCGATCTGCGTTCGAGAACTCAGGGTCGCGCCGCGTATTCCATGCAGTTCAAGGCATATGAGCAAGTCCCCAAGAGTGTTGCAGAGGAAATCATCAGCAAGGTACAGGGCGAGGCATAAGCTAGCCTCCGCGGAAGACGGGACGAGAGAGTAACAATGGCCAAGAAAAAGTACGAGCGCACCAAGCCGCACATGAACATCGGCACCATCGGTCACGTCGACCACGGCAAGACCACGCTGACCGCAGCCATCACCAAGACGCTGGCCGAGAAGGG
>Ga0123339_10001659_pt1 | contig 15320 bp, 12 predicted proteins | sample lystaG_FD_89956 | JGI IMG/M metagenome (GOLD analysis project Ga0123339, IMG submission 89956) | Glacier valley bacterial and archeal communities from Borup Fiord, Nunavut, Canada, to study Microbial Dark Matter (Phase II) -... | ecosystem: Environmental > Aquatic > Freshwater > Ice > Glacier ... | reverse complement strand
TACTCCGTCCGCTACCCAACATAGCCGTTTCCGTCGCTGGCTGCCACGTTTCTCATTGCTTACGGGCCTGCTGCTGGTCGGTCTGAGCGGTTGCCGCACCTGTCCCATCGACGAGTGTCACATCCGCAAGGCGCACCTGCATTCCGGGGTGAAATACCGTGCCCGGCCCATCTGGAAAATGCAGTACCCGGCCATCGGTGAGCGCTACAAGGTCAGGAAAGAGGGCGATGGCAAGCGCAAGGCCAGCGACCACAGCCGGCCGTTGAAGTGAGTCATGGGCCTGCTGTTCACGATAATCTGGCTGACTGGGGCGTTGACGGCTGCTCATAGTCTCGCCCGTGGAATAGTAAGAAAACGACGGCTCAGGAAGCAGGGTATTCGCGTAACCGGAGTTGTGACTGGTCGTCGGGTAGAAAGGGGAGTTTTCTATCAATTACGCTTTCAGACCATCATGGGTCAATCGGTGGAAAAGTACAGTCCTGGTGGGCAATGGGGTGACCCGGAATACTTTATCGGGGATGAGGTGAGCTTCCGTTACGATGCCAACAAGCCTGATAATTTTGCGCTGGACCACGAACTGAGCAACGCTAATTTTTACCTGGAAGTGGGGATAACGCTTTTGTTTACGGGGATTATCGGGATTACGCTTCTGAACGTGAAGCATTTTATCAAGTAACGGTTCATTTACCTCATTTGGCTTTTTAACCGGGGTAGGATAGGAGTGAACCCCCGCGTCGAGGGGTGGACGAGGACGGGCATAAAGTGGCGTAAAAGCTAGGAAAAGCGGGTTTTTGGGCGTAACTTGCGCGGGCTTACGAGAACCTTGCCGGGGCCGGCCGTTCGGCTCTTCTCCGGTACTCTCATCCCACTACCCTCATCCCTAATCCAACAAAATGGCGGAAGGCGAAAGAATCATCCCGATTAACATCGAAGACGAGATGCGCGGCGCGTACATCGACTACTCGATGTCGGTTATCATCTCGCGGGCCTTGCCCGACGTGCGCGACGGCCTCAAGCCCGTCCACCGGCGGGTGCTCTACGGCATGAGCGAGCTGGGCGTGTCGTACTCGAAGAGCCACAAGAAGTCGGCCCGCATCGTGGGTGAGGTCCTGGGCAAGTACCACCCGCACGGCGACAGCAGCGTCTATGACACGATGGTGCGCATGGCCCAGGACTGGAGCCTGCGCTACCCGCTCGTGGATGGGCAGGGCAACTTCGGCTCGGTCGACGGCGACTCGCCGGCCGCCATGCGCTACACCGAAGCCCGGTTGAAGCGCCTGGCCGACGAGCTGCTCGGCGACCTCGACAAGGACACGGTGGACTTTCAGCCCAACTTCGACGACTCGCTCGAAGAGCCGAGCGTGCTGCCGGCCAAGTTCCCAAACCTGCTCGTGAACGGTACCTCCGGCATCGCCGTGGGCATGGCCACCAACATGGCCCCGCACAACCTGACGGAGTGCGTGAACGGCATCATTGCCTATCTAGACAAGCCGGATATTACCATCCCGGAGTTGATGGAGCACATTACGGCCCCGGACTTTCCGACGGGCGGTATTATTTATGGCTATGAGGGCGTGCGGCAGGCGATGGAGACGGGGCGGGGCCGGGTCGTGGTGCGGGCCAAGCACCATTTCGAGCCGCTGCCCAACGGCCGCGAGCAGATTGTCATCACCGAGATTCCCTACCAGGTCAACAAGGCATCGATGATTGAGCGCACGGCCGCGCTCATCAACGACAAGGACAACCCGCTCGAAGGCATCAGCGCCCTGCGCGACGAGAGTGACCGTGACGGCATGCGCATCGTGTATGAGTTGAAGAAGGATGCGCTGAATACGGTTGTGCTTAATAACTTATTCAAGCGGACGCAGCTGCAAAGCTCGTTCGGCGTGAACAACGTGGCCCTGGTCAAGGGTCGGCCGCTGACGCTCAACCTGCGCGACCTCATCGTGTACTTCGTCGAGCACCGGGCCGAAGTCATCGTGCGCCGGACGCGCTTCGAGCTGAGCGAGGCCCGCAAGCGGGCGCATATTCTTGAAGGCTTACTTATCGCGCTCGACCACTTGGACGAAGTCATCGGCCTCATTCGGGGCGCGCGCGACCCGGAGGTAGCCCGTGCCGGCCTCATCGAGCGCTTTGCCTTGAGCGAGGTGCAGGCCCGCGCCATCCTGGATATGCGCTTGCAGCGCCTCACGGGCCTGGAGCGCGATAAAATCGTGGCCGAGTACGAGGGCCTGATGCGCGAGATTGACCGGCTGAACGCCATTCTCGACTCGGATGCGCTGCAGCGCGAGCTGATAAAGACCGAGCTGCTGGAGATGCGCGAGCGCTACGGCGATGCCCGGCGCACGGAAATCAACCACGCGGGCGGCGATTTCTCGATGGAGGACATGATTGCCGACGAGGCGATGGTCATCACCGTGAGCCGCGAGGGCTACATCAAGCGCACGGGCCTCGACGAGTACCGCACCCAGAGCCGGGGCGGGGTGGGCGCGCGCGGTGTCGGCTCGAAGCAGGACGACTTTACGGAGCACCTGTTCGTGGCCACCACTCACGAGTACCTGCTCATCTTCACCGAGCAAGGGCGCTTGTTCTGGCTGCGGGCCTACGAAGTGCCCGAAACGGCCAAGACGAGCAAGGGCACCCCGCTGCAAAACCTGATTGACAAGCCCAAAGAGGATGCCGTGCGGGCCGTGCTCAACGTGCGCAACCTGCGCTCGCCCGACTACCTGGAAAACACGTTCCTGCTCTTCTGCACCGAGCAGGGCACGGTTAAGAAGACCCCGCTCGTGGCGTATTCGCGGCCCCGGGCGGCGGGCATCAACGCCATCACCATCAACGAGGGCGACCGCCTGCTCGACGTGCAGCTGCTCAGCGGCGACTCGGAAGTGGTGCTGGCGCTGCGCTCGGGCCGGGCGGTGCGCTTCGCTGAGACCAAGGTGCGGCCGATGGGCCGGGCGGCGGCCGGGGTACGTGGCATCCGGTTGGGCGACGAGGCCGGCGACCGGGTAGTGGGGATGGTCTGCATCGCCGACCCGACCAAGGAGCTGCTCGTGGTGAGTGAGCACGGCTACGGCAAGCGCTCGGCCCTGGACGAATACCGCGTCACGAACCGCGGTGGCAAGGGAGTCCGGGCGATGATGCTGACCCCGAAAACGGGTAAGCTCGTCAGCATTCAGGCCGTCACTGATGCCGATGACCTGATGATAATCAACCGCTCGGGCCTGACCATCCGCCTGAGCATGAGCGAGCTGCGGACGATTGGCCGCGCTACGCAGGGCGTACGTTTGTTCAAAGTCGCGGCTAACGACGAGATTTCGTCGGTGGCCCGCGTCGCGGCTGTCGTGGAGGAGTTGGTCGCCGACGAAACCGGCGCTGAGCTTGTGGGGCAGGACGAAGCCGTCACGTCGGTCGAACTGTTGGCTGGGAGTGGGAGTGGGAGTGGGAGTGGGAGTGCTGGTGAGAGTGGGAGCGAGGACGCGTCTCCCGCGACCACTGACAGCCCCGACTTATCTAACTAGCGCGCTGAGTCACGCGCGGCTCGGGCTGGTTCCTGGTCTGGTGCGATGAATTTGAAATCACCCAAAAAAGACGGTCTGCCAGTGGCGGACCGTCTTTTTTGGTGGGTGGGGGAGTGGTATCGGTGGCCGCGTGGCGGCGATAACCAAGCAGCGCGCGCCTAGTAAACGCGCTGGCTGGTGCCGTGGGTGCTGGAGAACTGGCTGGCGCGCAACCGGGCATCCGGTAGTGCGTAAGCCCGACTGAATCTGTCCGACCCGTGGCCATCTGCTAGTTCTTAGTCCTAGTGTCGCTAAGCGGCGCCCGCGTAGTTTTGTCGGGGTATCATTTTTTACTTTGTTTGCATTTGTCATGAAGAAACAAGTTTTGCGAGCGGCCACGGCAGCCGCTTTTGGTTTGTCCGTTGGGGCGTTTACATCCGCGTCGGCCCAGCAATCGGCCGTTACGAACGCGCTGCTGAGCCAGAAAGCCGGGCAGCTGGATAAGGCGCTGGCCAGCATCAACGAGGCGATTGTCAATGAAAAAACCAAGGACAAGGCCAAGACCTGGTTTACGCGCGGCGATATCTACTACCAGCTGCTCGACACGAGCATGGTCGGCAAGAAGCTCTTTGGAAAGTACGCCAAAGCGCTGCCAGCGGGCGAGGCCCAGCAAAAGGCGATTGAGTCCTTCCAGAAGGCGCTCGCGCTCGATGGGCCAACGGGTGAGTTTGGCAAGCAGACCCCGGACCGGCTGAAGAACCTCTACATCATGGCCCTGAACGCGGGCGTATCGGGTTATCAGGCCAAAAATTACGATAAGGCCGTGGCTGGTTTCCGGCAGGCCGCGCTCATCAACCCCCAGGATACGACGGCGCTTCTCTACAGCGCGTTTTCGCAGGACGCGAAGCAGGATTTGGCCGGGGCCAAAGCCAGCTACACGCAGCTCTTGGGCCTGGACGCGTACAAGGCCAAGCCCGCGCCGGTGGCAGTTTATTCGCGGCTGCTGCAAATCGCGCGCGATGAGAAAAATACGGCCGAAGCGCAGCAGATAGTGCGGCGAGCCCTGGTGGCGTACCCCGCTAATAAGACGTTTCTTATCGAGGACCTGAACCTGGCTATGGCGGCTGGCGGCGGGGCACCGGCGCTGGAGAAACTCAACAAAACCATCGCGGCCGACCCCAACAACGCGAATCTGTACGCGGTACGCGGCTCGTTTTACGACATTCAGGTGAAGTCTGCCTCTACGCCGGCCGACAAGCAGGCGAAAGCGGACCTGGCCGTGGCCGATTACCGCAAAGCCGTGGAGCTGGACCCGAAGAATTTCGATGCGCAGTATAACCTGGGAGTTTTTGAGTTCAACCAGGCCGCCGCGCTTTACACGAAAACGAGCAAGATGGACTTGAAAACGTACCAGGTCAAGGGTAAAGCCATTGAGGCGGAGGCCCGGAAGCATTTCGAAACGGCCGCGCAGTATCTGGAGAAGGCTTTGAGTTTGCAGACGGGCGACCAGGCTTCGATTAATGCGCTGTCGAAAATTTATTCCCGACTGAACCGGCCGGCTGACTTGGCGCGGATTAATGCGATGAAGAAGTAAAGAGTGTTGCAGCTGAGAGGTTACGCCGCTAAAAAGCCTTCGACTTACGCAGTCGGAGGCTTTTTTGGTAGGTCGAGCGTAGCCGGGTCCGGGTAATCGAGGTAGTCGAAGAAGCGGGAGTAGGGAGGAAGTTGTCTTGCCTGAGGTCAGGCAGGCGAATCGGCTGGTTCAACAAGTCTAATTTAACATAATATAAATTATAAGACTGTTCTTTCTGATTTTTCCCGTAGCCGGTGTAACCGGGTTCGCGCGTTGTACGCTCCCATTCCAAGCTGGCTAATTGGACGTTTCAACAAACAATGATTGGACGTTTCAACAAAGTAAGAATTTGTTTTCCGTCGGACCTTTGTAGCGTACCTGCTAAACGATACCATGATGAAAAGCTTGGAAACTGTATTGGTAACGGGCGGCACCGGCTTTGTAGGCGCGCGCTGCATCCTAGCCTTGTTGCACCAGGGCTACCGCGTCAGGACCACGCTGCGCGCTCTGACCAGCCAAGCCAGCGTCATAGAAGCGTTGCGAACCGGCGGCAGTACGTCGGGCGACCAGCTGGAATTTGTGGAAGCGGACCTGACCAGCGATGAGAACTGGGACACCGCCTTGCATGGCTGCACCTACGTGCTGCACGTGGCCTCGCCCGTTTTCTTTGCTACTCCCACCGACGAAAGCGCCCACTTCAAGCTTGCCGTGGAAGGTTCGCGGCGAGTGTTAAAAGCCGCCCGCGATGCCGGCGTGAAGCGGGTGGTGCTCACGTCCAGCTTTGGGGCCGTGGGCTTTAGCCACACCGACCGTACCACCGAAACGTCGGAGGTGGACTGGACCGACCCACAGCTGAAAGGCTTATCGACGTATGAAAAATCCAAGGGCTTGGCCGAGCGGGCTGCCTGGGAATTTATCAAAAACGAAGGCGGCGGTCTCGAACTAAGTGTTATTAATCCGGTGGCCATCCTGGGGCCGTCCCTGAGCAGCCACACGTCCGGCAGCTTCGACATTATCCGTCACCTACTAGACGGCTCGCTAAAGGCGGTGCCAAACATTCCGCTGAACGTAGTGGATGTGCGCGACGTAGCCGATTTGCACGTGCGGGCCATGACCAATCCGACGGCCAACGGGCAGCGTTTCATCGCTTCAGCCGACGGGCAGATTTCGATGCCCGAAATCGCGCGGCTCCTCAAGCAAAAGCTGCCCCAAGTGGCCGACAAGGTGGCGACGAAAACGGTGCCCGATTGGGTGGTCCGGCTCGCTTCGTTGTTTAATGCGCAAGCTAAAACGGGGGCCATGTTTTTGCGGGTAAACCGTCGGGTCAGTAATGCCAAAGCCAAGCAGCTGCTAGATTGGAAGCCGATGGCCACCAATGAGCAGGCAATTTTGGCCGCTGCGGAAAGTTTGCTTCTTTACTGGAAGGCGCCGTTGCCAGGCATGACGAAGAAATGGACCAGATTACCAAGCTGAGCGGTGCCGGGCATCCCGCGCCGCGAACCCGGCTGCGAATCTCGCCGGAGCAATTCGTGCCCGACCACTTGTTTTTGTACCTGCTGGCGGGCGAGCTGCGAGTCTAATTCAATGGTTCACTATCGTCGGGCACGGACCTCGAAACTGCTCCAGATGCTAACGTGACTGATGAATCATGCTTGTACTCCTGCCCTGCCCTATCTTTATTCCGGTTGAATGCTTCAGTCAAATCAATGTAAATAGTAAGTATAAAAACAAGCTGGGTAATAAAACAAAGTAGGTAATACTTTGGTATAAGCTATAGATTAGTATAAGGTATAAAAAAGTCCAAAATAAGATATAATTTTTGGACTTTTTTATACCTTATACTACTAACTCCTGACCTTGCCTGGACGCTATTTTATACTACCATGCCCAAACTTATAGACTATCCTCGCACCAGCTACACGGGAGCCTGGGAAGTGGCCGAAATCGTTGATGACACAGGCGGTAAATGCGCGCTGGAAACGTGCGCCCGCAAACTCAATCGCAAGGTAAGCGGCTCGTTCAAGGCCATCGTAGGGTCAGCGGTGAAATTTGGACTACTCACCAGCAAACGCGAGCTACTGGCAACCACTACCCTGTTTCGACGCATCAAACATGCGTACGATAAGCAGGAAGAACTACTGTTTCACCGGGAAGCTTTCCTGACTCCTCCACTCTTCTCACAGCTGTGCCGCAAATTTCGAGGTCGCGAACTGCCCGTAGCTATGCTCGATGTACTACTCATTCGCGAGTTTGAAGTAGAGGAGATAAACGCTCAAAACGTGGCCAAAGCCTTCGTAGATGGTGCCCGCATGGTAAACCTGCTGGATGAGCACCACATCGTGGCCGACATCGACCAACTAGCGGCTCAACAGCCACCCCGACGCGAATTGGCCAGCCCTGGCTTACCCGACAACTCGTTCCGGCAACCGGTAACATCGACTTTGAAAGCGCCAGGAGACAACGACAACGGTGAGCAGCTACCTGCTCGCCGGGTTGAGAGACCTCAAGCACCAAATACAACCCTCTTGGGCATCTTAGACGCGACGGACACAAACAGTCGAAAAGAAACCAAGATTCTATCAGCTTCCCACCCGCCACAACAACGAGACCTATCGGCAAATCCACCCACCCCACCGGATGCGGTAGCTAATCTATTCGATTTACCAACCAATCCAACTCAGCGCACTATCAGCCAAAGCGACGAGCGCTACACGACTTTTCCTGGCCCAAACAATCCGATTGCCCCCGCAAAGCCCGGGGCGCTAACAACGCTCAACTCAACGACCAAACCTTCGCCTGTCGCACCGGGAGCATCCGCCCTGGCTCCACCCACCGACCATTCCGCTGCTAACCCGGACCAACTCATTTTCCGAATCCAGCTTCAAGGGCCGGGGCTGAACACGCAGCTTGAGATAGTAGATGTCGAAGACCTGATATTAGTACGGGGACTGCTGAATAAGATAGAGCGGCGACTTAGTCAATAGCCTGACTTGTAAGCTTACCTAGAGCTATAAAATAATTATGTTAAACCAACTACTGGTTTTTACTCTGGCAGAGGACGACGGTTTCCCGCCGCGATAAGCTGGTGACGCTGCCGCAGCACGAGCAACACCTCCGTCAGCGAAGAGCCGCTCACGCGGAGCAGCAGCAGCAGGTGATAAACCAAATCCGCCGCCTCACCGACCAAACCCTCCCGACGACCCAAGAGCGCCTCGATAACCGTTTCAACGGCCTCCTCCCCTACTTTTTGCGCGATACGGGCCAAGCCCTTTTCTAACAACCGCACCGTATAAGACCCCGGGGCCTGAGCGGGGTCCAACTGACGTTGGGCGATGAGTTGGTCCAACTCAGTTAAAAAGCTTACCAGCGGCACGGGGCTCGAAGCCGACCAGTTGGCCACCGGTTCCGAATCAGCAGCAACTACGCCGGCCGGTATCGCTGATTCGGCTGCAGCCTTAATCGCCGTGGGCAAGCTCCCCACCCCCACTTGCTCGAAGCAGCTGGTCGTGCCGCGGTGACAGGTCGGGCCGGCCGGCTCTACCAGCAGCAAGAGGGCATCCGCGTCGCAGTCGGGATGAGCACTGACGAGGCGCAAATAGTGCCCACTGGTTTCGCCTTTGGTCCAGAGCCGCTGTTTGGAGCGCGAGTAAAACGTCACCCGCCCCTGCGACTGAGTTTGGGCCCAGGCTTCAGCATTGAGGTAACCGAGCATCAGCACCTGCCCCGTCAGCGCGTCCTGCACGACAGCGGGGATGAGCTGTTCAGGCATTTTGGCAAAGTCTAGCTCCATGGGATGAATAAAGTAATGAAGGATAACAAAAATCAACTGACGAGGCGCATGGGAATACCAGCCGCGAGCAGGTAATCCTTGAGTTGAGCCACGGTTAGCTCACCGAAATGGAAGACGCTGGCGGCCAGCGCGGCATCGGCTCCACCGGGAGCCAGCACGTCCCGGAAGTGCGCGGCCGCCCCCGCCCCGCCCGAGGCGACGACGGGCACGGCTACGGCCGCCGCTACGGCCCGCGTCAGGTCCAGCGCATAACCGTCGCGGGTGCCGTCGTGGCTCATGGACGTGAGCAGAATCTCGCCCGCGCCCCGCTCAACTGCTTCCCCACACCACGCCACGGCTTCGCGGCCCGCTGGCTGCCGGCCCCCATGCGTATAAACCTGCCACGCGCCCGCTCCGGTCACGGCTACCTTATCGGAGCCAGGCGATTCACCTGCTTCACCTGAACCAACCCCTACTCCAGCCGACGGCACAAAACGGGTTTCCTCCCGCGCGTCCACGGCCACCACGATGCACTGGGAACCGAAGCGTCGGGCCAGGTCGGTAATCAAGTCCGGGGTCCGCAAGACCGACGAGTTCAGGCTCACCTTGTCGGCTCCGTTGAGCAGCAGGGCTTCGACATCGGCCACGGCCCCGATGCCCCCGCCCACGGTGAAGGGAATGTTGACTTCGCGCGCCACCCGCCGCACCAGCTCAAGCAGCGTGCGACGCTTTTCGACCGTGGCCGTGATGTCGAGCAACACCAGCTCGTCCACGCCCTGCTCGGCGTAACGAGCGGCCAGCGCCACCGGGTCGCCGGCATCGCGCAGCCGCACGAAGTTAGTGCCCTTAACGGTGCGGCCGTCCTGCACGTCGAGGCAGGCAATGAGTCGTCGGGTAAGCATGAGATGGAAGCGAGATGGTTAGTACCGGCACCCCGGCCAGACTGGAAGTTGGGGGCGACGGCGTGAAATCAGTAGGTACGCCGCTTTAAGTGCTTCCGGAGGAAAGTGCCTCAGCGGGCCAGCTCGGCACGCAATGCTTCTTCGCTGATAGTCCCCTCGTAGAGTGCTTTGCCCACGATGGCCCCCGTTAAACCCAACTCCCGCAACGCGGCCAGGTCGCCAACGGTCGTCACGCCACCGCTGGCCACCAGCTGGAGAGCCGGAAACTGCCGGAGCAGCTTCGAGTAGGTGTCCAGGGACGGCCCGCTGAGCTGCCCGTCGCGGGTGACATCGGTGCACACAAAGGTAGTCGCGCCCGCCGCCAGATACGCCGCCACGAAACCGAACAAGGGCTGGGCCGACTGTTCGGCCCAGGCATTGACGGCAATGTAGTCGCCCTGGAAATCCGCTCCAATCAGCATGCGCCCGGCCCCGAAGCGCGCCAGCCACTCCCCCACCAAAGCCGGCTCGCGCACGGCAATGCTGCCGGCCGTAAGCTGAGCCGCCCCGGCCGCGAAAGCCGCTTCGGCCGCCGCCGTGGACTGAATGCCCCCGCCGTAGTCGATGCGCAGACTAGTGTGCCGGGCCAAACGCTCCAACACGGCCAGCTGCCGTGGTTCGCGGGCACGCGCCCCATCCAGGTCCACCAGGTGCAGGCACGTCGCCCCGAGCTGCTCGAAGTACTGGGCCTGGGCCAACGGGTCTCGACTGTACGTGGTCTGACGGGCGAAATCGCCCCCCGTCAGACGGACGCACGCGCCGTCAATTAAGTCAATGGCCGGAATCAGCTGCATAGGATAAGTGGAGGAGACAGCGGGAAAAACTGAGGGATGACCATTTGTTAAAAGCACTCGTTATTTATTCAATCGAGTCCGGACCGGAGGCGACTTATGCTACTATTCGAGAAGGCCCTCGGTCAGAAAATTGCGCAGGATGCGCTCACCCACCGGGCCGCTTTTCTCCACGTGAAACTGTAGCCCATAGAAGTTGCGGTACCGCACCCCGGCGCTGAACGGCATCGCAGCCGGATACTGAGCCTGGGCAATGGTGTAGTCCCCTACCGGCGCGTAAAAGCTATGCACGAAGTACACGTAATCGGCGGCGGCGGCACCGCTGGACAACGACTCACTATTAACCGCGTGGGCGACCAGCTCAGCCGCCGACGGACCAGACTGCTCACCTCGTATTCCCGCGAACAGTGGCCCGCGCAGCTCGTGCAGGCTGTTCCAGCCCATGTGCGGCACTTTATCGTTCGCCGCAACGGGCGCGAACCGTACTACGTCGAAAGGCAACAAACCCAGCAGCGGCGTACCCCCGGCCGGTCCCTCGGCGCTGTGACGACCCAGCAGCTGCATGCCCAGACAGATGCCCAGAAAGGGTTGGCGCAACGTCGGCAACAGCGCGTCCAGGCCCGCCGCCCGCAAGGCCCGCATGGCCGAGCTAGCCTCGCCCTCGCCCGGAAACAGCACCCGGTCGGCGCGCCGAATCTCGTCCGCGTCGCTCGTCAGCACGGCGTTGTGTACGCCCAGCCGCTGCAAGGCAAACAGTACCGACTGCACGTTGCCGCCCTGATAATCGATAACGGCAATGTTCATTTTACAACATTTGGTTAATGTTTATCTCAGCAATTATTACTCAAATGAGTATATACCTCAGCGGAGTGAATAGGAGAGTTAAGCTTAAAGTATTCCCTTCGTGCTCGGAATGACGGCCTGCCCGGCCGGGTCACGCGCTACGGCCAGCTTGATGGCTTTGGCTACGGCTTTGAAGATGGCTTCGATTTTATGGTGCTCGTTGTCGCCCTCGCACTTGATGTTAAGGTTGCAGCGGGCGGCATCCGAAAAACTTTTGAAAAAGTGGTAGAACAGCTCGGTCGGCACGTCCCCCACCCGCTCGCGCCGGAACTCGGCGGCCCACACCAGCCAGGGTCGCCCCGAAAAGTCCACCGCCGCCTGCGCCAGCGCGTCGTCCATGGGCAGCAGAAAACCGTAGCGGTTCACGCCCCGCTTGTCGCCCAGCGCTTCGGCGAAAGCCTGGCCCAGGGCCAGGGCCGTGTCCTCGACGGTGTGGTGTTCGTCGATGTGCAGGTCGCCTTCGGTACTCACGCGCAAGTCGCAGCCGCTGTGCTTACCCAACTGGTCGAGCATATGGTCGAAAAAACCCAGCCCGGTCTGGCAGTCGGTCTGGCCGGTACCGTCGAGGCTCAACTCGATTTCGATGCGCGTCTCGTTCGTCGCGCGCCGCACCAGGGCGCGGCGCGGCGGGCGACGCAGGTGTTCGAGCACGGCCGCCCAGGAATCAGTTTGCAAATCAATTGGCGGCGCGGCCCACTCGTCGCGCGGCATCGGGTGCAGCAGGATGGCCCGGCAGCCCAGGTTTTGGGCCAGCTCGACGTCGGTGAGCCGGTCGCCGACGACGTAGGAGCCGGCCAGGTCGTAGCCGCTGTTCGGGTCGAGGTAGCGGGTGAGCAGGCCCGTGGCCGGCTTACGGGTCAGGGCCGGGTCGTGGGCGAAGCTGCGGTCGATGAGCACCTCGGCAAACTCGACCCCCTCCCCCGCCAGGATGGCCAGCATCTTGTTTTGGAACGGCCAGAACGTGGCTTCGGGGAAGCTCGCCGTGCCCAACCCATCCTGGTTAGTGACCAGCACCAGCTCGTAAACACCCTCACGGGCGAGCGCGGCCAGCGCCGTTATCGCCCCCGGCACGAAATCAAACTTGTCCCAGGCATCCACCTGGTAATCAGTCGGCGGCTCGACCAGGATGGTGCCATCGCGGTCGATAAACAAAGCTTTCTTCATACGGTAAGAGAAAGACCGGTAGGGGAAACCTCACGAGTTGCAGCGGTCGTGGGGGCCGACTCAAACGTGGCGAGCGCGGCCAGCAGCAGTTCATTCTCGGCCTCGGTGCCCACCGTCAGGCGCAGGCAGCCGGCGCAGCCAGCTTGCGTGGTACGGTTGCGTACCACGATGCCGCGCGTGAGCAGGTGCTCATACACGGCCGTCGCGTCGGGCCGGAAGCGCACGAGCAAAAAGTTGGTGTCCGACGGGAACACCCGCTCGACCAGCGCCAATTGGCTCAGCGCGGCGGCCAGCAGCTGCCGGCTCGCCACCAGCTGCTCACGCAGGGCGGCGAAGCGCGGCTGGTCGGCCAGCGCGGTCAGGGCGTGGCGCTGGGTAGTTTCGGAAATATTGTAGGGCGGCTTGATTTTATTGAGGTAACCGATAAGCTCCGCGCTGGCGAAAGCCATACCCAGGCGCAGGGCGGCCAGGCCCCAGGCTTTGGAGAACGTTTGCAGCACGACCAGGTTGGGGAATTCCGCCAAACGAGTTGTCCAGCTCGGCGTGGCCGCGAAATCGGCGTAGGCTTCGTCCAGCACCACTAAGCCCCGGAACGTGCGCAAGACCCGCTCAATGGCTGCGGAAACGAGCAGGTTGCCGCTCGGGTTATTCGGCGAGCACAGAAACACGAGCCGGGCCGCCGACTGCCCGATGCGGGTCAGCCCGGCCTCGTCGAGCTGAAAGTCGGCCGTGAGCGGGACCCGCTCCACCGCCACGTCATTAAGGTTAGCGGCCACTTCGTACATGCCGTAGGTCGGGGGCACGAGCAGCACGCTGTCTTGCCCCGGCCGGCAGCTCAGGCGCACGAGCAGGTCAATGGCTTCGTCGGAGCCGTTGCCGAGGAAGATTTGCGATGACTCCAGGCCCTTGAGCGGGGCCAGGGCGGCTTTCACCGCCCGCTGGTGCGGGTCGGGGTAGCGGTTGAAAGCCACCGGGCCGGCGCTGCCCAGGCTGTTTTCGTTGGCATCGAGCATGACCTGGGCCGCGCCCGTGAACTCGTCGCGCGCCGACGAGTACGGCCGCATGGCCCGGATGTTGGGGCGAATAAGCGTTTCTAAATCAAACATATTACTGGCTGATAGCGCGTGGCTGTTGGCTAATGACCTTCCGGCAAGCCGGCTTTACTTTTTTCAACTTCCCGTTAAACCCGCGCGGCACTACGCGCTAAAGCCGATTCCGCATGCTCCCCGCTCAGCTCCCGCCGGACGCTGACCGCCCGCGCGTGAGCACGCAGGCCCTCGGCTTCCGCCATCGCCTCGACGGTGGGGGCCAACGCGGCCAAGCCGGCGGGGGTGAGCTGCTGAAACGTGATTTTCTTGTAGAACGAGTCGAGCGAGACCCCGCTGTAGGCGCGGGCGTAACCACTCGTGGGCAGCGTGTGGTTGGTGCCCGAGGCGTAGTCGCCCACGGCCTCGGGCGTGTAGTGACCCATGAATACGGAGCCGGCATTGATGACCCCGCTGGCGTACGCGGCCGGGTCGGCGACGGCCAGAATCAGGTGCTCCGGGGCGTACTGGTTGCTGAAAGCAAGCATCCGGGCCGCGTCGGGCAGCAGCAGGGCGCGGCTCTCAACGAGCGCCTGCCGGGCCACATCGGCGCGGGGTAAGCTGTCTAGCTGTCGGGCAACTTCGGCCTGCACGTCCACGAGCAGCCGCTCGGAGTCGGTCAGCAGGATGACCTGCGAGTCGGGACCGTGCTCGGCTTGCGAGAGCAGGTCGGCGGCCACGAAGGCAGCATTCGCCGAGGCGTCGGCGATGACGAGCACCTCGCTGGGGCCGGCGGGCATGTCGATAGCCACCCCGCGCTGGGCGGCCAGCTGCTTGGCGGCGGTCACGTAGCGGTTGCCAGGGCCGAAAATCTTGTCCACGGCCGGCACCGAAGCCGTGCCCACCGTCAGGGCCGCTACGGCTTGCGCGCCGCCGGCCTTGATGATGGTCGTCAGCCCCAGCTCACGGGCGGCGAACAGGATGGCCGGCGCGACGAGGCCCGTGCCCCGGCCGGGGGGCGTGCAGACCACAATCTGGCGGCAGCCGGCCAGCCGGGCCGGCGCGCCGAGCATGAGCAAGGTCGAAAACAACGGGGCCGAGCCGCCCGGCACGTACAAACCCACCCGCTCGACGGGCACGGCCCGCCGCCAGCAGCGCACGCCCGGCATGGTTTCGACCTCCGCTTCCTGGGCCGGCGGCCGCTGGGCGGCGTGAAAGGCTTCGATGTTGAACAACGCCCGCCGAATGGCGGTCTGCAGCGCGGGCGGCACCTGGGCGGCCCCGGCCGCTAGTTCCTCGGCGCTTACCCGCAGGTTCGTCAGGCCGGGTGCACCGTCCAGCTCGGCCGCGTAGGCGAGCAGGGCGGCATCACCCCGGCGGGTCACGTCGTCGAAAATAGCGGCCGCGCGCGTCAGCACCTCACTCTGGGTGTCGGCCAGCGAGCGGCGCTGCAGCGCGGGCCAGGTAGTAGGGTCGGGGTAACGAAAGACTTGCATGGTTTTTTTAGTATTTAGGGACGTTGTCCTGCAGCGCGCGGCGAAGCATCTCGCGTGGCGCAGTAAACTCAACTGTTACCAAAAATTTAGATGATAAATATAGAAGTTACGCAGTTGGTCGAGCCAAGTAAATTGGAGCATGAATAAGCCCAAAGTTGCCGCGGAGGAATACATTCAGTTTTTGGTCGCCAGCCCGGTGGCGGTGAGCGGCACGGAAGCCG
>Ga0123339_10001657_pt1 | contig 15325 bp, 12 predicted proteins | sample lystaG_FD_89956 | JGI IMG/M metagenome (GOLD analysis project Ga0123339, IMG submission 89956) | Glacier valley bacterial and archeal communities from Borup Fiord, Nunavut, Canada, to study Microbial Dark Matter (Phase II) -... | ecosystem: Environmental > Aquatic > Freshwater > Ice > Glacier ... | reverse complement strand
TAATCAGAATACATAAAATGATCACGCATCCGGGTATCAATAATTTCGTTCGACACCAGATACCCTTCTTCATTGTCGGTAATGGCGCTCATTACTTTTATCAGCGTACCTACTTCTTTTTCAGAAAATACATTTTTCTTAATCTGCCGTTTATTCTTGGCAATAATGCTGTTGGCAGCGTCCACGATGGTTTGGGTCGACCTGTAATTGCGTTCAAGCTTATAAACCTGGTGTTCAGGATAATCTTTCTGGAAGTTCAGTATATTTTCGATGCGCGCTCCCCGGAACGAATAAATACTCTGGGCATCATCGCCTACTACGCAGATGTTCTTGTGGAGCTCCGCCAGCTTTTTTATGATCATATACTGGGAATGATTCGTATCCTGGTACTCGTCAACCAGGATGTATTTGAAAATGCCCTGGTATTTGGCCAATATGTCAGGATGGTTCCTGAACAGCACATTGGTTTTCATCAGCAAGTCATCAAAATCCATGGCCCCGGCTAAAAAACAGCGCTTGGTATATTCCTTATAAATTACACTTATCAGGGGCATTTTGATACTTTGGTCATACTCTGTGGTTTCGGCCATCGTGGCATACATTTCCGAAGAAACAAGGTTATTTTTTGCAGCCGAAATACGCCCCGCCACAACATTGGGCTTATAGGCTTTATCGTCGAGTTTTAAATCTTTGATGATGCTCTTTATCAGGCTCTTGGAATCCGAAGAATCATAGATGGTGAAGGTGGAAGGATAGCCAAGGGTTTGAGATTCAGTTCTTAATATACGGGCAAAGATGGCATGAAAAGTTCCCATCCACAGATACCGGGCCGTATTAGGTCCCACCGTTTCAGAAATACGTTTTTTCATTTCCTTGGCCGCCTTGTTGGTAAAAGTAAGGGCCAGAACTGATCCGGGCCTTACCCCGCTTTTCAGTAAATGAGTAATCCGGTAGGTTAAAACCCTCGTCTTTCCTGATCCTGCACCAGCAATGATCAGTGAGGCACCGTTGAAATTTTCAACCGCTAGCCGCTGAGGCTCATTCAATTCGTCTAAATAATTCTGCACTTTGCTGTGTTCTAAATTGACATCAAAAATAAAATTGTTTCTCCAATTTTTTAACGGCGTAAAGGTAAGTAGTTTTCATCAATATTGTCATAGACTAAGTCAGATGATAAATTTTAAGTGGTATAAGTTTACCAAAAAACAGTTAAAAATCATAATCTGTTCATAGTATCAAACCACATAGATAACTGGTGTCATGTCAATGCTAATATGTTGCAGCGTGCGTCAGCAATGTCCTAATCCAGCATAACCAACATTCAGCGCGTCATTGCGAGTTACGAAGCAATCTGTAAATTTTGTATTTGATGTGGGATTGCTTCGTGCCTCGCAATGACGCGCTGAATATGATTTTTGACGACCTTAAATGACCTTGCGACATATTATCCTTGACACGTTACTGGAATATATGTGTAATCCAATTCTAATTAACCTGAGTTCGATGGTTTATCCAGAACACCTTTAGCGGTCATTCTTTCTTTATTGCTTGTGCACCTTTTTCTTAACTCTGTCCTACCTCTATTTTATCTCTGTTTTGTATATTTCAAATATAAAATGAATCAAATACTAATATAATACAAATAAATACGAATAATATACGTATTATATTAGTATTTGATACGAAATATATACGAATTATACAAAAAAGAGATAAAATAGAAGTTAGACAGAGGTAAAATACATGTAAAAGGAATTACCAAGATCAAATCAATTTTAAAAGGCTTAGAAATTGGATTTCGTATCTGCCATATTTAAAGTTGGAATAGAAAAAAAAGTTAAATGATCAGGAAGGAGAGGAAGATATAAACCTTTAGTAAAATCCCAATATAGGTCACGGCAGTTTATTTTCAATCCGAACGATCTTATATGTGTCTTTAAGACACTCCTGGCATTATCTAAAATAATTTTCAAGAAGTAATCTACTTAACAGGTATTCGTATTTTTCTATGTGAACTATGTATCTGTGTGTTTATTTTTCATCCTCTGCACCTTTATAGAGAGGTAGTTTTGGAAAATTTACACCACTATAAAAGATAAATCAATATTTAGCGTTAATATTGTAAATTCTTAAAGTAAATAGAAGAATGAAGATTCAAAGTTTAGTTGCCGGATTGATTGGTTTGATTGTTTGTGTACTGGCGCCGTCACTGGGTTTGGCCCAGATTTCGTCCAATGCCAAGGGTGCAGTGCCAACGGAGTATTCAAGCGGGAATCAGGATAGCATTTATGTATTTTGCGGCCAAAAGGGAGAGATCAATGCTTCATTAACTGCAACTTCTCCAAATGCAGAACTGGCTACCTTTGAATGGCAAAAATACAATGCACTGACTAGAACTTTTGATTTTTTCAGCAGTGACGTGTCAGGAAGTACAACATCAACTATTTCAACCCTGCAGGATGGCGCTTACCGGGTAAATATTACCCCCACCGGAGGAACAGTAACCACCTACACCGCGTGGGTATTTAACAATTACATAACAACAACGGCCGCTATTACGAATTCTGACTGTAATTCATTTACCCTTGTAGGAACTTCTGATACACCAATCTTGACATACGTCGATCTGCCCACTGGAACTTCCAGGACTGTGAATAAAGGAATTCTGGTAAATTGGACTGCAGATAATGAATCGGTAAATACGTTTCTAACTACCCAGATTTTCGACCCGCCTACAAAAGATACAGACTATACTTTAACGGTTTCCGACCGATTTGGCTGTCTTTCCAGGTCAGTTGTAAGTTATATTTCAATCGTGACCAAGGCTTCTTTTACTTATGCTCCGGAAGTACAGGCAGGAGTTCCTTCTGGAAAAATTGAAGCTCCATTGAGTGTAGTTTTTACCAGTACTTCGGATAATGCTGATCAAGATAAATTCCAATGGTTTATTTACAAAGATAGGGAGCAGATCATTAGGGAATCACAGGCAAATCCGAGTGCAGTCATTGACAGTTTCCTGATACATACATTTACCAGTAACTCCATCTATAAATATGTTTTTGAGAATACTGGAAGTTACAATGTTAAGCTGGTTTCACAAAAGGTGTCTGAATTTAATACTTGTTACGATACGGTTTGGCTACCCAAGTTGAGTCCCATTGTCATTGATACATCATTTATTGAGGCGCCCAATTTTTTTACCCCCAATGGAGATGAGGCTAATCCAGAATTTGTGGTCAGGTTTTTTTCAATGAAATCCGTAAAGATATCCATTTTTAACCGTTGGGGAAAAATGGTGCATGTATATGAAAATAACAATGTACAGGGATTTGGTGCCACCGAGGCATCTGATCCTAAATCGGTATGGGATGGTAAAGTTGGAGGCAAGGTGGCTACTCCGGGCGTTTATTATTACGTGGTGGAAGGAAAGGGTCGAGACGATAAAAGACGCAAGACAAATGGGTTTGTCCATCTTTTCAGGGATAAATAGAACCATGGCTAAGTTGTTCATCATCTATAATTCAAATCCCATCTCAATGTTTAGTTAGTCATGCTCTTTAACTCGATAGAATTTGTTCTCTTTTTTCCGATTGTATTAATCCTGTATTGGGGTATTTTTAACAGGGTTTCGCTTAACTTTCGTAATTTATTTCTGCTGTCAGCAAGCTATCTTTTTTATGGTTGGTGGGATTACCGGTTTTTAGGTTTGATCGTGTTGAGTTCCACCGGTGATTTTCTTTTTGGCAAATATATCTTTCAAGCCAAAACTCAGCAATTAAGACGTCTTTTACTAATTATTAGTTTGTGCATTAATCTATCTGTTTTATTTTTCTTTAAATACTATGGATTCTTTGCTACTCAACTAACTGATTTATTTCAACAAATGGGTTATACAGTTCACCAAACGACCCTGAAGATTATTCTTCCTGTCGGTATTAGCTTCTATACCTTCCAATCACTTAGCTATACGATCGACATTTACAGGCGCCATTTGGAGCCTACAAAAGATCCGGTTGCTTTTTTTGCCTTTATAAGTTTCTTTCCTCAACTTGTAGCCGGCCCTATTGAGAGGGCAAAACATTTGCTTCCACAGTTCAATAGTCTCAAGAAATTCGATTATTCAAGGGCTTCCAATGGATTCAGACAACTTTTATGGGGGTTCTTTACCAAAATTGCAGTAGCAGATTCTATTGCCCCTATTACGGATTCAATCTTTGCGAATTATGAAACATTGGGCGCAGGAACCCTGGTACTGGGAGCTGTCTTTTTCTCCATCCAGATATTTGGTGATTTTGCAGGCTATTCAAATATTGCCATTGGTACAGCTTCCATCCTTGGATTTGACTTAATGCGAAACTTTAACATGCCCTACTTTTCAAGAAACATCAGGGAATTCTGGTTCCGCTGGCACATCAGCCTGTCTACCTGGTTTCGCGATTATGTATATATTCCATTAGGGGGTAACAGGTGTTCAAAGACCAGGAATAGCATAAACATAATGGCTACCTTCCTTATTAGTGGATTGTGGCATGGACCAAACTGGACTTTTATTGTATGGGGATTAATGCACGGCATGCTATACCTGGTAACTAATCCTTTTTCTACAAAATACAGTTCCGATAAGCTGAGCCTTAAACAATGGCCTTCTATAACGGGTACTTTCTTTTTGGTATGTGCTGCATTTGTATTTTTCAGGGCTGATAACATCCATCAGGCATTGAGTTTCTTCGGTAGAATTTTTAGTTTTAAGGGTGGGGGAGACCTTCTTGAGCTGACAACGATTACCAAAATAGTTCCTGCTCTTTTCTTTTCTATTGTATTATTTGTAGTGGAATGGAATCAAAGTGAGAAAAAACATGGAATGGATATTGCTAACTTTCAACCTGTTATTCGACACAGCATCTACTACCTGCTTATATTTGTCATCCTGTTCTCATTTCAAACTGATCGTATATTTATTTATTTCCAATTTTAATAATGAAAGTATTTACCAAAATATTTATGATACTTATACTTCCTTTGATCTTGATTGGAAGCGTTAACTTTTATATTGATCCTGATTATAGCTTAAGGAATAATTATATTTCTCCTCTGGTGGCCTCTCTTGTGGAAGGGAAATTGATTGCTGGTCCGGTCAATGTCAATTCGAGGTTGCTTAAGAAAGAATGGATTGAACAATTGCCTCTCACTCCAGATATATTGGTTTTAGGTTCCAGTCGTACGCTGGCTCTTTCGCAAGAGGTTTTTTCAGGTCGATCATTCTTTAATGCCTCGGTTACCAATTGCACGTTTCAGGACATGTACGCATTTTTAAATTTGGTTGAAAAGAAAGGGAAAGATTTGCCAGACACCATCATTGTTTGTGCTGACCAATGGTTATTTGGAAATTCATTTACTGAAAAGCGGTGGCTTGAAAACAGGTCTGAGGCCATCGAAATGATACAAAAAGTTGGAATTATACCATTGAAGAAATTTCCATCTAAGTGGAACATCGACAAAGAATGGATCAAGGAACTTTTTTCTGTGAGATATTTATTTCGGTCGGTACGGAGCATGGGTAAAGTAGAAAAGTTTGAAGTTTGTCAATCCTTTCAACCAGATAAAATGATGTTCCTCCCTGATGGATCGCGTTCTGTACCTCAACGAGTAATTAATGCCCCTGAAAAAGAAATATCAGAGAATGCCCGTAATTATTTCAATGCCAGCAAGGATGAATATTTTACTGAATTAGACAAGTTTCAGTGTACTCTGTTTGAAGGATTGATCAAGTATTTGAACGCCAATCATTGTAAAATCATATTGTTTATTCCACCTTATCACCCGGAAACATTGCGTTTGCTTGAACAATCCAATCAAACCAGCGGGGTTATGAAAGCTGAAATTTATCTACAGATTTTTGCCCAAACATACAATTTGGAACTAATTGGAGGTAATCATACAGATTCACTAAATTTAAGTGCCATCGACTTTTATGATGGAGTTCATTTAAAGCCTGAATCTCTTAATCGTTATTTTAAAAGCAATTTGGAAAATTAGGAAGGTGATTTCTTTCAAACGGAGGGCATGAACCGGAAAGTATTTAATCTATCTGCCCTTTGGTTTTACCAAAGTTATGTAATTTGAAGTTATAAACCTAATTAACAGTGTTATTTAATTTCACTAAACAGGTTTTAATCTCTGGTAGCTTCACTAAAAACGCATTTTGTTTCTTCAAATCTTTATATTTAATATTACCCATATTACGCATAATACATGATTAGGTAATTTGCGTAATATGGGTAATATCGGATTACAGCGGAGATATTTTATTCTGTATTCCCATGATGATGTTAAGGATAAGGAATTATACTTTAGTAAAGGGATTAAAAATCCCATGTTTAAAGGTGCAGATTGCAAATCTGCACCAGCCGCGTAGTACTGGCGTTTATAAGCATGATTATTAAGCTGAAAGACAGGAGAATAATGGTTTTTAAAAATCATTATTTAAAAGGCTCTTTTGTTTTTACAACGAGCAGATAGTAAAATTCAAAAAGCTTAAATTGTTCTTTTTATTGAATCTGTTAAAGTAGAATTAATATCTTTATACTTTGTATTGGGGCTGAAATATGAAATATAAGTATTCGTATAGATTCAGGCGTTAAACTTTGATCCACGATAAAAGAAAGAAGACGGTTATGAAAATAAAAGCATTTATCGAAAGAGGGAATGACGGAAGCTACGGCGTTTACGTTGATTTAGAAGATAATACCTTGAATTATGGCATTGTTGGAGATGGCAAAACAATCAATGAAGCCATTGATGATTTCTACAACTCGTATAAAGAGATGAAGGAGTTGTACATCAGCGAAAAAAAACATTTTGAAGAGGCTGAGTTTGAATATATCACTACTTTTTGAACGGACTATTGTACTATAAATAATACAGAAACAACGATGGTAACAACCAGACTCAGTATTGAGGATAAATTGTTTCTCACCTGCTCACGTAGAGGAACTTGCTGTCATGGTAACCAAGTGATGCTTAATCCATGGGAGCTGGTCTGTCTGGCCAGGGAGAAAAAGATTACTTCAAAGGAATTTCGAACTCTTTATTGTGAGTTTGGGGGAATTCGTTTACGGTTTGATGGAGAAGAAGGGTGGGGAGGAAAACAAGCTTGTAGTCAATATATGGATGGTTTTGGATGTAGCGTACATTTGGGTCGCCCACTTGCCTGTCGGTTATTTCCACTCGGTCGTGAAATACAAAGAGATGAAGTTCACTACATGTACCAAGGAAATGAATTTCCGTGCTTGGAAGGATGTCCGGAAGTTTCAGAATTACCGCATTTGAGTGTAGGCGAATACCTTAAAGTCCAGATAACTGAAAGGTTCGAAAAGGCTCATGATGAATATTTAGAACTGATGCAAAATTTAGCTGATAACGCATTTGTGCTTTTGCTTGATACCGGCTTAGCTGAATCAGGAGATAAGGAAACATTGCCATTGTGGAGAAAAATGGGCAACGAGCTTCCCGAAATTTTAACAAATAGAATTGGTCAGGAGTGGATTGATAATTTGATGGTTCCTGAAATTTCTGATCATATAGAAGATCCAATTTCTTATGTCCAAAAACACAATGATTTACTCCAATTAAAAGTCCAGGAAAGATTTGGAGCCTTGCAAACAAATCAAAAATTACATGAAGCTTCTGTTTTAATCATGGGAGTAGCCTTACATCTTGCTCGTGGTTTAGGGGCAAATCCTGAAATCCTTGCTGAACATTGGATTGATATTGCAAAGAATCATGGGGCTATGGAATAGTATTAAACCGAAAACAAGAAAACCCGGGTGGCATACCCGGGCTTTCTGCATTGGAATTATAGAAAGGTAATATTGGTCTTTATTCTTCTTTTTCTTCCGAAGCGTATGCAGTCAAAAGTTCCTCCTGTACTTCCTGAGGCACTTTTTCGTAAGCGGCAAACTTCATATTGAAAACTCCACGTCCACCGGTCAGCGAACTCAGAGATGTCGAGTATTTGTTCATTTCTTTCAATGGTACACGGGCAGTAATCTTTTCATAACCCCTTTCATTTCCCATTCCCATAATCAAGGCACGACGGCCCTGTAAATCGCTCATCACATCGCCCATTCTTTCAGACTGCACCCATACATCCAGATCGTAGATGGGTTCCAGGATTTTGGGCCCTGCATTCCTAAAGGCAGTGCTGAAGGCATTACGGCCAGCCAGACGGAAGGAAATTTCGTTCGAGTCAACCGGGTGCATCTTGCCGTCGTAAATGTAAACACGAATGTCACGTGCATAAGATCCGGTAAGGGGGCCTTCTTCCATTTTTTCCATGATCCCTTTTAGTATCGCAGGCAGGAAGCGTGTATCGATTGAACCTCCCACGATGCAGTTATGGAATACCAGTTTCCCGCCCCATGGCATTGGAGTTTCCTGAGTGTCACGGACAGTAACTTTCATTTCCTTACCGTTGTAAATGAACATGTTCTTAGGTGCGCTTCCCTCTTCAAAAGGTTCGATGATCATGTGAACTTCACCAAACTGACCTGATCCCCCTGATTGTTTCTTGTGACGGTAATCGGCCTGTGCAAACTTGGTAATGGTTTCACGGTAAGGTATTTTTGGAGCCTTGAATTCAATGGCTATTTTATGAATATGATCAAAATACCATTTTAAGGTGTTCAGGTGGTATTCTCCCTGTCCTTCAACTATTAATTGTTTTAATTCTTTTGAATATTTCACAATGTAGGTTGGATCTTCCTCCTTGACTTTGTGTAGAATTTCACCCACTTTTTCATCATCACTTTCCGAATGTGCTTTTACACATACCCTGAATTTGGGTTCTGGAAATTTGATAGGGGCAAATTTCAGGTCCATATCCTTTTCACAAAGTGTCTGGTTGAACTTGGTATCTTTCAGTTTTACGGTGCAGCCAATATCTCCGGCCACCAATTCTGTAACGCTGGTACGGTTTTTACCGGCTGTTACAAATAATTGAGAAAGTCTTTCTTTTCCGTTGTTAAAAGTGTTGTATAAATCTTTTCCTTCAGTCACTTTTCCCGACATCACTTTGAAATAAGTGACCTCACCTACGTGGGGTTCCAAAGCAGTTTTGAAAACAAACAGGGAAGTAGGGCTTTTTTCATCCATCACCACTGGTTTTCCTTCAAGGATTTCACGCATGGGAACCTGGGCAGGGGAAGGAGCGATGTTACATACAAATTCAAGTAATCGGCCAACGCCAATGTTCTTCTTGGCTGAGACACAGAACACGGGGAATAAATCACGCTTGGTCATCCCTATTCTCATTCCTCTGCGCATATCTTCCTCTGATAATGAACCCTGTTCAAAAAACAGTTCCATCAGGGATTCTTCGTTTTCGGCAGCCATTTCAGCCAGCTCGTTGTGCAAAGCATCTGCGCGTTCTTTTTCAGAGGCAGGAATGTCAAGTACTTCAGGCTTTCCACCATCAGGACCGTACTTATACAATTTCATTTTTAATACATCGACAATAGAGTTAAACTCTGGGCCCGTTTCAACCGGATACTGTACAACGGTCACTTTATTGCCAAATTTACTTTTCAATGTTTCAACGGCCCTGTCATAATTGGCATTTTCGTTGTCCAGGTGGTTCAATACAAAAATCACTTTTGCATTGGCAGCTTCGGCATGGCGGCTGGCCGATTCTGTTCCTGCCCCAATACCTGTGGAGGCATCAACCACCATCAGCCCAAGGGCTGCAACCTGAAGCGAAGAAACTACTCCACCGCAAAAATCATCCATCCCGGGAGTGTCCAGAATGTTGATTTTTTTACCGTTGACTTCAACATACATGAGCGAAGAGAAAACGGAGTTGCCATATTCCTGCTCAATCAGATGGTAGTCGGACACAGTATTTTTACTTGCGACATCCCCTCTGCGGTTAATTACTCCACCCTCCAAAAGCATAGCCTCCGCGAGGGTGGTTTTCCCACTGCCAGCATTACCAATCAGTGTAATGTTGCGAATCTCATCTGTTTTATAGACTTTCATACTAAGATAGTTATATTGGTTTTTAATTATTCATGATAACTTTAAGACACGATAATCAACAGAGACGATCAAAATTAGTAATAATTAATTAACAAACAAGATGCATTGATATAACAATTGAATGTTTGGGCAATGAAATTGACTAAATTGCTGAAATATGATTATTTATTTTTTTTTAATGTATATAATGATAATTTTGTAGGACTAATCCAGATTAACTATGAAAAAAAATAAATATACCCATGGATCTATTTTTACCATGACTTTAGCGCCTGCAACTTGTGTGTTTCTTTCTGAGCCATTAAAAACTTCATCTCTATGAAACATCCAATACTTCTACTCATAGCTCTTGCAATTGTCGCTTGGTCGTGCCAGAAGCCGGTAGTCCAACAGACAATAGACCTTGCCGGCACGTGGCAATATGCCATGGACCCTGCTGACAAAGGAGTTGCAGAAAGCTGGTTCAACCAAGCTTTAAAAGATAGTTTAACCTTACCCGGATCGCTCACTTCCAATGGCAAAGGTGATGATATTACGTTGACAACTCCTTGGACGGGACAAATCGTTGACAGTTCATTTTATAAAAATCCGGAATATGCCAAATACCGCGAAGCAGGAAATATCAAGATTCCCTTCTGGCTGCAACCGGTTAAATATTACAAAGGCGCTGCCTGGTATCAAAAGGAAGTAACTATTCCGGAGCACTGGAACGGTCAGTTTGTGGGTCTGTTCCTCGAACGCTGCCATTGGGAAAGCCGGTTGTGGATGGATGATAAGGAAGTAGGAATGCAAAATTCATTGGGAACTCCTCATCAGTATGATTTGACCAATATGCTGACTCCCGGTAAGCACCGTTTGACACTTTGCATAGACAACAGGGTGAAAGATATTGATCCGGGCCTTAATTCGCATAGTATTACAGATCATACACAAAGTAACTGGAATGGAATGGTGGGGCAGTTGTACCTCGAAGCCCGTCCATTGGTAAATATCCGCAGCATCCAGATTTATCCCGATGTTCAGAATAAAAAGATAGCTGTAAAAGTAAAAATTCAGAACCCAGACGGAAAAGCCAACTCTGTAAAACTGAGCCTGGCAATTAGGGGAACATCTCAGAAGAGTTCGGACGATTTTGAATTGAAAGAAGGGGTAAATGAATTGGAAATGAACTTTTTGATGGATGATAATGTAAAATTGTGGAATGAATTTCATCCCAATATTTATACGCTGGAAGCCAACTTAAAAGACATTACATCTGGACAAAGAGATGTGATGACCACCACTTTCGGTATGCGTGAGTTTAAGACGGTAGGCAAACAGATACAAATCAACGGGTTGCCTACTTTTTTACGTGGGACGCTGGAATGTGCCATCTTCCCCAAAACAGGTTATCCTGCAACTGACATAGAGGAATGGCTGCGAATTTTTAATATTTGCCGTGCCCATGGGCTAAACCATATTCGTTTCCATTCGTGGTGCCCCCCCAGGGCTGCTTTTGATGCTGCCGATCAAACGGGTTTCTACCTCCAGGTGGAATGTTCGTCATGGGCCAATACTTCAACCACCATTGGTGATGGAAAACCGTTTGATAAATACCTCTATGAAGAAAGTGAGCGCATGGTGGAAGCTTATGGCAACCATCCCTCCTTTTGCATGATGGTGTACGGGAACGAACCGGGAGGGCCTAACCATATTCCTTTCCTGACTGAGTTTGTAAAGTTCTGGAAAAATAAGGACAGCCGCCGCATTTATACCTCCGGAGCAGGTTGGCCAATCATTCCTGAAAATGACTACCAAAGTACTCCGGATCCGCGCATTCAGGGCTGGGGACAAGAGTTGAAGAGCATCATCAATGGGGAAGCTCCGTGCACCGATTACGACTGGTCTGCTTTCAATTCCAGGTATCCACAGCCGGTTGTAAGCCATGAAATTGGGCAATGGTGTGTATATCCTAATTTTAAAGAGATTGCCAAATACGAAGGTGTTTTGCGTGCCCGTAACTTCGAATTGTTTCAGGAAACGCTCAAAGATCATGGTATGGAACAGCTGGCTGACAGCTTTTTACTGGCTTCCGGTAAGTTACAGGCTTTATGTTATAAGGCCGACATCGAAGCTGCCTTGCTTACCAAAGACTTCGGTGGCTTCCAACTGCTCGACCTGCACGATTTCCCCGGCCAGGGTACAGCCTTGGTGGGTGTGCTTGATGCCTTCTGGGGAGAGAAAGGATACATCTCTCCTTCTGAATACAGGCGTTTTTGTAACTCGACTGTTCCATTGGCTCGTCTGAAGAAATGTATTTTTACCAACAATGAAACTTTTGAAGCCTCTGTTGAGGTAGCGCATTATGGCGATGGACCAATTACTGACTGCACTCCTGAATGGAAAATTACCGATCAAAGCGGTCAGGTTATCCAATCAGGTAAATTGGCGCAGACGGATATTCCATTGGGTAACTGTTTTAAATTGGGTACTGTTTCATTCCCACTGGCAACTTTTATTACTCCGGAAAACCTGAAGCTTGAAGTGACAGTTGATAGCCTGAGCAATAGTTGGGATTTCTGGGTGTATCCATCTAACAAAGCAGCCATTTCGGGAGAAGAGAATATCCGCGTGGTTCAGAAACTGGATGCTCAATCTGTACAGTTCCTGAAAGAGGGAGGTTCCATATTATTGAACCTTGGTAAGGGAAGTCTTTCCAAAGAAATGGGTGGTACTATTAAAATTGGCTTCTCCAGCATTTTCTGGAATACTGCATGGACACACGGGCAAGCGCCTCATACACTGGGCATTTTGTGCAATCCAAAGCATCCGGCTCTGGCTGATTTCCCGACTGAATACCACAGCAACTACCAATGGTGGGATGCCATGAGTCATTCGGGTGCCATCAATATCAGTAGTTACCCTTCAGAAATTAAACCCATTGTACGTGTGATCGACGACTGGTTTACCAACCGCCCGCTTGCATTGATTTTTGAAGCCAACGTTGGGAAAGGCAAAATCATTATTTCAGGCATCGACCTTCAATCTGATGTGGATAAGCGTCCCGAAGCTCAGCAATTGCTTTACAGCCTTAAAAAATACATGGTTGGTGAAAAATTTAATCCACCAGTGGAACTTACTATCAACCAAATTAATAGACTGGTTACTCATTAATATGAAATTTTAAAAATGACACTGTATAATATGTTGACTTTGAGTTAATAAAATAATTAAATAGCTTTTGAATAGTTAATTAATGGAAATTAATATTTATTAATTTCCACATCTGCTGTTGTAGTATTATATAAATATTAAATGATAAATTAGTCAAATTCCCAATGTTATAATACTACTTTAGCGGAATAATTTGCACAAACAATATGGAAAATTCTTACTTTATATTTTCAAACGATGAATCCGACATTGAAATAGAACGGTTCCATAATTGCATATGGGAATTTGGGAATGACAGTTCATTAGTTAATTTTGGTTTGAGATATCAAAAAATTCCTTAATTCACAAGAATCATATTGAACTTTGCATTTTCATTCCCTGGTTAACTGATAAATCTAATATAGATGATTTATACGAAAAGTTAAGGGTTGCTGAAAATAGTCGATTTATCTTTAATAATTCTGTAAGTAAAACTATCTCGCTTGATAGTGGAAAGAATAAACTAGGAGTAATACATTACTTTAAAGGAAGAGAGGTTTTATGTATTTTACCTATAAAATTCCAGCTCTTTGAAAAAAAACTTATAATAATAATTGATCTTAAAAATTACAATAAATATCTGGATGAGAAACACAATATTTATGTACGGTTTTGTATTAAGCCAAACATGCCATTCATTTCGACAAGAAAAAATGGAATAGCCAAATCTACAGTTATATATGATGTTAAAATCAATGAGAGGAGAAATATACCTGATAAATTACTCAATGAGTTAAATAATAAAGAATTGTGTAAAATAAAACAGTGTTTCTGTTTCAATATCTTGCCCAATTGCTATGATATTGTCTTCTTTGACAATTCTTCATTGAAAAATGTCAGGATGCTTGAATATGAATCTTTTAAAAGATATATTGGAGATAAACGAGTAAAAAATGATGATTTAATGGTTATTTTTAATAAAAAGAAAGAAAGTGAATCTTTTTCATTCTTTTCCATTTATGCTAAGGAGAGGATAGGAATTGCACAATTTTCAATGGCAATTTTGTTGAATATATTTTGCGGTCTATTATTTTTTATCGCATCAATCAGAACTATTTTAAAACCTAATACTAGTTTTTTTGATGTTATCTTTGTGTTGCCTAAGGAAATATATATTGCTTTAATCATTGTCGTTCTGACAATAGGGTATTTTCTTTTTCCTTATGTAAATAAATTTTATATTTGGATAAAATATTTAATAAAATGAAAGCATTATTAGATACAAACATTGTTATTCATAGGGAAGCAGGTAAGATAGTCAATCAAGATATTGGCATCTTATTTCGTTGGCTTGACAGAGCAAAATATTCAAAGTGCATTCATCCAGTAACAATTGCAGAAATTCAAAAGAATCCGAATAAAGAAACTGTGAAGGCTTTTATTACAAAACTTGAGAGCTATGAACAAATTTTAATACAGACTCCTTTGCAAGATACGGTCAAAATGATTTCGGATGAATTTGATAAAAATGATAATGACAAGAATGATACAATACTTCTGAATGAGGTTTTTGTTGGTCGCGTTGATATTTTAATTACGGAGGATAAAAAGATTCATTTAAAGGCTCATAAGTTAAATATCTCTGATAAAGTATTTAAGATAGATTATTTCCTTGAGAAAATATTCTCTGAGCATCCTGATTTAGTAAATTATAAAGTTCTTAATGTCCAAAAGAAATATTTTGGTCATATTAATATATCCGATGATTTTTTTGCAAGTTTTAAAGAAGATTATCCACGTTTTAATAATTGGTTTATAGAGAAGACAGATGATATCGCATATGTAACTAGTAATAGGGATAACGGATTAATATTATCTTTTCTCTATCTAAAATTGGAAGAAAAATCTGAAAATTATAACGATATCTTTCCTGTCTTCTTACCTAAAAAGAGATTGAAAATTGGTACTTTTAAAGTGATTAATAATGGGTTCAGGCTTGGCGAAAGGTTTATGAAAATCATTTTTGACAATGCACTAGTTAATAAAGTTGACGAAATTTATGTTACTATTTTTGATCATAGAGATGAGCAAAAACGACTTATTGAATTAATGGAGCAATGGGGTTTTTCATTTTGGGGAATGAAAGGATTGGAGAGGG
>Ga0123339_10001656_pt1 | contig 15326 bp, 16 predicted proteins | sample lystaG_FD_89956 | JGI IMG/M metagenome (GOLD analysis project Ga0123339, IMG submission 89956) | Glacier valley bacterial and archeal communities from Borup Fiord, Nunavut, Canada, to study Microbial Dark Matter (Phase II) -... | ecosystem: Environmental > Aquatic > Freshwater > Ice > Glacier ... | reverse complement strand
CGGCCCATCACTGAGTTGCGCAGCGCCGTCATCTGGACCAAAGGCGTGTCCACCTTCCAGCCCGACTATTCCGTCGAACTGCTGCCCACCAACCCGTGGATTCACCAGCCGTTTGAAAGCTACGACTCGCTCACGCCAACGGAGTTGTTGGCTAAATGGAAGATATGACCCTCACCGCTTGCCGTTAATATCTGATGATGAGCGATTCATCTCCCCAACTACCCACCTCGCTGATCCACCATCCCTACAAGCCACCAGCTGGCTTTGAGGCCGTGCCGCCCGCCATTCATCGGGCTTCGACTGTCATTTTTCCAAGCGCCGCTGCCCTGCGCACGCGGGACTGGAAGCACAAGACTGGTTACACCTACGGCCTGCACGGCACTCCGACGACTTTCTTGCTGGAGGAGCGGATCGCCACGCTGGAAGGCGGCCAATTTTGTACCTTGGTGCCCAGCGGGCTGGCCGCGGTCGTGCTGGTGGGCATGACGCTGCTCAAGACGGGCGATGAGTTGCTGATCCCTGACAACGCCTACGGCCCCAACAAGGCGTTTGCCAACGACGAGCTGGCGGCCTGGGGCATCACGCACCAGTTTTATGACCCGATGAACCCGGCAGATCTGGCCGCCAAATTAAATGCTAAAACACGGCTGGTCTGGCTGGAGGCACCCGGCAGCATCACGCTGGAGTTTCCTGATTTGCCAGCGCTGGTAGCTGTGGTTAAAGCCCATGCCGATTGCCATTCGCAAGGCATCGTGACCGCATTAGATAACACCTGGGGCGCAGGCATCGCGTTCAATGCCTTCAAGCTTGGCGCTGACATTTCTGCCCACGCGCTGACCAAGTACCCCAGCGGCGGAGCTGATGTGCTCATGGGCTCGGTGGTCACGCAAAACGAAGCGCTGCATCACCTGATTCACTTTTGCCACATGCGTGTAGGTTACGGCGTGGCGGGTAATGATGCCGAACTGGTGCTGCGCGGCTTGAATACGATTGCACTGCGTTATGCCGCGCAAGACAGCGCCACGCGTGCGGTGGCCAAGTGGATGCAAGACCAGCCAGAGATCGCTGCCGTGCTGCACCCTGCGCTGCCTGGCTCACCTGGTCATGAGGCGTTTAAACGTGACTGCACGGCGGCGGCATGTTTATTCAGTGTGGTGTTCAAACCTGAACTGACTCAAGCCCAAGTTGACCGTTTTTGCGACAGCCTTAAACTCTTCAAACTCGGTTACAGCTGGGCCGGGCCAATGAGTTTGTGCGCACCCTATGACATCCGCGCACTGCGTACCACCAACTGGCCTTACAAGGGTGGTTTGGTGCGCTTTTCGGTCGGGCTGGAGGCCGTTGCCGACTTGCAGGCAGACCTGACGCAAGCCCTCCTGAAAATGACCGGAAGCGATGCATTACAGTAGGTGCAACATTCAAACGAAAGCAGCCTGTGGCAACTCCCAGTTATGGTTACGAAAAGCGTCAAAAAGAGCTGGCCAAAAAGCGCAAAAAAGAAGACAAGCTCAAACGCAAAGCGGAAGGCAAACCCGATGAGCCGGAAGATGGCACTGATGTAGAAGGCGAGTCAGCCTCCGAGGCTGTGCCACCAGCTGATACGCAGGCCTGAAAAGCACTAAAAACCTCAAATTTAGGCGTCAAATAGGCCTGCAGCCCAATCAAAACATGCGCGATCAGCTATTCTATTGATAGCATCTCTTGTGCTATCGCCTGCATGGCTTCAACGCTTCGGTTGGCGGGTGCAATCGTTTTCCTTGCTGGGTATTGCACAAAATTGCGTTTCATCGATTGCAAATAAACCGGGTCGTAATGGTCGACCAGCAATTCACGCACGACTGAACCAAGGTCACCGCTGCGCGCGCGGTTTTGCCAACTGGCCACCACCTCTTTGCCGCGTGCCTGCGTCAGCGCGCCCAGACGGTCGCAAAAGTACTCGATGTCCTTGACGAAAAAATCATAATCTTCGAGCAGCAGTTCCACCCGCTCATCCTCGCTCAAGTCAAGTTGCAGACACGGCGCTGCGCGCATGGCGGTCATCAGCCCTTCGGGTATGGCCACGTTACCGACTTTTTTGCTTTCGCTTTCAATGTACACAGGCCGCGATGCATCGCAACCTTTGAGTGCTGCCCAGATCAGGCTGTCATAGGCTTTTTGCGTCGGCTGCGGTGAGCCGGGAATCACGCCCAGCACCGATGAGCGGTGGTTGGCCAGAGCTTCCAAATCAAGCACCTGGGCGCCAAGCGCTTTAAGTTCTTGCAGTAAGCGCGTCTTGCCAGAACCCGTGGTGCCACAAATCACGCGATAGTCAAACTGCGCAGCCAGTTGAGGTAAATCAGCCACCAGCGCGGCCCTGAAGGCCTTGTAGCCACCATCGACCAGCGTCACGTTAAAGCCGATCTGGTCAAGAATCAGTGCCAGGGAGCCACTGCGTTTGCCGCCGCGCCAGCAGTACACCAGCGGCTGCCACTCTCGCGGTTTGCTGATCACGTCACGCTCCAGGTGGCGTGCAATGTTTTTGGCGACCAATGCAGCGCCGCGTTTTTTGGCGTCAAAGGCGCTGATCTGTTTGTATTCCGTCCCCACCAGCTTGCGTTCTTCGTTGTTCAGGCTGGGCCAGTTGATGGCCCCCGGCAAGTGGTCTTCGGCAAATTCGCCTTCGCTGCGTGCGTCAATCACGTCTGAGAAATCACCAAGTCTGGCCAGCACATCGGCCGCTGAAATCTTCGTTAAGCTCATTTCAGCAGCTTTTTCAACTCAGGCCACACATTGGCCAGCATTTTGGGCTGTGCTTGCTCGTTGGGGTGAATGCGGTCTGCCTGAAATTGCCCGGCCACATCCGTCATATCGGCAACGCCTTTTAAAAAGAAGGGCATCAACGCCACTTTTTCGGCCTTGGCCACCTTGGCAAAGAGACCCGAGAAAGTCGCACCATACGCGCCGCCGTAGTTGGGCGGCACCTGCATGCCCAGCAGGAGCACCTTGGCACCGGCTTTTTTAGCAGCTTGCGTCATGGCCGTCAGGTTGGCCTCGGTCATGTCCAGCGGCAGACCGCGCAACGCATCGTTGCCGCCGAGTTCAATCACAACGACTGATGGCTTGTGCGTGGTCAGCAATGCGCCCATGCGGGAACGCCCACCCGAGGAGGTGTCGCCGCTGATGCTGGCATTGATGACTTTCGCGGTTTTCTTTTCGCTGGCCAACTGCTTTTCAAGCAGCGGCACCCAGCCCGTACCGCGCTTGAGGCCATATTCAGCACTCAGCGAATCACCGACGACCAAAATCGTATCCGTACCTGCAGCCTGCACGGGCAGCGCCAGCGTGACAAGCGTGAAAACTGCCAGCAACGTGAACATTGTTTTTAGGCCTTTCGCCACAAGCTGCGAACATAGCTTGGTAAAGTCACCAAAAGAATGCAAAGCATTTGATTCAAAGATTTTTGATAGGGCCGTCATGTCTGTTTCTGAAGTTTCTAGCTTGGTTTCCAGCGATTCAATTGTTGCCGTTCAGCATATTTTCAAGTCCGTCAGTGACTCGACGGGCACATTGACCATTTTGCGCGATATTGACTTTGCCCTCGCACCGCGCGAAACCGCCGCCATTGTCGGCGCATCAGGCTCAGGCAAAAGCACGCTGCTGTCCATCATCGCCGGGCTGGACACACCCACCAGCGGCACCGTGTGCCTTGCCGGGCAAGATATTTTTGCCCTGAGTGAAGACGACCGCGCCGCCTTGCGTGCCCAAAAAGTCGGCTTCGTGTTTCAAAGTTTCCAGTTGATGGGCAATTTGACAGCGCTGGAAAACGTCATGCTGCCGCTGGAGTTGTCAGGCACTAAAAACGCGCGCAGCATGGCGCTCGAGATGCTCAAGCGAGTTGGCCTGGGCGAACGCCTATCGCACTACCCCAAGGTGCTGTCCGGTGGCGAGCAGCAGCGGGTGGCGCTGGCTCGGGCCTTTGTGGTGCAGCCTGCCGTGCTGCTGGCCGATGAGCCGACCGGCAGCCTGGATTTTGCCACCGGTGAAACAGTCATGCAACTGATGTTTGAGCTGAACCGCGAGTTGGGCACGACGCTGGTGCTGGTGACACACGACAAAGCCATTGCAGCGCGCTGTGAACGGAGAATTGTGATTGAAGCTGGGCAGATAAAGTTGGATTGAGGACAAAAACAGCCAGAAGAAGATTTTGAAGTCAGATTTGAGCCCAATAATTTCGCGGGCAAGAAGCTATATTAAATATAGCAACTTGCCGCACTACCTCGTGCAGGGATAATCACTGCATGTCTTCTTCCTCCAAAAATCTTTTCGGCTTCCACGCCGTTGGCGTGCGAATTAAAACCGCGCCCAAATCAGTCTTCGAAGTGTTTTATGACGTACAGCGGCGCGATGCGCGCATGCGTCAGTTCACTGACAGGGCACGCGACAGCGGCATCAAGCTGGTCGAATCTGACGCCCTGCGGCTGGCCAAAATGTGCGGCAGCCATGGCCACCAGGGCGTGGTGGCGCGGGTTGATTCGCTGGCGCAGGTCACGTCGCTCGATGAGCTGCTTGAAAACCTGGAAGCCTCAGGCGTTAAAAACCCTTTGCTGCTGGTGTTGGACGGCGTGACCGACCCGCACAACCTGGGTGCTTGCCTGCGTGTGGCCGACGGCGCAGGCGCGCATGCGGTGATTGCGCCCAAAGACCATGCGGCGGGCATCAGTGCCATTGTGTCCAAGGTGGCGAGTGGTGCGGCTGAGACCATGCCGTACTTCATGGTGACCAACCTGGCACGCACGCTGGGTGAGTTGAAAGAGCGGAGCATCTGGTGCATTGGTACCAGTGATGACGCTGAAAAAACCATTTATGACGTTGACTTGAAAGGCCCCGTAGCTCTGGTTTTAGGAGCAGAAGGCGAAGGCATGCGCCAATTAACGCGCAAGACCTGCGACCAACTGGTCAGCATACCGATGCACGGGGCGGTTGAAAGCCTGAACGTGTCGGTGGCGAGCGGCGTGTGTTTGTATGAGGCTTTAAGGCAACGCAGAGCGCTTTAAACCAGGCCAAACCACCCCAGCAGCGCCCCAGCGCCCAGCAGCCACAACAAATGTATTTTGGTGCGCCAGACCATTAGAGCAGTCAGACCCGTGAGAAGCCAAAGTGGCCAGTTTTTCATGTCGCTGCCGTTGGCTGTTGTCAACACCCAGCCCGTGGCGATCAGCAGCGCCACCACGATCGGCGCCATGCCCTGCTTGAAGGCACGCACCGCCCGCAGCTCCCGGTTGCGGTGGCCCCACTGTGCGGCCAGGTAGGTCAGGGTGGTGCTGGGCGTCAGAATCCCCAGCATGGTGATGGAAATGCCCATCAGCCCCATCAACATGCCGCCGGCATTTAACCCCACGTTCCAGCCCAGCAGCGCGACAAAAAGCACATTCGGGCCAGGCGCAGCTTGTGCAATAGCAATCGATGCATTGAACTGCGCGTCTGTCAGCCAGTGCTGCTGGTCAACCAGAAAGCGGTGCATGTCGGGTGCTGTGGTAATGGCCCCGCCAATGGCCAGCAGCGACAGTGACACGTAGTGCAAAAACAGGCTAAGCCAGTCTTGTACCGTCAGTTGTAAATTGAGCGCCAGTTGAAGCGGTTCGGTCATGGCGGCAGCTTTTTATAGGCCACGCTACAGGCCACGCAGCCCAGCCCCAGCAGCACATAGGTCAGTGGCCAGCGCAGCAGCGCAATGGCGATAAAACACAGCGCACCCAGCGCAATGCAGAGCTTTAAACGCAGTACGTTTTTTTGCAGTGCACCAAATAGTTTCAGGCCCGTTGCTGCTATCAAACCCGCCGCCACTGCCGCCATGCCGCGCAGTGCGCCCTGCACACCGGGCTGGTCTGCAAACTGCGCGTACATCAACGCCAGCAGCAGCACGATGATCAGCGGTGCCACCAGCATGCCTGCCAGCGCCGCCATGGCCCCTTTAAAACCAAAGTAACGTGCGCCGATCATCAGCGACAGGTTCACCACATTCGGCCCCGGCATGATTTGCGCCACCGCCCATTCTTCGACAAATTCCTCGCGCGTCATCCAGCGCTTTTTTTCAACCAGCTCGCGCTGCACCACGGCCAGCACGCCGCCAAATCCCTGCAGCGCCAGAAGGGTGAACGACACAAAAAGATCGGTGAGGGATGTGGGGCGTTGCAGGGGAGAAACGAGAGGCTCGGTCATGCCCCTGATTATGGCGGCTTCGCTTGGCTTTTAGCCCAGCTTCACACTGGTCAAATCCGCCGTCAAATACCCAACGGACGCGCCAAACCGGTCTTTGTAGTTCGCCCGCACCATCGGTTCCAGCGCAGCTTGCACCTTGCCGTGCAGCGCGGGTATCCAGTCGCCCGCGTGCTGGAAGTTGCTCATGATGTAGGTCCAGCCGTTCAGGTCATCCACCACATGCAGCCCGGTGGCTTCAGCGCCCACCGGCATCGACATGATGCGCGACAACTGTTTGCTGTCGACGTTGTAGGCCCACAAAAAATTATTGACGTGCGTGCTGCTGTCTTCGCCAATAAAAAGCGTGCGCATTTTTTCTGAGAACTTCAGGTTGTCCGGGTTGGAAATCATCTCCGGGTTGGCCAGGTTGCCCAGCGCGTCAGCAGGGGTGTCTTGCCCGACCAGCAGGGCCTTCATTTGCACCGGCATCCATTCGCTGTTGATGGTTACGCCCGACGAATCTTTTTGTCCGCCTGCCAGGGTGTGCGCCATCACGCCGCCTGCTATCAGTGCCTTTTCAAGCGCTATGCCGCTGTTGGCGTTCCAGCCCTTGCCAGTTTTAACCATCGAGTCCTGCATGTTTTGCAGGGCCGAATAAGCCACTTTGTCCTTGATGTTGACGGTAGTGCCTTCCATTTTTGAAAAGCCCATGCTGCCGCCCATCAGGTAAGCGTAGCGGTGGGTTTCTAAAAAGGCAGCGGCTTTTTCCATGCCGGGTTTGACCTTGATCCAGTTCTCGTTGCCGTTGTAAAACACTTTGGTAAAGCTGGCATCCGTGGGGTCGGTTTTGCTCACAGCCATGATGTCGGCTGTCTTCAGGGTTTGAGCCATTTTTTCAATTTCGGCGCTGCTGGCCTGGCCAAGTTTTATCCAGCTTAGCTTCACGCCCTCAGCAGCTGGGTCAATCGAAAAGCCCGTACCCAGTTTGGCCACATACAGCGTACCGCTTGACAGGTCTTTTTCACGGTCCGCCACAAACACAAACAGCCCGCTGTTGGTGGCGTCGTCGCCCATCAATACGGTGCGGTTGTCGGGCATGACCTGCACCAGCTCGTGCGAAATACGGCCCATGTTGTAGTGTTTTTTAACACTGCCTGTTCCGTCGGGGTTCACTGTCACTTCAGGCAAGTGGCCGTAGTTGTACGGGTTGGCTTTGGCTTCGTCGCCATAGACGTTTTTGCTGAATTTTTTAAACTGTGCGCTTTCATTGACAAAAGCCGCATCAGGCTCGTACTCTTCGCTCGACAAATGGGTGTTCCACGGCGACAGGCTGGCCCCGCAGGTGATCCACAAGCCATGCGCCTGCGAGGTATCGACGTTGTGGTACTTGACCAGGCTCAGCTTGCCAGTGGCCTGGTCCTGGTCCAGCGTCAGCACCGCAATCGGCGAGGGCAGGTTGCCGTAGCTGCCCGCACCCGACTGGTCGCGGGTGGTGTATTCAAACTGCACCACCGCAAAGACGGCTTTGCCTTTGATACCGTCAACTTTGGCGTTGGGCAGTGCCAGCAGCGACGTGCCGTCTGGCCCGTCTGAAAATATCTGCCGCTCTTTGCCAGCCATGGATGTGTCCATGATGGGTTTGTTGTTGATGTCGACATAGCCACCGGCCAACACTTTGCCGCCATTGCCGTTGGGCACCATGTCCCCGGTCATGAAGAAGGGCTGATACGCCAGCTTGTAGTTCTGGCTGCTGTTGTCTTGCATCTGAACCCGCAAGCTGGATGCGACGGTGGTGGTGGCCATGGCAGCGGCGTTGGCCAGTGAGGGTGCCGCCATGGATACGAAGGTGGAGGATGCATAACCTGCGCTTGTGGACGGGGTTGCGCAGCCCGCTAGCAAAGAGGTGGCACCGAATGCACCCAAGGGCAGCATCGGTGCCGTGGATAAAAATTTTAGTGCGCTGCGGCGAGAGACATTTGTTGTTGCAGACATTGAAGTTCCGTGGTGGCAGGTAAAGTGACCGTTTGAGCATAAAAAGCTTGTGTGACAGTTTTTTGAAAATCGAGCGAAAATCAAACGTATGACTAAACATTTAAAAATTGATTTTGTGTCTGACGTGTCATGCCCGTGGTGCGTAATTGGCTTGAGGGCACTTGACGAAGCCTTGGCGCGCGTCAAAGGCAACATCACGGTGGACATGCACTTTCAGCCGTTCGAGCTCAATCCACAAATGGGCCCCGAGGGGCAAGACATCACTGAGCACATCACGCAAAAGTACGGCATCAGTGTTGCGCAGGCCAACGCCAACCGTGAAAATATTCGCAAGCGGGGTGCTGAAGTTGGTTTCAAGTTTGCGATGGCTGATGAAGCTGGCGGCGGGCGCAGCCGAGCCTACAACACCTTTGACGCGCACCGCCTGTTGCACTGGGCTGAAACCGTGAGTTTGGACAAGCAAAAGGCATTTAAAGAGGCGCTGTTCAAAGCCTACTTCACCGATGGGCAAAGCCCGGCATCGCACGAGGTGCTGGTGCGCGTGGCAAGTGAGGTTGGTCTGAACACGAAGGTAGCCAACGATGTTTTAACTACCAACGCGTATGCCGACGAGGTACGCGAGCGCGAACAGTTTTATCTGAACCAGGGCATTCACTCCGTGCCTGCGGTCATCATCAACGACAAGCATTTGATCTCTGGTGGCCAGCCTGTTGAAGTGTTTGAAAACGCGCTGCGTCAGATTGCAGCAGAGGCTTAAACGGAGTCAGGCGCCCATGAAACAAAAACTCATTTACTTCGTATTGGCTTTGATGTCGTTGCCGGCGCTGCCTGTGAATGCCCAGCCACTGTCTAACCGCGCTATCAAAATTGTTGTGCCTTTCGGTGCAGGTGGCGTGGCTGATTTGACCGCCCGCATCGTGGCGCAAAAAATGGCCGACAACATGGGCCAGCCAGTGGTGATTGAAAACAAGCCCGGAGCGGGCGGCGTGGTGGCCGGTGACACCGTGGCCAAGGCCGATGCAGACGGCCACACGCTGCTGCTGATGTCTAACGGTACGGCGGTCAGCGCCGGGTTGTTCAAGGCGCTTCCGTTTGACACGGTCAAAGACTTTGCACCCATCTCCACCCTGGGGTTTTTTGACATCGCCATGGTGGTGCCGCAAAGCTCACCATATAAAACGCTGCCCGAGCTGCTGGCCTATGCGCGCGTTAATCCGGGCAAGCTGAACATTGGCACCATCAACGTCGGCAGCACGCAAAACCTGTCGGCTGAACTGTTTAAATCAACCGCGAATATTCAGGCGCAAATTGTTCCGTTCAATGGCACGCCAGCCGTCATCACCGCCTTGCGTGGTGGTCAAATTGATGCCGCAGTCGAAATTTTGAGCCCCCTGTTGCCGCAAATCAACGCCAGCGCGATAAAGGCATTAGCGGTGTTTGGTGACAAGCGATCAGCGGTGCTAAAAGACGTGCCAACCGCTGCCCAAAGCGGCCTTGCCGGTTTCAGTGCAGCATCATGGAACGCGCTGGCCGCACCGGCCAAAACCCCCAAAGACATCGTGGCCCGCTTGAACCGTGAAGTCAAGGCCGCGCTGGAGTCGCCGGACGTTAAAAAACGATTGCTTGACCTGAACATCGACGCCACCTACAGCTCACCTGAGCAATTGGCAACGCTGCTGGCAACAGAAATTCGCCGCTGGTCTGAAGTGATTGCACGCGCCAAAATCCCGACGCAGTAACTTGAGCAAGTTTACTTGCTTGCATAACCCATGGTTTGCGGCAACCACAGCACGATTTGCGGAAAGCAGGTCATGGCCAGCAACAGCAGTAGCAGCATGACCAGAAACGGCCAGCCTTCCTTCATCATCTCGCCAATCGGTATCCCCGTAAGTGCCTTGGTCACAAACAGCAGCATGCCAAACGGAGGGTGGATCAGGCCAATCATCATGTTCAGCACCACCAGCACGCCAAAATGCACCAGGTCAACGCCCAGCAGCTTGGCCGCGGGCAGCAGCATGGGCACAAACACCAGCAACAGTACCGACACATCCAGAAAGCAGCCCAGCACCAAAAACATGACATTGACCAGCAGCAAGAACTTGAGTTGACATAACTGCAAGCTGTCAACCCACTGGGCCATTGCCTGCGGAACGCCTTCTGCCGTGAAGGCGTAATTCAAAATAAACGAACCCGCCAAAATGAGTGTAATCACTGCGCTGCCGCGTGCGGACTCCATCACCACCCCCCAAAAGCTGCGCCAGGTGAGTGCCCGGTACACCACACCCGCCAGCACAAGTGCATGCAGCGCAGCTACAGCTGCCGCTTCAGTAGGCGTGAAGGCGCTCGAGTAAATACCGCCCAGAAGCACTATCGGCATTGACAGCGGAAGCGCACCCCGGTAAATAATCGCTGGCCACTCGCGCAAGGGGATTTTGTCTTCACGCGGCATGTTGCGCTTAACAGCAATGAAGTGAACCACGACCATCATCAGCGCTGCCATTAAAAAGCCCGGCACCACGCCGCCCAAAAACAGTGCACCAACCGACGCGCCCGACACCATGGCGTAAATCACCATCGGTATCGACGGCGGGATAATCGGCCCCAGTGTGGCGCTGGCCACCACCACCGCACCAGCAAAACCGCGTGTGTATTCAGGCTTTTTCAGCATCTGCTTGATGGTGACCAAACCCGGCCCGGCGGCATCGGCAATGGCGCTGCCGCTCATGCCTGAAAAAATCACGCTGACCAAAATATCAACTTGCGCCAGCCCGCCGCGCATGCGCCCGACCAAAATGCGGCAAAAGTCAAAAATACGCTCGCTCACCGTGCCGGCATTCATGATGTTGGCCGCAAACACAAACAGCGGCACCGCCAGCAGCACGTAGCTGTTGTACAAGCCGTTGCCAATCTGCTCGGCCACCAGGCCCACGTCTTGCCGCTTGACCAGCAGGTAAGCAATGCCCGATGCAATCATGGAAAAGCCAATCGGCATGCGCAGCAGCATGGCGCTGACGAGCACCAGCACCAATATCAAAAGCGCGGCGCTCATAGCCGCAACTCCGCTTGCAGGCCTTCGCCTTTGGCGGCTCGCCAAATCGCCCAAGCAGAGCGAAACACCAGCGCCACCAGCAAAAAAACAAACGGCAAAAACACCCACATAAAAGGCAAGCCCAGCACCGGCGTGCCTTCCCGTTTCATGAAGTGCACATAGTCCCAGGTGGTGGGAATGGCGCAAAGGGCCAAGCCGCCAATCAGCACATTACCGACAATCTGCATCGCCTGGCGCGTGCGGTGGCCAGCGCTGTTCCACAGCAGGTCAAACGCCACGTGTTCGCGCTCAGGCACCACAAAGGCGGCTGCCCACAAAATAATCCACACATACAAAATGACTGCCAGCTCGTCTGTCCACGCCAGCGGTTTGTTAAAACCAAAGCGCGCGGTGACCTGGATCACAAACACGATGAACAGCGTTAAAAACAGGCAGCCGCCAATCGCGTCGACAGCTTTTTTAAACCAATTCATTGCTCTTTATTTGGTTGCGTTAATCCGCTCAAGCAAACCCTTCGGCCACACCTTGGCGTAGTCAGAATTCAAATACGCGGTTTGCACGGTTTTGCGAAAAGCCTCCACATCTGGCGTAGTTACTTGCAGGCCTTGCTGCTTGAAAAACTCCGCCGACTGCGCTTCTTCCTTGATGCGGTTGTCGTTGTTGTAAGCGACAGCTAGCTCGGCAGCGGCTTTTACTTTTTGGCGCTGTGCGGCTGTCATGCTGGCCAAAGCTTTGTTTGAAATTGCAATAAACAGGCTGTCAACCAAGTGGCTGGTCAAAACAATTTGTTTGGTCACTTCATAAAACTTGGCGGCGCGCACTGTCGGCAGCGGGTTGTCTTGCCCGTCAATCGTGCCGGTTTTCAGGCCAAGGTACACCTCACCAAAGGCCAGCGGCGTGGGAGTGACGCCCAGGGCTTCGCCCAAAAACAGCCACTCTTTGCTGCCCGGCATGCGCAGCTTGACGCCTTTTAAATCAGCTGGCGTTTTAACGTTGCGTGCTTCGCGCAAATTAACCTGCCGAGTGCCCAAGTAGGCGGTGGCCAGCGGCGTGATGTCCATCTTTTCAGCCACGGCTTTAAACATCTCGGTACCAATCGGGCCATTAAATATTTTTTGCTGATGCGCCGGGTCACGCACCATGTAGCCAGCGGTAAACACTGAAAACTCAGGCACCAGTTTTGCAATGTCAAAGGCTGAAATGGTAGTTAACTCCAGGTTGCCGCGCGACATGGCGGCAGGCTCTGCGCCTTGCTTGAACAGCGATGCATTCAAGTTGATTTGCACATCAAATTCGCCCGGCGCGCTTTTCTCAAGCGTGTCTTTAAACACTGTCCACATCTTGGCGTGCCAGTCGTCCGGCACGGCGGCGGTGGATATGCGCAGCAGCACTTTGGACTGGGCGAACGCTTCGGGCAGGGCGCTCGTCAACACAGTGGCTGCGCCGGCGGCCAGCAGGGTGCGGCGGGCAGTCGATGCTTTCGAAAGGTTCATGTCTGTCTTTTGGGTAGTTGTTGCGCGCAATTATCATGGAAGCCACCTTTGCCGCCCCCACAGAAATACCCCATGACGCCTGAACCTCTGCAAATTTTGCGTGCCAGTTACAGCAATGCCGTTCACGCCCAAGCCATCGTGCAACTGCTAGATGCTTACGCCCAAGACCCGGCAGGCGGCGGCCAACCGCTGAGTGACTTTGCAAAACAAAACCTGGTGCCCGAGCTGGCCAAACGGCCGCAAGCCTTCAGCGTACTGGCCTTTGATGTCACAGCTAATGGCAATGCACCGGTCGGCCTGGTCAATTGCATCGAAGGTTTCTCAACGTTTGCCTGCAAACCGCTGGTCAATGTGCACGATGTGGTGGTGCTTGGCCGCCACCGTGGTCAGCGGGTGGGTGAGCAAATGCTGGCAATGGCCGAGCAAATTGCCATCGCACGTGGCGCCTGCAAGCTGACGCTGGAGGTGCTGAGCGGCAACCACAGCGCTATCAAGCTGTATGAACGCATCGGCTTTGCTGGCTACCAGCTTGACCCTGCCAAATTTGAACAGTGGGGCAGCGCGCTGTTTTTGCAGAAGTGGCTTTGATGGGCGCGGTACACCCAGCGTAGACTGCAAGCCATGCATCTTCTCCTATCGCTCTGTATTCGTTCTGGCTTTTTGGCTATGTCACTTCATGCCTTACTCGGTGTGGCCCAAGCTGCCGACGAAGCCGCGCAACCTGAAAAAGCGGTCTCCTACAAACTCACTGTTGGCCAGTACCAGCTATCAGGCGGCGGCTTGCCTGCTGCATCGGGTCTCGATGTTAATTTGCGCGCTACCGGCAGCTTTGGCAATGCCTGGCTGGGCTGGTATGGCTCGGCCTCGCAAGACATCAAGCAGGTACGTGCCGGTTGGGACAGCAGTTACAAGCTGGGGCCGGTGCGCTTCATACCGTCACTGCAAATCGCCTCTGGCGGATTCGTTGGCGGCAGCGCCATGGTCGAGACAGGCGACACCTGGTTTGCAGGCGTGGGCGCGGGCCGCACCAACCTGCGCAACTACGCCAATTTGAACTTTGACCCGAACGACGCCTGGATGCTGTCCGGCGGCTACCGCTGGGCTGACAACCAGTCGCTGGCGCTGCAAGTAGTGCGCGACAACCGCCTGAACCCCAACCAGCAAAACGTGCACCTGGTGTACCGCACGCCTGTCAACGGCAGCGACCGCCTGACGCTGGACTTGCTGCAAAAAAAGGGGCTGGTTGGCGGTGTGCCGATCAGTAGATTCGGCCTGTCAGTCGGCTATGACTGGCCAAGTTACTTTGTGCGCGTGGCCTGGGACCCGCAGGTTAACTTTACCGCGCAGGACATGTTGCGCTTATCAGTCGGCACAAGGTTTTAAACGGTTCTGCCCAACGCGCGATGCAGTAGCATCCCCAGTATCGCCCCCACACACTGCGCCGCCACAAACCCCAACGCGCTGCCTGGTGCAATGCCTGCAAAGCTGTCTGACAACATCCGCCCCAGCACGGCTGCCGGGTTGGCAAATGAGGTGCTGGACGTGAACCAGTATGCTGCGCCGATGTAGCAAGCCACCAGAACAGCGGCTTTGCCAGCGGGGGCGCGCAGCATGACCAAAATCAGCCCGGCCGTTGCCAACAATTCACCTAGCCACTGGCCCCAGCCGCCGCGCACTTTGCTGCTTAATTGCAGCACGCTCAGGTCAAACATGGCGTTGGCCAGCCACGCACCTGCCACAGCGCCTGCCAGTTGAAACGCTATAAATAAAATAGCTGCTTGCGCATGATTCCGTTGGGCTACAGCCGTTTTTGATGCGCTAAAAAGCACAATCAGCGTCACCAAAGGGTTGAAATGCGCACCACTGACCGGCCCCAGCAGCTCAACCAGCACATACAGCGCAAACACCGTGGCCAGCGTGTTGGCCAGCAGCGCCACGCCGTTGTTGCCGCCGCTCAAATTGACAGCCATGATGCCTGAGCCAATCACCGCGCAGAGCAGGGCGGCGGTACCGAAAAATTCTGCGAACAACTGGTTTTTAAGATTCGCCGCGTGCATGGTTTCAGGACTTGGCAAGGTTGCGTGCAGTGGTTTCCAGCATCAGTCGGCTGACACTGGCAGCAGGCAAGTTGACCAGCAGCTCTAGTCTGCGGCGCAGCGCGTGCAGCGTTTGCCTGAAGGCTTCGCGTTTGTGAGCATCGTCGCTATCGCCAGCGGATGGGTCAGCGTAGCCCCAATGCGCCGTGGCGGGCTGGCCCGGCCAGTAGGGGCAGACCTCGCCAGCCGCGGTGTCGCACACCGTGATGACCAAATTCATGTGGGGTGAGTCTGGCTTGGCAAAGTCGTCCCAGCTTTTGCTGTGCAGGCCTTCGGTGGCAATCCCTGCGGACTTTAAAACTTCAATACCTATCGGGTTGGGCTGCTGGTTGTCACGCGGGCTGCTGCCGGCTGAATAGGCTTTAAACCGCCCTTGGCCGATGTGGTTGAGCAACGCTTCGGCCAAGATGCTGCGGGCGGAGTTGTGGGTGCATAAAAACAGCACGTTGATGGGTTGTGTAGACATGGCGGTTTTTTTATGCTGGTTTGACGGTACTACGAATTTAATAGCAGCTAGCG
>Ga0123339_10001652_pt1 | contig 15354 bp, 9 predicted proteins | sample lystaG_FD_89956 | JGI IMG/M metagenome (GOLD analysis project Ga0123339, IMG submission 89956) | Glacier valley bacterial and archeal communities from Borup Fiord, Nunavut, Canada, to study Microbial Dark Matter (Phase II) -... | ecosystem: Environmental > Aquatic > Freshwater > Ice > Glacier ... | reverse complement strand
TGGTGCTGCCGATCTTGTCCCGCACCATGCACTTCAGGTAGTGCGCGAAGCGGCAGCTCGCGAACAGGTAGGGCAGCCGGGCCGAGAGGTTGGCGTTGGCGGTCGCGGCGGGATCGTCATACTCCTGCGGCTTCTGCAGGGACTGCGCGCCGATGAACGCCGCGAAGTCGCTGTTCTTCTTGTAGATCAGCGGCATGAAGCCGTTCTTCGCCAGCTCCGCCTCGCGCCGGTCGCTGATGGAGATCTCGGTCGGGCACTTCATCGCCACGCCGCCATCGTCAGACGGGAACGTATGCGTGGGCAGGCCCTCGACGGAGCCGCCGCTCTCCACGCCGCGGATGCGCGTGGTCCAGCCATATAGCTTGAACGCCCGGGTGATGTTGGTCGCCATCGCGTAGGCGGAGTTCGCCCAGGTGTACTTGTCGCTGTGGGCGCCGGTGGTGTCCTCCTCGAACGCGAACTCCTCCACCGCTTCCGTCTTGGCGCCGTAGGGCAGCCGCGCCAGGAACCGGGGCATGGCCAGGCCGATGTAGCGGCTGTCCTCGCTTTCGCGCAGGCTGCGCCAGGCCGCGTATTCCGGGGTCTGGAAGATCTTCGTCAGGTCGCGCGGGTTCGCCAACTCGTCCCAGGTCTCAAGCTGCATGACGCTGGGCGCGGCGGCGGCGATGAACGGCGCGTGGGCGCCGGCTGCGACCTGCGCGATGTCGCCCAGAAGCTGGGTGTCGGCCGGGCTGTGGTCGAAGTAGTAGTCGCCCACCAGCAGGCCGAACGGCTCGCCGCCGAACTGGCCGAACTCCTCCTCGTAGATCTTCTTGAACACCGGGCTTTGGTCCCAAGCCGTGCCGCGGAACTTCTTGAGGTTGCGGCCCAACTCCTTCTTGGACACGTTGAGCACCTTGATCTTCAGGAACTCGTCGGTCTCGGTGTTGTTCACCATGTAGGACAAGCCGCGCCATGCGGATTCCAGCCCCTGGAAGTCCTCGTGGTGCATGATCGCGTTGACCTGCTCGGTCAGCTTGGCGTCGATCGCGTTGATCATCGCCTCGATCGAGCGCAGCGCGTCGTTCGAGATCAGGCTGGTGGAGGCCAGCGCCTGGCTCGCAAGGGTGTGGATCGCACCCTCCACGGCCTCGCGCGCACGGTCGCTCTTGGGCTTGAACTCGCGGTTCAGCAGCGCGGCGAAGTCGGTGGTGGTCGCCTCGGCGGCGGGGGCGGCGTCGCGGGACAGCTCGGCTCCGGACATGGCCTACTCCTCCTTCCCGGTTTCGGATGCCGGCTCGCCGCCGGGCTTGGGGGCCGCGGCCAGGCTGGCCATCAGCGCCGGGTCCTGCAGCAGCTTGGCGACCAGCTCCTCGGCCCCGGTCTTGCCGTCCATGTAGGTCATCAGGTTGGACAGCTGCGTCCGTGCCTCCAGCAGCTTGTTCAGCGCATCGACGTTGCGGGCCACCGCGGCAGGCGAGAAGTCGTCCATGCTCTTGAAGGTGATGTCCACGGCGACGTTGCCCTCGCCCGTGAGCGTGTTGGGCACCGTGAAGGCAACGCGCGGCTTCATCGACTTCATCCGGTCATCGAAGTTGTCGATGTCGATCTCCAGCATCTTGCGGTCCACAAGCGCCGGCAGCGGCTCGGACGGCTTGCCAGACAGGTCGGACATCACGCCGACCACGAAGGGCAACTGGACCTTCTTCTCCGACCCGTAGGTCTCGACGTCATACTCGATCTGGACGCGGGGAGCCCGGTTCCGGGCGATGAACTTCTGGCTGCTCGCTTTCGCCACTGTCGCTGCTCCTTATGCCAATTGGCTTAGACACTCGTTGCCGTTTCGAGTCAACCGGCGTTATTCGCCGCTGCTGGGCGTGCCCGCAATCCGCTCCGCCTGGCTCACCCCGTCCGGCGCCATGTCGCGCAGGATGTCCAGGAATCCCTTGTCTGCCAGCCGCCGGGCACGGGCGATCAGCAGCGGCAGCGGGCTGGACGGTTCGCTCTGCTCGTAGAACTCGATCACCAGGTCCAGCAGGCGCATCGCATCCGCCCGGTTGGTGGGCGGGCCCATGGTGGCGATGCTCAGGGCCGGCGCGCTACGGGCGGCTGCGGGCGGCGGGCCGCCCCCCGAAACCGCCGGCTCATCCACCGTGGCACCGACTGCGGCCGCCTCTGGCGCAGCCTGGGCATACGTGCTGGTCATGCGTGCGATCTCGCGCAGCAGCTTGGCCAGGTCCGCGAAGTCCGGCCCGGTGCCATACCCGGCATTCTCGTCGAACGCAGCCGGGATGGCGGCAGCGCTGGCAAGGGCGGATGCGACCGCCCCACACAGGGCCGACAGCACCGCCGCATCCGTGTCGCGGAAGGCGGCGGCAATGACCGATTCGGTCAGCTTCGGCGTGCCGTCCTCCACCTCGATCGTGCCAGTCGAGACCGAGATGTCGCGCCATGACACGGTGCCGGCACGGGCGGAGCGCGCGAGCGGCATATTGCGGAGGAAGCGCATGACACGCACAGGCTCGGCCAGCGCAAGCAGGGCGTTGGCGCGCAGCGTCGGGTCGTTGTCGTCCTCGGGGTCGAGCTGGGGGTGGACGGCCGCCCAGTGGGATGCGAGCACCTGGCGGATCATCGCCATGGTCTCGGCATAGCCGCCCATGCCCTCGCGTTGCAGCCGCGCCACCGCAAGGCGGCCCATCACCCGCAGGTCGTAGGTCCGCTGCATCAGCGCCTGGGCGCTGGCAATGACCTCCTTCCAGTCCGGTTCCTCGGCCGGGACGATCGTCGCGCCGTACTGCTGCTCGGGCTTGCCCTGCGCCAGCCGCTCCAATTCGGCGAAGGCAGGGTCGAACTCCAGGTTCTCGCCTGCAGGCTGGTCGCTGGAGATGCCAGGCACCGCCATCGGGTCAGGAAGGGAGTCGAGTGGTGCCATGGCTGTTCAGGACGTCCTGCTGGCGGTGAAGGTGACACAGAGCTTCGCGGACATGAGTTCAAACCGCCGATGCAGCAATCATCACATTACCATCACCTCTTCAAAACGTGCTGTCCATCCCTTTCCAAGCCCGGAGGTTTCCATGCTGCAACAAGGTGCGTCTGATACAGCACCATGGACCGGTCGTGCAGCCGCGTGTGCCAGGCGTGCTCGCCCACGCCCAACACCTCGATGCCAGGAACCGAGCGGCCGTGCGTGCCGGACAGCAAGGCGCGGAGCAGCGGCTCGGCGGCGCCCCGGCCGTCGCCCCGCTGCGAATGGCCGCCGATCCAGTGGGCGGCCGGGGTGGCGCGGGCGGCCCAGTCGAACGGCGTCGCCAGCAGCAGCGCGCCGCCTGGGCGCAAGGCTGCCGCCATTGCATGCAGCAGCGCGACCGGATCGGGCACGCAGTCCAGCAGGTTGAGTGCAAGCACCAGGTCTGCGCCCCCTGGCGCGAACGGCAGGGCGGCGGCGTCGCAAGCCCAGAAGTCCACCCGCTCCCGCCCCGGCAGCGCCGCCGCGAACCGGCGATGGTCATACACCAACCCGATCCGGCGGCGCCCGAAGGACACCTCGCCCCGGGTTGCGGCCTGGCGGGCAAGGCGGAGCAGCGCCAGGTTGCCGTCGATTCCCAGCACCAGGCTGCCCGGCGCGGCCGCGGCGCAGTCGAACGCGGTGCGTCCGGCCGCGCAGCCAAGGTCGAGCACGCGGGACGCGCCAGCCAGGTCGAACGGCTGTGCCAGGCCGAGCAGCTTGCCCAGGCAGCGCCGGGCGGCGCCGGGCGTGGGCACGTCGCCCGCGGCTTCCGCCGGGTCGAGGTCCGCGAAGGCGTCCCAGGCGTAGGTGGACACGCCCTGGCGCACCACGTCGAGCCAGGAGTCCGGCCCCAGCGCGTCGCCAAGCAGGCTGAGTGCCGCGGGGTCCAGGTCGTCGCGCAACAGCAGCTCCACCGCATGCTCGCCCAGATGCTGGCGCAGGTTCGCGAGGATCACGGGGATGCCGTCGATCACCGGGTATTCGGCCCGGCAGCCCGCATCGGCGCACACCAGCGTGCCCGACAGCACGTCACCCTCCGCCTCTGCCGCGCCGTCCGCCAGGAGGAGGGCAGGGGCCTGCGCGCGGTCCCGCGCGCAGATCGGGCAGTGCGGCGCCCAGGCCTCAAAGTGGCTGCGCCGCATGGCAGGCGGTCAGCCGATCAGGACGGTGGGGCACCCGGGTGGGAGTATCTTGCCGGTGGGCGCCGGGATGGGCGCGATGCAGGCCGCATGCATCGTCTGGTCGCCCACGCGGGCTGCAGGCAGGCCGGCGATGATGACGGTGGGCGAGGCCATCATGACCATGCCCGGCCCGCCTGGCACGCAGCCGGGCAGCATGCAGGGGACCGTCGTGTCGGTCAGCCGGGCAGCAGGCTTGCCGCCGATCAGGACGGTCGGCGCGCCGGATACGAGGGCAAGCTGCATGGGCGGGTGCGGCATGGGGGTCGGCACAAGGGCAGGCGGGTGTATCGGCGCATGGCAATGCGGCCCGAGCTGCATCACGAGGTCGCCCAGGCGGGCGGCGGGCTGGCCCATGGTGGTCCCCTTGCCGGTCATGTGGCCGGCCCCGCCACCATGCGGCATCGTGGCCGCAGGTCAAGCCTTGCGCGCCCGCCGCAGCTTGCCGCGGGAACCTGGCCAGTGTTACCGGTGCGGCATGATCCCGCCCCGTTCCGCGCTCGTGATCGCTGCGTTGCTGTTTGCCGGACTGCCGGGTCCAGCGGCGGCCCAGCCTGCGCCCCGCCCGGCGCAGCCCCGCCCACCGGCGCCCGCGGCCGGCGCACCTGCGTCTGCGCCTGCCCCCGCCTTGTCCACCCCGGTGCCGGCCGTGCCGCAGCAGACAACGGCCGTGTTCGCGGATTGGACTTTGCGCTGCACCCGCGCTGCCGCCGGCTCGGTGCAGCAATTCTGCGAAGTGGTGCAGGGCATCCAGCGTGAGGACCGGCCGGTGGCGCAGATCGCCGTCGGGCGGCCCGGCAAGGGGCAGCCGATGCAGCTCACGGTCCTGGTGCCACCGAGCGTCAGCTTCGGGGCGGCACCCGCCGTGTCCACCGGCCGCGACGGAGACGCGCCGGTGCTGGAGCTGGCGTGGCGCCGTTGCCTGCCTGCCGGCTGCATCGCCGATGCCGCGTTGGGCGACGAGGCGCTGAACCGCCTGCGCGCCTGGGTGGAACCGGGGCGGATCACTTTCCAGGATGGGGCCGGGCGCATCGCAGGGCTGCCGTTCTCGCCCCGCGGCTTGGCGCAGGCGTTGGATGCCCTGGCCCGAGAGGACGGTGGCTAAGCGTTGCAGGGTGCGGTATCGTTCCGGCCTATTGATGATCCGCGGCTGAACCGGAGAACCCCTGCTATGCCTTTCAGCAAGCTCGTCCTGGCCGCCCTGCTCGTTTCGGCAGGCCACGCGGCGCAAGCCCAGGGCAGTCCCTCGGCGGATCAGATCATCAACTCGCTGCGGCCCAGTGGCGGCATGATGGGCGGCACGCGCGGCATCCGCCCTGTCACCCCCGCGCAGCCCGTGCCGGATCCGGCTGCGCCCGCGCGGATGGCGCCCGCTGCGGCGCCCAGCACCACCGCGGCACCCCGCGCCGCCGCAGCACGGCCCGCAGCGCCCCCCGCGGCCGGCACCCCCGCTGCAGCACCGTCCGTGAACCTGACGGTTCAATTCGCCACCAACTCCGCCGAGCTGACACCTGCCGCCGTCCGCACCCTGGCGGAACTGGGCCGGGCCTTGTCGAGCAGCGCGCTGGGCAGCTACCGCTTCCGCATCGAGGGGCACACCGACACGGCCGGCCAGCCCGAGGCGAACAAGGCGCTGTCGGAGCGCCGCGCACAGGCCGTCGTGGCGTTCCTGGCATCACGCTTCCGCATCGACCCTTCGCGGCTGGAGGCTGTGGGCATGGGGCAGGACGGGCTGCTGGTCCAGACGCCGCCCGGCACGGCGGAGCCGCAGAACCGGCGGGTGCAGGTCATCAACCTAGGCGCCTGAGCGGCCTGCCCGGCAGCGGGCGCGCATGGCTCGGGACCCCGACGACACCGTGATCCTGGCACCCCGGCGTGCCAGGCGGCCCCGCGCCGGGCCGGGCGCGCTGGCCGTCGTGGCGCTGTTGGTGCTGGCGGGTGTTGGCGGCGGGATCTGGCTACGGCGGCAGCCGGACCCGTCGCCCGCCATTGTGCCGATCCCTGCCGCTCCTGCGCTGGCCCCGGCCGAACCGATCCCGGGCGTGACCGAGGCAGCCATGCGCGCCCAAAGCCCGGCTGTCCGCACCGTGATGCGCTTCGCCGCCAACCCGGCCGTCGTCGTGATCGACTTCCCCACCCTGGCCGAACAGGGCCGAATGCTGAACCGCATGGCAGCCTGGGCCGAGAAGGCCGGCGTCCCGCACGACCGGCTGCTGCGGGATGCGGAGCTGGACGCCGCCATCCAAGCCAGCGGCACGACTGCGGACACCTACTATTACGGCCATGACTACCGCGGCAGCGACGTCGTCCGGTTCTTCGCCCTGGCCGACCGGGACGGCATCGCCCTGCGCCCGGAGGAGCAGGAACTGCGCCGCCTGGTGCAGCGGGCGCAAGCCGAGCCACCCGGGCTGGGAGCGCTGATCACCCTGGTGCGGGCGGAGGCGGCCAACGACGTGACGCCGCAAGCCCGTGCCACCATCCTGCACCACGAGCTGTCGCACGGCGAGTACTTCACCAATCCCGCCTACGCCGCCTTCGTGGACGCTGTCTGGCGCGGGGTGCTGTCCCCGGACGAACGCGCCGCGTTCCGCACCTACCTGGCCGGGGAGGGCTACGACACCGCGCTGGAGGACCTGATGCGGAACGAGATGCAGGCCTACCTGATGCACACGCCCGACCCGCAGTTCTTCGACCCTGCGAAGCTCGGTATCCCGCCGGGCCGGCTGGCGCAGATACGCGCTGGATTCCTGGCCGGGATGCCGCCGGGCTGGCTGCGTGACGCTGCCGCGGTGCCCGGTCCCGGCCCGGCGCCACGTTTGGCGCCCGTTGCACGGCCGCGCCGGCGTCAGCGGCTGGCGGGCCGGGTCTCCAGGACGGCGGCGGTGGCGGACACCGTGCCGCCGCGCCGGCGCAGGGCATCGATGGCCGCTTGCAGGCCGGACAGGTAGGCGGATAGCGGCTGGCTGTCCGGCAGCGGCCGGGCGAACAGCGGGGCCGTGCTGGCAACGGCAACGATCATGTCCGTGCCGAAGGGCGGGCCGACCATCCAGCCTGGCGAGCCCGCCCGCGGGGTGCCGAGGGGGATCGCGGCACGGGCAGGGAAGGTCTGCGCCGGATAGCCCGGCCCTGGGATCAGCGGCGCCACGGTCGGCGCCCCGGCCAGCACCGCCGGGTCGTTGTGCTGCACATAGGCGACGTGCAGGAATCCCGCAAAGCCCGGCATGGCGGCTTGCAGCGCGATCACCTGGTTGTCCCGCAGCGGGGCCGGGCCGCCGTCCTGCCGCAGGACCAGGCCGCCCGGCGCTGCGGCGTCTGGCAGCGCGCGCAACAGGTCCAGCACCGGGCAATACGGGCCATCGAACTCCTGCACCTGCCAGCTTATGCCGGCTGGGCCGGCAGCTTGGGCAGCCCGGCGCAGGGCCTCGGCCCCCGGCGCGCCGGCCACGCCGTCCAGCGCGATGGCACTTTCGGTGGGGACCGCGCGGGCCAAGGTGCAGGGGAGGCCACGGACGGTGCTGCCCAGCGCCGCGGCGATGGCGGCGGTGTCGCGTGCCGGCAGGGCCGGCGCAGGCGTGGCAAGGGGCTGCGCCGTCACGGACGCCGTCTGCTGGGGTGCGGCCGGAACGGGATCGGGCGCGGGCGGCGGTAGGCTGGGCGATGCCACAGGCGGCGCGCTGGCCGGTTCCGGCACACCGGGCGGCATGGGCATCGCTTGCAGGATTGGGGCAGCGAGCGGTGCAGGGTCCGGGGGGGCTGCCGGAACCGGCCCGGGTGACGGCGGGGCGGGCACCGTGATGGAGGCAGCCTGCCTGGGCGCTTCGGCTGGGCCGGCCAGCATCCATGCGGCAGCTCCTGCCGCGGCCAGCACGGCCATTCCCCCTGCGACCAAAAGCGGGACGCGCCGCCGTTGCCGTGCCGGCTGGGGGACGGGCCGGACCGTGGCGGGCATGGCGCGCGCCGGGCGAGGCACGACGACAGTGGCGTCCCCTGCGTCCTCCGCTGCTGCGGGCGGCGCACGCAACGCCTGGGCGAACTCTGCCGCCGTATCGAACCGGTCTTCCGGACGGCGCGCCATCGCCTTGGCCACGACCGCATCCAGTGCCGGCGGGGCGGTCACGGCCAGCTCGGACGGCCGGGGCGGGGTGGTCGTCATGGCCTTGTGCATGATGGACGTCATGCTGCCCTCGAACGGCCGTTCCCCCGTCAGCAACTGGTACAGCATCACGCCGCAGGAGTAGATGTCCGTGCGGCGGTCCACGGCCTGGCCCATGAACTGCTCGGGTGACATGTAGGCGGGCGTGCCCATCACCGTGCCGGCCTGGGTCATGCTGCTGGCCTCGATCCGCGCGATGCCGAAGTCGGCGATCTTGGCCTGGTCCTCCGCCGTCAGCATGATGTTCGCGGGCTTGATGTCCCGGTGCACCACCCCGCGTCCGTGGCTGTAGGCCAGCCCGGCCAGCACGTCCGCCATCAGCCGGGCCGCCTCCGGCGCCGCCATCCGCTCGTTCGCGGCCAGCACCTCCTTCAGCGAGCGGCCCTCGACGAACTCCATGACGATGAAGGCCACCTCGTCGGTCTCGGCATAGTCGAACACGCCCACGATGTTCGGGTGGGTCAGTCGGCCGGCCGCCTGCGCCTCCCGCTTGAAGCGGGCCAGGCCCTCCGCGGCTTCCTCATCGCCTGCATCGGGCAGGCGGACGGTCTTGATCGCGACCCGGCGGTCGATCAAGGGGTCCCACCCGTCATACACCACGCCCATCGCGCCGCGGCCCAGCACGCCGCGTATCTCGTATTTGCCAAGCCGGGCCGGGGTGCTCGCCGCCGTCAAAGCCCGGCCACCCGCCGCCCCGTGGTGGCCGATGTCCGCCCCCGGCCCTCCCCCACCAATGCGAAGGGCGCCCAATAGAACGGGTGTGCGATGGCGGCCGGCAGGCGCGTCCCCGCATCGGCCAGCAACGCCTGCTGCGATTGCCGGAAGGCCCCGGCCAGGCCCTGCGCGTCCCCGGCCTTGAACCGCTGCAGCGTGCCCGCGATCAGCAAGGCCGTCGCCTGGTCGTTGATGGACCAGTGCGTGACCAGCATCGCCCGCGCGCCCGCATAGAAGAACGCCCGCGCCAGGCCGGACAGGCTCTCCCCCGACGTGGCGCCGTTCGGCCCGCCGGAGTTGCAGGCGGACAGGATCACCACGTCGGCGTCGAGCTGCATGGACGTCACGTCCGATGCCGTCAGCAGCGCCGCTTTGGCGTTGTCCGCGCCTGGTGCGTCGGAGGTGACGATCGCCGGCTCCGTCTGGCAGCGCAGGTCGGTCGGCAACAGCGCGTGGGTGGCAAAGTGCAGCACGCGGTAGCCGCGCAGGTCCTGGCTCAGCACGCGGGGGGTGGTGAAGGCCGGGCCGAGCAACTGGTCGGCGGCCGGGGCGCCCATCAGCAGCCGGGCGGCCGTCAGCTCACGCACCGCGAACGGCAGCGGCGGCAAGGCGGCGAACAGCCGCGCGCTGTCCTGGCACGACCCGGCCGGGAAGGTGCGGCTGGCCTGCTGCAACGTCACAGGGCGGAAGTCGCCGAAGCCGTACCAGGCCCGGGCCGGGCCGGCCGCCGCCGCCGCGCGCCGCAGCGAGACGAAGTTGGCTGCCGCCGGCACGTGGGTGATGGCGAAACGTTGCATCAGCCACGGCGCGTGGGCCAGGTCGCCCTGGGTGGCAGGCCCGGTCAGCATGACCTCAAACGGCAGGGCCAGCAGCGCGCCCACCGGCACCACCGTCACCGCCTGGGCGCCGTCCAGCATCGGGGCGGCGGGCGCCAGGGTCGCGTCGTACAGGGCTTGCGCCGCCGCGATGTCGAATGGAGGCGGCTCGCCGGCCTGGCCCAGCTCGACCGTGGCCCGGATGCGGGACACCAGGGCGGTGACGGCGGTGGTCCCTGCCAGGGTGCGCGCGACGCCCACCTTGCCATCCCGCAGCACGAACACCCAGCCACGGTCGGGGGACAGTGCCAGCGACACGAAGGCCTCACCCGGCGCCAACGCCGCCAGCACCTCCGTGGCGTCTGCAACCTGCTGCACGAGCTGGCCGTAGTTCGGGGCGGCTGCCTGCAACGCGGCGTCGGAATCGGCCAGCGCGGCTTGCGCGGCCGTGAGCTGCTTCGCCAGGTCGTCCGCGCTGGCGCCGGTGCGCCGTGGCCCCGATGCATCCTGTGCCGCCGCATCCAGCCGGCTTTGCAGGTCCGCGACGGCAAGGCCCGCATCCTGCTGCCGGCGTATGGCGGCGCCCACACGCGGGTTCTTGGCATCCTCCGTCAGCCGTGCGGAGGCCAGCGCGATCTGGCGCGCGGTGATGCCGCCCTGCACGAGCTGGGACGCCGCGAACATCTCGGCCAGCAGGGCCTGGCGTTGCGCGGGCTGGCGGTCCGCTGCGGCCGCGAAGGCCGAAAGGCAGGGCGCCATCAACGCCGTGTCCGTCCCGGCCTTCAGCTCCCGCAGCAGGGCGGCGGCCTGGCGGCATAGCGGCAGCGCGTCCCCGGGGGCGCCAGGCCCGACCTGGGCGGCGCGCAGCAGCAGGGTCTGCGCCACGGGGCGGGTGCCGGGCTGCGCGGCGGAGAAGTCGCGCGATGCGACGCGCATCAGGTCCGTGCCGCTGCCCTGCTGCGCCACGTCCTCCACCAGGCCGCTCGTGCGCGACAGCCGGGCTGTCAGGTCGCGCTGGCTCAGGCTGCGGGCGCTGGCCAGGCCGGCGGCGGCGCGTATGGCGGCCCGTGCTTCCTCTGGGCGGCCGAGCTGGCGCAGCGCGATGGCCTGGTAGCGCCGTGTCTCGACCACGCCGATCAGCGCGGCTTGCTGGTCGGGTTCCAGCAGGGACATGTCCCCCAGGCCGTCCTGGCCGCCGCCGCGCCGGCTGATGACGATCGGCGCCATCGCCCGGGGCGGGCGCAGGGCGAGCAGGTCAGGCGGTACCAGGCCGGCGTAGCCCGCCTCGGCCGCCTGCAGCAGCGGCAGCGCCTCGCCAGGCTTGTTCGCATTGAGGGCGTTCAGCCCGCGGTAGTGCTGCAAGCGGGGCCGGGCCGTGGGGTCGGTTGCGCGGGCGGCCAGGCGGTCGGCCTGGGCGAACGTGGCGTCCGCCTCCTCCGTGCGGCCTTGGTCGGAGAGTTGTAGCGCCACCAGCATCAGCGGCACCGCCGTGTTCGGGTCGTTCGCGCCCAACGCCTTGCGTTGCAGCGCATAGGCGGCCCGGAAGGCGCGCTCGGCCACTGCGAAGCTCTCGGCCAGGTTGGCGCGGGTGCCGGCGGTCATCAGCTGCTGGAACTGTCCGATGTCGCCTGCCGCAAAGGACTGCGCGGCCAGGCGGGACGCCAGCAGCGCATCCACCTGCCCAGGCGGCAGGGCCGGGGCGGCCTCGGCAGTGGACCGGCCGGACAGCACGGCGATCGAATGCTCCAGCACCGGCAGCGCGGGCAGGATGCCATCGGCCAAATAGGTGCGGCCGTTCACCGCCGCCACCAGCGCCGCCTGCGGCCAGCCGCCCACCCTGCGCGTGCAGCTCAGCACCAGCGCCGGGATGTCGCCCAGGATCGAGGATGGGGCAGGGTCCCCGCAGTCGATCCTGCTGTCGAGCGCAGTGCGCCACGCGCTGCTGGTCGCGGCGGCCCGCAGGTCGATGGGGCCGTCCATGACCGCGACATGTCCGCTCGGCTGCTCCCACGTGCCGCAAAAGATGTCCGCCCCATTGCCCACGACCTGCTGCGTGCAGGGCTCGCCCGCCGCGTTCTTGCCCAGCCCGGCGCCGGCGCCCCGGCCGCCGCCGCCCACATACGCCTCCGGCGGCGGCCCGGCGCAGGCGGCGAGGGCGGCCGTCAGCAGGATGGCAAGCGCAGGGTTCATGGTCAGTAATCCCGGTCCGAGATGTTCGGCAGCAGCAGCGCCGGGTCGTCGCGGTCGCGCCTGACCGAAAGGTCGGGCACGTCGATCGTGAGGGTGTCCGGACGCAGGATGCTGGCGATGGCGGCGGCGGGCTGGAACACCGTGCCGCTCACCGGGTTGACCGAGCACGAGACGGCCGCCACGGCGCAGCCGTTGACCGTGTAGCCCAGGTTCACCTGCGGCTCCACGCGGGCGAACTGGGCCGCCGTGGCATCGGTGCGGCCCAGCACCGCGCCGGTCAGGGTTGCGCGGCCACCGGCGCCCACAAGCGTCAGGTTGTTGACGACGAGGTTGCCCCCCGCCGTGCCGCCGCCCAGGCCGACCACCAGGTCCAGGCCGGGCGCCTGCAGGTTGTTCAGGGCCAGCGTCCCGCCGGATGCAGGCAGGTCGATCCGCAGCGTCGCGAGCCGGCCCGAGATGGGCACGATGGCCGTTGTGCCGATCTGCCGGAGTGCGGACGTGCCGTCGAGGCCGGGGCGCACCGCCAGCACGCTGCCAGGGGCGTCGGGGGCGCCACCGATGCGGAGGGTGCCACCGTCGAGCGTCAGCACACCCGTGGCCGTGAGGGCCAGGGCCGGCGAGGCAACCGTGCCCGACACGCGCAGCGGCCCCTGGTCCACCACCACGGCCGTGCTGGCGGCGGCCAGGTTGACGATACCGTCGATCCGGGCGCTGCCAGCCCGGCCGAGGTCGATGCTCCCCGCCGTGGCCGCCAACGTCCCCGCGGCCAGGCTGCCACCCGTCTGCTCCAGGGCGCCGGGGGTGGCGACGGCGAGTGCGCCAGCCCGGACGCTGCCCGCCGTGGACACCGGCCCGCCCGCCACGAGCGCAAGCGCATCGGCCGTGACCGCCGAAGCGGCCGCCTGCGTGATCCCGCCCGTGGAACGCAGCGTGACGGCTGGGGCGGCGATGGTGCCGTACAGGCCCAACGGCCCGGCTGCGGCGATCCCGACCGATTGCCCGTCGGTGACCGGACCCACAACGGACAAGGCCTGGCCGTTGTTGAACACCAGCCCGGTCGCCGTCGTGAAGGCACCCAGCGTGCCCACCCGGTTGTCCCCGGCCAGCACCGCCGACGCGCCGGTGCCGGTCAGCGTCGCGGCAAGGACCCGGCCCCCGGACCCTTCCGTGATCGCGCCCGTCACGTCCAGCACCGCCGTCCCGCTTGAGACGCTGCCGTTCAGCGCAAGGTCGCCGCGCACACCGAGCCGGGCGGTGCTGGCATCGACCGGCCCCGTGATGGCCAGGCTGCGCCCGTCCGTCAGCGCGAAGGCACCGGCGGCAGTGAACGCGCCTAGGGTGCCGACCTGGTTGCCGGCGCTGTCCAGCGCCGCGCTCGCCCCGGTGCCCGTCAGCGACCCCGCCACGATGCTGCCGCCGGCCTGGGTGATGGCGCCCGTCGCGGCCAGGGTCAGGGGGCCCGGCGTGGTGACCGTGCCGGCAAGGGTCAGGTCGCCAATCACGGCCAAGCTGGCGGCGCCTGCGGAGACCGGCCCGGACACTGTCAGCCCCCGCCCGGTCGTGAGCGTGAACGCGCCGGTGGTGGTGAACGCGCCCAGGGTGCCGACCGCATTGGCCTGACCCAGCGACGCAGAGGCCGCACTGCCCGTCAGCGTGCCAACGCCGACGCTGCCGCCGGGCTGGCTGATGCTGCTGGTGGCGGACAGCGTCAGGACGCCCGGTACGGTGACGGTGCCGGCCAGGGAGAGGTCGCCCGCAACCGTCAGGCTCGCGGACGACGCGGACACCGGCCCGGACAAGGACAGCGCACGCCTGTTCGTCAGCGTGAACGCGCCCGTGGTGGTGAAGGCTCCAAGTGTGCCGACCGCGTTGGCCTGACCGAGCGCAATGCTCGCCCCGCTACCGGCCAGCGACCCCGCCACGATGCTGCCGCTGGACTGGGTGATGGCGCCCGTCGCGGCCAGCGTCAGCCCGCCCGGTGCGGTGACCGTGCCGGCAAGTCCTAGGTCGCCGCCTACGGTCAGGCTGGCGGACGACGCAGACACCGGCCCAGATACAGACAAACCCTGCCCATCCGTAAATGCGAACCCGCCCGTGGTGATGAACGCCCCAAGCGTGCCGACCGTGTTGGCCTGGCCCAACGACACGGCGGCGGCGCTGCCCGTCAGCGTGCCAGCCGTGATGGCGCCGCCAGGTTGCGTGATGGCGCCGGTGGTGGTCAGCGCGAGTGGCCCGGTCGTCGTGACGTTGCCCGACACAGCAAGGTCGCCGGCCACCGTCAGGCTGGCGGATGCGGCGGACACCGGCCCGGCCACGGTCAGCGGCTGCCCGTTGGCCAGCGTGAAGGCGCCGGTGGTAGTGAAGGCACCCAAGGTGGCGAGCGCGTTGCCGGTGCTGCCCAGCGCTGCACTGGCCGCGTTGCCGGCCAGCGTGCCGGCTGCGATGCCGCCGCCAGGTTGGGTGATGGCACCCGTGGCGGCCAGCGTCACGCCGCCCGGCGCGGTGACCGTGGTGGCCAGGGTCAGGTCACCCGCAACCCTCAGGGTGATGGACGAGGCGGACACCGGCCCGGCCACGATCAGCGGCTGCCTGTCCACCAGCGTGAGGGCGCCCGTGGTGGTGAACCCGGTCAGGGCGCCGAACAGGTTGCCGGCGCTGCCCAACGCGGCACTCGCCCCGCTGCCGCCCAGCTGTCCCACCACGATCCTGCCGCCGGGCTGGGTGATGGCCCCGGTCGCCGACAGTATGGCCGTAGCCACCGTCGTGAGGTCGCCCGACACCGCAAGGTCACCCGTAATGGCCAGGTTGAGGCCGCCTGCCGACACCGGGCCTGCGATGGTCAGGCTGCGCCCATTGGCTAGGGTGAGGCTGCTGGTGCTGAACGCTGCCAGGGTCGCGACGTCGTTGCCCGCCGCGCCCAAGGCAGCAGTGAACGCGCTGCCCGTGAGCGTGCCAGCCGTGATGCTGCCGCCAGGCTGGGTGATGCCGCCGGTGGCGGACAGCGCAAGCGTCCCCGTCGCCGTGATTGGGCCAGACAACGCCAGGCCGCCCGCAACGGTCAGACTGGCGGAGGCTGCCGACACCGGGCCTGCGATGGTCAGGCTGCGCCCATTGGTCAGGGCAAAGCTGCCGCCTGTGCTGAACGCGGCCAGGGTCGCGATAGTGTTGCCTGCCGCGCCCAAGGCAGCAGTGGCCGCGCTGCCGGTGAGCGTGCCGGCCGCTATGCCGCCGCCGGGCTGGGTGATGGCGCCAGTGGCAGACAGGCCCAACGTCCCGGCCGTCGCCACCGTGCCGGACAAGGTGAGGTCGCCCGACACC
>Ga0123339_10001651_pt1 | contig 15354 bp, 14 predicted proteins | sample lystaG_FD_89956 | JGI IMG/M metagenome (GOLD analysis project Ga0123339, IMG submission 89956) | Glacier valley bacterial and archeal communities from Borup Fiord, Nunavut, Canada, to study Microbial Dark Matter (Phase II) -... | ecosystem: Environmental > Aquatic > Freshwater > Ice > Glacier ... | reverse complement strand
TTTTACCTATTATTAATGCAGATATTTGGCCACGGTGGTTAATACATCATTCATTCTAATGGGTTTAATCAATACTTCATTGCACCCGGAGTCAAAACATTTTTGTTTATCTTCTGCCATAGCATAAGCAGTTTGGGCGATGATGGGAATATTAAGATCCTTCAACCTGATTTGGGTAGTGGCTTCGTATCCACTAATTTCAGGCAATTGTATGTCCATCAGGATAAGATCAATTTTGGTGGTGTTGAAAATGGTCAATACATCAATTCCATCTTTTGCCCATATTATATTGGCCCCTGTTTTTTGAAGTATGCTATTTAGATACTCATAATTATAAGGAGTATCTTCAGCTACCATGATGGTATAATTGCTAAAATCGTATTTCCCTTGTGTCGGTGGATTGACGGTCGAACGCACCATGGGAATCTTTATTTTATCGTAGGGCAGCGTTAATAAAAAGACACTTCCCTCACCTGCAATGGATTTCACATTGATATCTCCACCTAACAATAAAGCTAAATCTTTACAAATGGATAAACCAAGACCGGACTCAACACTTGAATTAGCATCATCAGAATAATTGAAGCGCTTGAATATATTTTTGATCCGCTCAGGAGCTATCCCTGCACCGGTATCTGAAACAAAAAATCTTAATTTATTGTCACCCATAATGTTATATCCTATATCAATATGCCCTTTTTCTGTATATTTAAGGGCATTCAGAAATAGATTATTTAAGATCTGCCTCAAACGGTAAGGATCCGTGAAAACTACATCATGGTGGGCTTCCTCAGGAAGTTGGAAAATAAGCTTAAGATCCCGATTTTGTTTACGTTTAAGAAAATTGCTATAGGTCATTTCAAGTTCTGAAAACAACTCGCCCAAAGCGCAGGCTTCTTTTTTAATCTTAAGCTCGTTGGCTTCAATTTTTGAAACATCAATAATGTCATCAATCAACCGTAACAAAGCCTGACTGTTTTCTTCTATAATTTCTGAATATTTATTACGCTTTTGTACCGGTAGCTGCTCGTTTTTCATCAATTCGCTAAAGCCAATAATCGAGTTGATCGGTGTCCGGATTTCATGGCTCATATTTGCCAAAAAGTGATTTTTATAAGTATTGGCGCTTTCGGCTTCCTGCTTGGCTTTTTTCAGGTCTCTCTCAATTTTCTTCAGGTAAGTAATGTTTTCAGAAATCTTTACATAATGGGTAATAGTACCGAAATTGTTCCTGATGGGCGAAATACTTGCCAGTTCCCAGTAATATTCACCTGTCTTTTTTCGGTTTTTAAATTCTCCCTGCCATTCGTTTCCTGCACTAATGGTTTTCCATAGTTTTTCGTAAAAACTCTCTGGCTGAAATCCTGATTTCAGCATGTTGGGTTTTTTTCCAAGTATTTCCTGGTCACCCCATCCGGTCACCTTGCAAAATGCAGGATTGAAGAATTCAATATACCCTTCAGTATTGGTGATAATAACAGCAATTGGACTTTGAAGGATTGCCTGGTGCAGTTTTGTATATTCGCTTTCCGATTTTTTCTCTTCCGTGATGTCACGATGAGTCCCAAACATACGGATTGCTTTACCGCTGTTGTCGCGGATTACTGAAGCCCGATTCTTGATCCATACATATTTGCCACTTTTATGCTTCATCCTGAATTCCGCTTCATAAACGTATAGTTCGCTTTTTATGAAGTCATTGAGCGAACGAACCACCCTGTCCTTGTCTTCCGGATGAATCAATTCTTCCCATACTGAAAAATTATTCTTTAGTTCATCGGGATAATATCCGAGAATCAGTTTCCATTTTCGGGAATAGTATGTTTTACCTGTATCGATCAGGTAATCCCATATTCCCAGATCGGTAGCTTCGGCAGCAAGCTGGAAGCGCTGTTCACTTTCCAGTAATTTTTCTTCTCTTTTCTTATACCGGTTGATATTTTTGAGAATAAGCAACACCGATTGTTGCTTGCTAACCGGATCTGTTTCCGGAATAAAAGTCATGTTCCACCACAACTGGTGTTCCAGCTTTTTTAGTTTAACGTCTTCTTCCAGTTTTTTTTGTAATTGAAATGATTTGGTAATCAAGTCTGTAATTTGTGTAGTCTTATCGCCAAACAATTCAATTTCTTCAATTGATTTACCTTTTATCTCACTAGCAAATTCACCTAATTTGGGATAGCAGTTTTTAGAAATTTCGGTCACCTGTAAATCAGGGTTTATCCTGATGAATATTTCCTTGAGTTTTTCAGCCAATGATTGTTGGTCGAATTTTTCGTCCTGAGGCATTTCCTCAAAGCTAAGGATGGTTAATCCTGAAGCAATGGGTGTTACCCCAATGGTTACAGCCGTACTTTTTCTTTCAAAGAATAGATGTCTGATGCGCCGGGCCGTGATTGCCGGCAAAACTTCTTCTTTGAAATAGGCACGGATATTTTTATTCATGCCCTCAATTGTATGAAGCAAGCTGTCGTTTTGATCAATGTTCTCTATCCTGAGAATATGATTTATATGACCCGAAACTTCCTCTATTTGAAGTGTTTCGTTGATCCGTATATAGCCTGAATAATAATTAGTTTTTTCGTTTTGAATGAACATATAAGCATGTGTGTTTATATACCTTAAATTTAAGAAATTAAGTGTTACAAATTGAAAAACCAATGGTTTTTTTTTCTTATAGTTTAAAGAAACTCCATATTTGTGTTTCTTTTCACCCATTTTGTATCACAATTCCCGTTTTGTAATCTATTTTTAAATAGTGGAATAATTAATCAACGAAAAGTATATAAATTTTTCCACATACGTTATAAAATGTTAACAACTATTATTTTTTTAAACGTATTTTGACTGTTCAAACGTTATTTTTCGAATTCCTGAATGATTTCGTCAGAGTTTTTTAATCAAATATTACCTAATAAATGTAGAAGAGCGGATTAGATAATCGTAAGAGGCCATGATCAAAGAGTTTGGTTGTGAAAATCCAATCTAAAAAAATGATAATAATAGTTGTAAATATTTATAAAAACTGCCTTAAAAAGATATAAATTTGGAAAGGATATGGAAAGAGTTGAAATCATACAAAAAACAGCAGTCTTTATGGCCCGCAACTTTGAATCTGAGGGCAGCGGTCATGACTGGTTTCATATCGACCGTGTGCGGCACTCAGCGCTTCACATAGGACATATAGAAGGAAGTGATTTGTTTATTACTGAAATGGGAGCCTTGTTACACGATTTGGACGATTGGAAATTGACAGAAACTGAATCTCATTTTCCCGCGAAGGCACAAAAGTGGCTTGCTGATATGGGCGTGGAGGCGGAGGATACTATCCTGATTTTAAATATTATTGAGGATGTTTCATATCAGGGGGCAGGCACAGAAACCCCCGTTCGGTCACTTGAGGCGGCTGTTGTCCAGGATGCCGACCGTCTGGATGCCATGGGAGCCATCGGGATAGCACGTACGTTTGCTTATGGTGGCTATAAAAGCAGGCTTATTTACGATCCGGCGGTTGCTCCGGTGATGCATGCCGATTTTCAATCGTATAAAAGCAGTACTGCCCCAACGATCAACCATTTCTTTGAAAAGCTCTTGCTGTTAAAAGATCGTATGAATACAGCTACAGCCAAATCCATCGCCCAACAAAGACATCGGTTTATGGAAAATTATCTGGAACAGTTTTTTAATGAATGGGAAGCAAAAAAATGATAAAACAATCTTATTACAACTACAGCGATGATGAAAATTGAACACATTGCCATTTGGACACGCGATCTGGAAGGAATGCGCAACTTCTATGCTCACTATTTTGATGCCGTGTCAGGTTCAAGTTATTACAATCATTCAAAGGAATTTAGGTCCTATTTTCTTTCATTCGGAGGTGATAGCCGGCTCGAACTGATGGAGATGCCCACCGTCTCGGCCAATAAAAACGACTACCATAAACATAGCTCCGGAATTGCTCACCTGGCTTTTAAAGTCGGAACTCGCGAAAAGGTGGATCTGCTGACCGACCTGTTGCGAACTGACGGATTCGAAATTATAAGCCCGGGAAGAATGACCGGAGACGGGTATTATGAAAGTGCCATTTTTGATCCTGAAAAAAACAGGATAGAAATTGTGGCTTAAGCAGTTCTATAAAATTTATTCACTCCATCAATGGAGAAATATGAAATGGGAGGCTTGGTGTGTTTTTATTGGAACCTATAGGGGATGAGATTGAGTTAAAACTTTTATGTGAATTCATGGTGAAGTCATCCATAATTCATAAGATATTAAGTAGACGATAAGTAGATAATAAGAAGATAATAAGCAGACAATAAGGATTATTACTTATAAGGTACCAGTTAGGTACTACATAAGTTCTCATTTAGTAGTGACTCCTGGATGGCAAAACGAATAGACCAACTAGATTCAAGACATTTTTTTGGAAAAGTAAAACGCAGTTGTATTTGTATATTTTAATGGTGAGTTGCTGATGCCAGAAGCGATATAGGATCTGTGACACGACACTATCTTGAATCTATTAATTACTGAAAATTCCCCTTAGGATAAGTATCAGGTATCAGATTAGTCTTGAGGAGCATAAACAGGATTTGATATCTTCCTGTTTTTCTATTTCTTACTTAAATAGTTTTCTCCGGCGTAGTTCAACTGTTCATACCATTCTTCCCCATATTGACGGATCAATGGTTCTTTCAGAAATACATACAAGGGTAGCTTTTCACTTTTGCCACATTGGCGACCTGGCTTGCAGATATCAATTTGTTGGTAATTGACCGCATCGAAGCGTTTGTATTTTGTAATGCGGATAGGAAACAGATGGCAGGAAACCGGCTTGCGGAACTTGATTTTTCCATCAAGAAAAGCTTTTTCAAACCCACATTTCAAAATGCCTTTTTCTTCATAAGTATAAACACAGCAGCGGTTTTCTACCAGGGGCGTTACAAGATCACCTTCAAAATCTATTACAGCAAATCCTTGAGTTTTGATTTCATTCTGATGGACTTGCGAAAGATATGGTAGAACTTCAGGATAAGCCTCCTCAATGGCTATTGCCTCTTCCGCAGTAACGGGAGCGCCTGAATCGCCTTCTACACAACATGCTCCTTTGCATTTTAGTAAATCACATAAGAATTGTTTCTCTAAAATATCAAGGCTGACAATGGTGTTCCCGATTTCGAGCATACAGAAAATAGTTTAAAGTTTCAAGTTCCAGGTTCAAAGTTTCAGGTTCAAAGTTTCAAGTTGCGTGCCGATGGTGGAGCAACTTGAAACTTTGAACTTGAAACTTTGAACTTTATTTTGTTATCAAAACATTGCCTGTCATTTCTAAAGGAATTTGCAAACCCATGATTGAAAGTAGGGTAGGGGCTACATCCGCCAGAATGCCGTTTTTGATTTTGGCATTTTTGTTTTCAGAAACGTAGATACAAGGAACCGGATTCAGTGAATGGGCTGTATTGGGCGATCCGTCTGGGTTAATAGCGTTGTCGGCATTTCCATGATCAGCAATAATGATTATTTCATATCCCCCTTTTTGAGCAGCTTCAACAACCGCTTTTGTACAACTGTCGACAGCAGAAATTGCTTTGACAATGGCATCATAGACGCCTGTATGTCCTACCATATCGCCGTTTGCAAAATTAAGGCATACAAAATCTGCGGTCGCATTGAGCAATTCAGGAACAATCAGGTCACGAACCACAGGAGCCGACATTTCTGGTTGAAGATCGTAGGTGGGAACCTTGGGTGATTGAGCCAACAATCTTTTTTCACCTGGGAATTCCAGTTCGCGGCCACCGCTAAAAAAGAAGGTGACGTGTGCATATTTTTCCGTTTCTGCAATGCGGATTTGTTTCAATCCGGCTTTCGAAACAATTTCGCCCATCGTATTATCTAAGTTGGGCTTGTTGAATATTACATTGACATTTTTGAAGTCGGCTTTGTAATTGGTCATGGTATACCACTGCAATGGAATGGTTTTCAATCCAAATTCCGGTAGGTCCTGCTGAGTAAAAGCAATGGTAGTCTGGCGCAGACGGTCGGTGCGGAAATTGAAACATATTACCACATCATTTTCCTGAATGGTTGCCAATGGATTGCCGTACCCATCAACCATTACAATGGGTTTCATGAATTCGTCGGTCACCCCGGCATCATACATTTCCTGAATAGTTTTCAGCAAGTCTGTCGATGGGGTACCTTTCCCTTGAGTGTATAAATCGTAGGCTAATTTAAAGCGGTCGTAGTTTTTATCACGATCCATTCCGAAATAGCGGCCAATTAGAGAAGCAAATTTACCGTTGGTTCCTTCAAGGTTTTTCAGATCTTCTGTCAGAAATCCAAGGCCAGAACGGGGGTCTGTATCGCGTCCATCAGTAAGTCCGTGGATGAAGGTATTTTTCAAACCCATATCAGTGCCAATCTGGCAAAGGGCCACCATGTGTGAACTTAAAGCATGAACACCGCCAGGGCCAATCAATCCAATCAGGTGAACATTTTTATTGTTTTCTTTTGCATAGGTGAATGCTTTCACGATCTGTGGCTCACTCCAAAGCGCTTTATCACGGATAGACTTGGTAATTTTTACCATGTCCTGATACATTACCCTTCCGGCACCGATGTTGAGGTGTCCTACCTCCGAGTTACCCATTTGTCCATCGGGCAAACCCACATTTTCACCACTTGTAAGCAATTGTGAATGTGGATAGGTGGCATTCAGGTAATCCAGAAAAGGAGTAGGTGCGGTTGCAATTACGTCTCTCTTTGTACCATCGCCGATTCCCCAGCCATCGAGGATCATTAAAAGTGCTTTCTTATGGGTTGTCATAACTTATAGTCGTTTTTAAATAATAAACAATTGATTTACAAAAGTACCCTTTTTCCATCAGCTTTGGAAATAAAGGGTTAGCTCTTAATGTGAATTAACAATTAGCTTTTATTTCAGTGTTCAGTATTCAGTGATCAATTTACAGTGATCAGTATTCAGTTTGCAGTTTACAGGAATTAAAAAGACTCTGCCCGAAAGTATCATTCAAGCAAAGTCTTCTCCAAAAGATACTGTACAATTTATTTTACCAGCGTGGCATCTTCCATGATCAGTTCATAAAAATAACCATACCCAAAATCTTTCTTCAGACTGATGTTTCCTTCAAAAGTTACTACCTCGTCCAGTTTCACAATGTCGAGCGTGGTAACAGTGAGGTCAAAGTTTTCGGAATCTGCGGTACCATCCTGAATATGAATCCAGTTTTTACCCATCACTCCTTCATTCATTTTAACAACCTGCCCTTTCATTTTGATCTTTTTACCTTCAAAGTTACTTCTGTCAGCATACAATTTGGCAATTGTAAGTCCATCCTGAGCCGGAGCAACTGTAACTCCTTGCTTTTTGGCATCAGCATTTTTTACCGGTTTCATTGCCTGCGGGGTTTGAGCCCCTGCAACGCTCTGTTCTTTGCTTAATCCCTGGACGAAGAAAATGGATTCAAAAGTACGATTCAATTCTTTACTGTTGAAATTGTTCATCTCCATGGCCTGCTCGTAGTAATAAACTTCTCCCGGGGTGGCTTCCTGATGATTCACAGCCATCCAGAATTCCGCATTATTTTCACTTACTTTCAAATAGGTATAATTGGAAGTCTGAATAACTTCTTCCACTTTCACCTGATGTATTGAAGGGTTGGCAAGCGTTTGAGCAGTAGGAACCTTGTTCTTTTTTACACAGCCCGTAAAAGCTACCAGAATTGCAATGATTACTAAGAATGATTTCATATTTAATATTTTAATTATTTACAATTTTCTATGAGGGGTTAAAAATAATATTTGTAACGATACAAATTTTGCTTTTATTTTATTTGAATAAATAACTTGCCTGATTCACTAATAATCTGAAATCTTTTATCTTTATTTTCCATTATATGAGCACAATAAATTGTAATTTTAATTGACATTTAATTATCGATTAAAAATACATAAAAAAAACCAATCAATCAAGTAGTATTAATTATGGAACAAACTATTAAAGATCGAAACTTAGATCATGTAAACGGAAAAACAAACCGGCGCGCTTTCATTAAGAAGTCAGCTGTATTGTCAGGTGGCTCTATGATTGCTTTGTCCATGTTGCCGTCAATGAACCTGGATGCACAGATTACCCATTCTGATGATCCGCAACTTTACACTGAAACCATCAAGTATGCAGGTGAAACCGGACCTGTAATCGCTTATCTGGCGAGACCAAAAGGCACAAGTAAATATCCGGCAGTCATTGTGATCCATGAAAACAAAGGGTTACAGCCACACATTAAAGATGTTACCCGTCGTATGGCCCTGGAAGGTTTTGTAGCCTTGGCGCCAGATGGACTTTCGTCACAGGGTGGAACTCCTGAAGACCCTCAGGAAGCTGGTCCTATGTTTCAGAAAATGGACTATGAAGCCATCAAAAAGGACTTTACCGCCGCGGTTGCCTATCTAAAAACTAATCCGTTGACTACCGGCCATGTAGGGTGTACCGGTTTTTGCTGGGGTGGTGCAATGACCAACCAGGTTGCAGTAAATTCACCCGATTTGATAGCTGCCGTACCATATTATGGCTCTCCACCAAAGGAGGAAGATGTGCCTAAGATTAAAGCAGCCTTGCTTTTGCATTATGCCGGCAATGACGAGCGCATCAATCAAGGCATTCCAGCTTACGAAGCAGCGTTGAAAAAAGCAAATGTTGATTACAAGCTTTTTATGTACGAAGGAGCACAACATGCTTTCAACAATGATTCTAATCTTGAAAGATACAACAAGGAAGCCGCCGATTTGGCATGGAATCGAACCATTGATTTTTTCAAGGAGAAGCTGAAATGAAAAAGTGGGCAGTGGTCAGTATTCAGAGGTCAGTTGGCAATAAAAGTTTTCAGTCATCAAAGGAATAGCAAAGTACCAACTACTTAGGCGACGGTAAACTGCCCACTGCCCACTGGCCACTTTTCCACACTTCAGACACTTCCTCTATAAACGGTTTGCTGTGCGTGAAAAAAAATTTGTACCCTTCACATAAATAATTCAGACCCGGTTTGCCATCTGGAGTTTGGATAAACCTATCTTTGGGGCAAGCGCCATTACACATGTCCAGCACTTCGCATTCAAGGCAGAAGTAGGGTAAGGTATCACGTTTTTTCATTCCAAAAGCTTTCTGACTGCGACTTTCGAGTAATTCGACCAATGAAGTTTGACCGATGTTGCCAATCAGGTGATTTTCATCTACGTAATGATCACATGGATAAAAGTCTCCATTGCGTTCTACTACCGGCACATTTCCGCAGGTTCTTTTAAATATACAAATGGTGTGTTCCTGATCAAAAGCAGTCCGCAACGCTTCCTCGAAAATCTGTATTTTAATTTCTCCAATATCAAATGCCTTCCATTCATCGAAAATAGTGCATAAAAAATGACCAAATGCCTTTGCTGATAAAGATCGTTCAGAAGCCACATTTTCACCCGAAGGCAGTCTTTCAACCAAAGGCAGAAAAGTAAGGAATTTACACTGAAGCTCTTTGAAGAACCTGTAAACCCGTATGGGCTTCTCAACATTCACAGCATTCACCACACACAGTATTTCACAATGAATGCCATAGGTTTTTAAAAGCTCATATCCACGGATAGTTTCCTCAAAGCTGGGATTGCCTTCCTTTGTATTGCGGAAAACGGACTGTAAATCTTCAGGGCCATCGATACTGATGCCCACCATGAAATTTTCGGCAGCCAGAAACTGGCACCAATCGTCATTCAATAAAGTACCGTTGGTTTGCAATCCGTTAACAATCAGGCAATCTTTGGGCTTATGCGTTCGTTGAATTTCAACAATACGCTTAAAGTATTGCAAACCGGCCATGGTAGGTTCTCCACCATGCCATGAAAAAAATATATCGGGTCCCGGGGAAGCATTGATGTGCTGCACAATATAATCTTCCAGCAATTCATCTGGCATGCGCGCATTCCCTTTTTCAGGGTTCAGTGCGCCACTTTTCAGATAATAGCAATATTTACAAGCCAGGTTGCACAAGGCCCCAACGGGCTTCACAAATACCTGAAAATCGGATGCGGCTTTCTTCATAACATTCTTTGTTCTTGATAATGAAATAGTTTCATAAATCGGCGTTCTATTTTTGTCGTGAATTAAATTAATTCTATCAGAATTAATTTATAGAAAAATACGACACCAAAGGTTCCCAATTACATACTATACAAGTTACGATAAATTACTTATAGAATTACCGTTGGCGGTAAAAATTCTTTCAATTGTTTTTCCATAAAATAATATTTTTTTACAGCCTTATTTGACCAAACGCAAAATCTGTTGTTAAGGTGCCGTACGAACAACTTCCACTTGTAAAAAATCAATCTTGGTTATAGAAGTAAGATAGCTACGTTGGCGAAAATGCTATAATGGCATATTCAATTTAGAAATTCTTACATCTAAATATTGGTTTAAATTATGTAACCATTTGTATCATACATGTTTAATGATTGTAATTAAAAAATCGGTCTATTATAATAAAGTAGCTAATAATAGTTTTATTTTGCTTATATTTAAGTAAATTAATTTATAAAATCCAAAAAGATGAAAAAACTAAAAGTATTTAGCTTTTGTATGTTAATAGCTGGTTTTTCTGTAGTTCTTTCTGGCTGTTATGGCTCATTTGAGTTAGTCAAGAAAGTATATGCATGGAATGGCTCGTTTGAAAGTAAATTTGCAAAAGAAGCTGTTTTCTTAGGTTTGAATATTATACCTGTATATGGAATTGCTTCATTTGTTGATGGGCTTATTTTTAATTCTGTTGAATTTTGGACAGGAAATAATCCAATGGCACTTAAAGCGGGTGAAAATAATATCCGGTTTAATGGGAAAAACGTTAGACTGGTTATGAATGAGGACCATGCTGTTATATATCATAAAGATAAAATTGAAGCGACTCTGGATTATAACAAAACTGATCAAAGCTGGTACATAACAAGAAAAGGTAAAACCCATCGGTACATGTCTATTCGTGGAAATGTATTGACAGCTTACAGCACTTCTGGTCAAATTATCGATCGTGAGGCTGTTGCTGAAAACTAATAAAAAAATATATTGAAATAATAATCATCCCTGTAAGACTAAAAGTTTTATAGGGATGATTGTTTTTGATTATATAACAAATCGAAGGCTCAGGTAGCCCAATATTTTTATTCAATAGCAGAAGAAAGAAGATTTTACATCATATCAATATGTTTTAGACCTATGCTTTCAAAACGATTATACCTATTTTCCTTACTTTATAAAATAGATTCCATGAATTATACCCTTATGGCTATCCAAAGTTATAATTTCTTGCCGAGTTGATTCAGTTAATTGATTATCTTTGTTCAAAACAAGAATACATGCCAAAATTATATGAATATTTCGGATTGATCTTTTTGTTTTATTCCAAGGAGCATGAACCGATTTATGTTCATGGTAAGTTTCAGGATAAAGAGAGTAAGGCTGAGAGATTGTTTGAAAATGGCAAATTTAAAGAGATCGTAATCAAGGAGGTTGCAGGGAAAGAACCCTTGGATGTGCAAAACATGAGAAAGTTTTAAAAGATAGTTGAACTATACAGGGACGATATTATTAGAAAATGGATTGATTTTTTCATTTATAATAGTAAGTTTACTGCAGAGAAAATAACTAAAAAAATATAGGATTATGGTTATTTCAATCAAGAAGGCTGACTATTTAAGTGGATATAAGATTATGTTTTTCTTCTCAGACGGAATTGAACAATTAATTGACTTTTCTGATTTTTTAAACGCTGCCAAAAATCCAATTACTAAGAAATATCTTGATATTAAGTCATTCGAGAACTTCTCGATAGAGTATGGCGATATTACATGGAATGATTACGAGATGTGTTTCCCTATTTGGGATTTGCACGAGGGAACGATTTGAATCTGTAAAACCATTAAAAGTTATTGATAAGTGCATGGCAAGAGAATAAGGATACATCTTTACAATGATTTTTAACCACGGCATTAATAAAATAACAAAACGATTATTAGTTTGTAGACTAAATTGGTTGCATACTTTTCATTGGATATTTTCTGATACTGGGAGCTTTTAGAGAAAGTTACTTTGCACTTTGCTTTCCAGTTAGTTAGCTTTCCATTGGTTCACTTAGCTGAATTCAGATTGCGAACTTCATCATTTCGGGTTCCCACATATTTGCATTTGAGTTACGACACGCCACAAGGTCATTAAAAGGTTCCATCTGGATATCAATACTTATCGGAGCTGTCGGACTTGATTTAGTGGGGTCAGGTGTATTCTCATCCGATCCTGTTTTTGGTTATCCCATGACAGCTCCCCTGGCGATTGCACAATTTACGGTACACGGACACCTGCACGACTTCTTTTCAATATTTGTATTTATCTGTTTACCAATTGCTTGTTTTAAATTTCGTAACAGGTTTAAAGAATCTGGCGAAAAGAGATGGGCGACCTATTCTTTGATTTCGCAAACAGGGATGTTGGTCGCGTTTATTCTTGCAGCGATGGGTTTTAAACAAATAGATGAGTTTGTTAACGTTGCAGGTGTATTTCAAAGATTATGCCATATAATTGGGTTTGCCTGGCTAATGATGTTGGCATTATATATCATCAAGGCAACAAAACCTACATAGTTTGCATTATAATGGAGACGAACAGGGTAAACCGGATGCTGATAAGAAATGGGTAAATTCTTTGTCAAAGAAGGGATTACATTCACTAAAATATCTTTTGATGCACCTATTTTCACCCCTGTCATTTATTCTGTATGAAACATGATCGTCATTGTAATAAATTCCCTTCAGACAAATCAAACGAATGATCCCTTTGTCTTCTGCCATTCTTTTGTATTTAATATGCCCCACATTGTTTTATTAAATTCTTTGCATAAATCCTCAACGGTGTAAAAAATTTCTGTAACTTTATACTAATCATAGGGAGAACATTAATTTATATATTTAAAATTGAGATACTTAAATATACAAATATTTTCTATGTTACTCACATCAAATTAGATTTCTAACATCGAACTTACGTTAAAACATTTAATTTTATGGTAAAAGAGAAGAAAGATGTAGCGCTTATATCCATATTTGCCTCTGTATTTTTAACCGGCTCTAAACTTATAATTGGCATTTTTACAGGTAGTTTAGGGATATTATCAGAAGCTTTACATTCTGCACTTGATCTTTTAGCTTCCTTAATTACTTACTTTTCTGTAAGTGTTTCCGACAAACCGGCAGACAAACAACATAACTTCGGTCACGGAAAAGTTGAAAATTTCTCAGCATTTCTTGAAACGATCCTCTTACTAGTTACCTGTGGTTGGATAATTTACGAAGCCATTATCCGCCTGGTTTCAGGAAATACGCACATTGGAGTAAATATTTGGAGTTATATTGTTATAATCAGCTCTATCATAATTGACATTAATCGCTCCCGAATACTTGCGAAAGTGGCAAAGAAATACAATAGTCAGGCACTTGAGGCCGATGCTATTCATTTTTCAACTGATATCTGGAGTTCTGCAGTTGTTCTGTTTGGACTCCTTTGTGCAAACTTTGGATTCTACTTTGCCGATTCGCTTGCCGCCTTAGGAGTTGCATGTATTGTATTGTTAGTTTGCTTCAAGATAGGCAAGCGATCCGTTGATGTATTGCTGGACAAAGCCCCTAAGGATACTATTTGTAAAATTGAACTTATATTAGCCTCATTTCCACAGGTGGAAAGTTTTCATGATTTGAAAGTCAGAACAGCAGGAGCTGACACTTTTGTTATGCTGGTAGTGATTCTGGAAAGTGAAATTATGCTCACAAAGGCACATGAAATCTGCGATAACGTGGAAGTAGAAATTTGCAATGTGATAGATCGTTGTGACGTATTTGTTCATGCTGAACCCCATAGTGTTGACAATGTTTAAACCATGGAGCCTACTCCAAAAAGTCTAATTTATGTAAGCGTTTAAAGTTGAAGGTTTCCCCGAGGACTTGGGGTAACTTTGAACTTTAAACTTTTCAAAGTAAAATAGACTTTTCGGAGTGGACTCAAAGTTAAGAACCGAACATCAAAATAAAGAAGCTGGGGTCAGTACATGCTATAATTCCCGTAAAATATTTAGTTTTTATGTAAAAATAGAAAAGGTTTGGTTATGGTCGTCATTGCCGGGTTACTAAGGTTTAAATAAAAAAAGGTTGGTTTTTTTTAAATCTATGATTATAACTATTTTTAATGGTGTATTTTACACCTTCCTGTCTGCTTTTCAAAATAAGCAATCTATACTGTATTTCGCCCTGGTTCCTATGTTCCCTACCCGCACACTGTCTGTATCTTCTGATACAGACAGCATGCAGGCCGCAAACATAGGAAAAACAGTTTAAGGAAACTATTAAATTTCTTGCATATAATAATCTTGGTATGTGACAAGATTCAACATGTCAGGCATTACACTTTTGAATCTACCCCTACTGCCAACCTGATGTATTTGGTATATAATTTGCATAAAAATATTAACTTTGCATTTTTAAGATTGATTCGGTAATTCAGATTTGTATGTCAACAGATAACAGGTATATGGCGCGCGGTGTATCGGCTTCGAAGGAAGACGTTCACAATGCCATTCAAAATATTGACAAGGGATTGTATCCAAAGGCATTTTGCAAGATCATTCCCGATATTCTGGGAGGCGATCCCGGATGGTGCAATATCATGCATGCTGACGGGGCGGGCACTAAATCGTCGCTGGCATACCTGTACTGGAAAGAAACGGGCGATATTTCGGTCTGGAAAGGCATCGCACAGGATGCTCTTATTATGAACCTCGACGACTTGCTTTGCGTGGGGGCTACCGATAACATTCTGCTTTCGTCAACAATAGGCCGTAACAAGCACAGGATACCGGGTGAGGTCATTGGAGCCATCATCAATGGCACCGAAGAACTGTGTACCGAATTGCGCGACATGGGTGTCAACATTTATCCCACAGGTGGCGAAACTGCCGATGTGGGCGACGTGGTACGCACCATCATTGTTGATTCAACGGTTACTTGCCGGATGAAGCGTGAGGAGGTGATTTCAGCTGATAACATTCAGGCTGGTGATGTCATTATAGGACTTGCCTCCTTTGGACAGGCCACTTACGAAAAGCAATACAATGGCGGCATGGGCAGCAATGGCCTGACCTCGGCCCGTCATGATGTGTTTGCCAATTACCTGGCTCAGAAATATCCTGAGAGTTTTGATCCGGAAGTTCCGGCTGACCTTATTTATTCAGGAACGAAAAAACTGACTGAATT
>Ga0123339_10001647_pt1 | contig 15372 bp, 10 predicted proteins | sample lystaG_FD_89956 | JGI IMG/M metagenome (GOLD analysis project Ga0123339, IMG submission 89956) | Glacier valley bacterial and archeal communities from Borup Fiord, Nunavut, Canada, to study Microbial Dark Matter (Phase II) -... | ecosystem: Environmental > Aquatic > Freshwater > Ice > Glacier ... | reverse complement strand
GATTTGGTACTGGTAGACCAGTCTAAACCATGGGTCGTATCTCCAGAAAATATTCTTTACAAATGCGGCTGGTCACCTTTCGAAGGAATGAAATTCTCGCACCAGGTAACTCATACGTTTGTGAATGGAGAACTGGTTTATGCAGATGGAAAAGTAGTGGATGGAAAAATAGGAAAACGATTAAAGTTTAACCGTTAAACAAACGAATATATTTTAAATAAAAAAGAGGCTTCTAAAAATGAAGCCTCTTTTTTATAGTCACTGATCCTTTTCAGGGGCAAACTAATAAATTAATCAACTACAACCAGTAAATATTTCGATGCTTTCCAGAAATCTTCAGGTTTATCAATTACCAGACCATCAACTTTTTTCGCTCCGGTAAGGTGAAACGAACCTGCAGGATGTACAGTAATCACCTGAGCTTTTTTTGCATTTAATGGCAATTGATTAAACTCACGAATATCAATTTTCATGAAATAGTCGCGGTTAAAATCTTTCTTCATTTTAATGCTTTTGCCCAGGCCTAAAACGCCCCCTTCTTTTTCTATTACATTTTTTTCAGTCAATTCTTTCTTTGTTCCGAAAGCATAATAAGCAGTATTCATAGCAATGGTTTGCTCATCAATGGCCTGATTTTTTTCTGAAACGACTTGTGCATTTTCAGCAGTAATGGTTTCAATTTTCTGATTTAGCCCGGCCACATCAAAATGCAAGCCTTCAAGTTCCTTGCTCAAAGCAATAAGGGCAGTGTCTTTATCTGCCATTTGTTTGTTCAACTGGGCAATCATCTTCTCAAATTCAGCATTTTTCAAGTTTGAATTCCGAAGTTTCCCCTGAAGCGATTTTGTCAGTTCTTTGTTTTTCTGTAGTAAACTATTGATCTCAGCTATTTCTGCTATAATCCTTTTTTTAGCATCCGCTTTCATTTCTGAACCCGAGCTAGTTTGAACAGATACAATTTTTTCAATGGTTTTAATTGAATCCAGGTTTGCCTGAATTTCATTCATAGATGACATGAATTCCAAAATAGAAGCATCTTTTTGCACATCCAATTGTGAAATGCTATCCTGTTTGGCCTGCATGCGGGCAATTTCCTTCTTGTGCTGTCCACAAGAAGTAAGCACGACAACTGATAGAATAAATAATAATTTTTTCATGGAATAAAATTTTAAATTATGGTCTAAATATAAGTCTTTTAACAAAACTATGATTGTAAAACGACATGATTTTTTATTTATTGCTTTATTATTTTTCAATAAGAATGTTTCTATGAGCAATAATTTCAAATAATTCCGGCATCCGGCGTTCCGTTTCTTCAAAACCGATCCTGAAAATCTCGTTTGCCCGGCCAAAATCGAAAATACTAAACAACCTTGTTTGGGGAGGATTGATGATAAAATCGCAAATCGCAAAGCTTTCCTGTACGTTCTTGGCCATTGTCAGCCGAAAGGCTCGTTCGGCAATGGCTTTAAATCCGGTAATATTTTCTTCCGGCCCATTGTGATTCACATTGACACCCATTAGAAACCGGCATTGATCGCGAATACATTGCGCAGGAAGATTATTTAAAAGTCCACCATCGACATAGGTATTGCCCCCAATGATTTGAGGTTCAAAAACAAGTGGTATGGAAGCCGATGCCAATACCCACTGAAATAGCTTTCCTGTATTTTTTATTTCTGACAGTCCCGAGTTAAGGTTAGTAACCGAACAGCTAAAAGGTATATTGAGTGCATCAAAATCATCAACGGGAATATATTTTTGCAACACCGAGAGTACTTTTTTAATATCAAGCAGTCCGCTTGATGGCACTTTCCATTTAATTAATTTATACATTTTGCTGGATTTCACCAGTTCAAGAATCTCCAGTGGCTCGACACCAGCAGCATACAATACGCCCACGAAGGCGCCAATACTGGTTCCTGAGACAATTTCAGGATGAAGGCCATATTTATGAAGCGCTTCCATAACTCCAATGTGAAGTATGCCACGTGCACCTCCACCACTGAGTGAAATACCAAGCTTATACTTTTGCGTGGGTATTTGAATGTCTTGATGATTAATCACTTTCCTAATTGTCAACATTGTTGTTTCCTCCATGTTAAAAAGGCAGAAGTACTGTACAATAAATAGTCAGGTTCTACGGTAAATGGATATTTAATTTATGCTTAATTCTGAACACTTAAAATCGTTTTTGGTTGCTCCTTATGTCAATTATTTTTCAACAATTTAAAAGGTTCTATTGGCCTTGCACAAGGTTATGCCTGTGAAACTTTGGTCAGAATATTAAAGATTGAAACCAAAACGTAAAAAGTGTTCAATTTATTCTCCCGCTCAAATTTGACTCAACGAGTCCACTACTAAAAGTTAACAGAATAAAAAATACCACAAAGCCTCTAAGGCATAAAGGCACACAAAGCATTGATTATATGTTATATACACATATTAAATCTTTGTATTTTGTGGCAGAATCAGACTTTTCGGAGTGGGCTCATCAATTAAATTTTCAACCTTAAGAGACTGTAAAATTCATTCTTTGGAATGGTGCGTTCGACCTCTCTTGATGCATTAAAGTTTTCTTCGATAGGGATGCAATTCGCGTCCACTTTACCTTGTATGATGGACCACTTCATCAAAATACAAATTTCAATCAATCTATCCCACTTACGGAGGGGTATTTCGCTTGAAAGTTTGTAATATTGCAGACATTAAATAAGTGCCATTTTGTTTGTTGAAACCTGCATTATATAGGTAGTTTTATACAATATTATTCCAAATTGGCAGTTTATCCTAAAGTCAATAAAATTCAGCTATTGGTCAAACAGTTTTCATATCGCGTATTTTTCCTCATAGTGCTTTTTCTTCTGGCTGGGTGCTCGACAGAAAAAAACACTGTTGTGTCGCGTGCCTATAACAATTTAACGGCACATTACAATGTATATTTCCATGGGAAGGAAAGCCTGCGCGCCGGAATTGATAAAATCAACAAGTCGGCCGAAGATGATTATTCGAAAGTTTTACCCCTTTATAAATCAAGCAACCCTGCAACGGCCACTGTAGCCTCTGCTGATATGGACAATGCCGTTTTAAAAGGCTCAAAACTGATACAGACACATTCGATTACCAAAAAACCTAAACGGCGAAAGAACAGGAGCAAATCATATATCAAATTTGCCAGCCAGGAAGAATTCAACAAGTGGGTTGACGATGCCTATATACTGATGGGTAAGGCCTATTTTTATGAGCATAATTATATGTCAGCCATTGAGAATTTCAATTACGTGTTGCGTAAATTCCCGGATGATCCCTCCACATACATTGCCAACATCTGGTTGGTCCGCTCTTACACTGAACTTGAACGCTATGTTGAAGCCTATGAACTGATTCAGGTTTTGCAGGGTGACGAAAATTTTCCCAAACGCCTCGATGGTGAACTGGCCGCGATAACTTCAGATTATTATGCCAGGCAACTTTCATATAGTGAAGGAATTCCTTTCCTGTCGATTGCCGTAAAACAAGCCGCTAAAAAGCAGGACCGCCTTCGTTACACCTACATTTTGGCCCAATGGTACCAACAAACGGGAAATACCGACAAGGCATCTCAAACCTTCAGGGACGTTGCCCGGATGAATCCTCCCTATAAAATGGCTTTCAATGCACATATCAATGCAGCCGGCACTTTCACCGGAACAGGCGATGCTGAGAAACTTAAAAAAGAGCTCCGGAAATTGCTTCGCGATAAAAAGAACCTGGAGTTCCGCGATCAGATTTATTTTGCCATAGGCAATATTTCAATGAAGGCGGGAAACAAGGAACAGGCCAAAGAAGAATACACCAAATCGGCCTCGTTAAGTTCCGAAAATTTATACCAGCGCGCGCTATCGTGCCTTACCCTGGCGCAAATCTATTTTGATGAGCTTAACTATAAAAATGCACAAAGCTACTACGACAGTGCCATGGTGGTGATTGATGATAAATATCCCAATTACCAGCAGATCGCACAACGCCACCAGAGCCTGACCCGACTTACTGATAATATATATTCAGTTGAGCGCGAAGATAGTTTGCAGCGAATTGCACTGATGGACGAACCTTCAAGAAACACCCTGATCGATCAATGGATTGCCCTAGCCAGCGAGAAAGAAGTACAGGCTCAAAAAGACCAGACAGCTCAGTTGACCAACCAAAGCTATTTCAGAAATAACCAAAGCCGGTCCGGTTTAAGCCAACAACAGGAAGGTGCCGGATGGTACTTCTATAGTCCCACAACCGTTGCTTACGGGAAAGTGGAATTTGAACGCTTATGGGGAAAACGTAAACTCGAAGACGGTTGGCGAAGGGCCGATAAACGCAACGCTATTGAAGATGTGACAGCCGAAAATCAAGACTCCCTGATGGGCACTGAACCGCAGGTAAAGAAAATAACAGATACTAAAAGCCGCAATTTTTATACTCAAAACTTACCTGTGAACGATTCGTTGATGAATGTTTCACACAACACTATCAGGAATGCGCTTTTTAATACCGGAAGAATTTTTAAGACCGAATTCTCTGACTTCCCCCGGTCGGGCGAGGCATTTGAAGACCTGAACAAACGTTATCCTGACAATAATTTTAGCCTTGCCTCCTACTTTGAATTGTATGACCTGTACACTAAAATGAACAATCAGGAGAAAGCAGACTATTATAAAAACCTAATCGTCAGCAATTATCCCGAATCGAAATATGCCAAATATTTGTTGAACCCCAACTATTTCATCGAACTTGAAGCCAAAGCAGACAGCGTGAACCGCATGTACCAAAAAGCGTTTCTGGAATTCAAAAATGGCCAGTATGCCCAGGCCGGACAAACGGCCGATCAAATTACTGCGATGCAGCCCGACAGTGCCCTGATCCCGAAAATAAAATTCATAAAAATGGTGGCCGATGGAACTCAAACGAACTGGAAGGCTTTCGGAAATTTGCTTACTGATTATATCACTTCCTACCCGAAAGCTGAGCCCAGGCCGTTGGCAGAGCAAATAATGAAATTAATCCAGGATAGCACATTGGCCAATTACCAGAACCTGGTGGATATCGGGTATCTGAACGACCAGATCAAGAACAGCGAATTATTGCCCGAAAATAAAAAGGAGGCAGACACTTTTGAAGGCAAATTCTCCTATGATGAAGACCTGCTTCATTATTTCGTCATTGCCTATCCTAAAAGCGCTAATATTGACTTAAACCGCCTGAAATTCGACATTGCCAATTACAACATTGACCATTATACAAAAATAGATTTCGAAATCGAATCACAAAATCTAAATAACAATATGACCCTATTGCTCATCCGTTCTCTAAACGACAAGGAGCAAGGGTTGATTTATTTCAGGTCGATCATCAAGCAACGAACTGTTTTTCAATCACTTAAAGACATTAAATACGTCAACTTCGTGGCCTCATCCACCAATTTCAGAGACATTACGGCTGACAAGGATTATGCTGAATACCTGAAGTTCTTTGTTATCAATTACAGCCGGTTTATTACAGGCGATTTTACAGACGAAATATTGCCTGAACCGGAAGAATTAATGGCCAAAGCCAAAGCAGAAGAGGAATTGCTGAAAGAAAAAGGATCGTTTGTAACCATCGCACCCGTTGCCTCAGGAAATGAATTGTATGCGGACGAAGATACAGGGCCTCAGAATTTTGTGATTGCAGTAAATTCTCCAGGATTTAATCTTAAACCTGTAGTATCTAATTTTGAAGCACATAATAAAGAACTGTACCCCCGGGAAAACCTGACCATTGATCAAAAGCAACTTGCTGAAAACCAATTATTGATTGTCCGTCAGTTTAAAACCAAGAACGAAGCAATCAGTTACTATACCAAAGCAGTTGCAACACGTAATTTATATAAAAACCTTGACACGTTGGGTTACCGTAATTTTATCATTACCGATGCCAACCTTAAGAAAATGAACGAGACTAAGCGCATCGCTGATTACCTGAACTTCTTCAGGGCAAAATACATTGGATTAGAAACTGCGCCCAGCAGCCAGGTTAAAGCGCCCGCACCCGCATACACGGGTCCCTACAAGAAAAATATTGAGGGCGTACAATCATTCGTGCTCATTGCTCCTAAAGAAGAGCTCAATCCGGAAATGCTCGCTGCAGCCATTGTTAAGTTCAACAATGAAAAATACCCACAGCCAGCCTTGACGCTCACCAATACGATGCTCGACGATTTCAGGATCATTATTAAGGTTGAAGGGTTCACATCCAAACAAATAGCCCTTGAGTATCTGCGGGCTATAGCCCAGGACCAACTGGTTTATGGCCCCATCCAAAATGCCAACTACCGTAATTTCATAATTACTCCTGAAAACGAAGCAATCTTCAAAAAGAGTAAAAACATATTGACTTACATGGAATTTTACAAACAATTCTACCTTACGAAATAGCAAGTTGGAAGATGCATTTTTCATTTCAGAAATAAATATTTTTCAGAACCCCATCATGCAGTTACAGGTTTACCGCCATAATGCCAAAATGCCATAATGCCACTTCTCCTTTTTTATTGTTTGAAGTATTTATAGTAAACTTGTTCTTTCACTTTATTATAGAATAAGATATAGTCTCCCCCTTAACCTTTATAGAAGAGTTTGATTTTTGAACCAGGTCCTTTGATTACAGGTTTACCGAACAGGGGCATTTGAAGAAGGAATTGCTTTGTTGTCTTTAAGTTTAATTGTTATTAATTATAAAAACAGTTTAAATATAACTGCTTATCCACTTTAAGCAAGTAACAATACTATATATTTATATTCCTCAATACATACAATTGTATTGTCTTCTATATATGCCACTTACATCTAGACGCAAGTTGGAAAGGCCTCCACAACCAATTAACTTGCCTGAAGGAGATAAGCAGTTAAATATAATACTTATTGTCCAAACTTGACGCAATAGCTCAGAATATATCTTTTTCTGTCAAAAAAAGGAGAAGTGGCATTTTGGCATTTTGGCGCAGACTCAGAAATGGAAAAATGGTTTCCGATGCTCCTTATTTTTTTATTAACTCACCTGACGCATGAATACTGATATTTATACATTAAGGGTATAAATTAGTACATTGTATGAACCTGATTGATAGTTAATGGAAGGAAACTGAACATATAATACCATTGCCCTAATTAAACTTTTAGTAAACATTCCCCGTAGTTATCTCCTTAAAAATGAATGATCATAATACCATTTTCCCTTAGGGAATCCATATCCATAAAAGCTCATAACCAGGTGAATTATCTAAAACAATTTTCAAGGTGGAATTTGCATAACAGATATTTAGTTTTTTTTTATAAATTCCACAATCGAAATGTATAAATTTATTCCGGATAAGTCCTGAAATTATAAACAGGATCTCTGGCAGGCCTTAAAAGTGTTATTTTATAAAGGACTCATCCCTTGATATTGTTTTCTCCGTTAAATTTTGTTAAGTTTATACTTTCTAACATTTTCACCTGTTTATAATAACAATATCATTATTACTGAAAATCAATCTTTATGGCGAAAACAAAAATACTTTGGACCGATGACGAAATAGATTCATTACGGGCACACATCATTTTCCTTCAGGAAAAAGGATTTGAAGTGGTTACAGCCAACAATGGAAGTGATGCAATAGAGCTTGTCAAAACAAATTATTTCGACATTATTTTTCTGGATGAGAATATGCCGGGACTTAGTGGACTGCAAACTTTGAGCGAAATCAAAACCATTGATCACAATGTACCGGTGGTTATGATTACCAAAAGTGAAGAAGAAGATATTATGGATGAAGCAATTGGCTCGAAGATGGCCGATTACCTGATCAAACCTGTTAATCCGAATCAAATTCTGCTTTCAATAAAAAAGAATGTAGACCATCGCCGGCTGGTTACTCAGCGCACCACTTCTGCCTATCAAAGTGAATTTTCTAAAATAGGGATGCAGATCAGCGATCGGCTTTCGTTTGATGAATGGGTGGAAGTGTATCGGAAACTGGTTTTTTGGGAACTGGAACTCAGCTCTTCCGAGGATTCAGCCATGGACGAAGTACTGAAAATGCAAAAATCGGAAGCCAATAATTCCTTTGCCAAATACATCCGCAACAACTACCAGGATTGGTTCAGCAAAAATCCATCCAACCGCCCATTGCTTTCAGTGGATATTTTCAGTAAAAAGATCCTTCCCTTAGTTGATAGCGGAAGCAAAGTATTTGTGTTGGTGATGGACAATCTTCGGTACGATCAGTACCGTGTTTTGTCCACCGTATTAACCAATTATTACCACATTGAGGAAGAGGAGCTGTATTGCAGCATCCTGCCTACGGCTACCATGTATGCCCGAAATGCCATATTCTCTGGTCTGATGCCTTCTGAAATCGAAAAAGTATATCCCGATTTATGGGACGATGACGACAATGAAGGACATAAAAACAGCCATGAGCAGGAATTATTGCAAAAGCAATTAACAAGGCGGGGTAAAAATTACAAACTGTTTTTCGAGAAAATCACCAATGTCAAAGGCGACAAAAAAATGACCGACTTCCTGGGTAGCATTCTTCAGAGCGACTTGTCGGTGATGGTTGTTAATTTTGTTGATATGATTTCCCATGCCCGTACTGAAATGGACATGATCAAAGAGCTGGCAGGCGACGAGGCCGCCTACCGGTCGCTTACCCTGAGTTGGTTTAACCACTCATCGCTGCTTGATTTAGTGAAACTCCTGGCCGAGAACAAAGTGAAGGTGGTACTTACAACCGACCATGGCAGCATCAGGGTTGAGAATGCGCTTAAAGTGATTGGCGACCGCGAAACCAATTCCAATTTACGCTACAAGTTAGGACGCAATCTGAATTACAAATCGAAAATGATTTACGATGTTAAAAATCCGGCCAGCATCTATTTACCGTCCAGAAATGTAAGTACATCGTATATTTTCGCCACCAATACCGACTTTTTTGCCTATCCGAACAACTATAATTACTTCGCCCAGTATTTCCGCAATACTTTTCAGCATGGAGGTATTTCACTCGAAGAGATGATTATTCCGGTAGTTACAATGACTCCCAAGGGATAAAAGAGGATCTTTTTACGCCTTGATTTTATGGCACTTAACATGCGTTCAAAGTTGAACACCCACGCCGTGCATATTAATAATCTGAGTTATAGTGTATCTATATAATTTACAATTTGAGTGAATTTATATGGTTCCATTGATCCTAAAAATTATTCACTTCATCAATAGCATAAGAAATAGGAAGGCTTGTGATTTTTAATTGAATCTTTTGGATGAAATTAAGTTAAATCTTACATGAATTCATAAGAAAGTCATCTAGGATTCTTGTGATAATAAGTAGGTAATAAGTATATAACAAGAAGATAGTGAGTAGATAATGAGTATTTTTACTTATTATCTACCAGTTAGGTACTCTGTAAGTTCTCATTTAGTAAAGACTCCTGGAAGGCAAAAGTAAGATTCATCGTATTGGAAATAATTTTATCAAAGATCTGTTTTTCTCCCAATGATAGTAATAAAAACATTGGTATCAATAACGATCCTGGCTCCGGAAGTGTTCATTTGCCCATTGATTCATTGTTTGATCATCCCAATTATTTTCATCTGACAACCGATCCATCTCATCTGATGCTTTATCTGCAAAATAATTACTCAATAAATATTTTATTTCCAAAAGCTGTCCCTCAGGTATTTCAGTAAAATAAAGCTTAAGCAATTACTTTTGCCTATTACTTAAAATAAATGCTCCCATTTTTTCTTTTTTTGATATTTACAAATCATAAAAATTGTAATCTTCATCCAACTTTTTATATTTCAAATATGAAAAGCACCAAGAAGTCTACTCATTAATTTTATCATCCCGAGTCTTTTGATATTGTTTATTGGCAAATACGAATTCCTGGAGTTTCTGGTTATCAGTACTTAATATCTCTTTTTGGTTGCCTTCCCAGCACATCTCACCTTCGGAGATAAACAGGATATTGTCACCGATTTCCATCACCGAATTCATGTCGTGAGTATTGATGATGGTTGTAATTTGCAGGTCAACAGTGATTTGATGGATCAGTTCATCTATCAATATGGAAGTTTCAGGATCAAGTCCAGAGTTAGGTTCATCACAAAACAAATATTTAGGGTTCAAAACAATGGCACGTGCAATGGCCACGCGTTTCTGCATACCTCCTGAGATTTCGGATGGGAACATTTTATTGGAATCCGATATGTTTACACGGTCGAGACAAAAATCTACCTGTTTTTGTTTTTCAGCATTGGAAAGCATTGAAAACATATCGAGCGGAAAGCGAACATTTTCCTCCACTGTCAATGAGTCGAACAATGCCCCACCCTGAAAAACCATTCCCATTTCCTGCCTGAGTCTCTTGCGCAGCTTCAGGCTCATGGATGTAAAATTGCGGTCGTCGTAAAATATCTGTCCGCTGTCAACCTCCAGTAACCCAACAATTGATTTCAGCAATACCGTTTTACCCGACCCGCTTCGGCCAATTATTAAGTTGGTTTCACCCTTATTGAATTCCTTCGAGATATTTTTCAGGACATCTTTGTGTTCGAAGGATTTAAATACATTATTAATTCTGATCATAAAAGCAACTGAGTTAATATCAAATCTGAAACAAGTATTAAAATGTTGGTATTCACCACTGCCCGAGTACTGGCGGTACCTACATCGAAAGCTCCACCTTCAACGGTATAACCAAAAAAAGAAGCAATGGAGGCGATCAGAAAACCAAAGACCACGCATTTGATCAATGAGAAAGTGACATAATATGGATTAAACCCAAACTGTACCCCACTCAAATAATCAGCCGCAGAAACGGCTCCAACGGCAGGCCCAACAATCAATCCGCCCAGGATTCCAAAAAACACACTCAGAATATATAAAAGCGGGAACATGAGAACGACCGCAATTATTTTGGGCAATATCAGGTAGCCTGCTGAGTTGACGCCCATAATTTCCAAAGAGTCGATCTGTTCAGTGACCTTCATGCTTCCTATTTCAGAAGTAATATTTGAACCGATTTTACCCGCCATGATCAATCCCATGATCGTTGATGAAAACTCAAGGATCAGAGAATCGCGGTTTCCTAAACCAATGAGTGTTGTTGGCAATAAAGGGTTAACCATATTGTAGGCAACCTGTAAAGTCATGATCCCACCCATAAAAACAGAGATGACAGCCACAATGCCTACCGACTTAAGACCCAGGTTCTCTATTTCATTAAAAGTCTGCCGTATATACAAATTATGTCTTTCGGGCCTGCTAAACACCTTAAACATTAAAGCAAAGTATCTTCCTGTTTGATTAAAAATATTCATTCTATGTTCTATGTTAACGTACAATAAATTTATTTTGCCTTAGAAATCAATATATGAAATCCTTAGTAAAAAGATTTTGCATAAAGGTATAAATATTACAAAAGCAGTGATTTTTTCTTCGATTTTAATTTTAAACTTCTTATCTTCATAAATAATTAAGACAGATAAATTAGCCATTATAAAAGTGATTTTCGAAGGGCTGATTTTTTCATATATTATTCACTGTTAAATATTTATGACATGAACAACACTTATTGCGTGATAATGGCAGGCGGAATCGGGAGCCGGTTTTGGCCTCTAAGCAAGAGCAATATGCCCAAACAATTTCTTGATATTCTGGGAACAGGCCGTACTTTTATTCAGCAAACCTATGACAGGTTCAAAAAAATCTGTCCGGATGAAAATTTCTATGTAGTAACCAGCAGTGATTATCGGGAACTTGTGCTGAAACAATTGCCGCAACTGCGCGAAGACCAGATCCTACTGGAGCCACTTCGCAGAAATACGGCCCCCTGTATTGCTTATGCCTGTTACAAGATACAAACCATTAATCCTGAGGCATATATCATTGCAGCTCCTTCTGATCACCATATTGAGCAAGAAGATGAATTCATTGCACAGATCAAAAAAGGTCTTGAATTTGTGAAAAACAATGATGCCTTACTAACCTTGGGAATCACTCCAAGCCGGCCCGAAACCGGATATGGCTACATTCAAATTGAAAGTAAAGACGCTAATAATCCAACTGAAACAATTCACAAGGTAAAAACATTTACGGAGAAACCAGATCTTCAACTTGCTAAAATATTTCTGGAAAGCGGAGAATTTTTCTGGAATTCGGGGATCTTTATCTGGTCCCTAGCCTCCATCATAAAAGCTTTTGAAACGCATTTAAGTTCTGTTTCAGAATTGTTTAGTAAAGGTACCAAACTATATGGAACTGCAGATGAAATACCATTTTTGAATAAAATATATTCTGAATGCCAAAACGTTTCCCTTGACTACGGGATTATGGAAAAGGCCAGTAATGTTTATGTTCTATGTTCTGATTTTGGCTGGAGCGACCTGGGAACATGGGGGTCGTTGTATGAAAGCAGGAACAAAAATTCTCAAGGCAATGTGGTGTCAGGAGAAAATGTGATGCTTTACAATACCAAAAATTGTATTGTAAACATGCCTGCTGATAAGTTGGTGGTCTTGCAAGGATTAGAGGGATACATCGTGGTGGAATCAGAAGGGACCCTGCTGATTTGCAAAAGAGAAGATGAACAGCAAATACGCCAGTTTGTGAACGATGTGAGGGTGAATAAAGGAGAGAATTTCGTTTAATACAAAAGGAAAAGATATATGCGTAAGGGGGATTTCTAATAAAGGAATCCTCTTTTTATTTTATCACAAAAGGGATTCAATTATTCCCAGAAATTGGGTTTGAAAGTACTTCTCACGCAACGAAACCCGATGTATGATTTTGCAGAATCCTGGTACTCATAACTTCGGGTCGAAACCTGAATGTAATAAGCAATATCTTTCCATGAACCACCCCGGATAACCTTGCGTTTCATTCCGGGAGTATCATCAGGAGTTGCATTGTATTGAAAATCAGGACTAAAATCATTCATTAACTCGTACCCAGCTTCATCGTAGGCACTGGAAGTCCACTCAGCCACATTACCGGCCATGTCGTACAAACCGTATGAATTGGGAATAAAACCAGCCACACTGGCGGTTGTTATATTGTTTTGATTATCAGAAACATAATTTCCACGCATGGGTTTAAAATTGGCGACAAAACTGCCTTCCTGGTTACGTGAATAATAACTTCCCCAGGGATATAAAGTCATCTGGTGCCCACCGCGCGCCGCATACTCCCATTCCACTTCCGTGGGCAGGCGGTAATCCATGACCGTGGGCATTTTAATGATCTCCTGATAAGCATTCAATTGTTTGGATCTCCAGTCACAAAAGGCTTTTGCCTGGGCCCATGTAACCCCCACAACAGGATAATCGTCGTAGGCAACATGCGAAAAGTACTTTTCGGTCAATGGTTCATTGTAGGCAAATGTGTAATCACGCATCCATACAAGGGTATCCGGATAAACTTGAGTTGCTTCCCGCATAATGAATGCAGAGCGGTTGTTAATAGAATTTTGCTTTCCTGTTGCATCAACCACCGTTCCGTTATAGCTTTGGGTTTCGAAATTATAACTATTGGCTCTTTTAGCAGCCTGTTTATAGTCGATCCAATAATGTTCATACCTTAACTTTCTTGCATCCAATTCCTTGCGATTAAAAAACCTTTCATTTTCAGGAATGAACATTTCTTCAAGAGCCGCTTGGTAATCAGGGTTTTTCCATTCGATCGGTTCCGCCCAGTTTAAATGTGGCGTTTCAAGGACAGCTCCCTTGCGACCTTCGGTGATTAAAAATTCGGGGATTGTTTCTGACAATAACTGACGGGCAATAGAATCTCTGACCCAATAAACGAATTGACGGTACTCATTATTTGTGATCTCGGTATCGTCCATCCAGAACGATGGAACAGAAACTGTTTTTACCGGTGTGTTTGCCTTATTAATTTCCTGATCAGAGGGGCCAATGTTGAAACTTCCCTGTTTTATAAACTTCATACCATAAGGAATAGGCTCAAAATAAGGCTTTCGATCCTGCGCGCTGGTAAGCTGGCCTTTCCAGTCTTTGTTACATGCACTGAGAAAGACAAGTATAAACAAACCTATAAACACACTTTTATACATATTCCTATAATATACTTTCAAATAACGCTGCTGAAATTCATATATTACTGATACATTCAAAAAAAGCCTTATCAGGAAGTCCTCATAAGGCTTTTTCTTATGGTAGGATAAATTTAATATTCCCAGAGGTTTTGTTCGTAATCAAAAATATCGTTTTCAACACGTTTGCTTTCAAGCATTGCTTCTTTTCCGCTAAGATACTGACTTATTTCACGATTGTTATAAATATTTGATTCTTTTAGGATGTAAGAAGTAAATATTCTTTTCAAAAACAGATCATCGTAGGAGGAATTACGGGCTGTGTTCTCTGTATTAAAAACTTCATTGGCAGCCATTAATTCACGGGCTTCGGGATAATAAATCCAAAACATCTGCTGACGCAGGACGGTTTCCTGATTTACATCATCGTCACGGAAGTATTCCCGGATAGGGCAAATGCCTATGATGCGCACATTTAAGGTAGAATTTTGTTTGTCAAAATACCATTCTTCTTTCAGCATAATCTGTTTGATTTCTTCTGAACGAATTTCACTGGTAACCGGGGCATCTTGCATCTCTCCGGTATCAACATTGCGCACCTGACGTACTTTGGCAACAGCTCCGAAGGCTTCTTTAACTTGATCGAAAGACATGGGAACTTTGAATTCATCGTCATTTTTGGCATCATACGCCGTAAGTCTGGAATCTTTTATCCCCAAAAGTAAAAGGTTTACCAAATTGTTTTTTCCCTCCACTTCTTTGGTTGGGAAATACATGGGTTGGTTCATTTTTTCACGAAGATCAATAATTCGCCAGACTTTTTTGGACCACATTACATCCGCTTCCCTCACGTAGGGAAGGGGAGTTGGTTTACGCTTAAACAGGTCTGTGCGTGTAAATGCACCATCAACAGGAACAGAAGACCGTTTAAAAGCTCCATCAATTGGCGCATTGGCCTGATTGACAGGCGGTACAGTTACCGGAGTCTGAGCTTGCATTTCCTGACTGGTTGTACCACTCAAGAAAACTAATAATCCAAGGCATACTACTATATTTTTCATAACTATCTAATTTTAAAGCTTATGGGGGACAACGAACGATTGCTGCCATCGTCCCCTTTGGCAGTAATGTTATCAATAATAATTGCACTTCCTTGTGACAATTTTCCAAACTGTTCTTTTTGTTCAGTCGTGAACTTGTTACCGCTTCCTTTATAGGTCTTCACAAATCCACCGGCTCCAGAAAATGTAATCTCAAATTG
>Ga0123339_10001646_pt1 | contig 15372 bp, 12 predicted proteins | sample lystaG_FD_89956 | JGI IMG/M metagenome (GOLD analysis project Ga0123339, IMG submission 89956) | Glacier valley bacterial and archeal communities from Borup Fiord, Nunavut, Canada, to study Microbial Dark Matter (Phase II) -... | ecosystem: Environmental > Aquatic > Freshwater > Ice > Glacier ... | reverse complement strand
ATAATATATATACAGTTTAATAAAAATAAAAATCTTTAAAGTATACACTTTAAAGATTTTTATAATTTATTTAGTATTTAAAACTCTCTGTTCTTGTGTCATTGCAGCAAGTGCCCTAATATTATCAATATTCAGACATAATATATCTGATATTTTTGTTCCTAACCCTACGTCTGTCTTATAAAACAATGCAGTCATTCGATACTGCAATTTCAAATCAGCTAACTTTAAACTACCACATATATTATTAATTAGTATTTCTTTTTGTTTATCATTCATAACTCTTCTGTATAGTTCACCTGGCTGTTCAAAATCCAAATCTGATGATGGATATGTATGTCTTTGCACAAATCCAGAAACATCAAAATCTGGAGTTCTATATTTCTCGTCAGTATATACATTTTCATAACTATTTGGAAAATAATTTAGTTTAGTATTACCTTGTGAAGTATCTGCCATATTACCATCCTTTTCATAGGTTGTTACTAAGTTTTTAGGTCTATTTACTGCAAGTTCATTTACATTTACACCTATTCTATGTCTATGTGCATCTGGATAAGCCATAAGTCTTCCTTGAAGAAGCTTATCAGGAGAAGGGCCAATTCCATTAACAAAATGTGATGGAGAAAATGCCGCTTGCTCTATATCAGTAAAGAAATTTTGTGGATTTCTATTAAGAACCATTCTCCCAAGTGGAATAAGTGGATAGTCTTTATGATACCATACTTTTGTAGCATCAAAAGGATCAAATTTATATTTTTTTGCTTCCTCAGCACTCATTATTTGCACATATACCTTCCAAGAAGGATAATTTGCGCATTTTATATTATCATATAAATCGCGCACTGCACTATCTGGATCTGTACCTGATAATTTAGTAGCTTGTTCATCGGTCCAATTTTCAATTCCTTGTTCAGTTTTAAAATGATATTTTACCCAACAATATTTGTTTTTTTCATTATACCACATAAATGTATTAGTTCCAAATCCGTGCATATGTCTAAAACCTCTTGGTGTCCCTCTATCTGAAAACAATATCATAACTTGATGCATAGATTCTGGAACAAGTGAAAAAAAGTCCCATACCATATTTGGATTTTTAAGATTGGTTTTTGGATCTCTTTTTTGTGTATGTATAAAGTCAGGAAACTTCATAGCATCGCGTATAAAGAAAACAGGAGTATTATTACCTACCAAATCATAGTTACCGTCTTCAGTATAGAATTTAAGTGCAAATCCTCTAGGATCTCTAGCGCTATCAGAGGAACCTTTTTCACCACCAACAGTTGAAAATCTAGCTAGTATTTCAGTTTTTTTTCCAACAGTTGATAAAAACTTAGCGCAAGTGTATTTACTTAAATCATTTGTAACTTCAAAATATCCAAACGCACCTGATCCCTTTGCGTGTACTACTCTTTCTGGTATTCTTTCTCTATTAAAGTGTGCTAATTTATTCATCAAATAAGTATCTTCTATTACTGTTATACCAGGTATACCTGTAGATAAAGAAAAATTATCGTTAGATATTGCATTTGCTAACTCATCTGTTAATTTTCTCATAAAATAAAATCACCCATTACATTCTATTATGTAATGGATGATTTTATTACTTATAAATTTCTCATTAATATTAATTTTTAATAACTATTTTACTATAGATATAACAGCTTTTGAATATTCTAATGTATTTAAAAAATCTTTTATATCTTCAACTGTTATATTACTTAATATTTCTAAATCATAATACAATTTACTCTCATTTAAGATGCTATCTATTATTCTCCTATAAGAATTATTTGAATTTTCAGACTCAACTATATTCTCACCGATTTTTCTCCTTTTAGTATTTTCAAATAGCTTTATATCTATTTCGTTACTTTTAAGTTCTTCTATAAATTTAAATATATCAGCTTGTATAATATCTAATTTACTAGACATTGTAGATATTATAATATGTGAAAAATCAGTTGTTCCTTCATATACAAAATCAATATCATCACTTACAGCGCCTTTGTTATATTCTGTCTCATAAAACTTTGAACTTTTCGAAAAATACATTTCTGAAATTAAATCAGATATGACTTCTCTTTTAATGATTTCATTCTTTTTGGTAGGAAGTAATTTATACCCAATAGAAAGTTGTGGCATAAATAATCCCATATCTTTCTCTATTTTTTTCTGTAATATATTAGTAGGTTCAACAACTCCAAACTTCATTACTTTTTCACTCTTAATATTTTGTTCATATAGCTTAAGTTTATCTTCTATTATGCTAATAGTATCACTTACATCTACATCACCAACAATAACAATAAACATGTTGTTAGAATTATAAAATGTGTTATAACATGTATATAATATATCTTTATCTATTTTTGAAATGCTCTCTATTGTGCCTGCTATATCAATTCTTATTGGATGATTAATATACATAGCTCTAAGCGCATTAAAATATACATTGAAATTAGGATCATCTTCATACATTGATATTTCCTGACCTATAATACCTTGTTCTTTTTTTACGTTTTCAACAGTAAAATATGGTGTTTTAACCAATTCTATTAACATTTCCAATCCCTTTTTAAATTTGTCAATGGTTTCAAAAAAATATACCGTATGGTCAAAAGAAGTATAAGCATTTGAAGATATTCCTTCTTTAGAAAACAAGTCTAAAGAATTTTCTCCCTCTTTTTCAAATAATTTATGTTCTAAAAAATGTGCTATACCATCTGGCATAGTAACTCTTTTACCATTTGATATGTCAATAAAATCATTATTAATTGATCCATATTTAGTGCCAAACATTCCTATTTTTTTAGTAAACCCTGGTCTAACGCAAATATACACTTCTAAGCCATTTGAAAGTACTTTTTTATGTATAGTTTCCCCTAATGTTTCATTTGTTGTAATTTCTATATTATTTTTCACTATTTTCACCACCTAACAAATAGATTAATTCAATTTTAACTTTTTTTGCAACCCTTGCGACATCTTCCAATTGAATTTTTTTCATGTTATCTATTAGTTCTTCTATTGTTATACTCATTCCACTTACTGCATTTGTATATGCAAGTTTAGCAAGAGAAATTTTTGAATCTTTCCATTCTAACAAGTCACTTATTAGTGATTGCTTTGAAGAATTAAGTTCAGATTCAGATATATTACAATTTTTCATATCCTCTATCTGTTCTAATATTACAGTTTTAGCTTTTTCATAATTTATTTCTTCTATACCTGCATATATAACAAAAATACCTTTAAATCTATAATATCTAGATTTTGCTGTGTATGCTAAAGATTCTTTTTCTCTAACATTTTGAAATAATTTTGAACTTGGTGTTCCACCTAAAATACTATTATATACATTAAGTGCATAAAAGTCATTATCTTCTAAATTTTCTACTCTCATACCTAATGTTATTACTGCTTGATTAGTTTGTATTTTTTCTTTTACTTCCTTTATATCTTCTAAAAAAGTTCTGTTTTTTTCAGAAACATTTATTGATTTTTTATCAAGTACAACTTTATTTGATTTTTTTTCGAAGACTTTATCTATATATTGATGTATATTATCGTATCCATTTAAGTTTCCAGAAACTATAATTGTAATAGCAGATTTTTCTATTAGATTTGTATACATTTCATATATATCATCTAGTTTAACATTCTCAGCATTATTTATATCACCATAAATATAAGTTCCAAAAGGTTCTTTCTCACATAATAGTTCTTCTGTTTTAAGTACTGCGTATTTTAATTTTTCATCTTTTCTTTTATTTATTTTATCTAGTATAAAACTTTTCTCTCGTTCAAATATTATAGTATCAAATTTATTATTATCTACTTTAGGATTATATATTATTTCATACAAAAAATCTATAGCTGGTTTAAGTACATCTTCTTTGTTAGGTAAAAATTCTTTATTTACACATTCTAATCTAAATTCTATATTATATAAATCTCCTATTTTTTCCATATTTATATCAAAATTTGTTCCATATAAACTAGATAAATACTCTTCTATTGCTTTACTTGTATTATATTTATTACATCCTTTAGATAATATTAAACTTGTTATTACATTTTTAGATACTTCATCCTTCTTAGTCTCAAAAGTAAAATTATATGATATATATATACTTTTAAATTTACTGTCATTTACCTTATATATATTTTCCATTAAAATCTCCTTTACATTAATAATTCTTTAACTATATCACTAACTAATTTTCCATCAGCTTTACCACTTGTTTTAGCTTTCAAATCTTGCATAACTTTACCCATATCTCTAGCAGTCGCCGCTCCAGTTAACCTAATTGATTCTTTAACCATTTCTCTTACTTGCTGTTCATCTAACTGTTCAGGTAAATATTTAGATAACACTTCAATTTCTTTATTTAAATCTTCTACCAAATCTAGTCTATCAGCTTTTTCAAATTCAATTATTGCTTCTCTTCTTTTTTTTACTTCTTTAGATGCAACAATTTTCATTTCTACATCATTTAATACTTTTTTATCATCTTTTTCTATCTGTAGTATTGCAGCTCTAAGTAATGTAATAGTATTTTTTCTAAGTTCTTCTTTATTCCTCATAGCCTCTTTTAGTTCATTCATCAACATTTCTTTCATTTAAATACATCCCTTCTATTATATTATATTATATCTTGTTTTAAACTATTTATCCTTTTTATTTTCTATTTTTTCATCTAATTGTTTAATATTATTATGTTTTATCGTAGTTACAAACCCTAGTATAACAAATGTTATCGTTGCAAATATAAGTAAAATAAGTTTATATATATCTGCAGAAATTATTGTAACGGCAGCTATACATAATATACTTGTTACAACATACAGTGTAAGTACAGCTTGTCTTTGATTAAATCCTCTTTTAAGTAATCTATGATGTACATGACCACCATCTGGGCTAAGCATTGGTTTACCTGCTATATATCTTCTTATCATAGCAAATAGTGTATCAAATATTGGTACACCAAGTGTAAGAATTGGAGCTATAATAGCTATTAATGTATAACCTTTTGCAAATCCTAGTATTGATATAGCTGCTAATGTAAATCCTAAAAAATTAGATCCTACATCTCCCATAAATGTTTTAGCTGGATTAAAATTATATGGTAAAAATCCCAAAGTAGCACCAACTAGAACTGCTGTAATTAGAATTGCTTCCAAACTAGCTGAAGTAGTTATAAATATTGTAAGTAATGCAGTGGCTGAAATTGCTGATATACCCGCTGCTAATCCATCTAAACCATCAATTAAATTAACTGCATTTGTTATACCTATAATCCAAATTAATGTTATTGGAAATGACAAAAATCCAAAATCAATTAAATCTGTGTATATAAATGGTATTTTAATTCCTTCAATTGATATTCCAAAAAAGTATATTACAGATGCTGCAAGTAGTTGAAATATAAATTTATGCCTAGCTCTCATATTTATTGCATCGTCTATAAAACCCATTAGTGAAATAATTATTGCACCTATTACATATCCAATAAATTTACTATTCAATGTTATGGATGGCGTATTCATTGTTATTAAACAATATAAACCTAGTCCAAGAAACATTGATATAACAATCGCTAATCCACCAATTCTTGGCATTGGCTTTACATGTACTCTTCTACTATCTTTAGGAATATCTACGAAACCAAATTTTATAGCAAATTTAATAATTAATGGAGTTATAATAACAGAAAAAGTGAATGTTATTATTATCATGAAATATACTATTCCCATAATTTTACACCAAAGTTATCTTCCATTTCTTTTATCTTATTTACTCTTCTTAAGTGTCTTTCACCCTCAAATTCAGTGTTTATATAAGTATCAACAATACTTATAACTTTTTCTTTATTCTTAGAATATTCTAATCTTCCTCCAAGGCATAAAACATTAGAATTATTATCTTTTTTAACCATACCTGCTGTATATTCATCAAAGCAAGGTGTTGCAATTATTCCTTTTACTTTATTACATGCTACGCAAATACCTATACCAGTACCACATATAGCAATACCTAAATTACCTTTATCTTTTAGTACATATTTAGATACTTCTATTGCTACATCAGTATAGTCATCATCTTTATTCTTGTTATAATCTGTAACATTTTTATATTCAATGTTTTTTTCTTTAAAGTATTCTATTATTATATTTTTCAAATCGAACCCTGCATGATCTGCACCAATTATTATCATAATTCACTTCCTTATAATATTTGTAATAACTTATCAATATTTTCTACTATATCTTTTGCTGTAGCATTATATACATTACTATCTAATCCATAAGGATCATCAATATCTTTATATTTTTCTTCATCATTTACGTATTCTTTTAATGTAAATACCTTATCACTAAGTTTTGGATAAATTTGAAGAACCTGTATTTTATGATTATGAGTTAATACAAGTATTAAATCACATTCAAGTATATTAGAATTTTCTATACATGTTGCTCTATGATTTGTTAAATCTACATCATATTTTTTAATTGATTCTATTGCATTATCAGTAGCACACTGCCCTTGAGTCGCATTTGTACCACACGATGATATTATATATTCATTTTCTTTATTTAAATCATACAATTTTTTTTGCATATATGCATGTGCCATTGGACTCCTACATATATTTCCTGTACAAATAAACATAATACTTTTCAAAAAACCACTTCCAATCATTTCATATATTATACCAATATAACTCATAATTATCAATAGTTATATTGAAATTACGAGGCCTTTTCAAGAATTAGTTGTATAAAATAAAAAATAGTGTTACAAATTGCAACACTATTTTTTATTTTAAGCTAACTTATCAAGTTCTTTTTGAAACAATTTATCAAAAACTCCTTGATCTCCTTTGTCCTTCTTTTTGTTATTTTCAATATTATTTTCTTTTTTCTTATTGCTAGTATAATTAATATTCTCCATTTTATTCACAATAATCTTGTGATATCCAGATTCTACCATTTGGCACCCTCCTATATAATTTATATTATTACATATATTATACCATATATGTCAATATATTAATTTATTGGATTTTTATTATATATAATCCTATTAATAATCCTATAATATATATTAAAGATACAAATTTTCTCTTAGATATTTCTTTTGAACTTGGTATCAAATCACAAGAAACTATATAAAGCATGCACCCACCTGATATTGATAAACTAAGTGCTATATATGTATCAGAAATACTTCCTAGTATACTACCTATGATTGCGCCAATTGCTGTAGGTAAACCCAAATAAATAGCTTTAATAACTTTATTTACCATTTTTCTTTTTTCTTTATTCAGTCCAATACCTACAACTATCGTTTCTGGTATATCATGTACTATATTTAGAACAAGTAGTGATATTCCTAACGAAAGTGAAAACACAAATGCAGATCCTATTGCTATTCCTTCAACTATATTGTGAACTGACATTGATATTATTATAATTAAAGCAGATGAATTAATTAAATTACCTTTTGTTTTATTATATCTATTTACAAAAACATCTAATATAAGTGTAAGTGCTATTCCTAATATACATCCAAAAAGTGTCAAGTATATATTGGATATTTCTATACTTTCTGGTATCATTTCAAAACACACTATTCCTGTCATCATTCCAGCTGATATCTCATATAGACCAGCAACAATAGTACTTCTTTTAGAATTTATAACATTTCCTATAAAAACTCCAATTACACTAGTTATAATACTGGATATACAAACTAGAAAGAAAACGTTTAGCCACATAAAAAGCCACCTCTTAAACAATATATTCAAGAGATGGATTTTTATTTATATTAATTATTAATAGCTTCTTTTACTATAAAATCTATTTTGTAATCGCTAGGCGCAAGTTGCACATACGTAATTCCATCATTTAACACTATCTCTTTATTATTTTCATCTAACCATAACGTTTTTGCTTTAGCGGATTCTTTTTTCCATGTTATATTAATATATTTACCATTTGTTATATAATAACCCGTTCCAGTACCAATATTTTCTAATTCTTGGCGTCCTTTAGTTTCAGCATCTGGTAAGTTATAATTTTTTACATACATTATAATTATATTTTTAGCATGGTACTGTAGACCTGTCTCTCTATCCTTATCTACTTTTCCTCTCATACTTCTATAAAATACTTTTTGATCGCTATTATATACATATGATACATTATGTAAGTCAGAGTATTTAATTTTAAGTCCGCTAATTTCAACTCCTTTTTCAAGGCTGATTTCATCTACACTATAGTTATATATAGGTTTATCACTTCCTGAGTCTATATATTTTTTGTTAGTTGCAGTTTTCTTTATCTTTTCTATACTTGAAAATGCATTGTGATATCCACCACCAACACGCCAAAAGTATGTATCGTATATTCCATTTATATTATTTACATTATATGTTGAAATTGTTGCCTCCGCTTTTGGACTCCATCCAAAATGGGTAAATATTGCATTATGTTCCATTGCGTAATGTACAAAATAATGTCTAGCACTTCTTATAGGACCAATTTTTGCAGTAGTTTTATTTTTGAATAAAGCTACCATCCTTGTTTCTCCACCTTCTATTATCATTTCATATATCATATATGAGTCTTGTAGTCCTGAATGTGGCCAAGCAGGTTCTTCGTTATCAATCATAATTGCAATAGGTCTATCAAATCCTGTATATATTTCCAACTCTTTTACCTTTTCAACTATTTCTTCGGTTTTAATTGGCTCTTGATCTTGTATCTCATCATCTATTTTTTGAGATTTTAAGTAGTTATTATAATACATATATCCAAGTATTGATGATAACACTACCAAACTCATTAATATGAATGTAATTATTTTTTTTTTCATATGTTGTACCCCATTCTAATAAATTATATGATTTTAGTATATCATATGAATTAAAATTTAGCAATAGGAAAAGTTTTTTTATATCAATTTATTAGCTATATGTTAGGATAACATCTTCTTATCACGCTCTAAATCTCTTTTTTTTAATCCTGCAAATATTCTACTAAAATATGATTTATTAAATATACTCATATATTTATTTGCTATACTTTGAGACTCTTTTAATTGTCTTTGCAGGTTTTCTATATTCTTTTGACTATCTATTTTTAATATTTTGTGTTCTTCTTCCATTTTGCTAATTTTTATTTCATTCTCTTTTTGTTGTACTTCTATTTCTGATAATTTGGAATTTTTCATTTCTATTTTGTTTTTTTCACTACTTGGAGCTAGAGGACTTGGAAAATACATATTTTTTACAAATAACATTTCTCCAATATCTATATTAAGGAATTTATTAAGTATTGGACTTGCATTTACCGAGATATTTTCAGATTTTATTTCTCTTAAAAACTTAGATCCTTTTTGAGAATCATCTGTAAAAATTGCGCTACTATATCCTGTTGTATTGAAATTAATTTGTGCAATAGCTTCATCAATATCTTCAACTTCAATAGCATCATTAAATGGACTTATTAAGTCTTTTTGAATATAAATGTCTATATTTTTATTTTGACAAACTATTTGATTTATTAATGAAATATTAGTTAAATCCCCTATATATATATCATAGCTGTCATAACCCTTGCAAACCAAATTAGTTTTTGCTTGTTTTTTAACATTGTTTTGTAATTTTCTATCTCCTATTACAATAATTTTATTTAAACTTATATTACTCTCTAGCAATTTACTATAATCTCCCGAATAATCAGCTTGTACAAGATTTTCATCAATCTTATATTCTTTCAATGCTCTTTTTATTAATATAATTAATAATTCGTTTGTTCCCATCATATATTCGTTACAACTAAAAATTATTGAATTGTGAGATAATATGCTTTTTAATGCTAATTCTAGCAATATATAGCTATTTCCATTATAAATTACCCCTATAGTTCCTAAATTATCTATTTGTCTACCTTCTAAATAATTGTTTTCATTTTTATTCATTGATAAAACTTTTCTGTATATATCTTCTGATACTAATAATTCTTTTTTAATTTTATTAATTATAGAAAAATCTATCTCATATCCATTATTATTTTTTATATCCAGCTCATTAGCAGCTTTTATAGTTTTTTCACTTTCAAATATTATATTAAATATATAATCAACAGTACTTTTTGTATCTATTTCTATAGGCATATTTGTATGTGCCATTATTGAATTACCTAGAATTTTTCTATTTTCTTTACTATCCATATTATCTCTCACCTCTTTTACTATCTTCTTTTTTAATTTCATCTACTGCAGTATTATATATAATTTTATTTTCTTCACTTAATGCATTAATATCAACTACTTTGTTATTAGAATTAATTTGTCGTAATGCTTTTTTTATTTGATTTAATATTAATTTATTATCGTATTTCTTTTCATTATCTGTAGATTCATCAGCTATTGGAACAGATAATATATCGCCTAAATTTATTGTTTCATCATCACTACTATATAGCAGAGCAATTTTAGATGTTGCAATTATTTTTGTTTGCTCAGGTTCATAACCGTAACTTCTTGCAATAGAATTCATTAGCCTTTTTTCTTTTGGTAGATTTTTATCACTTGCACTTTCACTCATGTATGATAAGTTTCCTCTTCTATTTGAGTTAGCTTCCATTCGTTTTAATGTTGTAACCATTGTATCAGAAAGATTGTTTTCATCATATACTCTAATTGTATCTTGATGCACATATAGATTTTCTTGTTCAGATTTAACTATACCTTCTCTCTGCGCTATTATATATTGCTGTGAAGCGTCTGTATATGGGTCTAAAAGCCTATCGGTTGTTTGAACTTGTACCAACTCGGAATCTTCTTTTAAGTCCTTGTCTTGCACTATAGCGTCCTTAATATCGTTATATCCTAATCCTATAGTAACTTTTCCTAGTAGTAATCCTTCGTATTGTTCTTTAGTTATAGTTTTTTCATCTAAAAGTTTATCATAAACATTTTTATCTTCTTGCATAAGATCTTTTGTTGCTTGTTTATATACTTCTAATACTTCTTTTGTTAATCCAGATTTACCCTCTTGTGGATGATCTTTTTCATATAGTTTAAATATTCTATCTGGTATTTCTATATTATCAAAACATCCTGTATATTTATTTCTCCAGAACCAACTTTGTGCAACAATCCTTTTTTCTTTATCCCTAACACAAAATACTTTTCCGTCAGGAGAAACCATACTATGTTCCATACTAGTTTTACCTGCTCCATTTATATTTTGACAGCAATCAGTAAGTGTTCCTATTGTTAAAGTTAATGGATCATCAACCCTTAGCATTTCGTAACTATATCCATCAATTGTTCCTTCAATTCTCGGTATACTTGCAAATTCTCTTGATTTTCCTTCATTAAACAAAACTTGTAACTTGTCAAAATCTTGTTGTGAATAACCAGATATTTTAGATGTTTCAGCTAGTGATTCATTACCTATTTCTATATTATCATATACTATACTTTTAATATATGATTGAGCTAAATCTAAAGTTAGTTTTCTTCCACTATTAATTCGTTGTATATCTTTAAACTGCCTTTGTATTGAAGATATATCTGTTGTATACTCACTATTAGTTAATATATCTACTGAATTTTCTTCAAAAAAACTAGCAAAATCAGTATTATATTCCATATTGAATGAATCAAATATTTTATGGGCTTTATCTAAAGTTAGTATTTTAGATACATCAGCTTTTTCTAATATTTTTCTAACATTACCGTATTCTTTTTTATTTTTTTGCTTATCAATCTTTAAAATATATTCCCCATTATTATCTTTTTTATATGATTTTTCCAATAACTCTTTTTGATTATCATCAACGCTTAATACTGCTTTTTCATAATCAACTTCACCAATAGACTTTGGTAATCCAGTAAACAAATCTATTGTTTTATTAAAAGAATCATCATTTCCTTCAAAAACTCCCATAGCCATACTTGCCTTTAAAATTGCAGCTTTTCCATCATCATTTACATTATAATCTTCTATTTTCATTAACTGTGACCATTTTTTACCATTAGACAAAAAATCATCAATATTTTCAGTTGGAAAATTAATCATTACTACATGGTGTGGAACAAATTTTCCGCCTGTTGATTGATACCATGTATGTAGTACCTCTTCTTTACGACTTGCGACTATTTTATCAATCATTTCAGGGTTATTTATACCTAACTTAATAAGTGTATTTGTATCAAATTGTTCAAATAATTTACTATAAGTTTTTGGCATTACTCTTTCTATATTTTTTCCTTCTAAATACTCTTTATATTCAGGATGGGTTTTAAGTACCTCGAAATTTAGAGGATAATTTGAACTAACATGTTGATCAAATTCAAGAGAATTAGATCTATATGAATCATAAAAACATAATTTTAAATGTTCTGGTACATCTGAATCAAGAAACAATTCTGGATGATCAATTTTCAAGAAGTTTGGTGCATCTTCCGAATAATATGTTTGTCTGTTAATTACACTATCATATATACTTTTTTGAGTAATATTATCTATTTGTTGATATTCTTGACCTTTTTTAAATAAATTAGGTTTTACATTTTCTAAATAAATTCCATAATTTTTCATAAGGTTTAAAAAAATTTCTTTTTCTAGAGTATCTACTAAACCTATTTCACTTTCAGCTTTATTTAATGAATTTCTTTGCGTTTGAAATGTATTTCTTTTATATCTATTAAAACAGACTTGTAAATTTTTATCTTGCAATATTTCAGCTAATTCTGGGTTTTTTCTCACATCTTCAAATTTTAAATCGCCAGAATAAAATTTAGACTTCAGTCCATCAGATATATTGCTATCAATAAATAACTCCGGATGAGCTAATTTAAAATCAATTGGTAATTCACCATGATATTTGGTTTTATCTTCTGTAATATTTTTAAATATTTGATCTTGGATACTTTTTTCTATCTCTTCTCTATTTTGACTTAAATTTGCATGGAATTTACCAGCATCTAAACACACTCCGTAATTTCCTATAAATTTTAGAAACTCTTCTTTTCCCCACTTATTAGATAAAATTTCAGCCATATTGTATGTTGCCGAAACACTGAGTCTTTGACCACCTTCAGCAATCATTGTTAATCCACTTCCACTACCATATCCACTTATTTCTAATTTAGAAAATGCTGGCACAATATCCTTGTCTTTTAATAAATCTATTAATTCTGGATTTCTTCTTACATCTTCACAAGTCAATGCTCCGAAGCAGAAATCCTTTTTCAATTGTGAAGAAACATTTCCGTCAATGAAAATTTCAGAATGTTTTTTTCTAAAATCACCTTGTATGAAATCATAGTCTGGATAATCTTTACTTCTAAGATCTTTTTTTCTAGCTTTTTGTAATAACTCAAAAGTTCTTTGTTCAAATTGCTCATAATTTAGTTTTTCTTTGCTTTCACCATTTTCCGTGTCGATAATAGCAGAAAACAAAGTTAAATAACTATCATTTTGCCATACTTTGTGAGAAAATATTCCATTTGTTTCTTTATCTAATTTTATAATATTGTCTATTCCATATCTTTCTATGAAACCTAGTACCTCAACTCTAAATTGTTCACTACCTATCGGAATAAGTTCCATTGGTATTTTAGTATTTAATTGTTTGATCTCTTCTAAATTATTAATTGTCCTATCAAAAAATTCTATATTTTCAATACCTAATTCAACTAAATAATCAATACCATATTTTGCTATTGCTTTCCTTGTGATCTTACTTTTTATAATATCATTTATTTCAATCTTTTCGTTTATTTTTTTTATTTCTGCTAAACTAGTTATTATATCCGTTTTAGATACGGCAATGTCCGTTGTTTTAATTCCTGATTCAATTAAAGTATCAATACCGTATTTTAAAATTAGATTTCTTCTACTATCATCTATCTCTATTTCCTCTAAACTAAGTAATTCATTCCATTTTTTAATTTCATTTAAGTCTACAATAGAACTAGAATGTTGTCTTAAATATTCTCTCATATATGTTTTTATATGTTCTTTTTTTTCTTCCATACTAAAATCTCCATTTAATATGGATATTTGTTGCATAGTATTGTAGTCATTAGTTATTTTATTTAAAATTAAGCCATATTGACTATATATTTCTTTGATATTTTCTCCCATTAAACTAATAATCTCTTTATTTCTTCCATATTCATTGAAAGCATGTAAAATTGGAACATCCTCAAAATATTCTATATTTTCACCAAATGTTTGTAGCGATAAATTACGTTTATAATAGCTTTCTCTTAAATTTTCTGGTATGTTATCACTTAAAATTAAATCAGTATTTCTATCCTTAAATGCTTTACCTAATTCATTTTGATTATAACCTATCCTACTACTAAAATCTCCTGAATTATCAGATAAAATGCTTTCTCTTGCTTTTTCATATAGCTTTGACATTAAATCTAATGCATTTTTTTCTCCAGAATATGTTTTTAATATATTTGATGTCCAATATCCTGTTTTATCTATAAATTCAGAATCTAATTTTAAAGTTTCTTCTAATCCAATAACATTAGCTATATCTCTTAGATAATATGTTAATTGACCTTTTACTACTTTTTCTTTTATTTTATCGTTATTTATTATATCTGAAAGAGTTAATTGATGATCATAATATCTATCCCTAACATCTTTATCAATAGACTCATCTAAAAATTTATCATTATTTTTTTGTAAAAAATTCATATCAAAAGATGATTCATTATATAGCGAATTTTCAAAATCAAAATTCTTAATATTGCAACCTTTTAAATTTAATATTCCTTCTCCATCTATTGAAAAATTAATTAAATTAAAGTCTAGATTTGCATTTGTTTGTGAAAAGTCTAAATTTTCAGTTTGTAAAACCATTCCTTCCCAATCGCTATAATCTATTTCACTTAAATCATAAGATGATAGTGTCTTTATGATTTCTTCATATCTTTCTACAAATTCTTCTTCTTCTTCTTCTGATATTGATATACCAGTCTTATCTGCTTCTTCAGCTTTTTGTACATAACTAATAATTTCATTTTTTAAACTCATAAAAGTTTGTAAATTCATTTTCATAGTCATATATTCCTCCTTAGTAGTTAATAATACTATTTTTCAATAATTATACATTAAAATAAAATTTTATACAATATTAATTGCTATAATTATCACCAATTGTATATATTAATTAGCATTATTTAAATTTTATACTTTATGGTATATATCAAAAGAAATCACTACTGTATATTCAGTAGTGATTTCTTTTATATTCTGTCTGGCGGAGAATGAGGGGTTCGAACCCTCGCATACCTTACGGCATCTAACAGTTTAGCAAACT
>Ga0123339_10001645_pt1 | contig 15375 bp, 13 predicted proteins | sample lystaG_FD_89956 | JGI IMG/M metagenome (GOLD analysis project Ga0123339, IMG submission 89956) | Glacier valley bacterial and archeal communities from Borup Fiord, Nunavut, Canada, to study Microbial Dark Matter (Phase II) -... | ecosystem: Environmental > Aquatic > Freshwater > Ice > Glacier ... | reverse complement strand
AACATCATACGGCCAAAGTCACGGGTGAAAAGGTTGGCCGTCGCCTGTGGAATGGTCAACAGTGATAAGATCAGGATAATTCCAACCACCCGGATGTTCAAAACTATGGTGAGTGAAATTAAGATCATCAGCAAATAATTGAACAAGGTTACCGGCAACCCTGAGGTTTTGGCAAAGTCTTCATCAAAGGCGATATAAAGGATCGTGCGGTAGAAAAGGGTAAAGAACAAGATGATGATCAAGGCCAGGGCCAGCATGAGTCCTATTTCTCCTGTTGAAACAGTTAAGATGCTGCCAAACAGGTAGCTCATCAGGTTGGGAGCATAACCAGGCGTTAGATAAACAAATATGATCCCGATGGCCATTCCAAGCGACCACCAGATGGCAATCGAGGAGTCTTCACGCACCTTCCCCTTGCTGCTGAACAGTTGAATGCCCATGCCTGATAAAATGGAAAATATACCGGCTCCGATCAGTGGATTGATGCCCAGGTAATAACCCATCCCGATGCCGCCGAAGGAAGCATGTGTGATGCCTCCGCTGATAAATACAATGCGGCGCGAAACTATGTAGGTACCCACGATGCCGCATGAAATGGCCGCCAGCAGGGATGCCAGGAATGCGTTTACAAAAAAGTCGTAGGTAAACAGCTCAATGAGTATGTTCATGATGGTCGTTGTGTAATTTCAATACCGTATGTGGAATATTTCCATGTGTGACAATTTGCAACGGACAATTATAGGACGTGAGCTGTTCTTCGGTTATTATGTTGCTTGGATGATGGTGCAAACTTCGGTTCACGCAGGCGATGGTTTTTACAAAAAATGAAATGGTGCCCACGTCATGGGAGATGAGTAAAATGGCCATCTTATTGTTAAGTTCTTTTAATTTCAGGTACAACTCGCCTTCAAAATTATTATCAACATAAGTGCTGGGTTCATCCAATATTAGCAATTCCGGTTCATTCATCAAGGCGCGGCACAAAAATACGCGCTGCATCTGGCCTCCTGAAAGCTCTCCTATAGACTTATCGCGGATGGAAGTGATGCCCATTTGCTGGATCAATGATTCGGCTTTTTCTTTTTCATCCCTGTTTTTGTGGAATGAAGAAAACAAGGAGGTATCTGCTTTCCCGGAGCGCACTACGTCAATCACCGAAATGGGGAAACGTTTGTCGATCTGATTGACCTGGGGCAGATAGCCAATGTTTTTTTTACTGATCAGCAGGTTTATTTCTCCAGACATTGGCTTTACCGATCCCAGAATAGCCTTAATCAGGGTAGTTTTTCCTCCTCCATTTGGCCCAATGACCCCAATGAAGTCGTTGGCCAGGATAGTGAGCGAAACATTTTCCAGCACAACCTGGTTCTCATAGCCAGCCGTAAGGTCTTTTATTTCAAGCAGTTTCTTCATTTTTGGGCTGCTATTTTATCAGTAATATCCATCATTTGTTTTTCCCAATTATAATCCAGCGGGTCAATGACTATGATCTGGCCATTAATTTCACGCGATAGTTGTAAGGCAAAGGCTGAATCAAATTCCTTCTGTATAAAGATAACATGGATGTTTTGTTCATGCGCCAGATCTACAATGTCTTTCATGTGCCTGGGCGAAGGATCTTTTCCATCCAGTTCAAGAGCCACTTGTTTCATTTTGAATTGGCGGGCATAATAAGCCAGGGCGGGATGAAAAATAAGAATATTCCGGTTTCTCAATGGGGCAAGTTTTTGCTCGATGAGTGCCGTAAGGGAATCAACGCGGTTTATAAACCTTTCGTAATTGGTATCAAAATCAGTTGCATATTCAGGAAATCCGGCTTTCAAGGCATTTAATGTATTATGGGCCAGGATTTTTGATTCCGCAGGCGCCAGCCACACGTGAGGGTCAAAAGCATCATGATGAGCCTGCTCGTGTTGGTGGCCTTCTTCACATTCGCTTCCTGCGATGGGTTTAATTCCTGCTGAACAATTAACAATCAACAGATTCTTATTGATATCAGCCAATTTATCCTTCAGGGCATCCTCGAAAGTGAGCAATCCGATCTGTAGCCAAGCCTTTGATTTTGCCAGATCTTTCATTTGTGAGGGCAGTATTTCATAGTTGTGCGGACTGGAACCTGGAGGCACCAACACGTTAACCTGCAATAGATTAGAGGCTATCTGATCGACAAAATATTTCTGTGGAAGAATGCTCACCGAAACCACTTTGCGCTCATCTTTTGGCTTTGGATGACAGGCAACTAACAATAGAATAAATATACAAAGGTAATTTCTCATACACTAAAACTAAAATTTCAAATGCTTCAAAGATTCAAAATCAAAGATAGTGGGATTTTTTGATTTATTCTGAATATAATATATAAGGAAAAGCCTACTCAATAAAGTCTAATTTTATCTAAGAGTTTAAAGTAAAATAGACATTTCGGAGTGGACTCAAGGAACAACAAGATCAAGCTTATGTTCAAATATAATTTATATTAACAGCCTCGAATTCATACTGAAGTTTTACTGCCCCCTGCCCCTGCTCACTGCTCACTGCCTACTTTCCCCTTCGGCGGAACTGGATCATATCCGTGCGTTCCCCAGGGATGGCATTTTAATATCCGTTTGGCACCCAGCCAGAATCCCTTGAAGGGGCCATGGATTTTGATGGCATCAATGGCGTATTGCGAACAGGTGGGTTCATGCCTGCAAGAGGCTGGAGTAAAAGGTGAAATGGCATATTTATAGAAATACACCGGAAGCATCAGCAACCAGCCTGTTATATTTAATATAAATTTTATAATCCGGTTCATACTATATGATTCATCCAACTATCAAATTGCAACTTTCAAGTTCTGTTTTAGGGTCGCGGTTCCATTGATAACTTTTTCAGCCATCGACTGAACGGTCAGTTTTAAAACCATTTCAGAAAAACCATCTCGGATAATTTTGAATTCCTCGTGCATCGGACATGGATTGGCACAGTTGCAGTTTTCAAATCCAAAGGCACAACTGGAGAAAAACTTCTCACCGTCAATGGCTTTAATGATTTCCATAATAGGAAGTTCTTTGGCCGGATCTTCAAAATAGAAACCTCCGCCTCGTCCTTTGCCGGCACGTAGGAAATTGGAACGCGTCATGGTTTGCAGCACTTTGGCCGTGAAATGTTCCGGAGAACCTACTCCCACAGCAATGGTGCGGTAACCCGGACGCGTTCCTTTCTGATTCATCATCCATATATAAACCATGGAACGTATGGCATATTCAGCGGCTTTTGATAGCATAAGCGGTTTTATGTTATTTGCTCACTTTGCGTGGGTTATTCAGGCAAATTTACACATTTAGAAGTTCCTTTTCAAGTTTAATGGCCTCAGGGAAGAGAATATTATTTTCCAGATGGATGTGACGATGCAAATCCTGTTCAAACTCCTGAAGTTTCTGATAAGAATAAGCAAAAGTGTTGCAGGCATCTGCCGGAATTGTATAGTTGTTGGTCATGGCTGAAATCTGTTCAAAGCGGTCACCCTCAGCCTCATGCTCTTGTTTCATGACTGAGATGGGTGATTGAACCGTTCCGCAATGGGAGCCTGAAAATTCAGTTTCCCCAGTTTTGGCCAGCAACATTTCTTTGATCAAGGGGAAAAGTATCTGCTCTTCCTTGTGCATGTGCTGGAGCAAATTGGCTGCCGCCTGATTAAAATAGTCTTCTACAACTGCCAGCTCAGGATGGTTGGCTCCATGTACACTGGTAATTTTATTCAGATAGCGCTGCAATACAGGGATTGATTCTACGACATAGGAATGATGGACGTTAATGATGTGATCAATTAACTCACCCAGTGGCAGGGCATGAATACGGTCATTGTCTGTTTGGGATGAACCAATCACTTTTTTGATCGACTCAAGAACTTCAGGGGCATTGGCTTTTTGCCTTTTGCAGGCTTCTTCGAGCGATAGATCTCCGCCACAGCAGAAATCAATTCTTAATTTTTCAAATACTTCAACTGTCTTATAATTGAAACGAGCAATTTCACCAACGGGTGTTTGTAAATTGAGATTCATAACTTGGGATTTAAATGATTAATAATCAACATTTAAGAATTATTTTCTATATTTGTGGATAAATATGTCCACAAATATATGCTTTTTATATTTGTATTTATACATTTGCAAAAGAAATAAAGACAAATAAATCTTCTAAACAAAAGAATGTATGGATACAAAGAAACTATGGATTGGATTTACGGTCGTGATGGTCGTTTCATTTGCCGTGTTGGGATTTTTCGGACGTGAAATTTATCGCAAGGCTCCCCCCATTCCTGAAAGGGTAGTGACGACTTCAGGGAAAGTACTGTTCACCCGGGAGGACATCCAGGATGGTCAAAACGTTTGGCAATCCATCGGCGGGCAGCAATTAGGGACAATTTGGGGCCATGGGGCCTATCAGGCGCCGGATTGGTCGGCCGATTGGCTTCACAAAGAGGCGGTGGCCATGTTAAATCACTTTGCTTTAGCAGACTATGGTACTGCATTCGATCAGCTGGATGCTGAAAAGCAGGCTGCCTTAAAAGCAAGGTTACAGGGTGAAATTCGTCAAAACACTTACAATGAATCCAATGGCGATTTGGTTGTTTCTGAGCACAGGGCAGAAGCCATGGCCAAGGTCCAGCAATTTTACACTGAACTGTTTACCGACGGCCCTGATCAGCATGCTCTTCGCGAAGCCTATGGAATGCCCGCCAACATGGTGAAGGATGGCGATAGAATGGCCAGGATGGCCCACTTTTTCTTTTGGACATCATGGGCTACGGTCACCAACCGGGTAGGTTCAGACATCACCTACACCAATAACTGGCCTGCTGAAGAGCTGGTGGGTAACCGGCCAACAAGTGCCCTGATCCTTTGGACAGGTTTCAGTGTTATTATTTTACTTGCTGGAATAGGTTTGTTGAGCTGGTATTATATATCGAATCGTCATGAGGAATTATCCGATACCATCCCTGCCACCAACCCCGTGATAGGGTTAAAAATACTTCCTTCGATGAAGGCAACGCTCAAATATTTCTACGTGGTGATGCTCTTGTTCATCGTTCAGGTGGGAATGGGCATCATTACAGTCCATTACGGGGTTGAAGGAACTTCCTTTTACGGCTTCAACCTGGCCGAATTCCTTCCCTATTCCCTTTCGCGGACCTGGCACGTTCAGATGGGCATATTCTGGATTGCAACCTCTTGGCTGGCCACGGGATTGTTTTTTGCCCCTGCCATCGGGGGAAAAGATCCCAAATATCAGACCTGGGGCGTCAACTTCCTGTTTATTTCATTGCTGATTATTGTCGGCGGATCAATGGCCGGACAGTTCTTTGCCATTATGCAGAAACTGGGTTACGTGACCAACTTCTGGTTTGGACATCAGGGATACGAATATGTGGATCTAGGCCGTTTTTGGCAGATATTCCTACTGGTGGGGCTATTCTTGTGGTTATTCCTGATGACCCGGGCAATTATACCGGCTTTGAAAGGTCGTTCGGACAGTAAGCAATTACTGGTTTTGTTCCTGATTTCCTGTATTGCCATCGCCGGTTTTTACGGCGCAGGTATGATGTGGGGTCAACATACCAACCTGGCCATTGCAGAATACTGGCGTTGGTGGGTGGTTCATCTGTGGGTTGAAGGCTTCTTCGAAGTGTTTGCCACCGTTATCATTGCCTATCTGTTTGTACGCATGCAACTTATAAAAGTGAAATACGCCACCACGACTGTGCTTTTTTCAACCATCGTGTTCCTGTTTGGTGGAATTCTGGGAACCTTTCATCACCTGTATTTCTCTGGAACGCCCACTTCCATTTTAGCCCTTGGATCAAGCTTTAGTGCTCTGGAAGTAGTTCCGCTGATACTGATTGGTTTTGAAGCCTGGAGTAATCTTCAACTTAAGAGAGCGGCCAGTTGGGTCAAAGCTTATAAATGGCCGATCAATTTCTTTTTAGCGGTTGCTTTCTGGAATTTTTTGGGCGCCGGAATTCTTGGGTTCGTGATCAACCCACCTATCGCACTATATTACATGCAGGGTCTCAATACCACTTCCGTTCATGCACATACGGCTCTGTTTGGCGTTTATGGAATGTTGGGAATCGGTCTGACTTTGTTTGTACTGCGTGAAATGAACCACAAGAATGAGTGGAATGATAAAGTCATTAAAATGTCCTTTTGGGCTATTAATATAGGTTTGCTGCTCATGGTTCTGCTCAGTGTGTTGCCCGTTGGGCTGGCTCAAACATGGGCAAGTGTCAAACATGGTTTGTGGTATGCACGTTCAGCTGATTTTCTGCAATTGCCCTGGATGGCCACACTTCGCTGGATGCGCATTGTAGGGGATACCCTGTTTGCCGCCGGTGTAGTTGTGCTGATCTATTTTGTGATTGGATTGAAAACCGGTTGGTCGCATAAAAAAGAATAATCCAAAGTAAGAGATCGAGCCAAAAAATATCTTCTGATGCACCTGCTTACATGTCAGGTGCATCTTTTTTTTATTAGCAATCGTTTTCCATTTCCTACGTTTCCTACGAATCCTACGTCCTATTTCGTAAATTTGACATTTTATAGTTCAATACGTGATTTAGACTCTTGAAGTGAAATGATTTAATTGGCCTAAGGGCAGAAAGAACCATCCGCATGGGTGAAAGTAGTGTTTTATGCCATGTATTGATCAATAAAAACACAGTTTTTACGAAATAGGACGTAGGATTTGTAGGAAATGAAAATTTGAATCTCCTTGTGTCTTGTCCTGAAATAGGTATACAATGAAATTAAACTCAAAATAAGATTATGAAGAGTGTCTTTTTCTGAAATAGGTTTACAGTGAAAGTAAACTCAAAACAGGATTATGAAGAGTGTCTGGTTCAGAAATAGGTTTACAGGAAAAGTAAACAAAAGTCAGGAGAAGTCAAGCTTTTGAGTAGTTCAACCGGAGTACGGTAAATGAAATGAGACATTCTCTGGCTTTGAATGTTCTCTTCCTTAAATTCTTTCAATTCATCGGTAGACTAGTCTTTGGTTTTGAACATTGTCCACAAAATAGAGAGAAAGAAAACTGCGCCCCCCAGGTAAAAAGCAACCCTCACTGATGGGGGAATTTTCTCACCCGCTTCGGCTACATTGGCTACTCCCAGCCATTCGCTCTGCATATAGGGTAACCCGTAGGTAATTAGTACGCCCAAACAAATAAAGAAACTCTGCATGGCTAACCCGCCGGTATGCTGCTCTGATAGAAAAATGTGGACAACAAAGGAATGAAAAAGGTCAATGGAAATATTGATAAAGGCATTAATGATCCAGAGCATACCGACTGCTATCCAAAGTGATGGAGAATTGGTCATCATCAGCAATGCCAACAAAGCCAGAAGGACGCTTAGCATAAAAAAAGTACAACGTTGGCCCCAGTTACTATCGCTCAGGTTACTGAAGATGAGTTGCATGATCAATCCGGTGATGGGGACAGCAATCCATAAAATAGGGATGCTGTCCACTTTGGATCCAAGGGTTTCAAATATGCGACTGGCATTGGCATTTTGAAATGCAAAGCCAAACTGAATACCCAGAAAGCCAAAACTCATATTCCCGATTTGCCAAAAGCGTAAAGCAGGTTTCTTCTTCAATTGAATGGTTTAAAGCAAATATTTGATTGAATATTGCGGTATGCTGGTTTTCACCAAAGGTTGTACAATCGGAGAAGAAATAAAACAGCCACTTGTTATTTTATCAAAATAAATATCCTCCGACATTATTTGATGCCTGGAGTTAATAACAGTTAGTCCCGAAAGCTTTCGGGGAAACCAAAATGAAGTCGTAAAATGGAATTACAAAAAACGGAATTAACTATACAAATATAAGGAAGCTTTTTCCAATAAAACAAATCCTAAAACCATCGGACTGCTCTATTTTACAAGTAAAGCAGCCTTCATATTAAAAATACCCCATTGCAAACGTTTGCAAAAAGCGGTAATTTTCTTTTAAAATCTTTGATTATTTTCCATCAATTTAATATCGAATCTTTAATTGGTCTTCTGAAAATAACTGTTTTGATTTATTTACCCAAAAAGGAACCGTAAGATTAGAACTTTTATGAGTAGTTTCTTTGTCATACCCCTGTCATATCCTATAAGGAGTGATATACTTTTGCGAATAATACAGCAGGATAAATTTACATTATAAGACACTCAACTACCCGGCCACCCATGGATTGCTTTTTTTTGATATCCAAATAAGATCCTTCATTTTCATAAATAACTTATAATTAAAATATTACATAATACATTAATATTTATAACTAAATAATTGCTTTTGAGTGTAACTTTTTTATGTTATTCGATACTAAAGAATAGATCATCAAAATCAATTACAATATGGATAAAAAAATCTTCCCCAAAGAGATTATTCAGTTTTCTGTGGAGCGGCATTATTCAAGGTTTTCCAAAGGTTCGAAAGCAGTCTACCTGATAGTAATTGGAATGGTTATTGTTTTGCTGAGTGCACTGCCATTTTTAATGCTTGACATAACGGTTCAATCGAGAGGAATTATCCGTTCGCAGGCTGAACCAACCAATTTGCAAACGCCCGTTACCGGTCAGGTACAGGAGATCCGGATTCGCGAGAACATGAAAGTATTAGTCGGGGATACTTTAATTTGGCTTGCACCTGAAAAGATTACCGAACAATTAAGAATGCTTACTGATAAGATTTCCCTGTATTCGGACTACATCCACGATCTTAAAATCCTTTCTATAGAGAAAGACAATTCTCTGCAAAGCGATTTAATGAAAAGCAGTTACTCTGAATACAATCAAAAGCTAAAGGAATATGAACTACGCATCGAGACCACCAATAAGGATTTCCAGCGTACCAGGATATTGTTTGAAAAAGAGGTTATTGCTGCTACTGAGTTTGAGAAAAAAGAATTGGAATTAAATCAATTGATAAAAGAAAAGGAGTTTTATATCAGTCAGAAGAAATCTGGCTGGCATCAACTGCTATTTCAATATAAATCGGAACTCCAAACGCTGGCAGATAACCGTGATCAGTTAAAGTTTGAAGAACGTTTTTATGTGGTGATTGCCAGGGCCAATGGATACATTTCAAATTTTTCAGGGATACAAGCCGGAAGTTTTATCTTCCCCAATCAAACCATTGCAACTATATCGCCCTCTGACAGCCTGGTAGTTGAATGTTATGTAAGCCCAAATGATATTGGCTATTTACAAATAGGCAAATCTGTTACTTTTCAGGTAGATGCTTACAATTACAACCAATGGGGATTGGCAGATGGTAAGATTATCGACATCTCCAACCAACCTTATCAGGAAGACAAATCTGTTTATTTTAAGGTGAAATGCAAATTGAATCAAAATTCTCTTTTCCTGAAATCAGGGTATGAAGGAAAACTGAAAAACGGGTTGACACTTACTTCCCGGTTCCGGGTAAACCGTCGGAGTTTATATGATCTGCTGTTCGACAAAGCCGATGATTGGTTAAACCCAAAAATTATGACTGCCATGGACGAATAATCCGATTAGTATTCTCAACAATTATATTTGACATATCCACTTTTATGAGCGTAAAAATTAAACAACACGATATTACAGATTGCGGGGCTGCTTGCCTGGCTTCGGTTTCAGCACACTATAACCTGAAGATTCCCATTGCTCGTATCAGGCAATGGGCCGGAACAGATAAAAAAGGCACCAATGCCTGGGGACTGATCAAGGCTTCTGAAAAATTAGGCTTTTCGGCCAAGGGTGTAAAAGGGGAAATGGAGGCCATGAGTGAAGTTCCACTACCTGCTATCGCTCACGTAATTATAAAAAAAGTACTGCAACATTACGTTGTAGTTTACAAGTTTACAAAAAGTTACGTGGAAATTATGGATCCCGGTGATGGACTTATGCATCGGAAAACACATGCCGAATTTGCAGAGGAGTGGACAGGGGTCCTTATTCTGTTATCGCCTAACCATGAATTTATTGCCCGCAATGAAAAAATACCAGTTCTTACACGCTTCCGTTTTCTGCTTTCTCCACACAAAAAAGTATTAGTTCAGGCACTGATTGGCGCCATTGTTTATACTATACTTGGATTATCAACTTCCATCTATATTCAGAAAATCACGGACTTTGTATTGCCTGATGGTAATCGCAACTTGTTGAACCTGCTTAGTGTAGGCATGGTGATAATTCTGGTGCTGCAAATCGTGATTGGCTCCTTACAAAGTATTTTTATATTAAAAACAGGCCAGTTGATTGATGCAAGGCTGATATTGGGATACTATAAACATTTACTTCAACTGCCTCAACGCTTTTTCGACACCATGTGTACTGGCGAAATCATCTCGCGGATCAACGATGCAGTTAAAATACGTGCATTTATCAATGATACCATGATCAACATTCTGGTCAACTTATTCATCATTGTATTCTCGTTTACCCTGATGTTTATTTATAGCATGAAACTGGCCCTGATGATGGCCATTGTAATACCACTTTATGGCATTCTTTATTGGATTACCAATGAACTCAATAAAAAGAGAGAACGCAAAATAATGGAAAATGCAGCCGAGTTGGAAACGCAACTGGTTGAATCGATCAATTCTATTAAAACCATTAAACAATTGAACCTTGAAGGATTTAACAATCTGAAGACTGAAACCCGTTTTATGCGCTTGTTAGACAATACCTATAAATCAGGATTGAATAGTATTTTTACGGGCAATGCTTCGCAATTCCTCACACGTGCCTTTACTATCATTTTATTATGGGCCGGAAGTTATCTTGTTATTGAACAATCTATTACGCCTGGCGAACTCATGTCATTTTATGCCATTATTGGGTATTTTACAGGGCCAGTCACTTCCCTAATTGGGATGAATAAAACGATTCAGAATGCAAAAATAGCGGCTGACCGTTTGTTTGAGATTATGGATTTGGAGCGGGACGATGAAATGGAACACACGGTCGAAATTAATAAAAGTATGTTGGGCAATGTCACCTTCCGCAATGTTTCGTTTAGTTATGGCACCCGGACAGATGTGTTCGAGGATTTTAATTTTGAACTCAAAAAAGGACAGTTGACAGCTATTATTGGTGAAAGCGGATCTGGGAAAAGCACCATCGCCGCAATGATACAAGGAATCTATACTTTAAACAAAGGCCAGATTTTAATAGGCGATGTCAACATCCGTTATGTCAGCCCTGAAAGCCTTCGCCATTTGGTGGGTATTGTGCCACAAAATCTTGAACTGTTTGCCGGAAGTGTCATCGAAAACATTGCAGTAGGCGAACTTGCTCCCGATATGGAACTGCTATTCGCTGTGTGCAAACAATTAAGTATGATAGAATTTATTGAAAAACTGCCCAATGGGTTTGCCACCTATATTGGTGAAAATGGGGCCACCCTGTCAGGCGGACAAAAACAACGGCTGGCCATTGCCCGCGCCTTGTATCGCCAACCCGAAATCCTAATTATGGACGAAGCCACATCCAACCTGGATTCAGAATCAGAACAGGTAGTACAGGAAACCATAAAGCATTTGGTAACGACGGGCAAAACGGTGATATTAATTGCCCATCGTTTAAGCACAGTTGTTGATGCCAATGAAATAGTAGTGTTGAGTAATGGAAAAATCATTGAACGTGGTCCTCACGCGGAGTTGTTTGCACAAAAAGGATACTATTACCGAATGTGGAAACGACAAATGCCATTGGTTGTACAACCTGAATTTAGCTGATCTTTAATAATCTGTAAAAGTCAAACATCTTATATCTTCAAAAACATGAAAGCAATCGAACAATTGGAAAGAATTCAGCGAATCATTCATTTAATTAAGTGTGAGAAGACAGGTACACCCGAAGAATTTGCAAACTATTTGCATATAGGCAAAAGGCGGTTGTACGAACATTTAGACAATTTCAGGGAAATGGGAGTACAAATAGATTATTCGAAACAGCGTAATACGTATTATTTTTCGAACGGGCAAGAACTTGAACTTAGTTATTCGCTCAAAATAATCTCCAAAGAAAGGACAAAAGAAATTTTTGGTGGTTATTGCGAATTTAATATGCAGAATGCTTTTTTTATGCACTGTGCATAAATACCTTAGCCCTAAGTTTAGTGCACAAAGACTTAGGCAGATTCCGAAAAGCCTATAGAATAGAGTAGGAAAATTTTAATACCTTTATATTATGAAAGAGTTGAGCGAAAAAGAGTTAAAAGCAATCGAAGGTGGTAGCTGGTTTGGAAGAAATATATGGTGGATAGCTCCCGTTGCTGTTGCGATTGGTATGTCAGTTTAATTTATAAGTATTAGTATTTAGGAATTCGTAGTATTGATTTGTGAATTCCTCTTTTGCAAGGCAAGGAGTAGCTTTATTTAAAGACTCTCCTTGCTTTCATGTTGTTTCAATAAATATAAAATCAGTTCCCAACTCGAATTGGTAAATATTGGATGACAAAAAATATAAATATAGAACAACAAACTTTTACTGTTATGACAAAATTAATAATATTGAAAATAATACAATTCATAATCATAAACCTTTGTAGTACAATAGTTCTTTTTTTAATCTTGTTTGTTAGCTCTGGCCATTTAAATTATTGGCAAGGTTGGTTGTTTTTGACTTTAAATATTTTAATAACTGTGATTGGTTTTCTTTCCATGCAAAAGGATATAAAGCTTATCAACGAGCGTTTCAATCCAGGTCCCGGTACTAAATGGTGGGATTTATTATTTATGATTTTATCTTTACCTACTTATATTAGTATATTAATTGTAGCAGGAATGGACTCCGGTCGATATCATTGGTCGCCTTATTTTCCCAATAGCATTTACATACTTGGAATAGGTTTAATCGTCCTCGGACAAACTATCTTTCATATTGCTAAAAAACAAAATCATTTTTTCTCAAGCGTTGTTCGCATTCAAACGGAGCGAGACCATACTGTTTGTAATACTGGACTTTATAAATTTGTTCGTCATCCTGGATATTTAGGTTCAATAATTTCAACGATAGGACTACCCATGTTGTTAGGCTCTCTTTGGTGTGGACTTCCATCAATAATTTATATAACACTATTCTTAATACGAACATATTTCGAAGACATAACTCTCATTAAGGAGCTAAAAGGTTATTACAAATATTCTACAACGACCAAATTTCGAATAATTAAAGGAATTTGGTAGACGTTGTTTTTATCTGTAAATAACTCATTAATAAATTAGAATGATAGCTACGAACTAAAATATTTTTATGAAAAAAATTCTTGTAATACCCCTCTTTTGTTTTTTTATTTTTATTTCTTTATCCGCGCAAGAATTATTTAAACCAACCGAACAAAAAGCTGATGTTTACTTTATCAGAAATGAATTTTATGGCTCTTTTTTTTCATTCAATTTCTTTCATAATAATGAATTTGTTGGAAAATTGAGAGGCTTAAGCTACTTAAAATATGAATGCAGCCCTGGATCCCAATTGTTTTGGGCAGTAGCTGGAAATGAAGATTTCCTGGAATTAAATGTCGAAGCAGGCGAAACATACATAGTAAAGGCAGATTTTTTAATGCGGTTATATAAGGGAAAGGTTAAATTAAGCCTCGTAAATAAAGATGATTCTGAGTTTAATTATCTTGTAAATAAAATACAAAGGAAACACGCAGTTACTATTACTGCGGAAGAAATACATAAAGTAAACGCCAGTCAAAAGATATTTATTTTAGAAACCTTAAAAAATTACCACGAGAAAAAACGAAAAAATGTACTTGAATTACAAGCAGTTATATTACCTGAATCATTATCAACACAGAAAGAGTGTTTAGACAAGGCAAGCAACAGCCCTATCATCCTGGATTATAACTTTGCTGACTTCCCATTTTCAAAAAAAAGTATTGAATTATCAGGCATTGGCGGGCTGTTTACAAATCCGTCCATGTCACAATCACTAAATATTAGTTCATCGTTTTATAATGCAACCCGCGAAGGATTGTATCGTGTAATGACAAAAAACAGCTCAACAAAACGCTACTACAGACCTACTGCAATGATGGTTGATTTTTTGGCCTACTTTCCTATTCCCTTAACAAGCGGGTGGGTACACGAAGAGTTTCATCGATCGGTTTTAGCCAAACACGGCGGAAATAGTTATAACGAAATGAACAATTTCCCTATTACCAAGTCCTTGATTTTTGTACGTGACGTTAAAGACGAAGATTTGATTGCATTGAAAAAAAATAACCCGGCAGATATGGTTCGCATGGCAGAAGCAGGCATAGAAGGTGAATACATGTTAGCAAATAATATGAATAAAATGGCATTTTTCTACAATGTCCAATCCAAATCGTTTGTCCCAATCTTAGCAACACTAAATAGTTCCCTTTATGTTTTTATGAGTGCTGGCAAAAGTGCTGATAATGAAATGGATAAATTATACAAAGCAGAAGGTGAAGACATTACAAAACGCGACCTGCTTGGATTTGATTTTTTAACCTGGACTTATGATTTATTTCGTCCCGGGGAGCCTTATGAAAATAGGGGAACCCATCCATCGGGAGTCGGTATCGACCGATATATAAAGCGTTCTCAATTAACTCACCGGGAATTATCCTATCTCAAACAGCAAGGATATTTACAGCTAATCAATTTCATTAACCCATTGTCATTATTTCATACTTCCTATACTCTTAAGAAAAATGAAAATGGAGATAATACTAGGGTTAATTTTTACTTCAACCATTGGCTTGCACCTTTTGGTTTCGATATATCCACAACTGGGTTGCTTCATTCCAACCACCATAACTATGCATTTACATTTCATAACTATGCAAACTATTATAAATGGTCTCCAGGTTTAGAAATTGAAACCTACAGCTATCTGATTGGTGCGGGTAAATTGAAACGTCCAATCCCTTTTTCTGCACGAGCAATGATTTGGGTTCAACCTGATAATCAGTTGTTCTTTGCAAATAAAGGAGCTGTTGGAGGCTTTGCTGAAACAAAATTCTATTACCCTGTAAACAAACATATCCATCCCTATATTTCTGTTTCAGCCAAAACAAATGGTTGGGTTCAAGGCAATGTTTATCTTGAAAAGAACATCAGCGGCGAATTTGGCCTTAGGGCCTATTTTTAATAAATAACTCACCTTACGCAAGAACACTAAAAAAAGTAATACTCAGGGTGTATTAAAGAACAAATTAAACACTAAGACACTAAGACACAAAGACACGAAGAAAAAAAATAATTGAATGCCAGTGCTTTGTGTCTTTGTGTTTAACTTGTTCTTGCATAAGGTGAGTAAATAATCCAGATTATGCGGATATTTACAAAAGTGCGCCAACTGTTTACCGATAATTT
>Ga0123339_10001644_pt1 | contig 15396 bp, 20 predicted proteins | sample lystaG_FD_89956 | JGI IMG/M metagenome (GOLD analysis project Ga0123339, IMG submission 89956) | Glacier valley bacterial and archeal communities from Borup Fiord, Nunavut, Canada, to study Microbial Dark Matter (Phase II) -... | ecosystem: Environmental > Aquatic > Freshwater > Ice > Glacier ... | reverse complement strand
TCTTGGACGATGTTGTCGGCGTTTGTGACGTGACCGAAACAAGCGTTCGCGAAGCCGTCACCGAGGGGATAATCCAGGCCAACTGGGCCGCGCTAGGACTCGCGCCCCAACGCAGTACCATCACCACCCGCATCTCGACCCCGAGCGGGAAGTTCGTCGCAATGCTGCTCCCAGCCGACACCGGCGTCGTCGCAGGCTAGAGATGACGACCCGCAAGCTTCGCGAGTGAACCGGCCACAGCAGCACTTTGAGAACACAATACCTTCGCGATAGGCGCGGATGGAAACGAATTGATCGCCCAATTCGGCGGATCTTCCATGACGTCGTCCTTGAGCAGTGCTCACTGACTTTCCCCGGAGTCTTCCCCCATCGAAGAACTGATATTCGCGGGTTAGAAACCCGACCGCTCAAAGAGCCGTGACTGCATTTCCGCCGCCTTGACACGAAACGGCCTCTACGGATGCGTGCCCCAAGCGTATGTTTCTTATCAAGCCGTCGCTGGCAGTGTTATTCCTCAACCCGAATGCAGATATGACCTTTCTCGTGAATATCAACGAATCGCTCCATGCCATCGAAGACGCTGAGCTCAACGGTGTTGAAACGCAGATCCTTGCGGCAGTGCACGCCGGCGGGGCGTTCGTCGAAGTTGCAGGAAAAAGCGGCCAATCGGTGCGGATTCTCGTCACTCCCGCTTCGGTGATACGCATTAGGAGATTGCCGTCGCCGGTTGACGCAACTGACGACGGCGACGATATGCAAGATCTCACCTTCATCCACCTGGACATGTTGTAAATACCTCAGCGTCCGCATCAAATGTGCAGATTGAGACTGCGGCATGTTCCATTGTCCGGTCATGCAAGTCAGCGCCGCGAAAAAACTATTCATCGCCTGGGCTCAAACTTGATTACGTCCGGCCCCGCCGGACCTCCCGCTGAACAAGTGCCCTGAAAGCGTCCGACAAGCCCAAACAGTCAGGTTCCCGTCGGTGTGTGCGGTCGGCCGCAATTCAATAAACAAGAGGTCTATCTATCGCGAATTCAGAACACGCCGGCCCGAGGTATCTGCGGCAGCTCACAGACATATTTTGGAGATTGGGACTGCTGTCGGTTTGATGTCTCCTTGACCTGCCCCGGTGACGTCCCCTCGGGTGGTGTGCTTTCGCTTTATCGGTCGAGGTCAGTGTTTGAAGCCCAGGCGGCGATGAGTTCGAGCAGTGTCACCTTCTCGATAGGGTCGGTTGAGTCGTTCATGGTCTTCAGTTCGAGCATTGAGGATTCGTAAGTAGTAGCGGTGGTCGCCGGCTTCTCATTCGTCGCGCTGCTTGACCAGGACTGCGCCAGCGAGCCGCAGGAGCGCGGTGGGGGTGGGGAACACGCCGACGATGTCGGTTCGGCGTTCAATCTCTTTATCGAGCCGTTCCAGTGGGTTCGTTGATCAGATCTGTCGCTAGTCTCGTTGCGGGAAACCGGCGAAGGCGAGGAGGTCTCGGGTCTCGCCTCGTCGAGTATCGCGGCGACCTTCGGATGGGATCTGGCCACCATGGTGGCCACCTCGGTGAACTGTTTTTCAATGTGTTCACGATCGGGCCCAACGAAGACGGTGCGGATGATCGAGGCGACCACGTCCTGGGAGTCTTTCGGGACGACGAAAGGACGTTGCCCATGAAATGGACCCGGTATCGCTGCCAGGACGCACCCTGGAGCACGGTCCCGGTCACTTTCTTCAAGCCTTCCGTGAGCGTCGGACACGACCAGCCTCACCCCGTCCAAGCCGAGAATCTCGCGGCGACCGTCCGCAGCAACACCGACGGCGACAACGATGGCTTGGGAGAAGATGCGGTTGGTGGTTGACGCGGGCTTTGCAGTAAATTGCGTCAAGGAAAAACATATGGGTAGTCCAGGGTCGGCAGTGTCCGGCCACGAAACTGCGCCACTTCAGCGTCCAGGCCAACGCAAATCCACGAGAGCTCCGACTTCGAGATCCCCGTATCGGCGCCGAGTGCCTTGACTTGTGTATCGATTTTCCGGGCCGAGACGCCGTGCAAATAGGCTTCTACCATCACAGCGAATCACACGTGATCGATTCGCCTCCGCCTCTCCAGCAGCGCGGGGAAGAACGTGCCCGCCCGCAGCTTTCAAATTCCCAAATCCAACTCACCTGCGGTGGTGGTGAGCGTTCGAGCACGGGTGCCGTCCCGGTGGGTGGAGCGCCCCTCGGTGCGTTCGAACGGGGCTGCGCCGATGAAAGCAGAGGCTTCCGCGTTGATCAGCTCTTGGTAGAGCGTCTCGGTGGCGACCCTGATCCGGTCGGTGACGTTGGTGAATTTGAGTCGGGCGAGAAGGTCAAGCAGGAAGACTAATCCATGGCGATCGTGTCTTTGTGTCTTTTCTGTAAGGAACTTTGAACGGTCCTCACTGACCATCACGCGGTGGCGCTTCACATCGACAAAGCAACGCTCAAGAACCCGAAATCACACCACTCCCGGGAACGGCACCCTACCGACTCGCCCACACCGAGCACCAGCAGCCAATTTGAGGACGCCCCGATCGTGGTGGCTCAGATGCGGTCAGCCCAGCGCAGTCTGGTGGGCGATTTCCGCGAGAACTGCCGACTCGTACTCGGCCCGATCAAAGATGGCGCTGAGAACTGGCAAATACAGGTGCGTTTCCCACCCGTCCCAAACTTGAACGGGAACCGATCTCCGCTGCCACCATTTTTTAGGTTCGCTGGAAAGGGGAGTCGGCTTGAACGTCTCTTTCTCCCACCCAATGGAGTTCCATCGGATGAAATATTCCTCGATAACCAACTCCGCGGACCACATCTGGCCGCAACTGGCGTCCAGGCACTGTCCACAAAAAGCCAGAGGAATGCGCCCAGGCGAGAGTTCTTCGTCTGTCCATACTGCTCCGATCAAGGTTTGCAAATAAGCAATCCGGTAATCAATAATCAGGCACGAGTCCAATGGAACCGCCGCCACCGACGGGTCCCAAAGTTGGTTCTCCGACTCTGAGATCAGATGAGTGATCGAAATATCGTCGAGCATCATGACGCTTGACAGCCCGTCCTCGGGAAATGCGGGCGCCCGAGCAGGTCGATCAACATGCTGGAACACAAGCGAGCGCAGAGAAGGCTCGCTTTCCAGTTCCATGACGGCAATTCTAAGGACAAGCCCATACGACGCGGTGATCAGCGTCGATCCGATAGCGACGGCAAGGGGTGGCAGCCAAGCAAACCGTCACACCGGTAAAAATCGAGTTGACATAGCCAAGGAGGTCGGGCTGCTCGAATTCGCCGCGCCAGGCCCGTTTGATCAAGGCAAGCAATCGCTCGGCGTTCGCGAGGTTACGCAGCAGGTACGCCTCTCGGGACATGGTTTACACCATCCGGTCCTGTCACGCAGGATTGTGCCCGATTAGTTCCGAGCCATCACCTTGGCCGCGTATTTCGGAAGGTAAACCCGGCTCACCGCAAGCTCAACCTGCGGCCACCACTACGGGGCGGAGCGGCTCGTGATCTTGGGAATTATCATCGCCTGCGAGATCGGGTTCTGGGCCGTAATCGTGCTGGGTCGTAATCGTGCTGGGACTGATCGTTCACCACATCCTTAAGGCTAAGCGCCTCGGACCCGTGTTGATTGCTCTGACCCCGGTCATCGATGCGGTGCTGTTGACCACCACCTCGGGGCACCTTCGGTCCGGTGCTGACGTGGAATTGGCGCACGGCCTGTCCACGCTTTACCTTGGGCTCTCGATTGCCCAGGGCCAAAGGATGGTTCGCTGGGCCGATAACCGCTTCTCGCCGGTTCTAAAACGATCCCTCCCCAAAGCGCCTCTCCGCAACCGCTTACACCTTGACCTGCTGGAAGGACGTCGCGCGCACCCTGGTCGCAGCAACACGCTCCGCTGTCATCCTGTTCGGCCTGATCTGGCTAGCGGGCAACGCCAGCCCAACGGCCACGCTTGAGCACTCGTCTCAAATCTTGCTGGCTATCTGTGGCGTCGAAGTGATTTGGGCTGTGTCGTACACGATCTGGCCCCGCTCCCTTGAGCGGGATACCGCAGCCGTGTAGTGCCGATGCAATCTAACTTCGAAGCACTCGCAGAGGAATGAGGCTCAGTTGGTCGTTGCAGCAACCCGACTTGACGCGATGTGTTGTGGATGCGGGCAGAGAAGGATCTGATCGATGAACCGGCCCAATTACGCGGGTTGATGGCCCGAGGGCCAACACTGTTAGTGCCCTGTGACCGTAACGGCGTGGACCGACGAACTGGACGGTGCTGCTGCCAAGCTACTGGCGGGCAGATCCCGTGGGCGAAGATGCCGCCGTCGAGATGATGCCTGTGTTTGGATAAATGGTTGCAGATTGCGGATCCGCTTCTCATTCGCGGGGGATCTGTTTGCGAGCTCGGCCTTCGCCTGCATCGCGAAACGCTGCTGTGCTCACGACGGATTGTGCAGAGATAACTGCACGAACTCGGACGCATTGATAGCAAACGAGCGGGCGTTAGCCGAAGAGCTCGCCTAGCCAGTTCTCCTTTTTTCGGCCCCGGCCGTTGGAGTAGCCGTCGCGCTCCGATTCATGATTGCGATCGCGGGAATCGTCATCCCGCCTTCTGTTGCCTGGTTGCGGTGGTGCGGGTTGAGTCATTGAGCGCTCGATGATCTTGTCGAGCTCACCGCGGTCCAGCCAAACCCCGCGACATTTCGGGCAGTAGTCAATTTCCACACCGCTCCGGTCTGACATGACGAGTTCTGATTGATCGATTGGACATTCCACGAGCACGCCTTCTGTTGATGACTGCGGCCGTTTTCGACCTCCCTGAGAGTGTAACAGCCGATACAATCAACCCTGTGAGCGATGTTGTCAATGAGCCTGGGGTCTCTGCCCTCCAGCGTTGGCTTGTCTTAGTAGTGAGGGTGCCGGCCAACCCGTCACGACATCGCGTCGCGGTATGGCGGCAATTACGCCGAAGTGGAGCGGTCCCGCTGGGTCAAGGAATATGGACACTGCCCGACTATCCCGGCGGCATCGATGAGATGGAGCGGATTCGCCACCTAATCACCCAGGGCCAGGGAGACCTGCTGGTGCTTAAATCTTCTGGCCAGGCGGCGCAGGATGCCGATCGTCTAATCACCGTGTATTCGCGTGCTCGTGATGAGGAATGGACTGAATTTCTGACCGAGTGCGTCCATTTCGTGGAAGAAATCGCAAATGGGATGGCGAAGCACAATTTCACCCTGGCTGAGCTGGAAGAAGAAGAACAGAGCCTGCAGCGACTGCAACGTTGGCATTGGGATGTGACACGTCGGGACGTGTTCGGATCCCGCTCCCAAGTTGACGCGGGCATCCGATTGCAGGAGTGCGTTGACCGTCTCGAAGAATATTCGCAGCTGGTGCATATCTGGGTGGAGGGAGAGAAAATTCTGTCATCTTGAAACCAGCCATAGTCCGATTGCTGAAGCGACGCGGGCTGATTCTAAAGGCGATACCAAGCACATGAAACGTGCTCGGTCGTGGGGTTATTCGCTGTCTGACCCCTCCCACATCCTGCGCAGATGCCGGAGCCAAATCCCGACGACATCCTGGGGCGGAACGAATCCGACACCGGTATCTGGGCTGGGCAGAGTGCCCCGCGGTGTTGAAACACCCGTTTGGCAACCCCGGGCTCCAATGCAGAGTTTTGTGCGGGGAAGTTCTGGGTTGCCAGGCGGTGAGACACCGCCACCGGCAGTTGCTCTCCAGGTTTGGCTCAGTTGATGTCGGCCGGGTTGCCGCCAACGCGACGGTTCTCGTCGAGTGCGTCGATCTGAGACATCTCGCTGTCGGTCAGCCGGAAGCCGAAAACGTCCAAGTTTTCCGCCATCCTGTCCTTCGAGTTCGACTTTGGGATGACCACGTTGCCGGTTTGAAGGTGCCAACGCAGCACCACTTGCGCTGGAGACACCCCGTGGGCCGTTGCCGCGCCTGCGATAGGCGCCATCCCGAAGAGGTCGTATTTTCCCTGGCCCAAAGGTCCCCAGGCTTCGGTGACGATGTCGTGTTTCGCCTGGAATATTTTCAGTTCCTGCTGCTGGAAAATGGGGTGCAGTTCGACTTGATTCACGGCCGGCACTATGTCCGTCTCCGCGATAAGGCGAGCGAGGTGGGGGACGAGGAAGTTACTGACACCGATCGCTTTGGCCCGACCGTCCGCGTGAAACGTTTCGAAGGTACGCCAGGTGTCGATGTAGAAGTCGTTGTCGGGCATGGGCCAGTGAATCAGGTACAGGTCGAGGTGATCGAGGCCCAAGGCTTCGAGGCTTCGGCTGAAGGCGCCCTCCACGTCGCGGCTTTTATGGTGATCGTTTCGGAGCTTCGTAGTGATGAAGATCTCCTCCCGTGGGATCCCCGACGCTAGAAGGGCTGCACCGACTTCAGCTTCATTCTTGTAGCCGGTCGCGGTGTCGATGTGCCGGTAACCGACCGCGAGGGCGTCTTCGACGACGCGTTGCGTGTCGGCCGGGTCAACGAGGAACACTCCAAATCCGAGCTGGGGAATTGTGGTGCCGGAGTTGAGGGAAATGAGGGGAACGTCGGTGGCCATGATTCCAGTCTGGACCCGAACCGCGCTACCCGCCAATTCGGGGCCTGTGGCTAGCGGGCCCCTGATACCCCGACCGTGACGACTCCGACAGAGATCTACCGGTGGTCTCGCTCCGATCAAAGTCAAATGATGATTCTCAGGACGTGCCATAGCAGCGCCCTGATCGCAACCCCCTCGTCAACAGAGATGAAGCGTGTTCAGATGAAGCACGGCCAACCTCGCAGGTCTTCGACGGCCTGACTTGAACAGGAGAAATCACAATGATCGCAATCACCCTTGGGGCTAACCAACTGGAAGTCAGCCCCCTGTCGAGCAGCGAATGGATTGTTTCAGATGCTGCCCTGGCCAAGAATGAGGGGGTTGGGGTTGTGGCGTATATCGAATCTCGATTGGGTGTGTTCGAGTTGCTCGAGCTAAACAATCCGGCCGAGCGTAATTACTTCGACTCGCTCAGTGCGGCGATTGCCTCGATCGGCTCTTCCTCTTCGCGCGCTGCGTGAGTCAGCGCGGATGAGTCTGCCCGGCTCTTGCCCCGTGGTTTTGCTCCAACCTAGGTTTGCGAAGACATCCACAGCATCAGACGCGACCATGTGGAGCCAGCTAGACGGGTACTGCAATTTGGGCAGCACCAGAGAGAAAATCAATTTCTACGTCTAGCGATCCCCAACCGGTGGTGGCGCTTCCGTCCCCAGGGCTCGTTCTCGTTGTGCCTGGCTGAGGTCCGTCAAGGCCCCCAGTTCGTCGTCGGACGCACCTTCTAACGCGATCAGCCGATCGTCGGCGGCGGGCTGGGCACGGAGTAGTTCGTCGAGCTTTCGTTGGGTCACCGCTTGCTGTCGGGCTTGAGTGTGCTGGAGTGCGAACACCATCACGACCGTGACGGATGAGCTCGTAACGAAGAGAATGTTGTCCCACCACGATGGAAATCCCGTCGCGATGCCGATCGCGACCCAGATGACGAGAGCGCTGGCGGCACTCAATCCCGCTGCTGAGTGTTCACTCACTGTGCCGATGCCGTGCAAGACACGACTACTCCACTGCTTACCGCGCCCGTCCAGAGAGTCGGATCGCGACACCTGGCGGGACCGATTCAATCGATCCCTGTGATCCGCGTTTATCAATTCGTGGTCATTGCCGTTTTCGGTACCTGTCACGCTCGAGAGAATAAACGGCGTTCCCGTCAAAATGCCAATGGTCCTCTGAACGCCTCGTTGATCACCCGATGTCCTCCAATTGGGTGAGGCCGCTGCGACCAGCAATGGCCTAGAGAGGTACTGGCATTACTCCCTCTGAGCGTCCGGCCCGCCCTAAAGTCGTAGGTATGCCGCAAACCCCCGAAGTCCGCGAATTTCTGATGTCCCGGCGTGCGCGTGTGAAACCGAGTGACGTCGGAATGGGCGGGTATGACCCCCGTCGCCGGGTCAGCGGACTCCGGAGGGAGGAAGTCGCAACCCTTGCGGGTGTCAGCATCGATTACTACGTGCGACTGGAGCGCGGTAACCTCACCGGCGTCTCGGAGAGTGTTCTTGAAGCGGTATGCCGGGCGCTTCGACTCACCCCGGATGAGCGGCATCATCTGTTCAACCTCGCCCGCCTGGCGAACAGCCCCCGTGGCGGACATTGGACGCAACCGAGCCACAAAGTTCGACTACCGGTCCAGCAAATTCTGACCTCCTTTGCTGGCCCCGCGTGGATTCGTAACGATCGCATGGATCTTCTAGCCACCAATCAGCTCGGATCAGCGCTCTACTCACCCATCTTCGAGGGAGCGATCTCCGCCCCAAACAAGGCGCGCTTCATCTTCCTGGACCCAAAGGCCCGTGACTTTTACCCTGACTGGCGTGAAGTCGCACGGGGCAATGTGGCCGTTCTACGGTCTGCGGCCGGACGAAACCCCTATGACAAACACCTCAGTGACCTAATCGGTGAACTCTCTACCCGCAGTGACGAATTCCGGTCCCTCTGGGCCGACCATGACGTTCTTACCTATCAGGCTGGAGTGGCCAGGATTTCACATCCGGTCGTTGGCACTGTCGACCTGTTCTGGGAGGCAATGGAGCTGATTGGTGACAACGGGCTCACTCTCATTGCCTACGGTGCGGAACCGGGATCCGAGAGCGCCGAGCGGCTTCAGTTGCTCGCCGCGTGGACGGCACCCGAAGTTGGTGTGGCGAGTATTCCGGTGGAATGATCCTCAGGTCCCGCCCCTCAGTTGCGGTGCTAAAAACCGGATATGGTCCGCCACCGACACTTTGCGTTCTCAGCTGTCGATATTCCCTACCAGAGGGGTTCTGATGGCCCCTGCCTCCTCGCTGCTTGCGCGCCTACAGTGGGGGTCATGATCGCTCTTGCATATTCGGCGCCCTCGGCGACCGAACCCCTTGTTCCCACCACCATCGAACGCCGCGATGTCGGCCCAAAAGACGTTTTGATACAGATTGCATATTCCGGCGTCTGCCACTCCGACATCCATGCCGCGCGCGGGGAGTGGGGCCCGATCGCCTATCCGCAGGTCTTCGGCCACGAGATCGTCGGTGTCGTCACTGAGATCGGAGCGGATGTCACCCGGCATCAGGTTGGAGACCGGGTTGGGGTCGGTTGCATGGTCAACTCATGCCGCGAATGCGTCAACTGCCTCGCCGGTATGGAGAACTACTGCCTTAAGGGCAACACCGGGACGTACACCTCGGTGGACCTCGACGGCACGATCACGCAGGGCGGCTATTCGTCTCATATCGTCGTCGTCGAGGACTTCGTTTTGCGAGTCCCCGAGGCCATCGATTACGCCGCAGCCGCACCGCTGCTTTGCGCTGGCATCACGACCTATTCACCGCTGCGCCATTGGAACGCCGGTCCCGGAAAGAAGGTCGCCGTCGTCGGGATGGGAGGCCTCGGTCACATGGCAGTAAAGATGGCACACGCCATGGGAGCCGAGGTAACCGTTCTGTCCCAGTCATTGTCAAAGCAGGATGACGGCTTGCGGTTCGGCGCGGAGCACTATTACGCCACCAGTGATGCCTCCACCTTCGACAACCTGGCCAATACGTTCGACCTGATCATCAACACCGTCTCCGCGGTGATCGATATCAACGCGTATCTCGGCCTGCTTGCCCTCGATGGCACCCTGGTCAGTGTCGGCGCCCCCGCGCAGCCGTTGCCAGTGGAGGTATTCACGCTATTCGGGAACAGACGATCGTTCGCTGGCTCCGGTATCGGTAGCATCCGAGAAACCCAGGAGATGCTCGACTTCTGCGCCGAGACCGGCATCGCACCCGAAATTGAGCTCATCTCGGCCGACTACATCAACGAGGCGTGGGAGCGCGTCCTAAGCTCCGACGTGCGCTACCGATTCGTCATCGACGCCACTACCCTCGCCGCCGATTAACCAGAATCATCTGGGGTCCAGACGGGTATTCGGACTATCGAGTGCGCCACCGCACGCACCGGGCCCGACGGGTTTCCCGTCGAGCTCGGCGCGTGCGGGCGACTAGCGACTAGCGGTTGGTGTCAATCGGCCAGTGGTGATCAGTGCGAGTCGTCGTGATCGCTCGATCCCGCCGGAATCCCGGGGACACCATCTGGCCCGTATATCTTCGAGTCCCCCGGGTACGGAGACGTCCAGCGGTGGGTTTGGTACCAGGTCCAGCGGTTCATCAGCTCCGGATTGTCGAAGTCGGGCACCGCGTCTTGACGGGCGGTTCCCACGAAGTGCTGCTTCTCTGACCACTTCTGCCACTGAGCGGCAGTGGCCTTCTCTGTTTCGGGAATCACGGCGGCTTTGACCGCGTCGGCGTTCACCGCGGCGCCCGCGGCCCCGGTCAGGCCGAGCGTGTCGTAGCCGCACGTCGGCGCGGTAACCACCCCCTCGGTCAGGGGCACCTGGTTGAGCACGGCGCTATACGGCGTCAAGTCCGGCTTGTTCGTGAACGCGTCGATCATCGGTGTCGCCGCGGCAAGCTTCTGATTCAGAGGTTGCGCACCGAGGATCTGCTCGATAGTGCGCACCATACTGATCTGCGAATAGAAAGTACTGACCGTTTTGCCGTGCACTGCATATGGGCTGATGACCTGGACAGGCGCTCGGTGGCCGTCGACATGATCGGCGCCATCCTGAGTGTCGTCCTCAGCGACAAAGATCGCCGAGTCCTTCCAATATTGCGAGTGAGAGATTTCGTCGACGATTTTGCCAACGGCGAGGTCGTTGTCGGCGACCTGAGCCTCTGGATCTGCAGTACCACCGGTGTGGTCGCTCGATAGCCAGACCATGTTGAAGTTCGCCGGACCGTTCTTCTCGAAATTCTGTTTCCAGGTCGCATAGCGATAGATGTCCGGCACGGCGAGATCAAACGGAGCAGCGTTTGGGTCCGTTATTGCGTTGAGGGAAGGGATGGCTGAGCTGGCGTGTAACTGGATCGACGGGTCGAACAGCGTGGCTGGATCGCCGCCTGCCATCACGTTTTTGGCCGTGCAGTAGTACTTCTGCCAGGTCGCGCCGGCTGGCTTGCCCTCGCCGTACTCGAACTCGCCAAAGTTTTTCGCGGTCTTACCGGCCGCTTGCACCGAGGTCCAGAGGAATCCGGAGCGCTGGTGACCCAGCACGTCCTCCTCCGTGTCATACGAGCGGATGTACTCGCCAGCGCTGGTCTCGGTGTATGCCGGGTTATCGCCCTGCATCAGCCAGTTGTGGCCCTCGGCAGAGTTGGTTCCGATGTCATAGGTATTGTCGTACAGGCCAAACTGGGTCGCAAGCGCGTGCTGATTCGGCGTGACCCGCTGTCCGAACTGCGTGAGAGAGGGATCCCCATTGCCCTGCTTCAGATCACCGTAGAGCTGGTCGTAGCTGCGGTTCTCCTTTACTAACAGGAACACGTGTTTGATGGCCGACGGGTCACCGATGCGCTTTGGGATGGCGACAACCGGACCGTTCCCACTTTGTTCGGCCTGAAACTGCTTGTTCGACTTGGAGTCCCAGCCGTTCTGTAGGAACACCGTGGCGGTGTACTTCTGGATCTGCTGGTCGCTTGGCAGAGCGAAGCTGGTCAGGGAGGCGGTGGTCGAGTGAGTTCCGTGTCCGGTCGCCGGAGAAGTGCCCTGACCCTTGTCAAAGGTCAGTGCCGGACCGCGAGCGTCGATGCCGCGCGTATTGGTCACCACGATCCGACCGTTCACCGCGGTGACGTTTTCTGGAAAATAGTCAGTCGGCAACAGACCGATGGAGCTGGCCGGGTCGCGTGGATCCCTGCGGTCCACCTTGTACACCGCGATTGCGTTGGCTCGACCGAGGGAGACCAGCAGGTGGTCACCCTGCATAGTTATCGCCGTCGGCTCGTAGCCAATCGTCGAAGAGGCCCAAGGCTGCGTCGCGATGGTCTGCACAACCGTGCCGGCCGTCGTGTCGATGACTGAAACGGTGTCGCTGTTCGTGTTGGCAACGAACAGGGTAGTTCCGTCGAGGTACATCGCTGTGGGGTGCAACTGAACGGGGATCGTCGCAACCGGCATCGACGAGTTCCTCGTGTCGATGACGCTGAGCGTGCCCGTCGTTGAGGTGCCCAGCGTTGTGTCAGCGGGTACCTGGCTGCCATAAGAGTCCATCGTCGCGTCTCCTGCGACCGCTTGTCGGCCGCCCTCGTTCGAGATGTAGAGGGTGTTGCCAACGAACTTCAGCTGACGCGGAGCGATACCTACGGAGAAGGTCTTTGTGATCATGCTTGCGGCCGCGTCGATCGCGACGACCGTGTTTTGTCCGTTAGCGGCTGCGTAGAGGGTCGAGCCGTCGGCCGAGAACGCCATGCCAGCAGTCAGTGCCTTGAGTCCGCCCACGGTCGGGATGCTGATCTTGGTGCCAGCGCCGAGCGAGCCGTTCGCATTGAACGGGTACCGGATGATGCCGGTCGCCACCGGGGTGTACAGGAACTTCCCGTCGAGGGAGAAAGTCGGCGCCTCCTGACCGACGCTGCCATCCGAAATTTTGAGGTATGCCATGTTCCCGTAGCCGGCATTGGTCGCTGCAGTGGCGAACGTCGCAGCCGCGAGGGTACCCGCCGCCGCGACCGGCTTGTATGTCTCGAGGTCGAAAACCTGCAGGTCGACCGAACGGTCGGCGCTGGTGCCGACCAAGTAGCGGCCATTCGGGCTGACGACCGACCCCATAAACTTACCGAACGGCGTCATCAGACGGTCACCGATGGGCTTGATCATCTGACCGGATGCGATCTGAATCCCGCCGTCGTACTGGGTTCCCACCTGCTGGTCACCCAACGCGAGCGTCGACGCGGTGGCCATACCGCCGCCCAGCAGAGCAAGGACACAGCCTGCAGCAGTGACCGCAAAGATGCGGTTCCGCTTTGTCAGAGACGAGAAACGGCGCAGCGCTGGCTGCCTGCGCGGAGGTGAATTGCTATCCATTTGATATCCCCTTCAGGAGTTAGCACATCAAAAAATGCAGCATCGCGATGACCTTTGCTCACTGCTTGGGCCTGTTGCCTACACTCGCGAAGGGCACAAGGAAAATTCTGGTGTGGCCCCCACAAGAGGGTCAATGAAACGATGGATGAATAGCTGGTTACACCACTTCCAGTCAGGCGCACCGACTACCCCCGGTTTTGTTGGCTCCTGACCTGTGGGGATTCGTCCCCGCTGAGAATGCCCACAGGGCCAAGCCCTACCCACCCGAGTCCCGCCTCGATGTGATCACGGTCGCTTGCACACACGAAGCTCCAAGAACAAAGCCCTGGGCACGAAGCCCCGCTGAACCTGACCGCGAAAGACTCCGGCATCGGGTGAGTCGCGTCGCGCGAGCGAAGTGCTTGGCAAAGAGAGCGGTTGCGCACCTCATCAAGCGACGACGGTGCCGTCCCAGGAGAAGAATCCGTCGGTCGGCCCATCTGCCAGGAGCGCTGTTAGTCTCACAGCTTGCCCTGCGGCCCCGGCGGGATCCCCGCTATGCTCGGCGGCGCGCCTGTCCGGGTTCGTGGCGCGAAGACCCGGGGCGAAAGCGCTGACCTTGGAGGATCCGTACGAGGCCAGGGCCGACGATCGTAAACCGCGAGTGCGTTGAGGGCGGCCTTAGAGGAGCTGTACGCCGCTCCTGCCCTACCTATCCGATAGTCGAACTGCGGGTTCGGTTCCGTCGACCAGGCCAGCGACCCGGTATCGCTCGAAATGTTGACGAGCCACGGCTGCGCAGAAAGTCTCAGGGTATGAATGAAGGCGTTTCTCACGGCCACGACTCCGAACACGTTCATCTCGTAAACCCTGCGGATTGTGTCCACATCCGTCTCTGTGGGGGGCTGACCGAAGTTGCTGATTCCGGCGTTCTTGACGAGTCTGTCCAGCTTCGCGACCTTCTCCACAGAGGTCGCGACAGAGTTTGTCTCGGTCACATCGAGTACGAGCACGAGCAAGCCGGCGCCGGCGCCGAGCTCGTCGACTACCGCCTGTCCCGTCGCATACCCTGTGAGTCGATGTAGACGGTAATACCCTGATCCAGCATCTATCGGGCGATTCTGCCGTCGTTGCGCCGAAGATCCCTTGTCCTGATCGCCGGATTTTGTTTCGTATTCGTCGTATTTTGAATCGTCGCTCGTCTCATCATCTCGACGCCGTCGTTGGAGATGGCCCACGAGATGGCCCACGAGATGACTATCGGGCGCCATTTGCAACGCTCGGGTTTGAATCGGCCCACCGTGGAAAACTGGCGTGGGATACCGAAGGCACCCGGCGCCGACTCAAAGAAGTCGCGACCGTAGAGTTTGCAGAGCGCGGACTACACGGCACCACAATGCCTCGAATCGCCGAGCGTGCGGGTATCAATAGGGAGTGCCCTTACGGCTACTACGGCGACAAGGGCAATGCCCAGGAGATTCCTGACCGCCAGGAGCTGTTGCGTTAGCTCGCGGTAGGAGACCACGTTCGAGGTGAAGCCAGCGGGATTGAGTCGAGCGACGGTACCGAGGCGAAGTGCATTCCGAGTAGCGATTGCGGTGTAAACAGTGACAACCTACGCCAGGCCCACCATCATCGCGGGCCTCGTCAGCGAGATAGCCGAGCTTTGCACGCTAGAACGGCTCCGCAGCCGCTGGGGACTAGCCATTCAAATGTCTGGCAGCGGATCCAGCTGTGCGCCCCAAGGGGTTCTCCGCCCCCAAGCCGATGAGGCGAGTCTGGCTTAGCTTGCCCAGGTGATCTTGGCCGATGTTGACGTGCTTACACGAGTGTGACTCAGTTGTTGAGACGACGAGTGGCCACGGCAAGAGAACTGGATGTCAACCTACGCTGAAACACACAGCATTGTTCGGTGGCGAGCGAGTTGCCGTTCCACCCTTCGCTTCCCTCGTCGACGTCATGCCTTCTTCAGCGGATCATTGCCCCAGTTCATCAACGAGTATCGCCAGCGCGAGTGCTCGACATCGGAATCCGGTCCTTGTGCCCCGTGCCGCTTCACGAAGCCGACCACCTTATGCATGTGTTTGACATCGGACGCGGTGAGATCGGCTTTGTCCATACCGAGAATCCTTACGATTCGGCGCCCGGACCGATGCCCGACGGATTCCCCGCTGCCATTGTCTTTCTGTCCGACCTCCTTGGATTCGGCTGTGTCGAGCCAAGACTCAATCTCACTGGCGGTCATCGTGACCGCCTTTTTCCAGTCGTCCCAGATCTCATCGACACCATCTGTTTTATCCTCCATAAATCAACCATCGTGGCCTTTTTGCGTGGCAACAAGGGGTTGACGACGCCTCATGCGTGATGTGTACCCTCCCGAAAAGGGTCGAGGCAGTCGGCCCGGACAAGCCCGTGCGGAGCATTC